>Ga0209396_1001887_pt1 | contig 22602 bp, 23 predicted proteins | sample GOMGulsemesocosm_6_FD_184638 | JGI IMG/M metagenome (GOLD analysis project Ga0209396, IMG submission 184638) | Methane-oxidizing microbial communities from mesocosms in the Gulf of Mexico - GOM8C Gulf of Mexico (SPAdes) (version 2) | ecosystem: Environmental > Aquatic > Marine > Cold seeps... | reverse complement strand
TCAAGCGGGCGGGACACGCGGCGCGCGCTTAGTCGCCGGTGAACCCAAAGTTAAAATTCATGGTCAGTATTACAACGTTAAAGCCAGAATCGAGAATATGGACTTTCTGTCTGCCCACGCTGATTGCGATGAAATTTTACGCTGGCTGAAAAAAATACCGACAGCACCAAAACACTGTTTTGTCACTCATGGAGAAGCCGAAGCCGCTGATCAATTACGAATAAAGCTTAATGAGGAATTAGGATGGTCGGCCTCAGCGCCACAAATGGGCGAGTGCCAAATTCTCAGGTAAATCTGCTTAGGCTGAAATTAGCGTTATAGTAGAAAACATCAGCAAACGGGGAGTCTCTATGAACGTCACCCTCACTCACATCGCACTACACGTAAAGGATATTAATGCCTGCGTTGCCTTCTATCAGGACTACGCGGGCATGCAAATCGTACGAGATCGCAAAACCCATGACAGTCACGTTTATTGGTTGGCTGAGCCAGGCAAGGAAACCGAGTTCATAATGGTGATCATGCCTGCTGGACCAGGGCGTAATCAATCCGAAAAAGACCTATCCCATTTAGGTTTTGCGGTTTCAAGCCATGCAGATGTGGACACCATCGCCAAACGAGCAGCCAACGACAATGTTCTCGTTTGGGAGCCCCGACAGGAACCCTACCCCGTTGGTTATTACTGCGGTGTACGCGACCCCGACGGTAACTTTGTTGAGTTCAGTTACGGGCAGCCGTTAGGGCCCGGGGCCAAAGAATAACAACTGACAAGTTCCTGTCGCCGCTGGCAGCCGCGCCATAAAATCACCCGAAGCATGGACCCTATGGAAAAGAGTCGTCACCACTATCATCGAAATAAAAAGTCGCCCCAGAGGCTAACAACGAGATAATTAGATGGGTGGCTTCCTCCTCCGCATGTGCAGCGGGCGTAATAAAAACAACACTCAGTAACACAAATAGGATAAGACGCGCACTGTAGTCGTAAATTGATAAGTTCATTGTTACTCGCCCCTTTGTTAATTTTATTAAGGACATAACAATGCTAACTTCATCTATTCTTATTTCAAATCAACGAGCTATCATTTCAAACAAAACATGTGCTACTGATCCGTTTTATCTTTACCTTCGGTATCACCGGAAAGTTCATCAAGCTGGTCTTCCAGCTCATCAAACGCAATTTCAATAAGAAAATCTTCTTCGTCTTCATCAGCGGCGGGGGGCACTGGCTCCTCTGAAATAGCCTCCTGCGACAACGTCGCTTGTGCATCAAGCTGACTCCACTCATCCGCCAGTTCGGTCTCTTCTGTGAAGATATCATCGAGCTCAATCTCGATTCCCAGCTCATTGGAGCTTTCAACTGTTTCTAAAGCAAAGTCTGGCTCTGGCTCTGGCTCTGGCTCTGGCTCTGGCTCTGGCTCTGGCTCTGGCTCTGGCTCTGGCTCTGGCTCTGGCTCTGGCTCTGGCTCTGGCTCTGCAACAGCTTGTATCGCTTCTTCGCCCTCTTCCAACTTGTTAGCTGGTTTTTTGTTTTGCCAGAAATAAAAACCCAATAATCCAAGTCCGCCTGCCAAGCTCACACTCATAACAACAAGCCACCAAACACTGCCAGTCTCTCGAACTTCCTCTGGTGCAGCTGAACGCTGAGCTAGCGCCTCATTATCAGAAGTTAGCGATAGTTCATCTGCCGCTTCAGATTCAAGATCCTTCTGAACTAACGCTACGGATTTACGTAACTCAATCAAGATAGGTTTGGGTTTAAAATTTATGTCACGCCCTGACGTTGTAACACCCGTAAATTCGAGTTCCACACGAAACTCGGTACTGACGCCATCATCGACCAGAGTTAATTGCCACTGTTGTTGATTATTTTGGCTTACCGTACGAAATTGCTGCTTATCTGAGGAGTCCGTAATGGTGGCGATCAAACGGCTTTTGTAGGTTTGAATATCACTGTCTTTGGATGTCACGATGATCAGATAACGTTTTTGGCTATCAACCTGCTCGGTGCTGACCGTCATACTGAGTAACGGATAAACCTGTATTGGATAATCAACGGCACGATGATGATCAAGTGTCTTTTGCGCAACGGTTAATTGATAGTGTCCCTGCGCCGTAAAGCTCTGTAGGCGATCTTCAGACTGCCCCAGAGGCTGCTTGTATATTTCCTTACCTTGTTGATGCAGGCTGGCGATAACGTTGTGTAACGTATCTGTATTAGCACCACTCACCTGCGGACGCTCGCCAACCACATAGGTTGCCTGTAAACCACTAGCCGCAAGCTGTGGCGTTGCATCAACATAAATACGGCTCAGTGACGACAGTCCCGCGGGTAACTGCCAAAGCCCTGGCACAGGGGCATCAAAGTGCTTTAGGGTGTAATTGTCGTCCGCGCTCCATTCAAAAACTTTTCCGTCGGGTGCCTGTACAAACTGTTTTTGATTCTCTGCCGGGCCAACAAAAAGACCAGAAAAACGCTTCACACCGCTATCAATTACAACCTGATTATTTTCAATGGGAATATAATTTTGCGATGAAAAATCCTGGCTGAGAGTCAGCACAGTTTGTAGTAAAGATTGTTGATCCTCGGCCGTAAAAGAAAAACCACCGGTTTCCTTGGCAAGTGTTGTAAGCAACGCCTTATCAGCCTGCTCTGTCAGCGCCAGTGTATGGATGACATAACCTGCCTGTCGCAATTTAGGTAGTTTTCCCCGCAGTAGTTCATGGCGTTCAAGCGCATTTGCGTCAGCGCCGGAATAAAGATTAATGGCCCCGGCGCTCAATAATAAAATCACGCGCCGGTAATTATCGTCAGCCCGCGCAAGATCGAAACTGGCTTTGCGCATTACCGCCTGAATATTGCGATGAAGGGCTACAGGTTTAATTGTTTGCAACTGCGCCTTAGCATTAGCTCGCCAAGTATCATTAACGGTTTGGTGCTTTACCAGATGATTGACGTACTTCCCATAGCTCCAAATGCCGGCCCGACTACCATCAGGCAAACGATCCACCAGTAGTTGTAGGGCATTAATAAATTCTAGCTCAGGAAAGGCAGTTTTTGACTGTTGAGAAATATCGACAAGGATTCGCAAATCAATCGGCTTACGCTCCGAGACCCCTGCCATCAACAAAGTAGGCGAGAATAAAAGGAACAGAAAAATAACAACAATTCTGTTTTTTATCATTAAGTTAAAGCTCTTATTTAAATTCAATTATTGTATTTATTGTTGGCTTCGCAGCTGCCGATTTACTCTTCCCCTGACTCAACTGAAGACCTTTTTGCCACGACTTTATTTCTGATAATACAAACAGGAACAAACAATAATAGCAGCCCGGCATAAACCAGTAGAATGTATTTTAGACCACCCCAAGCGCCTGACCAGCCTAAGGTAAGGCCATCAAATAAAACCAACATCAATGCAGGCGTTAGATCTGTTTGCTCGGCAACCAGTTTCGCTGGTGTAAACAGCAATGCTGCCACCAATGCTACTAACGCCACGACCACTTCTGGCACGTTGATATAGCGAAACAAGCGCCAGCTTAGATATAGCAAGCCAATGCCAGCCACCACATAAAGTGCCCAGAGGTAAAAATAAAACTGACTCATAGAATCACGATTTCCAATAATAAAAAGGGGCTTACTGGCGCAGAGGACGAACAACTCAGTTGGGTAAAATAAACTCTACATCGGAGCTTTGGTCGCTTTTCATCAACATCGCCAGCGCGTCGGCAACAGATAGGTTATTAAACAGCACCTGATATAAACCGTTCACCAACGGCATATAAATACCCATTTCATCGGCTTTTTGCTTAACCAGTTTCAGCGTGTTGACACCCTCAGCCACTTCACCCAATTCAGCCACAATAGTTTCCAGTGTACCGCCTTTACCCAGCGCGTAACCGACACGATAGTTTCGACTTAAGGGTGACATACAGGTAGCAACCAAATCGCCCACGCCAGCTAAGCCTATGAATGTCATAGGGTTAGCGCCCATTTGTACGGCAAAGCGGCTCATTTCCGCAAGACTGCGGGTAATCAGCATACTACGGGTATTTTCTCCCATACCCAACGCTGCGGCTAAACCGGAGATAATGGCATAGATATTTTTTAACGCCCCGCCAAGCTCTACACCGAACATGTCACTGCTGGCATAAACGCGAAAATAGTCGTTAGCCAGCAGTGCCTGTACTCGGGTTCTGAGTTCATCATTATCGCTGGCAATCACGGTGGCCGTTGGCATGTGTTTGCCAATTTCCTTCGCTAGATTTGGCCCACTCAACACACCAACAGGCTGACCATTAGTTGCTCGTTGTAAGGCTTGGCTCATCAACTCAAAGCCACCGGGCACCACACCCTTAGTGGTGCTCACCAGTAGTTGGTCAGCTGACAAATAGCCAGCCATCTCCGTCACAACGCTGACAAAGGCACTACTGGGCAGTGAAACTAAAACAAGCTCGGCGCCCTCCACCACGGCACGTAAATCAGTATTCGCCACCAGGTTTTCGTGCAGTGGGTAATCCGGCATATAGCGCTGATTAACATGGTTAGCGTTAATTGCCTGCGCCTGCGCCTCGTCACGCAGCCATAATCGAGCCTGATGACCATTTTCTGCAACGATATTTGCCAGCGTGGTACCGAAGCTACCACCACCAAGTATCGCAACCTGTGTCTTGTTCATTACGCAATATTCCTTATTTTCGCATTCGATAAGCTTAGCCATAAAAATGACAGGTTTTCGGCTTACCAATAACCTTATAATTCTAGAAATCCTCTTGGAATTATGAGGTTATAGCATTTTTATTTTTTTGGGTTTAGACTTCCCTGCAGGCTAATTGAGAATCAGTCCCATTAGAGAAAGGTTAGCCCTACTGACACACGCCAAAATGGCGTCACATTCAATTCTGCAGGGATGCCGGAAATTAAATAATCAGCAACTGATGTACAACCCCCATTTTATGGGCAAGACACATACAATGCGAGCATCCAAGGGTCAAAAGACTCAACGTATTTTGGTACTAAATGCCAAAGGTGGCTGTGGAAAAACTACAGTAGCCACTAACCTAGCCTGTCAATTTGCCAATGAAGGCCACAGCACAGCACTAATTGATTACGATCCACAATGCTCCAGTTCACAATGGCTGGAAATGCGCCCAAGCCATTTACCGATCATTCATAGCATTTCTGCGCATCGAAACAATGCTCGTACCACCAGCGTCTGGCACCTAAAAGTACCCGTTGGCACCGCTCGCGTTGTAGTTGACACACCCGCCCGCCTGGACGACATGAGCGCCGTCAAGTTAATCCGTGAAGCCGACACCGTACTTATTCCCGTCATCGCTTCGCCTATCGACATTCGCGCCGCGATCCCGTTCATTGAAAAACTGCTGAAATCGTCAGAACTGAGAAACGCTGACAAACGCATTGCCGTAATTGGTAACCGATCACGTAAAAACAGCAAATCCTATAAGAGCCTAAACGCCTTTCTGGAAACCTATAATATTCCCTTTTTAAGCAGTTTACGTGCTACGCAAAATTATGTTCGGGCTGCTGAAGAAGGTATTGGTGTCCAGGAACTTAAATTGAAAAGCGCTCAACCTGATGTTGAACACTGGCGCTCACTGGTGCGCTGGATTGAAAACGATCATTCTTCGCAGCCCCAGCCTTAGATCAACCCATAACCAAAATTAAAATGCTATTTTACAGAAGTCCTACTTTTGACGTGATTATTACACGTTAAATAGCACTTACCCCGCAAGCCAACGAACAATTATCACTGATACGCCGGAACCAGTTGTACATTGGCTGAACGCCATCATTATCGACATTAGGCGCTCCATGTCCCGCCAGCACCTCATTAAGGTTGACCGTGCGCATCTCCACACTAAAGCGGGTACGGTTACTAATATTCTCTACACTGGCATGAAGATGCGCACTAGAGAAACACAGTAAATCACCGGGATTCAGCATCACCGGGGAAATATGGCTGTCATCCACAGGTTCTGAGGGTAAAGGCACCGAAGAGTACGGTACCTTGCGTTCTTTATTCGGCAGCATGTTGCGTTGACGGATATACTCATCAATCGACCAGGTGGCCGTATCGTTAGCCAACGGACGTTGCCAATATTCAGGATAAAAAGCCATGCTGCGTTCAGGCGTGAGCGAATAAATAGGTGCCCACCAGTTAAGTTGTGCGTTGATTGTTGCTCCCCAACTGTCGCGATGCACATCCACCCAACCACAACGACCACCACCGTGCGTTCCTCCACAAGGGACTGCTCGTAAAGGAAAGTGATCCCAATAGGTGGTACCGTGATCAACGCCCACCTGAGCCAGCGCCTTAAAAAACAATGCCTTGGGTTCCTGACTAGTACGAAACTCATGCTGCGCCCGCCCCATCAACTCCAGATAATCTGCTTCATCCAGACGCTCTTGAATAGTCGTCGGATCGCCTTCACCCAGATGTTTTTTTAACAACTGCCCCGTGTAATTAATCAGCTCATACATCGCAGGCACATCGCGAAACAACAGTACTTCGCCATTAAACAGCATTTCGCTGCGCTGGCGTTCGCTAAGGTGGTGAGAGCATTCAGTTAATTGCATTGAGAAACCTGATACGTTAAAAGCCTCGACAAATTATGCGCTATTACCAAAAGCGACGCATACCCTTTTCAGGCAAAAAAAAGGCGCTAGCCTCAAGGAGGCTGCGCCTAAAATGACCGGTAACCAAGGGGACGATTAACGGCTTACTACAATCAACTTAATGTTAGGGGGAACGCTAAGCTGTCTTACAAAGGTGTTTTCAAAGGCTGACTGAAGCCTAATTACGCTGCTTCTGGCAGCGTAGGTTTTGCATCATTGCTGCTATCATTAGCAGCCTGATTTTTACAAATATTTACCTGGTTAACAGATTTCATCTGTTTTCTAACAGGCACATATTTTTCCAATTTGATTTTGCTAACAGTTTCCATCACTGAATCTCCTTACAATTTTGATTTACTTAAACTTTTTCTGAGTCTTCTAACTCGATGGGGTCATTATATTGATTTACTGAAAAATGATAATCCCGTTTATTTGCAAATCACCTTTACCATATAGCAATAATAAAAGTTAATTACTGCGACTATTTCGTACATGCTTATAAAACACTAGCTAGAACGGGGTTTAGTGAAGTTTCAGGGGCGCGCTGACCACTAAAAAGCCCACCTAATCCTGAAAACCTGGCATTCATTGCAATATTTTCTTGCTGAAAATTAATTGCAACGACACTTTCATCCTGACTGCCAAAAAGACCACCCAACCCAACAAACCGGGAACTGCTTGCACGATGCCGATACTTTACTGACACTTTACTTTCATCCTGATTACCAAAAAGACCACCAAATCCTGCAAATCGAGCACCGCTTACAGCACTTCCATCGCATGCGGTACGTGCACTATTTAGTTGGTCACAAGTGTTGGTCATAGCCGTAGCCGAAACGGCCATAAATAATGCGAAAATTGAAATCATTTTTTTCATTGGAAGATCCTTTTAAAGTTCCGGTACTGGTAAATCGGCTCTTTTTTATGAGCGACCCGATTCAATAAGACCATTATATTTATTTACAAATAAATGATAATTGCATATTTCTGCAAATTACCTTTACCAAATGGTAACAATAGAACTTGCGTAATCAGCCTATTTCAAACGGAAGATGTCTTAACGAAAAAAGGAGGGGGGCAGCCGATATCCTATCCAACTAAAACACCCTCCCCGCACTACTGATCAACGACCAATTAAGCGAACAGTTTACTCAAATTATTGAGTACTAATTGGGTGCGTTGTAGGCAGCGCACCAACAATTCCTGTTTCTAAACCACCGCACTCAGGGTGTGCAAATCCGTTGCCTTGCTGATAAATAATGTTGTCATCACCGGTCGAGGAAACACCACCTGGCACATAGTCCAGTTTCAACGCGTCTCGTGTTTTCCAGGCCACATTATGATCAGCGCAGGATGTATCACTCCTCCCCAGCACCAATGTTTTTTTAGTTGGTATCGTACAGCGATAGCCCGCCGCCGATGCGGCCACCCACCATCGAGGCTAGCCGTGTACCAAGCTTGAATGTCTTACCATGATGGGCGGCCTTAGTATTCGCCGGATTACTGACCTGCAATCCAAAAAAGCAGTCGCCCCCTTGGGTTGCCGTTGACAGTGCTAGTTCGGGTAATAAGAAAGCGTTAGCGGTGTTGGGTTTTTGTGCTGAAATAACACGACGACCAGACCATTGATCTCTACGTTACCCCCGACTCTGGCCACCGCGCAGACTAAGTGGTTTTTTTGTAATACAAGTCGCAGACTAACTCAGCTTGTATTTAACTGGCTTGAGCGGCTCCGGTGGTGTTTCATTCAACGCTTCGGCAACCGAGATTTCATTAACACGACACAGCGCATTCAGTGGCAAATCATTTGGCTCACAGCCATAGGGGTTTTCAAGTTCTTCAGAGAGCGCATCCAGGCCAAAAAACACATAAGCGACAACGGCGGCAAAAAACGGTGCAAACCAACCTACGCTTGATGCCAAACCAAAGGGCACCAAAAAGCAGTAAAGATAAGCAGTACGATGCACCAGCAATGAATAAGCGAAGGGTAATGGTGTATTGGCAATGCGCTCATTGGCAGCCTGTACCGCAGCAATAGCCGTCAAGCGCTCGTCCAGAGTACGCACGCCGATTGAATCAATGTCACCTGCGCGATACAACGCACCCAGACGTTTGCCCATATTTCGCAGCATAAAGTCAGCCTGATTGGCTGCCGCGTCAGCTTGCTCCGCCAACTCCTTGCCAATAAAACGTGCAGCATCATCGGTGGCCTTTATTTTGCGCAAACTACCACGCAAAAAATGGGAAAATGCAGCTACATCATTCAGCAGGCCTCGACGTTCCGGGTGATTAGCGCCGATCAGTGTTTCGGTAGTACGCCCTAAACTACGCACATCGTAAACCAGTTGGCCCCAATGGCCCCGCGCTTCCCACCAACGGTCGTAGGATGCGTTATTACGAAAGCCCAGGAACAATGACAGCGCTATACCGAACACCGCAAAGGGCGCCATGCTGACGGCTGACAAATCAACATAAGCGGCATGGTATAAATATTTCACGGCCACGGAAAACAGTGCAACAACCGCAAGCTGCGGCAAAATGCGTGGAACAATCGAGCCCCGCATTAGAAACAGTAGTTGCCAGGCAGAGGGTTTATCTCGAACGATCATAGTGATTCCCTTCTATTAACGTCGTAAATTCAATCCAAAAATGTGTTTTATTATCTGGAATAGAGCCTCTACAGGGAGAGGTAAAATGGAGGCATATTTCGATCAGGTATTAATCACAGAGAAAATCAAAGCGTGAAATAAATTGCAGAAGTAAATACGGTATAAACTACAATTAAATATAAAAGTTAGTGACAATCTCTAGCGAGGAAAGATGTCACCAACTTTGTCTTTGGTCATACCTTTATGCGAATGCATTAGGCCGCTTCAGGCAGTGCCATTTTGCCACCAAATTGGCTGCCATTTACTGGCTGCTTTTGGCATACGTTTGTTTTGCTAATTGCTTTCAGCTGTTTTCTAACCGGAATATATTTTTCCAATTTAATTTTGTTACTTGTGTTCATAATAAAACTCCTTAAGCTTTTGATTTTCCTGTTGCTTACCAGCTTTATTGCCAGTTTTCTTACCAGCCTTGCGACTTGATAAAAGCATTATATTCATTTCAAATAAAATGATAATCCGATATATTTGCAAATAACTTTTACCAGCCAGTAATAATAGATCCGCTTTATTATGGATTGCTCAAGATCTTAGAAAGGAGCCAACATGTTCAATTGGGAGGGCGTCACCGAGTTTGTCGCAGTCGCCGAAACAGAGAGTTTTACCGCCGCCGCCAAACAGCTAGAGATCTCAACGGCGCAGGTCAGTCGACAGGTCAGCGCGCTGGAGAAACGATTAGCAACCAAACTGCTACACCGTACTACGCGCAAGGTTTCCGTTACTGAAGCGGGCAACATTTACTACCAGCGTTGCCGACAGATTCTAGAAGACCTGGAAACCGCTGAAGTTGCCATCAGTGACATGCAGAGCCATCCCACCGGCAAACTCAAAATCACTGCGCCTGTCACCTATGGCGAAGCCACCATCGCCCCGCTGGTCAATAGTTTTCTGGCCCAGTACCCGGATCTGGAAGTGGAGCTCAACCTGAGCAACCTTAAGAAGGATCTTATCGAAGAAGGTTTCGACATCGCCATCCGCCAGGGCAATCTTGCAGATTCCACCATGATGGCGAAACGTCTATCCTCCAGAACCTTCTATGTCTGCGCCTCACCCGCTTATTTAGAAGCACATGGCACACCGCTAACGCCCCGCGACCTGGAAAAACACAACTGTCTACAAAGCATGGATGATTATTGGTATTTCCAGAAGAACGGGAAACCTCAGAATATCCGCATCAGTGGCAACCTGCGCTCGAATAGTGGCCACGTATTACTGGATGCCGCTTTAAAAGGCATCGGTATCGTGCAGCTCCCGGGAGATTACGTCTGCCCTTATACCGACTCCGATAACAGCGACCTCACCATCTTATTGGAAGACTACCGCGCACCAGATCAAGGGGTATGGGCGCTGTATCCGCAAAACCGCCACCTGTCATCGAAGGTGCGTTTGTTATTGGATTATCTTGGTGAACAATTAGGTGACCCTTCGACCTAATTAGCTTTAAATATAGCGGACGCAAGACAGCGGGCTATTGCTAAATAGCACTGATTATCGGGAGTTAATAATTTTTTCCTTTATTTTTTATTGAGTCGTCAAATTGTCATATCCGAGAGGCACTATGCACGCATCTACTAACTGACCTCGTTAGTAGATGCAGATAAAAACACTCAAGTAAAAACTAAAGGAATTAGACAATGTCAAAAATTAACAACATCAGTCCGGAAAAATACGTACCGGTTAGAAAACAGAGAAACAAAAACTATAACGCCAAAACAGGCCAGCTAATCTGTAGCACACTTTGCGAAACATCTAACGGAACAAAGCCCTCCAGAAAAGCTGCATGACAGTAATTAGTAAATCGTCCGTAGGTCGCACCAAAAATAACGAAACTAGAAAGGTACGACCTAGCTACCCAACCCTTGAATTAGGCCAAATAACAGGCTGCCTTAGCCTGCTACGAGCCGAATGCTACTGCCCTCACGGCCAGCAATCACATCCAGCCGTTGCGACATTTGCTCCTTAAGGTCGGGCACATGGGATATCACACCCACCATACGACCAGAAGCCTGCAAATCAATCAAGGTACGTACCGCTAAATCTAGTGATTCGGGATCAAGGCTGCCGAAGCCTTCATCGATAAATAGTGTATCCAACCGAATACCGCCCGCATAAGCCTGCACCACATCAGATAGTCCCAACGCCATGGCCAAGGCAGCCATAAAGCTTTCACCGCCTGACAGCGTCGCTACCGGGCGCACCTTACCGGTATAAGCATCTTCTACCTCAAGATCCAAACCTGAGGCCTTATTGCCCTTGCTGCGATCTTCCTTGCGCAGCAACTGATAACGCCCCTTGCTCATCATGTTAAGTCGCTGGCTGGCTTCCAGTAACACATCATCGAGCAACACACTCAGCACAAAACGTTGCAGGCTGACTTTATCACCTGTCTGGCCATTGGCCACATCACTGAGCGTACCAATAACTTTGTACTCATCCTCTAGCGCTTTGCAGTCAGCTTTAGCCTCTGCAAGCTTCTTCTCGGTGTTTTGTAAGGCGGTAAGGCGCTTATCCAGCACAAGCCAACTTTCTTCAGCCTCACGCTTTTCCTGTTCGGCGATTTGCTTTGCAGCTTCAAATTCAGCCAGATCTGGTTTCTGTTGTCCATCAAGCGTCTTTTGTTGCTGATCTAGCGAACCTCTCACACGCTGACATTCGGCATCATATTCAGCGATACCCTGCTGCAACGTTTTAAAGTCAGCCTCACTAAAACCGGCGTTGATATAATCCTGTTGAATTTCAAAACAACTAGCCTGCAAGACCGCCGACCAAGCGTCATCAGCCTGTTTTAACAGTACCTCAGCACGTTCTTGAGTTTCGATAGCCGCTTGTTCGGTGGCTTTTGCTGCTTGCCAGGCGGCACTGGCCAGATCATATGACTCACGTGCCTGCTTGATCTGTTGCTCAGCAACACTAATCGTATTTTGGGCTTTAACAATCGCCGCCTGTAAAGCGCCTGTTTGACGATATTCTTCGGGTAACTCCTGCTCAGCAGCTGAAACACCTGAATTAGCAGTTGCCAGTTGCGCCGTTATTTCGGACCGATGCTTTGTTGCCTCATCCAGCGCTGTCCTTGCCTGCTCTTCGCTAGCTTTTAATCCATTGATGCTTTCTTCAAGCTCAATCAGCTGCCGCTGTTGTTTGAGTAACTTCGCGACATCCTGCTTCACGGTATCGTGCTGTTGTTGCAGCTGAGCTATCGGCTGGTTCGCCGCATCACCTAATTTGGCTACTGCCTGATCGTATTGCGTCTGCAAAGACTTCACATGACTGTTAAGGCTTGCATAGTTTTCTCGTGCAGATGTTAATTTATCTGCCGCCTGCTGCTGATCAGTTCTGGCTTGCTCCAATTCCAGTTCAGTCGGTAGTATCTGTTCGCTGTGCGCAGGCTGCGGGTGCTCACTACTGCCACAAACGGGACAAGGTTGTCCGGTATTTAAATCCAGCGCAAGAATAGCCGCCTGACCTTGGTGCCACGCCAGCTCAAGTGTTTTGGTATTTGTTTCTAATGCCTTGTGCTCGTCACTAAGCTTTTTACCCTGTTCTTTAGCCTGCTCAAGATTCTTCTCTGCTTGATCAACTTGATGCTGTAAACCCTGCAACGTAACTTTGTCGGCTAACTGATCTTCTAAACCTTTAAGCTGCAATTGCTTATCAGACAAAGTGCTCAACTCGCGCTGAATATCCTGCTGCAGACCCTGGGATTTGTCACGATCATTGATACTCGTTTTTAGCGACAACTCAGCCTTACTCGCGTTTTCTTTTGCAGCACTTTCTTCTGTTTCAACCTTACGTAAAGCTGCTTGAGCTTGAGCTAATTGTTCACTACGTTCGTGGTAACTTTCGAGCCTTGTTAGCTGCTGCTTGGAGGCATCCAGTTGGCCTCTTTTCTGCTCGGCTGCGTTGTTCGTTTTGCCCGCTTCTTCAAACGCTGTTTTACAATCTCCTTGCTGTTGGATAGCCTTTTTCAGTTTTCCCTTGGCCTCACTTAACGCCTGCTGATTTCGCGCGATCTGCTCAAATTCTGGTTTGATTTTTTGCGCCTGCTCGGCTTGTTTGAGCTGATCGCGATGAACATCAATAGCATTCTTTTTATCAGCCAACTGCTGCTGCTGAGCCTCTGCTTCGGCTAGGTTTTCAAAGCTAACCAGCACCGCGTTAGCTTTAAGTAATTTATTAGAATTATCTACTAACTCTTTATTTTTAATATCTTTTGATTTTAACGCTTCTTCGCATTCTGGTTTAAGTGACGTTAGCTCTTCAACGAGTGCCTGCGGGCTATCAAGTTCAGAACCTTCCAATATGCCCACCTGAACATGCTCAAACTTTTGCACTTCACGACGAATTTCAGCTGACTGAGCTTTAAGATTATCTTCGAGCTTTTTATACACCTGCGTTTGAAACAGCTGACCAAAAATCTGCTCACGATCCTTGGAATCGGCCATCAATAATTGTCGGAATTTGCCCTGCGGTAACACCATCACTTGACGAAATTGATCGGCATTGAGACCTGTTCTATTTTCAATTTCAGCAGTGGCGTCTTTCACTTTTCGTGCAACGATTAGCTGCTCTTCGCCAGCACTATTGAGAGACCATAATTGCGCTTCGGTGGAGTGACTAGTCGTGCCCTCACCGCGTAATTTTGGTTTCTGCTGTTCCGGTACACGACGGATGCGATAATGCTGTCCGGCCAGTTCAAAAGTCAGCGACACTTCGGCAAGTGTTTCAGCCGGTGCGAGGTCACAACGCATCTGACTGCCTTCACGTTCATCACCGGTAGTTTGCCCGTAAAGCGCAAAACAGATGGCATCGAGAATCGTCGTTTTACCCGATCCCGTCGGGCCATTAATCAGAAACAGCGGCGCATCACCAAACTTATCAAAATCTACCGTTTCAGTGCCTGGGAACGGACCAAACGCGGTCATGGTTAAACTAAGAGGACGCATCTATTTCCCTCCCTGATGAATGGCAGTCAGTGCATCTTTAATAATGTCACTTTGCGGCTCACTCAACTCGTCACCACTGATCTGCTGGAAAAAGTCACCGAACATTTCCAGTTCACCCTTTTTCAATTGCTCTCGCAACATTACTCGCTGCTCCCCTGTCGACATCAAACCCGGGCGCTCCAGATGCAAGACGTTGGGGTACACCGCTCGCAACTTGCCCATAATGTCGAGAATGGCATGTGTATCCGTCAGTCGAACCAACAGATAATCCTCATTGTTCGGATCGTTCCTTCCCTGCTCCAGCAGCTCATCCAACGCACCTTCCAACACACGCATATCACGCAGTGCTTTAAGCTCAATTTGCTCAATGTTGCACTGTCCCTCGGCGTCCAGATCGACCAAAGTCACCGACTTGTGGTGATTTTCTTCAGAAAAGGAGTATTTAAGAATCGAACCGGAATAACGAATATGCTGCGCGCCCTTAAACTGGCGGCCGTGCAAATGGCCCAGTGCCACGTAATTAAAATCCATAAAGTGCTTGGGCGATACCCGATCTGCGCCACCGATAGACAACGGCCGCTCTGATTCAGATTCCTCTCCGCCATCCAAGAAACAATGACTCAGCACCACACTACGGCGCTCTGAGCCATTGTGTTCATGCACTTGCGCCACCAAATGCGCCATCGCCTCATCATGTGTTGAGGCCTCCACAGCAAACACATCACGCACCATGACTGGATCAGCATAGGGAATACCGTAAAAGGCCACATCACCAGCATCATCTGAAAGAATGATAGGTGTCTGTTGATTCAGCAACGGTCCAACAATATGCAAACCCGCGCTAGCCATCTGCCCTGCCCCGAACCCCAAACGTTCGGGGCCATCGTGATTGCCAGCAATCATAATCACCGGCACCTTAAGCTCCTTACAAATACAGTTAATCACCTCATCCAGCAACTCAACGGCATTAGCGGGCGGCACCGAACGATCATAGATATCACCAGCTACCAGCACTACATCCACCTGCCGCTCGCTGATCAAATCGATAATTTGATTCAGCACATGGTGCTGGTCTTCCAGCAGCGAAACATTGTGAAACTGGCGGCCAATATGCCAATCGGAGGTGTGGAGTATGCGCATTACTTTTGTGTGCCCTGTTGTTGGGTAAATTGAGTCATTCCCGCCGACAAAACGCGGAAACTCTATTTTCGGAAAGGGGCTGAGTATAACTGATCAAAGCGGCTGAATTGATGTTCTGAACAACGAAAATAAACTTGTACAAATTTAGCCCTATCACCCACAACAGCTCTGTTAACAACCGGGTTGGTATTGCCCTACGGGATAAGGCAGAATGGCCCAATGACAGATTCGATCACTCAGTTTTCCCCGCTAGTCCTTAGCATTATCATCTGGGCCGCTATCCTGTGGGGCGCAAACTGGTTGCTGCTGGCTCGCCAACCAGACCTTGGCAACGAGCGTAAATTCCCGCGTCAGCTGATTATGCTGGCCTTGACGATTGTTGCCCTCATCACCGCCATTCTTGCCCTGCCCATCAACGAGTCATCCCGCAATCAACTGCTGGGCTTAATCGGCCTGATCATCTCCGGTGTGGTGGCCTTTTCGTCAACCACGATTGTCTCCAACCTGATGGCCGGCTTATTGTTACGGATCACCAAACCGTTTCGAATTGGCGATTTTGTCAGTGTCGGCGAACACTTTGGTCGTGTCAGCGAACGTGGTTTGTTTGATACTGAAATCCAAACCGAATCACGTGAGCTGGTATCCCTGCCCAACACCTACTTCATCAATAATCCGGTCACAACCACGCGCAGCTCCGGCACTATTATTTCCCACACCTTGTCACTGGGTTATGACAGACACCATTCAAAAATTGAACCGCTGCTCATCCAGGCTGCTGAGCAATGTGGTCTTACCGACCCCTTTGTGCAAATCACAAAACTGGGTGACTTTTCCGTCAGTTATCGCATCGCAGGATTGTTAACCGAAGTGAAACAGCTGCTTACAGCGCGTTCCAATCTTTGTCGACATATTCTTGATTCGCTGCACGAAGCAGGCGTTGAGATCGTCTCACCAACCTATATGAATCAACGTCCTCAAGATTCACATAACAGAGCCATACCTAGAATTACACGCACGGCACCCACTGAGGAAAATGAAGACTCCGGTTCAAACTCCCATGACATCGCCTTTGATAAAGCCGAGCAGGCGGAGAAAGTAGAAAACCGCAGGCAAAAGCTGAAGGATGACATCAAGCAACTTGAGGCATCCCTGAAAGAAGCCTCCGAGCAAGATGCAGAGGAAATCAAAGAACGCATTCAGAGCAAAACCAAACTGCTTCAGGCGCTTGAGAAGCGTGAAGAGCAAAGCAAAGACGCTCGGTAAATCATCCTCATGAATCACGAATATCTCTTTGTTTATGGCACCCTGCGCAGGGGCGCAACATCACCAATGGACAAACTACTTGCGCGCCACTGTGAATTTTCCTCAGAGGCTTTTATACAAGGCGTGCTTTATGACATCGGCGGCTATCCAGGCGTAACCGAGTCAGCAAAACCGGCCGACAAGGTGTATGGCGATCTTTATAAAGTCCAATGGGCCACTCAAATGTGGCCCAAGCTGGATTACTACGAGCATTGCTCAAACGCTTACGTAAAACCGCATCAATACGCCAGAAAAAAGCGGCCTGTATCACTAGAGAATGGCGAGACAATTCAGGCTTGGGTTTATCTGTTTAACTGGAAAACCGGTGGGCTATTTAAAATAACGTCCGGCGATTATTTGAATTACTTGGAAAGAGAGCGCTAAACGAACCAGTGCTACAGCGGCCTGCATCATAAACAGGTGTCGCCAATAGATGAGCAAGATCCACCAGCATTGAGGTCATCATAATCAAACAGACAAATTTCCAATGCCGGTGAAAGAGAAGTCCAGATTATGATCGCAGGAATAATAAAATATAAACGGATATGAATTCGGAATGATTTTCGATGCAATGATTTTTCATTGCGAGGGACTCAAATGCCCAACCAAGCCTCTGCTTCAACTTTGGTACGAAATACTTTTGGGGTTGGCGCTATTTCAGCAAGCTCTGCATATGCTCTATACATATTTAATAAGCCAAATTCTATTTGTGAATTTCCAACATAGGCCGTTTTTTCATGGGTAGCAACAGCCCTGACAATGTCTGAAATCTCAACAAACTCCTCATTTGTCATTGTATTTAAATTTGAATACGAAAAATCCCAAATGACAAATTTCTTCACCTTCGAATAATTCTCTCGGATCACATCAGTGATCTCCTTACACACACAATCCCCCTCAGGAGTGAATGTAAATAAATCACCGTTATATTCATTTGTGATCGTTATCATTTGTTTATTCCGGCCCCACCGGTAGAAATCGTGACCGAAGCATTGTACCAGAGGTATTTATAAGCGCGAGCCTGATTGTCTCGTTACAATAACAATTGAGGGCTACTTGTTCTCCGTTTGGTCTTTGCTTTCAATGCTGAGGAGCGGCTATACAAACCCTGATGGTAATAACCGTATGCCAAAGGCATTTCGGTTTCTATGACTCAATCGTTAATTCTGAAACTAATCCAGCGTATTATTTAACAGCCTTAAAACTCATTCCCTTTTAAACAGAGATACCCTTGGGGTAGAGCGCCTATATTTCCAAAATCAGATCACCGAGCAAAATGCTAAACAAGATTAAATATTTAAAACGTTTCAGAAAAATACACCGTGAAAAGCCTGATTATTGGTATCTTCCTGAAGACAATCTAGGGTATTGAATAGCCCCCATAAACCTAGTCTCATCTACAAACCCCTTCGCGAAGGGATAACGACTAGTCCATCATTTCGAATCCTTTACTAGCGCCCGGTAATTGGAATCAGGCCGCTAAACGAACCAAACGCCATTGGTTAATTGGCAATCAATAGAATCCAGAGCCATATGAATAACCAACCCAATGCCCACATAACGTAGCTTTGGTATTAAACAAAACACCCCGTATGTGATGATGGGCAGTAGGGTATGCAATGGATGAAAGCCAATACTACAACGGCCAGCATCATAAATTGGTGTCGCCAATAAGTGATCCAAATCCACCAGCATTGTGGACATCATAACCAGATAGGCGAGCTTCCAGTCTCGCCGGAAGAAAAGTCCGACGATAATGGCAGGTAGAATAAAGTGCGAAAGGATATGGATGCTGAGCAGCCTCTTTTGGCTAGGGAAAGCGGCTAGGTGCGGTAAATTGTCTCGATCAGGTGATAACCAAACTTGGTTTTAATCGGCCCATGCACCTTCAGCACGGGCTTTTTGAACACCACATTATCGAAGGCTTTGATCATCTGACCAGGACCAAACTCACCCAAATCACCGCCCTTTTTGGCGGAATTACAGGTCGAATGTTTTTTAGCGAGCGTCGCGAAGTCCGCACCACCTGCGAGCTTCTTCTTAATCGCTTCAGCTTCTTCTTTGGTTTTCACCAAAATGTGTCGTGCGCATGCTCTGGCCATAAGTTACTCAGCTTCTTTTACGCGAACTTTGCTTTTATCTATTTTCGTGCCGTTAAGTTTGGAAATTGCGCCTTTAGCTTCATCCTTTACAGGCATTTCAACAAAAGCAAAGCCCTTGGATTCACCGGTCACTTTATCTAAAACCAACGTGCAATATTCAACGTTACCGTGTTCTTCAAAAATAGCCTTTAGTTCGGCCTCTGTTGTCGTACGAGCAAGATTTCGAACTAATAATTTCATGGGGCATCCATTATTTGAGAATAAAGAGGTGAAGCGTTGATGCAGCGTGCTGCGCGGCGGATTATCACAGAATAAGCAAGCTAAACCAAATGCCTTAGCTGTTTTGCAACGCTACGGCTCAAATAATGCTCTTCAACTTCAATGCGTCAACCACCAGCTTCCGTCGTAAGGGCAAATCAACCTGATCATTTATAATCATGTGATGCGCAAAAAACCACACCTCATCGCCTGCTTCAACGTAACCAACATACCATCCATTCTCGCCTTTCCAACCTGTTTTTGCCCGCAACTTATATGTCAGTGTCTCTTCAACAAGCATGATTTCTTTCAGGATTTTGAAGTTGCGTTTCTTAACAGGTAACTGTTCTAAATAGACTTTGCGGAGGAAGTTAATTTGTTCGCGGGGTGAGACACGTAAATCACCCTCTAACCAAAAAGTTGTGACATCACGACCCGTTTTCTTGTTGGCATAATCAAAAACATCAAGGTATTGCTTGTAGCGAGAGTCACCAACTTGCTTTGCAAAGCGCTGATAACACCAAACGCAGGAGCGAGCAAACGCGGTAGCCAATGTCTGATTTTCATTCCATGGTGCGTATTGCCTCTCGACGCCATCCCACTTAATGATTTCAAACTGATCGTTAATGATACCCTCTTCCAGGGCAATCAATGTATTGGGGATTTTAAAAGTCGACGCAGGAATGTGCGCCAACGCAGCTTTAGCTGAGTCATTGGTATATTGCACATCACCATTCAACGACTCGATCAGCAGTGCGCCTTCTACGCCATCAGCCTTAAAAAGCTGCTCAATATCACTGTCCTTTGCCAACAACGCTGAAGAAAACAGCAGGAAAACCGAACATAAAAATACGCGTTTAATCATAAAAAGAGACCTCAGAATAACGTAGCGAGCGAAGCCAAGATGAGGCAAAAACAGGCGCAAAAGCGGAGTTTACTGGAGTAAATGGGCATTTTAAGCCTGTTTTTAACAAAGTATTGGCGAGCACAGTAGTTATGCCGAGTTCTCAAGAGGTTATTCACAATTGCTCAGGGTGACAGCTCTAACTTGAGTGCTGTTATTAATATCCCGGCTTTGACGAATCAACTCATCGCCAGCAACAGTTAGAGGCGATTTAGCGACCCGGTCATAAAGCACTACATTAACCGTCGCGGCTAAATTCAAGCAGCCGCTGGTGGGGATATACACGACAGAGTCAGCACGATCTACAATCTCCTGACTGATCGTGCCATCTTCAGGGCCAAAGATGTAAAAGGCATTTTCCGGATGCTGAAAATCAGGCAACGATATTGCCCCCTCAACTAACTCAACACAAATGATCTTGGCGTTTTCCGGCACGCTATCGAGAAGACACGCCACGCCCGTTAGCGCAATATCCAAATTCTTTTTCCGGGTATCCGTATTAAAGCGTTTGGCTCGATCATAGCGATCACCCGTATAGAAAACAGCACTCGCCTGAAAGCACCCAGCCGCACGCATAACCGCGCCAACATTAACCGGGCTTTTTGGCCTAATCAGGCCAATGTTTATTTGAGGTTTACTCATTCTGTTCCTTAGCGGTTATTAATCTGAATTAACCCCAGTAACTATTCTGCATGACTGATTAACAGGTTCTAAGTTATAGCGCCTTGGTTAAACTGAACGCTCCGCGAATCTGGCCCAACGAATACCCCGTCGCCATATCATCCGGGTAACGCTCGGCAAGGGCTTGTTTAACCTCCGGCTGCAATGAGTCACCATGGCAGTTCAAACAAAGCCCCTGCACGCCCTGCGCCTTCATAAAGCGGTATTCACTGTCAACAACGTCCGAAAACTTCATGCCAGAAGCGGGCTCTCCGCTTGCCTGGCGCTCATCAAATTGTTCCAGCACCATGCGCTCAAAGGTATCAGGCGTAGCACTGCTTCTATTACGAGCCTTCAAACTGACACGTTTAATATCCCAACCCGTTTCTGCACTCAGAGTTTCAGCAATTTTCGGTGCCTCCAAAGAGCAAATATCGATCGCATGCACAAAACCACCCGCTTGAATTGCACTCTTTAGTTTCGGCTTTAACGTCCCGGCAAAGGTTTTAACAATTTGAACAGCCTCAGCGTCTAAAGCCGACGTGCTCTCCCCGCCCCCTGCGGCCACCTGAAACGACGACATGCCGGCTAAAAATGTAAGTAATAAAGGAATTCTTATATGCTTCACTGCAATCATCTCTCCATACGAATTGTTTAATATAAGTACGAACGGCCCAGAGAACATTCGATCATAATTAATACTCTTCAACCAACCTAAACTATAAGGAAATAGGCTGTGACTGCACTAAAATTTTTAAAAACTCTCACCCTCTCATCGGTTCTACTTTTTCTCGCGGCATGCTCAACGCCGAATGAGCCAGCCACACTTAACACCGATGCAATAAACCAGCTGTCGATAAAAAATCTAGCCAACCCACAACAATCAATGTTAACGGGCGGACAACCAAGCCAAGAAGCACTCACCGCACTTGCCGACGCAGGCATTAAGCACGTCATCAATCTACGTCCCCTTCAGGAACAGGCGCAATCAATGGATTGGAACGAGGCTGAATTCGTTAAATCACTCAACATGCAATACCACAGCATACCGGTAGCTGGCGCAGCCGGAGTCAACCTTGAGAACGCGACCCAATTAGCCGAGCTGATTAAAACGATAGAGAGCGAACCCACCTTCCTACATTGCGCGAGCAGCAACCGGGTTGGTGCACTGACGGCGCTTTATGAAGGCGCAACAAACGGAATAAATACAGACGATGCCATAGCAAAAGGAAAACGCTGGGGGCTTGGCAGCCTCGAACCTGTGGTACGAGCACAACTGTCTAACCCGCAGTAAATTTCGCCCTTTAATTTCAGACATAAAAAAAGCCGACACATAAAGTATCGGCTTTTTAAATATGGCTCCCCGAGCTGGACTCGAACCAGCGACAGGCGGATTAACAGTCCGCTGCTCTACCAACTGAGCTATCGGGGATCAACTCATCAGTGGCTGCGGATATTAGTTAGGTTTCAGGGTAACGTCAATGGCCGCTTTAATAATAAAGGATAAAGGGAACGCATTTATTTTGGCGGGCATTTAATTCAAGCTTTGGGGGATTAATGTAGGCCTGATAAACCACAGGTGCCATCAGGCTTTTCATCTTGCCGGAAGGCGCTTTGCTTTTCCGACCTACTTGCTTTAATTTCGTGAACTAATTTTACTCTGACCCTAAATATTTGAAATCAGCCATTCTCGTCTCTAATGTCCGAAAACAGCTGACCCATTGATTTTTATATTGTGGTTAACCTTAAGCAGTCTGTTTCGTCAGCTCCTGTCTCACCTTAACTAGATAGTCACGGGTTTCTTGCGGCATCTGCCCCAGTCCTTTGCGGTCGACATTCCCTTGTCCCCAGTTGTAAGCGGCCAGTGCGTGATCGAGATTGCCTTCGTATTTATTGAGTAACTGCTTCAGGTAGCGGCTTCCGCCGAGCAGATTCTGCTGTGGGTCAAAACTGTCGGTAACCTCAAGTTCTCGGGCAGTCGCCGGCATCA
>Ga0209396_1001882_pt1 | contig 22622 bp, 18 predicted proteins | sample GOMGulsemesocosm_6_FD_184638 | JGI IMG/M metagenome (GOLD analysis project Ga0209396, IMG submission 184638) | Methane-oxidizing microbial communities from mesocosms in the Gulf of Mexico - GOM8C Gulf of Mexico (SPAdes) (version 2) | ecosystem: Environmental > Aquatic > Marine > Cold seeps... | reverse complement strand
TAATCAAACACAAGTGTGACAAGACTAACCTATTGATTCCCGTTATTAATCAAAACAAATGTGAGGGTAAAGGGGATTGTATTCGCGTTTGTCCTTACGATGTATTTGAAATGGGTGAGATCTCGAAAGAAGAAAAGTCTCAATTATCCTTTAAAGGGAAAATTAAGGCCTGGGTACATGGAGGAAAGCAAGCGTTTGTGATTAAAGCAGAGGCCTGCTTGGCATGTGGTTTATGTCTCGATGCTTGTCCTGAAAGCGCATTAAGTTTACAGCTGAAACCTGATTAATGTGTGTGTATCCAATACTGCTGTATCAAACAAATAGTCAGCAAGATTAAGCTGCTTGTTTGCCATGTTTTTAGGGGATAACGTATGACCAGTGGCATTTTTTCATGTGCGTTTACCAAGTTTTTATTGGGATGGTTAAAGTCTTGCTCAAACTCTGAAAAAGCACGATACCTTTCTTTCGGATTAGCCTTTAATGCTTTTATAAGACAGGCCTCAACCCAGACAGGTAACCGTTTTCCATAGGAAGTGGCGCTGCGGTATGTCAAATCGGAATAGGATTTTATCTTAGGCTGTTTGGGTGCTTCAAAAGGCAGCCCTGCAAGCAGCATTTCATAGATCACAACAGCCAAAGAAAACAAGTCTGACTGCATAGTGCCGGTTTCACCCATTAGGTATTCAGGCGCAAGGTAACCGACAGAGCCTTGAGGTAGGGACTTGTCTAGCGGAGAGGCGAGCTCGTCTATGCCGGATATGCGTGTCGTACCAAAATCTATAATGACAACACGGCCTTCTTTATCAATCATGAGATTTTCAGGTTTGATGTCCTGATGCACCATATCGGCTCGCTGAAAGGCGCGTAACCCAGTGATGGTTTGGCTCATAATCTGTCTAACATCAATAAGGTCTGGTTCAGGGTGATCATCCATCCATTGTCTTACACTCATTCCCTCTATGTACTCGGCAATATAATATAACCAGGTCTTATTTGGACTAGCATAGGTTTTCATCACATTTTGATGATTCAGATGTTGTCCGACCCATTCTTCTCTAACAAAACCATCGAGGTATATCAGGTCATCTTGAAAATTCTGAGATGGCGCCTTAAGAATATAATCCTGCTGAGTATTAAGATCAGTCACTTGGTACATATGACTGCGAGTACCACTAAATATTACTTTGTTGATGTTGAAATGATCGATTTTCTGACCCACTTCAAGTGCTGGTGGAATCGGCAATGAGGTTAAAAGTTCATGGCTTTCTTCTAAACTGGGTTCAGCTAATGCACTAATCTCAAGGATAACCGCGGTTAGGTTATCTTGGCTGCCCGAAACTAAAGCTTGATCAACTAACATTTGGCTAGTGAACTCTGGGTTGCCTTCATAAGCCGACAGAATCAGGTTAATTTGCTTGTGAGTCAGTGCTTCATGTACGCCATCAGAGGTCAGTAAAACCAGATCACCTTGCTTAATAATAAGCTCACTGTAATCAACATCAATTCGCGCAGCCCCCCCCAAAGCACGAGCAAGGTAAGTGTGAGAACGCTCTTTATAGGCGTGATCTTGGGTTAGGCAATCAAGTTTGTTCTGACGCCAGTGATAGATCCTTGTATCGCCCACATGAAACCAAGATAAAGTGTGAGACTTTAAAATAACTGCCGAAAAGGTACACATCATATCCGTGTGTTTTCGGCTATTGTTCTGTTGTGAAATCCAAGCGTTGAGACCCGTTAATACCCTTGAGGCTGAATGTTTTACGCTCCAACTGTTTGAAGTACTGTAATAATCAGAAATAAAACTGGTGACGCTTGTTTGACTGGCAATATGAGAGTCGTCACAGCTAGACACACCATCTGCAATAGCAAGTGCGATGCCCTTGTAAAACAACTCATCACCGGTCGGTACTTTTGCAGCAAAGGCATCTTGGTTGTTAGGTTTTCGTCCGGCAGAGGATTGTCCGCCAATCTTAACCGTTAATGATTTTGCACTTATTGCCACAGAGTCTCTCCCAATAAGAGGGGGTAATTTAAATGAAAGATAACAAGGGGTTAATTACTATGCCCCTTGTTAATCTTGTTTGCCTAGTGCAATTAGTTCACCTTGATTAACGCGACAGAACCATCGTCATTGACTTCCGTCATATGACCATTAGGTTCTTCTAGAAACAAGAGGGTAACAAAGCCTAAAACGGCCGTAGCCGCTATCATGATGAAAAAGTCTTGATAGCTAACGCTTGCCAGTACCGTAAGGTAGAACACAGCCCCAACATTACCATAGGCACCTGTCATACCTGCCACTTGACCCGTCAATCGACGCTTAATCAAAGGGACAACGGCAAAGACGGCACCTTCACCAGCTTGCACAAAGAAAGAGCACACCATGGCTGCGATCACCGCTAACGCCAGTGGCCAGGTTGAATCAATTAAAGACATCACAAGATAACCTAACGCTAAGCCTGCCGTTAAGATTAATAGGGTTTTTTTACGCCCAAATCTATCACTAATCCAACCACCGCCAGGTCGTGACATCAGGTTCATGAAGGCATATCCAGAGGCTAATAAACCAGCATAAATCATATCGAGCTCAAAGACTTCTGCAAAGAAAAGGGGCAGCATAGAAACCACTGCGAGTTCAGATCCAAAGGTTGCAAAGTATAAAATATTTAACACAGCCACTTGCTTGAATTTATATCGATGTACCTCAGGAACGGTTTCAATGAAAAGGTGTTTGTTAACTTTATAGGCACTGAAGCAGTCATAGATAAAGATAGCAAAAAGGGAAAGGTAAATGATATTAGCACTGAGCTGTGAAATGACATTAACGCCATTCGGTGTCAGTTTCCAAGCAATCAGTGCTAAAGCGCCATACATGGGGATTTTCATGAAGAGTAAAAAATAAAAGTCGTGTACTGAGGTGACTTCTAAACCGCCCATACGTTTAGGTTTGTAATAAACAGCACCCTTTGGTGTATCGCTGACATTGAAAAACCAAATAACGCTGAAAATAAGGCATAGCAGGCCAGAAAGTCCAACCGCATAGCGCCAGCCATCATCACCACCAAAGGTTAATGCCAAAACCGGCATACTCATGGCTGCAGCAGCAGAACCAAAATTCCCCCAGCCACCATAGATGCCTTCTGCTGTGCCCAATTCATTCGCAGGGAACCATTCACTCACCATACGAATACCGACCACAAAACCTGCCCCGATAAAGCCTAATGCAAATCGAGCGCTGGCAGCCTGCAGAAAGTTTTCTGACATAGCAAATAAGAAACAAGGAATACTGGCCAGTGCCAATAACCAGGTATAAACGATCCTAGGGCCGTATTGGTCGGTTAGCATACCGACTATGACGCGGGCCGGAATGGTTAAAGCAACATTTAGAATGAGCAGGGTTTTGATTTCAGCAGAGGTGAGGTTTAAAGACTGTGCAATAGCACCCAATAACGGGGCATGGTTAAACCAGACTAAGAAGGTTAAGAAAAATGCCATCCAGCTAAGGTGTAGGATTTTTACCCGTCCCTTAAATGATAAAACATTGAATGCAGTATGCTCACTCATAGTTATTTCCTTTAGATATAATTTAAAATCGATAAAAAAAAGGCGCTCTCAATAACGTCTTTGTTATTGGGAGCGCCTTTGCTCAAATTGAATAAAATGTTAATAATTCGGTATAAATGACTTACTAGAGTGCGTCTTTGCATCGGCTATTAATCATTTTTGTGCGTTTCTTCTGGGTTAGTTGCCTGTAGCGAATGTTTTCCCATATAAAGCAGGTTATAAGGGAATAAAAGCAAGCAGCGTGCCAATAGTGATGTGAATTGATGGGATCGATCTTGATTTGGCATTAGATAAATAGAGTGTTCGATGCACTTCTATGAGAGAGAGGCATCAGTGTGTTGAGGTGTAAAGGTATCTCAGTATCAATACCTAATGTCTAATGTGGCGTTCTAATGTGACTGAAGATTATTGTATAAGCGTTGATAACCTAGGGGGAAGAGGCCGTTAAAAATCACCATTTTGCATAATGGTCTTCAACAAGTCCCCATGCATTGTTTAAGGTGAGGGTTTCGTTATTAATTTTTATGACGCCGTTAAATTGTCCAAAAAATTGGCGGAAGTTGGATGCGATTAAAATAAGGTTCAATTTTTGAGCACGTTTACCCTGCATGTCAAAGGTGATCTCAATTTTTCCATCATTGGATTTAAGCTGCCATGTTTGTGATTCGTTATAACGATTAAATCTAAAATCAACTAAATCGACCTTGTAACGCACATCATCTAACCAAATTGCGTTTTCGCTGAAGCCTGTTTCATTAACGCCTGAAGCAAAGTTAAAGCCCAAACGTCGACCATCGTCAAGATAACTTGATAAACTTGCCCAGTACCAATTTGTCTCTCGGCGCATATACCCTGCGCTCCAATCAACGCTGGCAAGTGTATTTAGCGCTGCCAGTTGGTAGCTTTGACCTTGCCAATTTAGATTGCCTTCTACCGTAAGTGCGGCGCTCTTCTGGGTATAAACCCAACCGTTATAACCCGCTTTGGAGCAAAGGCTTAATGCATCCTTGTTGTTTGGTTCTGCAATGCATGCTTGCAGGGACAGGCCATTCTTCAGTTTAAGTGAAATATGCCTTTGCCGATTTTGGGCGTGGATTGAAATATGGTTAAGACCCTTAGTAAATTGAGAAATTCCATTATTAGGCTGATTCGTCATTTGGGTATTAAGGGCGAAAGCTTGTATGAACTCAAACTCTTCAAACGTTTGGCTTTTAAGATGGTAAAGGTAGATAAAACAATTGCTGGCGTATTTTAAATCAACTATCGCAATGCCCATGATGAAATCATCAGATGAGAGGCATATAAATTGGAACTGGTTAAATTTGAACTTTTTATACCAAGCGGATAGCGGTTTATCCATTGTATTTCTAAGGTCATAATCGAGATAATTAATCTCATCAGCAAAGGTATAGCCAAATGCTATTTGCCCTTGTTCATTCACTAATTTCTGCATCTCAAATTATCCCTGATTATCAAGCTTAGTCTTAGCATATTGACCTGATTAATCTTGAAAATCAATGTGTTGCTTTTGCCGAGTCTGATAGTGTTTGAAGCCTAAGCGGCCTTATGAGCTTCTGCTTAATCAGTTTTTCAGATAACGCTCTGAGTGTATGAGGAAAAATAGCCTCTAATTTTTTACGCAGCAATAATGCATGGTAAATATAATTAAAAGTCCCCGTTTTCACCTGATATGAAAGTTCAAGGTTTATCCTTGTTAGCTTGTCATTCAAAGGTGTTAACCACCAACTGGCATTGATATCGTCAATGACACTAAAGGGGCTGCTTTTATAAGCAAAACCATATCCCTCTTGCCAATAGGTTATTTCTTCATCAACATCCGCCAAACCTTTAATACGACAGTGGCGTTTAGCGCCCACTCCTTGCTCTTTTTCATCTATTCCGTAAGCGTGGGTAACAATAGGAGACCACAAATGAATGCGATGGAACGCTTTAATCATGACCCAAATATCATGACGTTCGAGCTCCAAGTCAAGAGAGGCAAAACATTTATGGGAACCGTTAAGTAGAGGAGCTTTCATTGAGTTGCCTATAGCAGTAAATAGAGTGTGGATACTGGATTAGGTGAGTGTAATCTGGTATCGGTTAACTTGTAATTAGCAAAATTTGTGGTTAAATGGTGCAAATATGCACCAGTAAAATTCAATGTGACTTTATATTGAATGACTAGAGGATTTAGGTAAAAACGATATGTTGAATTGGGATGATTTAAAGTTTTTTTTAATGGTTTGTCGTACCGGTTCAATCAGAGCTGCAGCGAAAGAGTTAGGGGTCAACCATGCCACTGTTTCACGTCGTATTAATAACTTTGAGTCATCATTAGGGCAGCGGTTGTTTGACCGTTCAGCAAAAGGTTATGCACGTACAGCGGCGGGTGATGAGATTTATCTTGAAGCCTCCAACCTTGAAGAAAGATTAAATTCAGTCGAGCGTAAGGTGGCGGGCAAAGACGATAAGTTAGTGGGAGAGATTAGGGTAACACTACCTGAAATTTTCGCAGGGCCTCTATTAATGCCTGCTTTTGCAGAGTTTTGCAAACTGTACCCTGAAGTAGAAATTGATATAGCCGACTCAACCGAAATATTTAACCTGGCCAACCGGGATGCCGATGTGGCTTTTCGTCTTTGCCAAGAACCACCGGATTACCTTGTGGGCCGTAAACTTGGTGTTATGCATAGGGCTTGTTATATGTCTGTTGAACTTGCCCCCATGCTTGAGCAAGAAGGCTGGTTAGAGACCCAAAATTGGATAGGGTGGAATGATAAAATACGCCGCCCAGTAGGGAAGCTAGCAAAGGAGTACCCTAAGTTTCGTTCAAAGCATAAGATATTCAATGGTGGCTTGCAGATAACCGCATGTAAACATGGCATGGGAATCGCCATTTTACCCTGTTTTATTGGTGATAAAGACGCGTCATTGATGCGGATACCGCCTTATACGAGTGAAGGAAAACATGATATGTGGATACTTAGTCATCCGGATTTGCGCAAAAATGCAAAAATACAAACCTTTGTACGCTTTATGACTGAGTACATGTTAGAGCAAAAAGATTCACTCGAAGGCCGATTGCCAAACACTCATTGCTCATTTATAAATTAGGCTGTCGGGCAACAGTCCCTGTAAGTTTTTAAAGTTTGTAAGGCGTTGTTTTAAAATACTTCCAAAAGCACTGTTTGTAATGTGAGGGACTCTTGATTTGTCCGTTTCATAGTTATTATGAGCAAGCTCATTGGCTAATATATGATTCTTGCTGCCGATCTGTTTATCCCTTGTCTGAATCGAAAGTTGAGCAATTTGTTCAATATCATTACCCCAGCTAAAGCGAGTTACACCCCTAAATTTAAAATGTTCATCAACTTGTCGGTTACTTAATTGAATAAGGTGTTGCATGAGCTCAAAAAAGAATAAATTGATGTCAGAGCTTGAGAGTAAAAGTGTAAAAGGCTTAGACGATAATTCAGTTAGCTGTGTTCCTTCGTGGGCGCTAAAGCTTAAATCTACCAAGAATTGATCTGAGCTTTGTGCATTAGCAGATTGAACTCTTCTAGGCTCAATACCAATAATAGAAAAGCTCCCTTTGTCATATTGAATACGTTTAAGTAACGCCTCTAACGTATTTATATTAAAGGCATCCGTTTTGGTTCCCTTATTTTGATGGATAGCATGGCTCAATAGTGGAAGGTCATGGTGATTATTAAAAGGTGTACTGATCTTCTTGTTCTGGGTTAATTTGAATAACTCACGTATTTCATGCTCGCGCGCGGTTTTAATGGCGAGGAATGCGGTTTGGATAATTTCAGAACTGGGCAGTTGAGGTTCAATTCGCCATTTACGGCCATATACAATCTTGAAGCTGGTTTGCTTGTCTTGTGCTTGATAGTTGTCATAACCAATGATACCAACCTGCAGGTAAAGACCGGTTTCATCTTGGCAAACAAAAATAGGGTACTGAGCATGGTACTCTATTTCTTGTACCAGTTTTTCCACAGATGCCAGGTTATGTTGATAGCGTAAGTAGTGTTGTGGAATACACTGAGTGTTATTATCAAGGGCAATATAGGGGGCGTGATTAATGGCAGTCTCACCTGCGTGTAAAGGAATTGATTTGCTCATAATAATCTCTTGAAAGACGAAAAAAGAGAGTTTAATCAAGCATCTTGTTTTGCGGAAGTCACAATATTTGCATAAGATAGTGACAAATATGCACCACCGCAGAAAGGGTGGAGTTATTCATACGAGATTAGGTAAAAGGCTTGGGAATATGAAAAATGCGAATCGATAATCAAGGTGTTTCACCCTTAAGTGATCTCAATGATAAGCAGGGTAAGTGTCCTTTGTGTGAACAGCAAAATCAATGTGCACTTATTTTAAATGAATCGAGACCATGTTGGTGTGAAGCCATTAGTTTGCTCGGTAAACCCTCCGACATAGAATTGGCGCTTGAGGTCTTACAAGAAGGTACTCATGCATCAAATAGACTGACGATAGGCTCAATAGAGGAGACCAAAACCTGCCTATGTTCAACGTGTCTCATCAAGATAAACACACTATCAAAAGGGGCTAAATAGCTTACTTATGGTTGGAATAATTAAGGTTAAGTCGTGTGACATCTTTAAGTGGCATAGGTTTATAGAAATAGAATCCCTGTATGAGTTCAACGTTAAGCTTCTTCAGATAGAGTAGCTGCTCTTCGTGCTCAACACCCTCAGCGACAATGGCCAAGCCTAACTTATGGGCCAAGAGAATAATATGTTCAACCACGTAGCCGGAACGAATGTCATGGGGAATCTTTTTAACAAAACTATAATCCAGTTTAACCACGTTAACAGGGAGATTCTGAAGGTAGGCTAACGAGGAATAGCCAGTACCAAAATCGTCAAGAGCAACATGAAATCCTGCCGCTTGAAGCTGATTGCTAATGATTATGGCACAATCCAAATCTTCTAACATGCTACTTTCGGTCAGTTCAAATTCGATGTATTTGGTATTGATCTGATATTTATTGCAAATCCCCGTGAGCTCTTTGACTAAAAAGTCCCGGTTAAATTGAATTGAAGACAGGTTAATCGAAATTCTAAAGCCTGGAATGTCGTGAAAATACTCAATTAAGGTGGAGGCATCTTTTATCACTGTGTTAAAAATATGACTCTCAAGTTTTAACATCAACTCTTTAGATGTTTCTACCGTAGGTAAAAACTCACCAGGTCTTAAGACGCCACGTTGTGGGTGTTGCCAACGAACTAAGGCCTCAATGCCTTTGATTTCACCTGATTTGCTGCAGATTTTTGGTTGGTAATAAGCAATGAACTCATCATTGTTAATCCCTACATTGACCATAGCGAGAAGGTTCTCTCTGGTTTCAATCGCTTCTACGATAGTATTCGAAAAGAAGACCAGTCTATTGCTTTTAAGTCCTTTAGCATGTTGTAACGCTTGTTCAAAGCGTGTTGCAAGAGCGGAATTGTCTAGTGCGAAATCAAGCTTAATCCCCCCTGTATGTAACTTAATATTGTTAATCGATTTAGTCACAATTTTAAGTAGGCGGTCAGTATTTTGTTTGAATTCATCTTGAGTATTAGCTGAGGTGATAAAGGCAAATTTACCGCCATACAAGCTATAACAGTGACTTTGATTATCAGCATAATGGTTTACGATATTGGCAACCTTCCTAATAAGGTTATCGGCAATCTGGAAGCCCTGACTCTTATTGATCTTTTGAAGTTTGGCAATATCTATTATGGCAAGGTAATGCTGCTGTCTATTGCGATTACGGCACTCCTCAAAATAAAGCATCATGGCAGAGCGGTTTTTCATGCCTGTTAGTGTGTCTTCGAATGCTTCTTTTTCTAATTTTTGAATGGCAAAATCCAGTTTACTTTTTAGTGTTCTATTCCAAACATAAAGTAAAATAATTAGTAGAAAGGATGCAATCGCTACTAAAACTGTATGTTTTACCCAGGTGTTATCCTGATGAAATTCGTCATATATGGCATCCTCAGAGAAGACGGCCTGGCCGTTTGTAACACGATTAAAAGTATCAAACATCGCAGCCCAGCGGTCCGGGCTTGAATAACCAATAGGGAAATTCTTTTTATCAATTAATTCAATGGTTTTTTTAGCTTCATAGCGCTGGTGCGCTAGGTTATACGGATTAGGGTTGACAGAATTGAGTAACAAAATTTGTTTGATAATTTCATCAGGATGTTCGATTGCGTAATTCCAACCCCTAATAACCGCTCGCCTGACAGATGCTACACGCTCTGGGTTATTATTAAGTTCTGACTGAGTGGTCGCTAGGCTGTCCCCATAAAAATCAATGCCATAGTCTTGGGGCGAGAAGATATCGACTTTTTGGCCACGTTGAGCCAATTGATAAGGTTCATTACTAATGTAGCCATACATGGCAAAAACAGATTTATCCATAAGTTTCGTGACATCGCCATCATAGGGGAACTTTGTATATGATGACGCAGGCATGCCATTTTTACTTAGCATGGCATCAATTTGACCCGCAAGTGCGGCGTCAGCAAGCATAAGGGTTTTACCTTTAAGCTGTTTAATGTCGTCAATACCATCCTCTTCTCGCGTCATTAAAACTTCAGGCGCGTGTTGAAATATGGATGCGACTATGATGACAGGGGAGCCCAAAGCCAATGAGTTTATGGATTCACTGCCAAGCACCGCATATTGACTCGTGTTATTAATTAATTGGTGTAAATGATTGTTCTGAGGGCCACCTTCAATCAAAGTGACTTCAAGGCCTTCTTCGTCAAAAAAACCTTGCTTTAACGCCGCATAGTAGCCAGCAAATTGAAACTTGTGATACCACTTAAGATGTATATTGATGGGTTCAGCAAATAATGACGATGAGTATAGAAGGATACCCAATAACGCCATGAACGTTTTAGAAGGCATTAGCATAGTGTAAACAGCGTCTGTGTTTTATCACAAAGGGAAAAAAATAACGCATCATCAGTTAACATATATTTATTGAACCTATTAAGTTTAATAATAAGACGTTTTTTACGGCACCTTAGTAGTATAACGATTTTTACGCGGATTAATTTTACAGCAACTTGGTCAATTGTAGTTTTTTGTGAGTAGGTTGCAATAATTATGATGCGACTGAAAGTAAACGTAAACTTTGTCTTCTTGGTTAATTTAAACTTTAATAATTTTAAATAAGATATTGATATTGTTACTTTAAATAGGTAGGGGATATTTGAATTTGATTGTTAGTTAACGTGATTTTGATGCGGCTGCTTTTAAATTTAAGATTAACCTTAAGATTAAAAGTGAATGAAAAAGAAAAATAATGGCTTAATAGATGAGCACTAATGTGTGTACTCACCCTTATTTCGAACATTTCATAACATAGGCTCCCTAGATTAATTTCAAAAAGGCGAGAGCATCGAATGATATTCTCCTTTACATACTAACTAGGGAGCCTGCGAATAACGCCTCCCGCCTCAACGTGTGGATATAAGAACCAAGATGTATAGCGAGGGACGCAACTTAATAGTGATTCTATTAATAGGTCCCTCAAAGTGACGCCTGCTTGACGCTTTTTCTATTGAGACTGAGAAGAGGTGGCTTGACCCTAGGTTCTCTCGATAAACACTATTAAACTATGGTGTACTTTTATTGGCGATAAAGCTTTGGTAAACATAACCATAACTTGTATGTTCCCCTAATATTGCGCCTAATTCTTGGCCTTTCGGGCTGCGCCAATCATCCATGATTTCAGCAAGTACAGAGGCCCAAGTTACGACTTTTACACCCGCTTGTGTCATGCGATGAATCGCAGCATCGCAGCATCGCGGCTAATTTGGTCCCAAGTCCCCGATGCATCTACCACGGCATAAACATCGTAGCCTTCAGCGACAGCTGAGATAGCAGGAAACATAAGGCAAACGTCCGTCACTATGCCCGCCATAATAAATTTATTTCGACCGCTTTTTTTAATCGCGTTTCTAAATTCGGAAGACTTCCAGGCATTAATCTCCCCTTGACGGTTGATGGCAGTGGCATCCGTTAATACAGTGCTTATTTCTGCCATAACAGGACCATTAGGGCCTTGCGGATAACTCGCTGTCACCACACTGGGCAGTGCTAGTGTCGAAACAACCATAAGGTGACATAAAACAATCATAAGTTGACATCTTAGACAAGCATAAGCTGACATCGACCATATCCTGTAATTTTATTACATATTAATACTAGTTCAATATGTAGTATTACGGTAACCATTATTGAGTTTTATATAGTTAAAGAGTGTCTAAGATAGTGGGAGCGATTCAGTCTAGAAAACTAGGGGCGATTCAAGGACGATGTATTTCTATTTTACATGGCGTTATCAATCGTTATGGCTATACCGATATTGCTGTTGCTTTTCCTGAGTGGAATGAAAGTGCTGTTGGGTCTTCGATTGCTTTTGTATCTCAAAATCCTGAGCAGCTTTCGTTACTTGTGAGCCAAAAATACTTTAAAGAGATGGAATTGTTCAAATACTTCGACATCCAACCGCTTAAGCTTGTTGAGGAAAGTAGTGAACAGGTTGCCTTTGTGCGGACTCAAGCCGCTGATAAAGCTACTGGATCCAGAAGGTTGGTATACTTTAAGCGACTGGCTAAAAGGGCGGAACTTAGAGGTGGGGTCTATAAACCACGAACGGATAGCTATAGATCAACGTTTAATCATTTTCATAAAATTCCTATAACGAGTAAAGGAAGTGAAAAGTCATTTGAATTGAATGTTGAGTTGAGAGAATTGAACGAAAACAGCATAGGGGTAGTTAATTCATATGGTTTATCAAAGGTGACAGATCCCCCAGTTTCAATTCCGAAAGAGCTGCTTTAATGTCACTAGTTTAATCTATATTCCTTTATCTTCAAATTTTCCGTAAATACCCTGAGCAACGACTATCTAGTGGAACTAACTCACTTGATTATAGGCTCTATAAACTGGTGTAAGGGGAAAAACCGGATAATGTTAGTTAAATGAATACAATAGTAATTAAGTAGGTTATCTATAATTAATGGTGAAAATGCCTTATCTATCCTTTTCGATAAATTTTGCTGAAATATCAAGCAGTTCTTCATTGCTTCGCTGCTTGACTGTTTTTGTAACAATATATGTATAGTATCGCTCTATACCAAGCTCAGACGTAAGCCATGAGTCTATGAGTAATTGATACTCATCAATATTTTCGACCATTACACTTAGGATGTAATCAACTCCACCTCCAGTTGCATAACAGTCAATTACCTGATCACAATTTTGAATAGTTGCTTCAAATTTATCAAATGTCTGAGAACTATGCTGCTTTAACGTAACCTCTAACATCACAATAGAGCGTTTCATAAGAAAGTTCGAGTTGATGCGAGCCCCATAGCCCTTAATTATTCCCGCTTCTTCTAACCGTTTCACTCGTTCCCAACAAGGGCTAACCGAAAGGCTAATTTGTTCAGCAAGGCTAGATTTTGTTATTCGCCCCTCTTTACTAAGTATTTGTAGGATTTTAATGTCATATCTGTCTAACCGCACGGGAACTCCTAGTTATTTATAGTATTTACTATTATATGTTTGGAAGGCCATAAATCTGCACAATTTTATTTCAGACATCTTACTCTATATATTAAAAATATTGGCTCTACGTTTAATGTAATAGGGTAAGTGTTAAGAAAGAATTGTCTTTGTATATTGGTACATTTAACTAACAATGACAAGAAATAGGTGGTCGCTCAGTTTGCAAAACAACTTATAAGCTGACTTGTTTTTATTATTGATAGTGAATCAGTTTTTTTAGGCGCTAAAGAAAAAACACTATATTTTTACCACTTTAAAAGAAAGAATCAAAAAAACATCCTTAGTTTACAAAAAAAATCATCACCTCTTTTTAAATACAATATTCACATCGAAATACATTATTTAAATAAATTGTAGGTATTGATTATGAACGCATTGAATCAGAAAGCGATGACTGAAGACGTATTTGGGGCAATCATGCCTTACCTGGATGATGTTGGGCTGGTACATGAACTTTCCTATGTTAATGGTAAGTGGATGTCTGGTGACAAAAAAATTTCAGTTGTCAATCCTGCTACTAATAAAGTTATCGGAAATTGTACTCAATTGACACCAGAGCAAGTATTAACTGCGATTGATTCCGCGGATAAGGCCTTCTCAAATTGGAGGTCGTTAATGGCAGATGAGCGTGCTGACATCCTAATACGTTGGCATGACTTATTGTTAAAACATAAAGAAGATCTTGCGTATTTAATGGTGCTTGAACAGGGAAAGACTCTAAATGATGCTCGTGGCGAGATCGACTACGGTGCTTCTTTTATCCGTTGGTTCGCTGAAGAAGGCCGACGTGTATATGGTGAGACAATTCCTAGTCATATTCCAAATGCGCAACTTGCAACAGTTCGTGAACCAATAGGTGTCGCTGCCTTGATAACACCTTGGAACTTCCCAATCGCTATGATCACCAGAAAGGCCGCTGCTGCTCTGGCGATGGGGTGTACAGTTATAGTGAAGCCATCTGATGAAACACCATATTCTGCTCTTGCGTTGGCTGAGCTTGCTGAACGCGCAGGATTTCCTGCCGGAGTTTTTAATGTTCTAACTGGGGATGGTGCGGCTATATCGAAGGTGATTTGCAATTCAGAAAAAGTAAAAGCTCTATCATTTACTGGCTCTACGCGTGTTGGTCGTATTTTACTTCAACAGTCAGCACATACGATTAAGAAGTGTTCAATGGAGCTTGGTGGCAATGCTCCTTTTATAATATTGCCAGATATGGATATCGAAGAAGCTGCTTGTGCCGCAATCGAAGCCAAGTTTCAGACTTCCGGTCAGGATTGTCTCGCCGCTAATCGCATTTTTGTACCAAGAGAAAAGTATGAAGAGTTTCTAGACGTTTTTAAACGCAAGATAAGTGAGTTAAATGTTGGTAATGGCTTTGATGAGGGAATAAATCTTGGTCCACTAATTTTTGAGGCTGCGGTACAGAAGGCTCAGGAAATCGTTGATGATGCTGTGACTAAAGGTGCTCGTCTATTGATCGGTGATCAAGACCAAGCACCGGGTCCAAATTTCTTTATGCCAACACTTCTTGCTGATGTTACGCCAGAAATGAAGGTTTATAACGAAGAAAATTTTTGTCCAATTGCTGGAGTACTTGCCTACGACAATCTGGATGAACTTATCCAAATGGCAAATGATACCGAATATGGTTTGGCTTCCTATGTCTATGGGCATGACATCCGCAGTATCTGGAAGCTAATTCGTGCATTGGATTTCGGCATGGTTTCAGTTAATTCAGTAAAAATGACCGGGCACTCTATTCCCTTTGGTGGGGTCAAGCAGTCCGGTCTAGGGCGTGAAGGAAGTATGCATGGTTTCGATGAGTACAGTGAAATTAAATACTACTGTCTTGGGGCTCTACCAACAGTAAGCGGTAGCTAGCTGACAATTATCGTTATAAGAATTTTGCAGTAAATGAGAATTAATCTTGGAGTAATTAAAGATGACTATAGATACTAAAAAGATCCTCGAGATCGATCGTAAGAATGTGTTCCATTCCTCAACTCACCTTAAACAATATGCAAATGGTGAGGTTCCTGGCCGAATTATTACCAGTGGTAATGGTATTCGAATTCAGGATTCCGAAGGAGTTGAGCTGATTGATGGTTTTGCAGGTCTGTATTGTGTAAATATTGGCTACGGGCGTAAAGAGATGGCTGAGGCTATTTATGAACAAGCTAAAAAGTTGGCTTATTACCATACTTATGTAGGTCATACTAATGAAGCATTGGTCAAGTTATCTGAGCGTATTATAAATATGGCGCCTGAAGGCATGAGTAAGGTTTACTACGGCATGTCAGGAAGTGATGCTAATGAAACCCAACTTAAGTTAGTTTGGTATTACAACAATGCACGTGGCTTACCTGAAAAAAAGAAAATTATCTCTCGTGATCGTGGTTACCATGGCTCAAGCATAGCTTCTGGTTCTATGACTGGTTTACCGTTGTTTCATAAGCATTTTGACCTGCCTTTGGAACGAATCAAACATACTATTGCACCTTGTTATTATCGTCGTGAAGATGAAAGCATGAGTGAACTTGAGTTCTCTAAATACTGCGCTTTTAAACTAGAAGAGATGATATTAGAAGAAGGCCCAGAAACAGTTGCAGCCATGATTGGTGAGCCTGTGTTAGGGACTGGTGGTATAGTACCGCCACCGGAAGGTTATTGGGCAGAGATTCGTAAAGTACTTGATAAATACGATGTGCTTTTAATTGCAGATGAAGTTGTGTGTGGTTTCGGTCGTATAGGTTCCGACTTTGGTTCTATTCACTACGATATGAAGCCGGATCTAATTACTATAGCAAAAGGCCTTACCTCTGCTTATCAACCTCTTTCTGGTGTAATTGTTGGAGAGAAAGTCTGGAGTGTATTAGAAGACGGGACAGATCAATGGGGTGCCTTCGGTCATGGTTACACATATTCTGGTCACCCAATTGGAGCCGCTGCAGCTTTGTGTAATCTCGATATAATTAAACGTGAAAATCTTGTTGGTAATGCACGTGATACAGGTGCATACCTACAACAACGAATGCAGGATACTTTTGCAAATCATCCATTGATAGGTGAATCCCGAGGAGTAGGTCTGTTACATGCGTTGGAGTTTTCGAGCGATAAATCTAAGCGTCAGCACTTCAGTCCAGATCTTAAAGTGGGGCCACAGATTTCAGCTGCTTGTTTAGAGGAAGGCTTGATTGCCCGTGCAATGCCAGAAGGAGATATTCTTGGTTTTGCTCCTCCATTGGTTGTTAATCGTGCAGAGATAGACACAATTGTTGAACGTGCAGAAAGGGCTGTTAATAAAGTTATGAATAAACTGATTACAGGTGGTGAATGGAGTCCTAAGTAAGTTATTTATTCAATAAATGATATATTAATATTGAGCGAAAAAATCAATTTCACGACAAGCAGTTGATGAACCTTAGTTATAAGCTGCTTCTTACCGGTCTTAACTATTTGTTAGACCGGTTTTTTTTGAATTTAATGTTGAAGTACTTGAAAAAGTACTCTACTAATTATGACCAATTTCATTAGCTGTAAATTATAGGGGAAATTATTTTTAGCTGCTTACTTTGAACCTATTATTAATAAAAATATGAAGACGAATGATTAAATTTGATGAAACTAATAAACGTATTATGAGGCAGTTACAAAAAAACAATAAAATCACTAATTCTACCCTTGCTGAAATAGTTAATCTGTCTGCACCTGCGTGTTTAAAACGTGTCAATTATTTACATGAAATTGGTGTGATTGAAAAAAATGTGGCTATTTTAAATTCCAACTTAATCGGTGAAGGCATTGTTATTATTGTTGAAATTGAAATTGAAAGAGGAAAAAGTTTTCATAAAACGAATGAAGGATTTATTGAAAATATTAAAAACAGCCCAGAAGTTACACAGTGTTACCAGATAGCCGGAGAGATAGATTTTTTGTTAATTGTTAACGTTCCAAATTTTCTCATGTTTGAAGCGTTCTCTAATAGAGTCTTATATGGAGAACCAAATATACGTAGATTTAAAACGTTGATATCTATGGCAAGAAATAAATTTAAAACAGAAATTGAGTTTTAAAATGAAAAAAACTATTACTTGGCAGTGATGAAAAATATAGGCATACGCATAAGTCCCTCAAATGAGATAATGGTTTTTTAAATCCTAGATTCCTTTCTTGTCGCATCAGCTCACTTTTGCGGACAGTGAGTTCAACAAAAAGCACCGTAAAACCCGCAAATAAGCCCTCTATACATACATGAATGACTTGATGGCTTGGAAAGATCAAAAGCTCAGATTGAACCGTTTATCCCAAAGATGGCAAGGGTAGGTTATCTTAGGCTCTCTCAAAAATGCTTTCATTTATAGCCTTCAATAGATATACACATTAATTTATAGAAGGCGCTATGTATTAAATCGCTTCTAAGTGATTATTTACAGGGCTTTCTTTAGTAAAGCCTGTTCTTATTTCGTAACGTTTATGAATTTTCAACATATGTTTGAGAATCATAAACACTCTCATAAGTTATTAAAGGAAGTAAATTAATGCTTGTCTGATGTTGAGATATATCTAAATTAAAGCTTCATTGTTGTTAGGTGAAATGTGAGTAATATTTTCTGTCAATAAGAATTCGATCACCCCCCGAGATTAGAAATACGAACATTAAAGCTAAAGTAGAGCAACCACCTCATATTTTAATGTGTCAGTTTGATTTTGTAAAATATAGTACTGAGATATATTCAAAACGAAAATAAACTCACAAGTATATTGATTTTATCTAATATGAAAAGAGTCAATAAGGTTCTTTGAACAAAGAAAAGTCGACTATTGAAAATACTTAAAGTTAGGTCTCAACTTTACTTAAAAAATGTGAAATAGTAATTTTTAAGTTCTAACTAGATTGTACGTCTTAGACGTTCGCTGAGTAATTACTATCCAAGATAGTGTATAGGCTTCATGATGATAGAGTTCTTTTTAATTCTTCCTTCTTAGTTCAGGCTCCGGTACTTTTCACTTGAGCTTTGGATTGTTTCGTTCGAAAAGTAATAGTTAAGAGTTTATTAAAATTTCTAATGGATCCTCATGTTATATATGAAATAAGTTATTTCACTAAACTGATTCACTATTAAATTAGAAATATCAAATTAAAGTTTTCTTTAATATACCTTAATTACAGAATAAATTTTACTTTATCTATATCAGTACGAAAAATATAGGCATATAAATAAAGTTATTATTTGAATGTAAGCTTCTAATAATTATCTCAGATTAGTTATATTCATATTACCTTATTGGCTTAGATGGTTGTTAGAAAATTATTAAACTCAGTTTTTGTGTAAAAAACAAAAAAATAAAAATTTAAATGAGGTCTGATATGAACGATATATTATCTTTACTTCCCGCTTTCGTGGCGATAATCATTGCATTGACAACAAAAAGAGTCTATTTCGCTCTTTTTGCAGCTGTTTTTGTAGGAGGAATGCTAGTAACGAATGGAAACCCACTTTCTGCAGTCGCTCAAACATTTGACTGGATTAAAGTTGTTATGACTGATGAATGGAATATGCGATTTTTTGTACTTATAGCTCTACTTGGTTCGGGTGCTGCTTTTATACACAAAACTGGAGGTTCAATTGCTCTGATAAAATCCCTACGACATTATATTGTAGGGAAAAAAAGTGCTCAACTATTTACTTGGTTACTTGGTCTGTTTGTATTTTTCAATGATTACGTTAACTCAGCAATTGTCGGTAATGCTACCCGTGATGTAATGGGAAAATATAAAGTCTCTCGTGAAAAGCTGGCTTACATTTTGGACACTACATCAGCACCAGTATCCACTCTTGGCCCAATTTCTGATTGGATTGGTTATCAGGTGTCATTAATTGCTGCTGCATTTGTTGCTTTAAGTCTGGTAGAACAGACACCATACAGTGCATTCTTAGCTTCTGTTCCATGGAACTTTTATTGCATTCTCGCTTTGCTGGCTGTACCAATGGTTATTGTACTTGGTGATTTTGGACCAATGGCCGCAGCTGAATATAGAGCAGAAAATACAAGCCAACTTATTGCTTTGGGGGATAGGCCTTTATCAAACATTGACTCAGATCTTGGTGAACCAATTCATGCAGATAAGGCATCAATTTGGAGCTTTATTCTACCAATTTTCACACTCGTTACTGTAGCTATATGGAGTATGTGGTATACAGGAGGTGGTATGAATTCCAGTGATAGAGGAATCATCGAAATTATCGAAAACTCAGATGTTAGCATTGCTCTTGTATGGGCTTCATTTGCGATGACTGCAGTAGGGATTGTAATTGCTCTAAAACATAGATTTACAATATCTGAATGCGAAGATATTTTACTATCTGGTTTTAGAACTATGTTACCCGCTATAGTCACTATGATTCTTGCTTGGACAGTAGGAACTGTAAGTAAAGAGTTGGGTACCGGTGCTTACGTTATAAGCATTACCCAAGGGTGGTTAACTCTCGAGATATTACCTCTTCTTGTCTTCATAATTGGTATGTTTGTTGCTTTTGCTACAGGTACTTCGTGGGGAACTATGGCAATTCTTATTCCTATAGCAGTCCCTCTCGCTTATGAAGTTGGTGGCATTGATACTATCCCCATTGCTCTAGGTGCAATTTTCTCAGGTGCAGTTTTTGGAGATCACTGCTCACCAATATCCGATACTACTGTCATGTCATCGATATTTTCTGGATCAGATCATATTGCACATGTAAAAACACAGATTCCATATGCACTAGTACCTGCAAGTATTGCCGCAGTGCTTTACCTGTCATCGGGATTCCTAGGTAATGGAATAATATTGCTGATCATTGGTGTGTGTATTCAGTTTTTTGTCATTAAATATTTAGCCAAACGAGCAAAACAAGGTGAATCAATTCTAAACTTACAGGAAGCATAGCTCCTTATTATTACCTTGGGCATTCTTTAATATTTGGATGTCCAAGTCTATTAATTTAGGTTAACTGCATGCTACCAACCTTACTAAAACCGACAGTTGACACACTTATTATTCCCCCCCCCTAAATGTGACAATTAATAAATCTGAATACATTAATGTTTTACTTATCTATAACAATTTCTAAATAGTTGAGGTGGAAATTCTCAATGCATGACTGCGCACTTCAAATTTATGAAAGGAGAAAAACAATGAGTTGTCGTATTGAACATGATCTTCTTGGTGACCAAACGGTTCCAAGTGATGCACTTTATGGAAGTCAAACTGCGCGAGCTTTAAATAACTTTCCAATTACCAATATCCCCATAAGTCATTTTCCGCACTTGATTAAAGCATTGGCTATGGTAAAAAAAGCAGCCGCTATGGCTAATAATGAACTTAATCAGATTGACGATAAAAAGGCTAAAATCATTAGTCAAATTTGTAATGAAATAATATCTGGTGATTTACATGGTGAGTTTGTTGTTGACGTAATGCAAGGAGGTGCAGGAACCTCTACAAATATGAATATGAATGAGGTTATATCTAATCGTGCTTCTCAGTTAAACGATGAATCACTCGGTAGTTATCTTACTTTACATCCAAATAACGATGTAAACCTATCGCAATCCACAAACGATGTTTACCCCACAGCGGTTCGATTAAGTATTCTTCTTGAATACCGCAAGTTGACCGACAGTCTTGAGCGACTATCTACAACACTTAAACATAAATCTGAAGAGTTTTCCCACGTTATTAAACTCGGACGTACTCAGTTACAAGATGCTGTACCTATGACTTTAGGCCAAACTTTTCATGCATATCATACAACATTAAAAGAAGAGTCAAAACGCGTTAGGGAGGATGCGAAACTATTTCAAGAGGTTAATTTAGGTGCGACTGCTATCGGTACAGGCATCAATACTCATCCTGATTACGCAATACTAGCAATCCGTAAATTAGCATTTATAAGTGGTGAACCCTTGACACTTTCAAGTGATTTGATTGAAGCAACTTCAGATATGGGGGCTTTTGTCGCATTTTCGGGCACTCTTAAACGAACTGCAACAAAGCTTTCTAAAATCTGTAATGACCTAAGGCTAATGAGTAGCGGGCCTCGTGGGGGCTTTAATGAAATCAATTTACCTGCACGACAACCTGGCTCGTCTATTATGCCGGGCAAAGTGAACCCTGTAATTCCAGAAGTCGTTAACCAGATAGCTTTCCAGATAATAGGGAAAGATGTAACTGTAACTATGGCTGCTGAAGCAGGTCAACTTGAACTAAATGTAATGGAGCCTGTGATAATATATAACATTTTAGACTCAATCCAATTATTAACTTCAGCTGTCGACCTGCTTGAAAGACTGTGTATTAAAGGTATTACAGCAAATGAAGATCGTTGTCGGGAATTAGTTGAACAGAGCATTGGTATTGTTACCGCTCTTAATAGTTTGCTTGGCTATCAGGTAACCACTAGATTAGCTAAAGAGGCATTGCAGACTGGTAAAAGCATCCGCGAACTTGTTGTCGAACTGGATTATATGTCCAGTGAACAGGCCGCTTTACTTTTGGATCCAAAAAGCATGCTAAAACCAAATCTTATCTAAGGAACCTGTGAATAAGTAAACTTATTGGTATATTTGAATTGACAGTTACTATGTGACGTATTGTTAGATAATTTATATTCTTCATTTTCCAAGTTAGGTCTTTTTTGACCTAACTAGAAATACTTTGGACGGATTAAGCCCTGCAGTTCGAATGATCTGCTCAACTTTCGCACGTATACTCGCTTTGATACATTCGGTTTTAACCGGAATTATATTAATACGAGGGTGTTTTTTAAGGCTTTCGTTTTACACGACATATCTGAAATTAACTGCTTTTCCGTGACTGAATCGCCACTAGTTTTCTAGACACTGCTTTGTTTCAAAATAAATTCTTTTCATACTCCATTGGCGACAACTCATTATTATTTCCATGACGTCGAGTTGGATAATAGAACAGTTCAATACAATATAAGCTGTAGTTCAATCGTAGGGTAGTAAGTAAACGTCGAGACGCCCAAACTTCATTAGTATATTTTCAATAAAATAGTATGTTTCTATTGGTAGGTTAATATTAAATCTAAAAATAAATATGCTGTAATTTTGTCATTATATTACAAATAGAAAAATTAAAATGTCATCTTATGGTTGTTTTTTTCACTGACAGCTTATGGTTGTAAAGTTGTTAATACATTGATTTATAGATACTTATGTATGTCATCTTTTGAGTACTTCGACAGCTAGTACTTTTGCCATCTTAGTTAAGCCCAGAATATTGTTTTTTAATTGGGCTGGGTTCATGTCTCTCACCCCCACCATTAAACCTGTTTGATGGTCAATCATGGCTAACATTGCATTATCTGGAGTAAGTACTTCACTGTATTTGTTGGCATAGGTTTGGCTGCTTAACCCCAACAGCATAATGGCAAACAAAGTAC
>Ga0209396_1001881_pt1 | contig 22626 bp, 15 predicted proteins | sample GOMGulsemesocosm_6_FD_184638 | JGI IMG/M metagenome (GOLD analysis project Ga0209396, IMG submission 184638) | Methane-oxidizing microbial communities from mesocosms in the Gulf of Mexico - GOM8C Gulf of Mexico (SPAdes) (version 2) | ecosystem: Environmental > Aquatic > Marine > Cold seeps... | reverse complement strand
TCCAATAGTCAGTGTCTTCCCCTGCGCCTAAAGTGATTTTCTCATCAAAAAAACCAATCAATTTTAACGTGTCGTTTGGTATTGCCACAGCAGAGGTCCAGGCAATTCTAAATTTCAAGCTAGCTAAAAAAAAGTCAGGGACAACTCCTTTCCAATTTGTTTTTTTAGGAAGTGTTGGAAACTGTGTATTGATAATGGTGCCGTTTCCATAATTAAAATTATAGTTGCAACAATATAACCCACAGTTAGGATAGGAATCAATTAAATGGCTTAAGTTTTGTAGGTGACTGTTTTCCCATATATCATCGGCATCTAAAAAAGCAAAATATTTTCCTTTTGCTTGTTTCATAGCAAAATTTCTAGCTAATGAAACACCTTGGTTTTCGTTATTAAAAACTATTAGTTTTGTGTGTTTAAGGTTTTTTATTTTTCCCCAACTATTGTCAGTTGATCCGTCATTTACAATAATTATTTCATAATCAATAAAAGTTTGATTATGAATACTTTTTAAAGTATCTAAAATATGAGATTCTTTATTGTATAAAGGTATGATTATTGAAAAAAATGGAGACATAACAATAGTTTATAAAGAACAAAAATAATTTAACTTAAAGATATCAAAGAGTACTAATGATGGTTTTTCGGATTTTAGGTTAGATATAATAAATCGTTTAAATAAATTACTGATATAAAAAAAAGGAGTTCGTAAATAATATTTTTTAAGTAATGAATTATACAATTGAATTTTTGTGTAATCATGTGGTAATTTATTGTTTCTTTCAAGGTCAAATAAAGTTTTTAAACTTTCTTGTATTTTAGAAAGGTACATAGTATTTGACTCAAGACCATTATGAAAAACAGAATTGTCAATATGTAAAACACGATGATTTTTTAAACCTGATTGATATTGAAATAGCGTGTCTTCATGCCCGTAGTTTGTTATGGATTCATCAAATTTAACACTATTGAATATTGTTTTTTGCAATAGAACATTGGAAAACAAAAAATGAGATTTTTGGGATAAAATTCTTTTATTATAGTTGATAGCTTCCCTTTTTTTTCCAACAATAGTCCTTAATAAGTTTTGGCTGTGTTCATGATTGTATTCCAATCCCCCATATATAATATCTACATCATTATTAATTGCGTTAATGTAGTTATTAATATAGCTAACACTTTTAATAATAACGTCATTATCTAAAAATAATAACCAGTTGTAGCTTGCTTTTGCGGCTAATAAATTTCTAATTTTACTTCGTCCTATGTTTTCTTTTAACTCTAAAAAATGAACAGATTTAAACTTTGTAATAATTTTACTCTGTTGAGCTAATGCTTTATTTGTAGAGCTGTCATCAATGACAATAATTTCAAAATGGATGTTGTTTTTAGATAATTGATTGTGTAATTGCGTAACTAAATTTGTAACATCATAATTGTATGTAGGAATGAGTACTGATAGCATACTTTTGACGTTAGTTTTTTTTCTGTACAACTTCAAATATTTTATTATCTTGAAGTTTCAATGTTTTAGAAGGGTATTTTAAAATTAGGGCATAATCATGGGTAGCCATTAAAATGGTATTTCCATTTTGATTTATTTCCCTTAAAATAGCCATTACTTCTATGCTCGTTTGCGGATCAAGATTACCTGTAGGTTCATCAGCTATAATTAATTCGGGATCGTTAAGTAAAGCTCTAGCTATGGCAATACGTTGTTGCTCTCCACCAGAAAGTTCGTGAGGGTGTTTAAAACCTTTTGATTCCATTCCAACTTTTGTTAAAACAGCTTCGATTTTAAGTTTCATTTCATTCTTGTTTTTCCAGCCAGTAGCTTTTAAAACAAATTCTAAGTTTTCAAATATTGTTCTATCACTTAATAATTTAAAGTCTTGAAATACAATACCTAATTTTCTTCTTAAAAAAGGAATTTCTTTTTCTTTTAGTAAAGCCAAATCATGTCCAACTATAGATCCAGTTCCTTTTTGTAAAGGTAAATCAGCATATAAAGTTTTCATAAAACTACTTTTACCTGAACCAGTTTTCCCAATCAAGTAAATAAATTCTCCTTTGTTAATTTTTAAATTAACATCAGATAGAACAAGATTATCTTTTTGAAAAATAGATGCATCCTTTAATTCTAAAACAGTAGTTGACATAAAAAGTAGTTTATAGGGTAAAAGTAAGACAAAAAGTTATAAAAGTAATTCATAAGTAAAATATATGTTTTTTTTGATTTGAATGTTAGCTAAATGAGTCGTTAATAAAATGTTTAATAAGTTCACATAATTATCTTCATTTTTGTTCGTTATTCATGTTAGCTTACAGTACTTTTATACTCGTTTTTTGAGCAATAATTTTCAAAATATTTTTATGAAAAAGCAACATGTTATATTGGTCTTACTTCTGTTTTTAGTAATAGGGAATAGTAATGCCCAGCAAACAAAAATATATACACATGATGATGTAGCTTACACTAAAGCATTGTCATTATATAAATCAGAACAGTATTTAGTTTCTCAAAGCTTATTTGAAAAAATTAAGAATACAACTGCTGATATTCAAATAAAAGGGGATTGTGCTTACTATATTGCAAATAGTGCAGTTAGATTAAATCAGCGAAATGCAGATGAATTAATGGAAGGTTTTGTTGAAGATTATCCAAGTAGTAATAAACGCAATGCAGCTTTTTATGACGTCGGTGATTATTATTTTAGAAATAGTAAATATGCATATGCACTAAAATGGTATGATAGGGTAGAAGACAAGAGTTTAAGTAGAAAGGAAATAGAACATTATTCGTTTAAAAAAGGGTATTCTTTATTTCACACCAATCAAAAAAAGAAGTCAAAGAAGTATTTTAATAAAATAGAAGACTCAGAGCTTTATGGAGCTCAAGCAAAATATTATTTAGGGTTTTTAGCTTACCAAGGGGATAATTATAAAGAAGCATCATCTTATTTTGATCAAGTAAAAGATCAGGAAAAGTATCAAGAAAAAATGGCTTATTTTCAGGCCGACATGAATTTTAAGTTAGGGAATTTTGATAAAGCTATTGATTTAGCTAGCCAACGTTTGCCTTTAGCTATGGATGATGAAGAACGATCACAATTAAATAAAATTATTGGAGAGAGTTTTTTTAATTTGAAAAAATATGACAAAGCATTATCTTATTTAAAAGAATATAAAGGTAAAAAAGGGAAGTGGACTAATACGGATCATTATCAATTGGGATATGTGTATTATAAACGTAATGAATTTCAAGCAGCTATTTCTGAATTTAATAAAATTATTGATGGTGAAAACTCAATAGCTCAAAATGCATACTATCATTTGGCAGAATGTTATTTGAAAATTGATAAGAAAAATGAGGCATTAAATGCATTTAAAAACGCATCAGAAATGGATTTTGATACAAAAATGAAAGCCGATTCTGCGCTGAATTATGCAAAGTTAAGCTATGAGGTAGGAAATCCGTATCAATCAGTGCCAGAAGTATTATCAAATTATATCAGCTCGTATCCAAATTCAGAAGAGAAAGTTAAAATTGAAAAATTATTAATAGACTCTTATATTACATCAAAAAATTATAAAGAGGCTTTAGGTTTATTAGAGAATAAGAGTGGATTAGATTATAAAGTAGCCTTTCAGAAAGTAGCCTTTTATAGAGCAATAGAGTTATTTAATGAAGGGTTGTTTAGTGATGCAGGAGTACATTTTGATAAGTCATTAAAGGAACCAAGAACTCAAAGTTTTACAGCTAGAGCACAATTTTGGAAAGCAGAATGTGATTATTTATTGGATAATTATCAAGCAGGAGTAGTTGGTTATAAAGAGTTTGCTTTAAACGATAGTATTGCTCAGTATACCGAGGCTAAAAATTTAAATTATCAATTAGGATATGGGTATTTTAAACAAAAAGAGTATCAACAGGCAATACCATATTTTTTAAGTTTTATAGAAGAAAATAAAGAAGATAAGCTTAGGTTAATTGACTCATATTTGCGTTTAGGAGATAGTTATTTTGTAACTACCAATTACTGGAAAGCAATGGAAGCTTATAATCAAGTGAAGAAGAGAAATGGAGTTGATGCTGATTATGCACATTTCCAAAAAGCAATCTCCTATGGATTTGTTGGCAAGAGTGTAGAAAAAGTAACTGATTTGAAACTATTTCTCACGGATTTTCCAAACTCCCAATATATAGATGATGCATTATTTGAATTAGGTAATACCTATGTTTTAATTAACAATACATCATTAGCGATTAAAACCTTTAATCAGTTATTAAGTGAGTATCCCAAGAGTTCATATGCGTCAAGAGGATTATTGAAACAAGGTTTAGTTCATTATAACAATAATGCTAATGAGCAAGCTTTAAATAAGTTTAAACAAGTAGCCGCAAGTTACCCAGGTTCTTCGGAAGCTAATCAGGCTGTTGCAACAGCTCGTTTAATATATGTAGATTTAGATAGAGTGGACGAGTATGTAACATGGGTGAAAAGTTTAGACTTTGTTGAGGTTTCTGATGCGGATTTAGATAACACAACTTATGAAGCTGCTGAAAAACAGTTTTTAGAAAATAATGTTAAAAAAGCAATCACAAGTTTCACAGGGTATTTATCGAGTTTTTCAAATGGAATTAATGCCACTAAGGCACATTTTTATTTAGCACAGTTATATTTTAAGAATGCTGAAAAATCTGCAACAATTCCGCATTATCAATATGTGATAGAAAAGGAACGTAATGTTTTTACTGAGCAAGCGCTTGCGAGATTATCACAAGTTTATTTAGAGGAGAAAAATTGGGAAGAAGCAAAATTAATTTTAATGAGATTAGAAAATGAGGCTGATTTTCCGCAGAATAAAATTTTTGCGCAATCTAATTTAATGAAATCAAATTATGAGTTGGGTAATTATCAAAATGCAGTTGTATATGCTGAAAAAGTATTACAAAATGTAAAAATGGAAGATGCTATAAAAAGCGATGCTCAAGTAATAATTGCAAGATCAGCAATACAAACAGGCGATGAAAATAAAGCTAAAATTGCATATGGGAAAGTACAGGAAATAGCTAAAGGTTCTTTAGCAGCTGAAGCATTGTATTATGATGCTTATTTTACGAATAAAGATAAAGATTACTCGGCATCTAACGTGAAAATACAAAGATTAACGAGAGATTATTCTGGGTACAAATATTTTGCAGCAAAAGGATTAGTGTTAATGGCTAAAAACTTTTATGAATTAGAAGATTCTTATCAAGCTACTTTTATATTAGAAAAAGTAATTGAGAACTTTATTCAATATAAAGATGTTGTTGATAATGCAAAATCAGAATTACAAAGAATAAAAACTGAAGAAGCAAAAAGAAACTCTTCTATTAATGTTGATCCTGTTGAAGAAGATATGGATCAAGAAAATGATATTGATGGAAATTAGCCCGCAAGAATTGATTTTTTTGAAAAAATAGGGCCAAATATACTTGAATAGATTAAAACCTTTAATTCTATCCATAAAAAGATAGAACTAAAAAAATAAGAAGATGAAAAACATATTATATATACTCGTTCTCATTGTATCAGTACAACTATCATTCTCACAAGAGGAAGAAGAAAATATTGGTACAGAAGTAATTAATGTAGTGAAGCCTTATACACCAACTGTTTCAGATGCATTTAAGGTTAAAGAAGTTCCGGTTGTAGTTGATGATATTGATTTAAAGAAGAAGTTACTATCATATGCAATTTTTTCAATTCCTGTAGCATCAACATTTACGCCTTCTAAAGGAAAAGCAGCGATTGTAGAAAAACAAGCTCCTAAAAAGTTATACAATAACTATGCTTCATTAGCAATTGGAAATTATTTAAATGTATTGGCTGAATTTTATGCAACAATACCAATTAATAGTACAGATAATTTCATTGTTGGGTTAAATCATCATTCAACCCAAGGAGAAATAAAAGAAGTTCAGTTAGATGATAAGTTTTACGATACGGATTTAAGTTTAACCTATTCCAGAAGAGATAAAGGAATATCATATCAAATAGAGGGGTTATTTAAACATCAGCAATACAATTGGTATGGTACTTCGTATGATTTAACGGATTTACAACGTGCAAATATTGACGCTTCACATACTTATTTTACAGGAGGGTTAAATGCTAACTTACAGGTAGATGATTCCTTTTTTAAAGGAGGAGCTATAAATTATAGTAGATTTTGGGATATTTATGAAGCTTCAGAAAATAGTATTGTAATAGCTCCAGAATTTGAGTTTGAAATATTAGATTATAATATTAAACTGAATACTACATTAGATTATGTTGGAGGAGAGTTTAAAGTGACTACTCCTGGAGTAAAATATTCTTACTTAAAAACTGCGTTACATCCTACTTACCAATATTCAGAAGATGATTTAGTTGTTGATTTAGGTGCAGAATTTGTATTTGGGTTGGATAGTGAAAATAGTGAGTCGGATTTTTATGTATATCCAAAAATTAATGCATCCTATAATTTAGTTGATGATGCAGTAATAGCTTTTGGTGGAATAGATGGAGGTTTGGAACAAAATTCATATGAAAATTTCGTAAAGCATAATAAGTATTTAGCTCCAATACTTGGAATTACTCCAACGCATAATCAGTTTGATGCCTTTTTAGGTTTTAAAGGGAAACTATTAAATAAAATAAGCTATTCTATCAAGGGAGCGTATTTAAATGAGCAAAATAAAGCCTTGTATGTAATGAACCCTGTAAAGAATGTAGATTTAGAAACAGAAAACTTTAATAAAGCAAATACTTATGGAGTTCAGTATGACAATATAAATACATTAAAAATACACGGAAAGCTTTCTGCTCAGATATCTGAAAAATATGCTATAGGTTTGAGCGGAGAATATTCAAGTTTTTCAACAGATAAAGCTCTTGAAGCATGGAATTTACCACAGTTGAAAGCATCTGTATTTGGTGACTTTAAATTCTCGGAGAAATGGATTGGTGGTATGAACTTGTTTTATATAGGGGAGCGTATGGATAAATTAGAGAGTACTACAACATTAGTAGTTCCAGGCATAATAACTTTAGACGGATATTTTGATGTTAATGCTCATATAGGTTATCATATAACTAATCGTTTTACAGCATTTTTAAAAGCTAATAATATTGCGAGTCAAGGTTATGAAAAATGGCAAAGTTACCCAGTACAGCAAGTTCAGATTTTAGGAGGAGTAACTTATAAATTTGATTTCTAGGATACCAGTATATTTGTGATGTTTTTTCTGAATAATTCCAGTTATAAGTTATTCTCTAAATGCACTTGGTAATAAGTTTGGAATAAACTTAATGAGTAAGGGGAGTAATAATGCACCTCCAGGAAGCATAAAAATTGCAAATGAAGGGATACTTTTACATATATCTAGCAACTGTTCTTTAACCTTTTCTTCTTCTTCGTCATTTAGTTTTCGGCTAGTAGATTCTTTAAGGAGTAACACTAATTCTTTACTTTCTTGAACTTCTTGTAGTAAACTATTTTTGTTTTTCTCTAATAAGTCCGTTACGTCTTGTTTTGTCATTTTATAAAGAAATTAGGTTATTGAATAATACATAATGGAAACAGGCTCAATATTACTAATATTGAGCCTGTTTTATATAAATTGCGTGTTAAATTATCCTTTAATTTTCACCTTGATAAGAACATCTTCTTTTTTCTTTTTATATACTTCAACAACAAATTCATCTTCAGCAGTTTTTACAACTCTGTTATTACTAAATTGATGTACAGCTAATTTGGCTTTTACTTTTCGGGTATCTAAAATAGAACCCTTAGAAACATTACCAGTAGCATCATTAACTTTGTAAGCAGTTAAATATCCTCCCATACCATCAGTGTGTAGAGCTGGTATTTTATCTAAAGATAAATTAATATTTTTAACATTGTCTAAATATACTAAGTAATGATTTCCGTTTGTATGAAAATAAGAGTATGACATACCACCTTGGTAAGTTTTACTACCATCAAATACTTCTCCCATTTTGGGTTTTCCAAATTGTCTTTTTGGTATTTTCTTCATCCAAGACAACTCACCAGAAGGGGATATTTTTGAAATTAACATATCATTATAAAAGAATGAAAATGAATAACCATATTTTTTCTTGGTTCTTACTGAATACATTTGCTCACCTATTAAAGTCAAACCTCCATCTTTTTCAAAAACTAAATCCTTTAGCACTAAAGATTCAAATTCAGCTAATCCCTCATCGTCTTTTTTGCCATTTTTCTTTTTTGTTCTTTTAGAAACATATTGATTTAGTATTTCTAAAGGAATTTCATAAGTATTTTGACTAATCACACTTCCATCTTTTGAAAGTTTACAAACAAATACACCATCAGCACTAGGACTTTTAAAAGTAATTCTACTAGAAAGTCCAATTACACCTTTTCTAGTTTTATTTTTCTTCCCTTTACCATTATTGTAAAATCCAGCGCAAACCATTCCATTAGTTTCTGATTCATACAATGTAATATCATTAATGAAATTTTCTCCTGCTGCAATTTTTGTTTTTTCGATATCTACTGAACCATCATGCATTCTGAACAATTCCATGTGATAATTGGCTTTGGTATCTTTTTTCTTTTTTTTGCTTTTACCACTATCATCATGAAATACTTTAGCCATCATGTATCCAAAACCATTAGTGTCAACTGCAAAATCCATTGCATCCATTTTACGTTCGGTGTATGGCATTGTATATTCTTTTGACCATAGTTTTGTTAATGAGATATCATAAACATTTATACCGATAATATCTTTACTTTTTTTATCGTTTTTAACTTTTGGTTTTTTTCTGTATTTAATTAATACTTTTGATTCATCTTTTGAGTTATAAATTTGAAATTTATCAGCAACTCCCATTCCACCAAAACTCATTGAGTTTGCTGTGTTAGAACGAGATGCGGTCCCAGTTACTTTACCATCAACATCAATTATCTTAACAGGTTCTCCAATGAATTTACCTGTTTCAAAATCTATTTCTCTAGAAAATAATTGTTCATGTTTTGTTTTTCTTCCTGTCCATGAAGAATAAAAGAAATAATATTTCCCTTGAGCTTCAATCATTCCTTCTGTTACAAAGTTTTTAGGAAAGTCTTCATTTTTTTTGCTATATGTTTGTTTTAATGTTTCTACATCAAACTTTTGTATTACAACAAATTTATTCCAAGCCTTTACAGATAGGATTTGTCTATCTTTATTAAAGTAGAACTTCATGGCAGCATCTTCTACTTGATACGGTTTACTAACAGTATAACTATAATCTTTAGATAAGCCTTTTTGAGCTTGTAGAGTAATTACAAAAAATAACCCCAATAAAATAAGTAATTTGTTTTTCATTTTTTTTTTGTTTAATAATGTAGTTAGCGAATATAGTTTTTAATCAATTAAATAATAGAAATGCGAACTTTTTTCTTTTTGAGCCTGCTATTGTTGGTTAAACTGATTAATTGTTTTGTTTTGGATGCTTTCACAGCAACAAAAGCACAATCAGGTTTTATTTCTATCATTCCCAATTCATCTCTAGTTAGTTTACCTTGTTTGCAAAATAAACCAGCAATATCTCCTTTTGATATCTTATCTTTTCTACCTCCTGATATAAAAATGGTTTCCCATTTATCAGTCGTTGGTTGATTATATTGAGTTAGTTCATTTGCTAAAAAACTATCGGTATTTAACGCTTCAATAAAATCAGGAACTTCTTCTTTTTCCCATTGCAATACATAAGCAGTCCCTTCACTATTCATTCTCGCTGTCCTACCATTTCGATGTGTGAATTCTTGAGCTTTTAAAGGTAAGTGGTAGTGAATGATAAATTTAATTTCAGGAACATCAATTCCCCTAGCTGCCAAATCAGTTGCTATCAATAATTGATGGGTTCCATTTCTGAACTTTATCAAAGCTCGTTCTCTATCTTTTTGTTCTAACCCGCCATAAAAGCAACCATGAGCAATGTCATGATCATTTAAATAGTCACTAACTCGTTGTATGGAGTCTTTGTAGTTACAAAAAATTATACCGGGTTTATTCCCTAAGTGATTCAGTAATGTAATTATAGCCTCTAATTTATCTTTTGTAGAAGAAAGTATGGTTTGTACTTCAAGTTTAGCGACACCTTCATCAAGGTAATTAACAGTAAGCGGATTTGTTAATCCTACAAATCGGGGAATAGCTACTTCTTGTGTTGCTGAGGTAAGTATTCTTTTTTCAATTTTTGGTAAACCGTCAATGATTTCTCTCATTTCTGATTCAAAACCAATTTCTAAGGATTTGTCAAATTCATCTAGAACAATAGTTTTTATATCTTTAATAGAAAATGTTTCTCGTCTTATATGATCTGCAATTCTACCTGGAGTTCCAATTAGTATTGTTGGAGTATGTTTTAAATCAATTTTATCTTTTGAAAAAGGTCTTCCTCCATAAACAACATTCGTTTTATATCCACTTCCTAACTCTTTTGTCACCTGCTCTATTTGTATAGCAAGTTCTCGGGAAGGAGTTATAATTAATGTTTGTACATTAGTACAATTAGGGTCTAATTCGTTTATTATTGGCAAAAGGAAAGATAACGTTTTACCAGACCCAGTAGGGGATAGGATAACAACATCTCCGTAGGAAGAAATTGCTAACTTAGCTTCTTCTTGCATAGGATTTAATTTTTCGATCCCTAATTTCTGAAGTATTTGTTTTTGATTTTTTATGACTCTTTCCATGGCAACAAAGGTACTTTAATTCATAAAGGAATAGCTGTTATTTCTTAAAATGTTAAATTTGCCTACACAGTGAAATTAGGTTTCATATTTTAATATTATTTGCAGTATGTCAAAACAAGGGAAAATAAAAAATGGAAACAATAAAGCTAAGCACACAAAGCTCTTAAATCAGAAAAAGAATAAAATAAGAGATGCTAAATTATTAAATAAACAACGTTTAAAAGCTTTGGTTATGAAGAGCAATTTATATAAGAATGTTTGCCCATGCGGAAGCGAAAAAACATATGGCAATTGTTGTGCTATTGCTCATAGTAATATTGAAAAAGTTACAACTGCTGAACAGTTAATGCGGTCAAGATATTCAGCATATGCTTTGTGCAATATAGTGTATTTAATGAATAGTCATCATTCATCCACTAGACCTGAAAAGGAACAAGATGAAATTTTAAATTGGACAAAATCAGTAAAATGGTTAGGTTTGGAAGTGTTACATAGTTCAAAAGGGAGTATTTCAGATATTGAAGGAACAGTAGAGTTTAAAGCTCATTTTGAAGAAAAAGAGGTTTCAGAAGTAATTCACGAACATTCTAAATTTGTGAAAGAAAATGGTTTCTGGGTATATTTAGAGGAGGTTTAATACTATTACACACTTATCTCTATAACATATTGACCTCATGAAACTGGCTATTCAAAAAAGGTTTTTTCATCATATTTAGGGATGTAAAAATGGCTGTTTTTAGTGATTGTATACTGGTTGTTATTGTCCTAATTTTGGGAATCCAAACTTAAAATCTAACTTAATGAAAAACCTACTTTTATTAGCACTATTATATAGTGTTAGTTTCTTTGCGCAAGAAGAAAATCAATTACCTAATTTTATAATGCCCTCACCTCAGGCATTTGAATTTACTAAATATGGAGATGTGTCTTCAAATGAGAATACAGGTAGGTTTAATTTATCCATACCTATAGATAATTACAAGGTAGGAAGCATTAATGTGCCAATAGGGTTGCATCATTCTGGTTCTGGAGTTAAGGTAAATCAATTAACAACATGGACTGGTATTAATTGGAATTTACAAGCAGGTGGTGTTATTACTAGAACTGTACATGATTTATCAGATGAAAACCCAGCAACCTTACGTATTTTCACAAGTGAATTAGAGTTAAGTAACATGTCGTTAGCTACAAATAGCAGTGATGCTCCAACAGTATATGAATATCTCGAATTAAACTCTAGAGACACAGAGGTTGATGTGTTTTATTTTTCATTTATGGGAACTTCAGGAAGTTTTTATTTAAACGAAGAAGGTAAACCAGAAATATTTGTAAACAGTAGCAATTTAAAAATTGAAATATTAGGGAATTTATATACTGACAAAGAATTTGTTATTACAGATAGTAATGGCACAAAATATTATTTTGGTGGAGAAAATGCTTCAGAAGATTCACAAACGAGAGTTCAAGGACAAGTTGTTACAACAACGGCTACAACCGCTTATTATTTAAAGAAAATAGTTTCCTATTTAGGAGAAGAAGTTTATTTTGAATATCAAAATATAGGCACATTACTTATTCAGCTTTCAAGAAATAAAACTCGTAATATTAGTAAGGAATTATCATATCAATGTACTACGCCTTCACAATCCCCTGGGAATTGTTGTTGCCCTGGTCATTCAGTTCCAAGTACTTCTTATTCTAATACAACTAATAGAATATATGGTGCTAAGTTTTTGTCAAAAATATTGAATAATAAAAATAATCTAACAGTTAATTTTAATACAATCAATTCTAATAACAATAAAATATCTAGTAAAATACTAGATAATATAGAAATAAAAGAGAGTACTAATGTTATTAATAAAACAACATTAGTATATGATTATTATTCTGAAAATGGGATGGTTGACTGTGATCGTTTTTTCCTAAATAAAGTTATAGCTTTTAATCAAAACGGTGTACATAATAAGGATAAAGAAATATACGAATTAGAATATAATACCCCTGAAGATCTTCAAAAAGGTCTTCCTGAGCGTTTTTCATATAATCAAGATCATTTAGGTTATTTCAACGGAACTAATAACTATACGAATTTACCTCAGATAGAAGGAGAAGATATTGGAGCAAATAAAAATCCTTCCTTTGAACATGCATCTAAAGGAGTACTTAAAAAAATAATTTATCCAACTAAGGGATATGCTATTTTTGATTATGAATCGCATAAGAAAAAAAAGGAGAAAATTCAAATAAAGCGAATAAGTGTTTTTAATAATCCAAGTGTTCCTAATCATGACTTAATAAATACTTTACACATAGGAAATAATTTGTCTGAGGGGACTGGAGAAGCAGTAGGGCTAGGGATAGAACCGGTGGAAACCTCAGGAGTGACTGAGACTCAGGAAATATTAATAAAATTTGGAGTACAGGCACCTGATGAGCCTATTTATTTAAATCAAAATGGTGTTCCAATGTATGATGTGCATTATAGGGATTTTTTACGTTTTAAGATTACAGATCATACACCTAATCCAGATGTTGTACACTATGTAGTAGGGAATTCCAGTCCTTATCAAAATGGAATTAATTTAGGAGCAGTGAAAGATCCTGTTTCTGGTGATGCTATAGAATTTCCTTTTACACTAATAAAAGACCATAACTATTCTTTTCAACTGGAAATGTTCTCTCAAAATAACGGCGGTAACCCTCTAGTTGGATTACCAAATTCGTTAGTACGTGTTGAAGCTTTTTTTGAATATGTTTTAGGTGATGAATATGTAGAAGATTTAGGGGTACGTATAAAAAGAATAGCGAATTTTACAAAAGATGAAAAACCAGAAAGTATTAAACGATATTATTATAAAGAAGCAGGTAAGTTTGATGAAAGTTTAGTAAATGTTTTTAACCCAATTTATAAAACAGAATATCTTACCGCTGTTCCTTGTAACTTGACAGCTGGGGTATCTAATTGTGTTTCTACCTTAGCATGTTCCTGGAATCGATGGATGATATCTAGTTACAGTTCTGAAAGCTTCAATAATTTATTTTTTGGTAATGAAAATACTGCAAGTTATGAATATATTACAATAAGTTATGGAGGGGATAATTTTGAAAAAGGAGGTATTCAAAAAAAGTTTACTATAGATAATGCTATAGGAGTTATTCCCTTTCATGAACCAAATGAAGTGTTTAAAAGTATACAAAAGTTTGGGAACTCAAATAGTTTAAACGGAACGTTAAAGCAAAAAATTTCATTAGCTAATATAGGTTCTACAGTTTATAAAATAAAAAAAGAAGGTTACAATTGGGGACATCAACGCTTAAAAACAATACCTAATATGGTAGGTAATCAAGCATATAGTATATGTTATTTCAGCGATTATCTATCATATGAAGGATTGTATATAGGTTTTTATAATAATTATATCTTCAAGCAAAACCTCATTCAACAAACCACCACGGATTACATCCAGCCTTTAGCCTTAGGAGCCGATGAAAACTCTGTAGAAAAGATGGTTACCACTGTAGATTATGAATATGGTGATTTAGCAGGATTACCAATAAAAACCACTAGCACCAATAGTGATGGAAAACAACAGGTATTAAAAAATTACTATCCAGATCAAGTAACTTTAGGTAGTGTTTTAAATTTACAACCAGCATTAACTGCATCAGAATTAACATCAATTTCTAATTTAAAGTCACAAAACAGAATAAGTCCTATTCAAGTTGAAAGCTATGAAAAAGTAGGAGTAAATCCAGAAGTACTATTAAGTGCCCAGCGTAGTTTATATAAAGAAGACAACGGTCATACCGTACTAAAAAATGTATCCTCCTCTAAAAACAGCTCTGATTTTGAAGAGCGCGTAGTATATCATAAATACGATGCCAAAGGAAACCCATTAGAATTATCAAAAACCGATGGCACAAAAGTAGTTTACAAATGGGCTACGACACACAGAAAACCATTAGCTAAAATTGTAAATGCAAGTTTAGTTGAAGTTCAAAATGTTACAGGAGATCTAAGAGCTGATTTGCCAAAAGCACAAGTAACAACATATACATATACAGGTCCGTTAAATTTATTGAGTACAGTAACTGATCCTCGTGGTTATACAACAAACTATACCTATGATGAGTTTAACAGATTAAAGTTTGTTAAGGATGCTGAAGGAAATATTTTAAGTAAAAATCAGTACAACTATAAAACCAACTAGGAAGATGAAAAAGTTATTATACACACTCGTATTGCTACTTCCTATTATAGTATTAGGACAAAGCACAGATCAGAATTTTGTTAAATCAACAACCTATAAAAAAGCAACACAAACAACTGTAGGAGTTTCAGAAGCCGATAAAATAGAGCAGGTTACCTATTATGATGGATTAGGACGACCAATGCAAACCAATGCCTATAAAGCAGGAGGAAGCGGGCAAGACATCATTAGTCATATAGAATACGATGCAATCGGAAGACAAGTAAAAACACATTTACCATATGCAACAACCGGAACAAACACCTTAAATTACAGAACAGGAGCTTCCGCAGCAACTACGGCATACTACCAAGCAAATTACGGAACAGATTTAGATGGAGGGGCCCCCAATCCGTTTAGTGAAATAGAATACGAAGCTTCACCACTAAACAGAGTATTGCAACAAGCAGCCCCTGGAAAAGATTGGAGTTTAGCATCAGGTCATGCAGTAAAATTCGATTATCAAGCCAATATAACAAGTGATGCAATCAGAAAATTTGATGTAGCATTTCCTGATCCAAACAATACAGAAGACCATCAATTAGTATACAAAGGATATTATGCAATAAATGAATTGTATAAAACCATTACTAAAGATGAAAATTGGGTGCTAGCAAATGGAAAAGCACAAACCACAGAAGAATTTAAAGATAAGCAAGGACGTGTTATATTAAAACGAACCTACTCCATAAATGCAAGTAATATAACAGTAGCGCATGACACACAATACGTGTACGATAAATACGGTAATTTAAGCTATGTGTTATCCCCAAATGGCTCCGATAACTTAGTAACTAACCTTAGTTACACTGATTCCTCCACAACAATACCTTACAATTTATTTTCAGCATTTCAAGCTATTGAACTAGGCATTTTAAGTAAAACCACAAAAGGAGCAATCAATAAAAAACCAATCAATACCAATTCAGGAGAAGTACAAGTTGTTTTATCCGGGAATACCTTAACGCTAAGCGTAAATTTAAACTTTAATCCAGCAACCAAGTTGCGTTTAGGAGGAATACAACAATTAAATGGACTAGTTCCAAATGTGTCTTTTGACACAGGATCCGCCCTAAATGGTTATGAGTTTAAAATCGAAAATGGTTTTTTAGCTGTTTCGCACCCACAATCGTTATTCTCAACTAATTATCCAGCAGTAAGTTCTTTAAATGGGACTTTTACGATTAGTTTACCAAATTATGAAATTGAACAAGAAGTATTGGATGGATTATGTTACCAATACAAATACGATTACAGAAACAGGTTAGTAGAAAAGAAAATACCAGGGAAAGGTTGGGAATATATTGTATATGATAAATTGGACAGACCAAGACTTACCCAAGATGCAAACCTTGCAAGTTCAAACAAATGGCTATTTACAAAGTATGACGCCTTTGGACGAGTAACCTATACAGGTAAAATAGGCTATGTATCATCATTATATATTACAGGTTCAGCACTAAGAAAAGAGCTGCAAAGTAATGTGAATGCACATGTAATATTAAACGAATCCCGTGTAGGAAGTCATGTTTTAGGAAGTGACCCACTTTTTGAATACACAAATGTATCCTATCCCATTGTTGGCGATGATGTACTAACAGTAAATTATTACGACAAATATCCAAAAGAAACAGATCTAGCTTTTAACTCGATAATTAATTATACAGGGTATTCACTTCTAGATGGAGGAGACGAACAACACGTTTATAAAGCCGAAAAATATTTAAAAAACTTAGCTACCGCAAGCAAAGTTAGAGTACTTGGTACAAATGATTGGATTTTCACTACTACCCGCTATGATAAAAAAGCACGCCCATTAATTATAGCCTCAAAGAATAGCTATTTAAAAACGACTGATTATATTTTAAATGAACTTGATTTTATAGGAAACTTAACAGCAAGCCAAAGTCAGCATTTAAAAACAGGGCAGCCAACAATTACAGTAACCGACGGTTTTACATATGACTCTCAAAACCGATTAATCAAGCAAATTCAATCGATTAATGAAGGGGGATTTAAAACAATTGTAACTAATGCATACGATGCATTAGGACAATTAATTAAAAAGGATGTAGGAGGAACAAGTGCTAGTCCGTTACAAGTAGTAGACTATAGCTACAATATTAGAGGTTGGTTAAAAGGGATTAATAATATCGCAAATATTGATACATCAAAGGATTTATTTGCCTTTGGGATAAACTACAATACAGCAGAATTTTCGGATACAGAAAAATTGTATAACGGAAATATTAGCGAAACCCATTGGTTAAGTGCTAACGACAATGTAAAACGATCTTACGCCTATAGCTACGATGCATTAAATCGTATATTGCAAGGACGTTATAAAGTAGCCACAAATACGAGTGTGGATAACCGTTATAACTTAAATCATATATCGTATGATAAAAACGGAAACATAAAAAATTTATTGCGAAACGGATTTGTGAATGATAGCTCAGTAATTACGGATAATTTAACCTATAACTATGCAGCAAACAGTAATGTATTAGAAGGAGTAAGTGATGCCTCAAATCAAGTAGCAGGCTTTAATGACGGGAGCACTTCCGGGAACGATTATACCTATGATGCAAATGGAAATATGAAAACCGATGCTAATAAGCAAATAACCAGTATTTCATACAACCATTTAAACCTGCCAGCTGAAGTTGGATTTGAAAACTCAAACACCAAGAAAATTACTTACAGTTATGATGCAACAGGAGTAAAATTAAAGAAAGTAGTTACGGACGGAAGTACAATTACTACAACGGATTACGCAGGGAATTACACCTATAAAAATGATGGTTTGGAATTCTTTAATCATGTTGAAGGTTATGTAGAGCCAACAGATAATCCTTCAAGACCATTCCAATATGTCTATCAATTTAAAGACCACTTAGGTAACATACGATTATCATATTCTGACGACGATAACGATGGGCATGTAGATGTTTACAGGCCAGGAACTATCATGTCAAGTCCAATAGATGTTGACGGAGATGGAGATTACAAAAATGAAATTAGAGAAACTAAATCGTATTATCCATTCGGGTTAACTCATGACTTTGGAACAAGTTCTTCTTTATCTGTAGTAAGTGGACGTTTGCATAAGTATGGATTTGTTGGTAAAGAATATCAAGATGAATTAAATCTAAACATGCATGACTTTGGAGCAAGAAATTATATGGCAGATATAGGTCGTTGGGGAAATATAGATCCTCTAGCAGAAACATATGTTAGAGCATCTCCTTATAACTATGCTTTAAATAGTCCTATAATGTTTATGGACCCAGACGGGATGAAAGTAGTAAACCCACATAAGAAAGAAAAAGAAGAAGCAGAAAATAATCTGAACTCTTCTCAATCTGAACTGGATGGACTAGATGAAAACGCTAGCAAAAAAGATAGAAGAAAAGCTACTAGAAAGGTTAATAAAAGCAAAAGACAACTGAATAGAGCTACGAGAAGTTTTGACGAAGTTGAAGGATTAATTAATTCATTAAAAAATATTGACTCAGAATGGTTTAGTCAATTAGACAATTTAACCGATTTAAATGGGAATTCTGTAGATGTCTATGTTTCTGTAATGCATGGAGAAAATTATAAAAATTCAGGAGATGGAGTAACATACGATTTATTAGGAGGAACTTACGCTCTACCTGTAGGGAGAAAAGGTATTAAAGGAAAAATAGTTGATGGGGTTGCTCCTAAAAATAGAATTGATATTATAATGACTAAAGGAGAGGGTAATTTGAAATTTTGGCATGAAGTTGGGCACACACTTTGGTACGCACAAGAAAGGATGAATACTGGTGAAACAAATTTATTCTGGTATAGGAGTAGGTTTTTACCCGCAAATCCGAATATGCAAGGACAAGGAGGTCATGCGGTAGGTGACCCTAATAAGGCGCCAGGGGATAATGGAGAAGTAAGATATCAGGAGCAATTGAAAAAATATAAAAAATAGATTATGAAAATACTATTGATAACATTAACTAGCCTATTATACTTGTCTACATTCGCTCAAGAAAGGTTAACAACTTTAGATATTGAAAGATTAGCTAAACTTAAAACATTAAGATATAGTTCTAACCTTGGTGTAATTAAGAAAAATGAATTCTTTAAGATAGATAGTTTAATAGAACAACCTGACTTTTTTAAGATACAGCCATTAAAAAGTAAAGGGTTTAAAAATTTTACTTTTTATAAAATATCCTTTGCAGAAATAGATTTTTTCGAATATTTAATTTATGATCGAAAACCTAAGTTACCTCTTTTCTTTGAGTTTGTTTTAGCTTATGATATAGGTAACAATCGGTTTTATCAGTTAAAAGGTTTTTTGAATAATGACTTCCCAATATTTTATAATGAATTCCTTAATAGAGTTAGTAAAAAAGATAGGGGGAGGTTAAATAAAAATAACAAGAAAAGAAGTAAATGCTTTGTTAAGAATTATTTCATTGAATCTTTAGATTTAAAAATTTTAATAGATAATATCAATAATATAAATGATTGGAAAATAATCTATTTAAGACCAGTCCCATCAAGATTAATGATAACTGAACATGATGAATACTTAATTCAGTAAATACACAAGTAATTATGTCTATCAATTTAAAGACCACTTAGGCAACATACGATTATCTTATTCTGACGATAATAATGACGGAAATATTGATGTTGTTAGAAATGGTATTGATATTGACGGAGATAATGACAATAGGAATGAAATTAGAGAGGAATCCAGCTACTATCCTTTTGGACTCAAACATAACTACGGTGCAAACTCACCATTATCTGCTATTAGTGGACGTAAGCACAAGTATGGTTTCGGAGGAAAAGAATATCAAGATGAATTAGGTTTAAATTGGGGTGATTTTGGCGCTAGAAATTATGATGCTAGTTTAGGTAGATGGATGAATATTGACCCATTGGCTAGCATATATTATCAATTAAGCCCTTATAATTATACAGCCAATAATCCTCTTTTATTTATTGACCCAGATGGAAGAAAAATAAAGCATCATAGAGACCCTAATAAAACAAGGAAGGAAAATAGAAAAGCTCGTAGAGAAACTAAAAAGACGTTGAGATATTTAAGTAGAAATTCTAAAACAGCAAAAAAGCATATAAAAAATGTAAAGAAAAGCAAACACACTTATACAATAAACGTTGTAGGATCTGATCATTCTAAAAAAAATTCAACAGATCCAGAAAATAGGAGTGATGCTCAGAATCCTAATATAGGGTCTGGAGGTGATATTTATATTGATCCAGAAAGTTATAGTTTAGGAAATGATTTAAATTCTGAAGGATACCCAGAAACTTCTGGAACTGAAGCATTATTAGAAGAAATGATCCATGCTTCTCGTTCAGTTTCTGGGGAAATGACATTAGCGGGAATTGAAACTCAAATAGAAGGTAGAGATGATCTAGCTGTAACGGGTAATGTACAAGAAGAGATAGAAACAAATACTATAGGAAATCAAGCTAAAACTGAACTTTCATTACCAACTAGAAAGACATATACTTTTCCTGCTATAAGAGTAAAGCCAAATAGTGGAGGTGCATTGGATTTTAGTCAAGGTAAGCCGACAGTTAGAGTTGTTGTTCCCATAAATAACCCAAATAAATATAAAGTAATTAAATAATTTTTAAAATGAAAAAAATCATTCTATTATTCATTATGATTCCTAATATATACTTCGCACAGGAATGTAAATTTGTAAGTAATAAAAAGATTGGAGAAACTCAGTTAGATAATGTTTTTTATTATCCAATTAAAAAAATGGAACAAACAGCTGAGCTTTTCAGAAAAAGTAAATTAGATGAAAGTTTCCAAATGCTTTATTACCGAAATACTGGTGTTGAAACATTAACTTACCTTGAATTAGGATTGGATAATGCAATTATAGAAAATAGTAGTGGTTTTAAAATAGATCTTGATAAACATAATTTAAATAAAATTGAACTTAGTAACCTTTTAAATGAGTTAAGGTTTGATAACAAAGTATATGAACAGTCTTGTACTGAAGGTTATTTTCCTGTTGGGAATCAAATAATAGAACAAGTTTGGCTTAAAAAAAATGGGAAGTTAAGTTTAGTTTATTTTGGTGCTAAAGATCCTATTATTGGAATGAAAGAAGGAAATAATATAAAAGGATTACAAAAAATATTAAGCATTATATATTATAAATGGCATAAAGAGTGGAATAATAAATAAACACCCGCAGATTGACACTTGTAATGGTAATCGATAAATAGAAACGAAAGTACCAAACCACATCCAGCACCTTGCCATTTAAGCTTTAGCGTTAATGGCAAAGGGTTAATTTAAGGTTAAAAAGTAAACGATAATATAGTTGCCATTTGTAATGGCTGTACGAAAGTTACATAGTAAAATAGGTTGTTTTTAGGTAAAGTTTAAGGTTTTTAGTTCATTAAAATGTTTTTTGTGCGTGGATTGCCATTACAAATGTCAACCAGCATTGTTTAACAAAATACTATTTAGTTAGTGGTTTGTTAGCAATTCCCAGAAGGTTATGTAGAGCCAACAGATAATCCTTCAAGACCATTCCAATATGTCTATCAATTTAAGGATCATTTAGGTAACATACGATTATCTTATTCTGACGATAATAATGACGGAAATATTGATGTTGTTAGAAATGGTATTGATATTGACGGAGATAATGACAATAGACATGAAATTAGAGAGGAATCCAGCTACTATCCTTTTGGACTGAAACATAAAGGGTATAACAATGTGATTACTGGACGTGACCATAAGTATGGGTATGTTGGTAAAGAAGAGAATTCTGAATTAGGTTTGGAATGGATGGATTTTGGTGCTAGGAATTATATGCCAGATATTGCTCGTTGGGGTAATCTTGACCCACTTGCAGAGTCAATGAGAAAGCATAGTCCGTATAACTTTGCGTTTGATAATCCTATATGGTTTGTTGACCCAGACGGGATGAAGCCTTTTGACTGGAGAGATAAGAAAGGTAATTTAGTATACAATGCTAAAACTGGAGCGTACACCAAGCACGCTACTAGTGACCATAAAAGATTTGGAAATGGATTATTAAAAACTTCTGCTGGTAGAAAACAATTTAGTAAATTGGTGAATTCAAGCATTCCAATAACAACAGAGATATCTTCTGGAAAAGGACCATCTACAGGACGTTCATTTGTCTCAGGACATACTAAACAGTTTATGGATTCAAATACGGGTAAAGTTAAAAGAGCAGAGATTATAATATTTGAAGGTAGGATAAATGATAAAATGGAGCTTATTGATACGTTTTATGAAGCTGGACAAGAAAGTAAATTGGGTGAACAGAATCAACTTTATCATGAAAACACTACCACGAATGATGAAAAAATAGCAGCTGTTTCTGGTCATGAAATTGAACACGCTACTAGTCGAGAAAATCAAAAATTAAATGGGGCTGCTGCTGAAGTAGAGCCAGAGATTATAGAAACAAATATTTTGAAACAAACACCCGGTTCAAAGCCTTTAAACTTAAAGACTATGCCACTAAAGAATATAAAAATAAAATTAATAGAACCTATTAAGATGAGTGACCGCTCTAAATAATATAAAATAAAA
>Ga0209396_1001878_pt1 | contig 22659 bp, 21 predicted proteins | sample GOMGulsemesocosm_6_FD_184638 | JGI IMG/M metagenome (GOLD analysis project Ga0209396, IMG submission 184638) | Methane-oxidizing microbial communities from mesocosms in the Gulf of Mexico - GOM8C Gulf of Mexico (SPAdes) (version 2) | ecosystem: Environmental > Aquatic > Marine > Cold seeps... | reverse complement strand
AGAAGGAGCTAAATAAGAAGTAAAGAAGTATTACATATGGAATTAAAGCGAGTTGTAGTTACAGGCCTTGGAGCACTTACTCCAATAGGGAACAATATTCAAGAGTATTGGGATGCATTGGTGAGTGGTAAAAGTGGCGCTGGCCCTATTACTCGCTTTGATGCTTCTAATTTCAAAACAAAGTTTGCTTGCGAACTTAAAAATTTTGAAATCACAGACTTTATGAATCGTAAAGACGCTAGGAAACTAGATCTTTATGCACAATACGCTATGGTTGCTACTGATGAAGCAATTATAGATTCTGGTTTGGACCTAGAAAAAATAAACAAAAACAGAGTTGGTGTAATTTGGGGTGCCGGAATTGGCGGAATAGATACTTTTCAAACAGAGGTAACTAATTTTGCTACTGGAAACGGAACACCTCGTTTCAATCCTTTTTTCATCCCTAAAATGATTGCAGATATTGCTCCAGGGCATATCTCAATTAAATATGGTTTTAGAGGACCTAATTTCACAACTGTTTCTGCCTGCGCCTCTTCAGCTAATGCTATGATTGACGCTATGAACTATATTAGGCTTGGAAAAGCTGACATTATAGTTTCTGGTGGATCTGAAGCAGCAGCAACAGAGTCAGGTATAGGAGGTTTTAATGCTATGCACGCCTTATCAACAAGAAATGATTCCCCTCAAACAGCATCAAGACCATTTGACGCTAATAGAGATGGATTTGTTTTAGGTGAAGGAGCTGGAACACTAATTTTAGAAGAATATGAACATGCAATTGCAAGAGGCGCAAAAATTTATGCTGAACTTGCTGGAGGTGGCTTATCTGCCGATGCGCATCATATGACTGCACCTCATCCGGAAGGATTAGGAGCAAAACTTGTTATGACGAACTGTATTGAAGATGCAGGACTATCAGTAACAGATGTTGATGCCATCAATATGCACGGTACTTCAACACCATTAGGTGATATTGCAGAATCAAAAGCGATTAAAAGTGTTTTTGGTGAACATGCTTACAACCTAAACATCAATTCGACAAAATCTATGACAGGCCACCTATTAGGTGCTGCTGGCGCAATTGAAGCTATCGCTTCCATATTAGCCATGAAGCACGGAATAGTCCCTCCTACAATTAATCATGAAACCCATGATGAAAACATCGATTCTAAGTTGAACTTGACACTTAATAAAGCTCAAAAAAGAGAACTGAAAGTAGTGATGAGTAATACATTTGGTTTTGGAGGACATAACGCTTGTGTATTATTTAAAAAATTAGACTAAAAACAATTGAATGAAAAGAATCATTCGTAAAATATTCAATTCCCGAACTTCTAATGAAGGCGGGAATTTTTTTGTTAAAATCAGTAAGATAATTGGCTTTAGACCATCAAATATTTCCCATTTTGAAAAAGCTTTCACGCATCGCTCTTCTAATAAAAAAGATGAAAAAGGGAACATTATTAGTTATGAAAGACTAGAGTTTTTAGGTGATGCCATGCTAAGTTCTGTCATAGCAGAATACCTATTTAACAAAGTGCCTCACGGAAACGAGGGATACTTAACCAAAATGCGTTCAAAAATTGTAAGTAGAGAACATTTAAATGAATTAGGCAAAGATTTGGGCTTATTAGAATTACTTAACAGCAAAATGAGTAAAGTAAATTTTGGCGATAATATTCACGGAAATGTATTCGAAGCACTTGTTGGCGCAATCTTTTTAGACAGAGGATATAAAGGTTGTGAAAAATTTATTTACGACAGTGTTATTATACCATACGTAGACATAGAAAGACTTGAAGGAAAAGTGATAAGCTACAAGAGCTTACTTATTGAATGGTGTCAAAAAGAAAAGAAAGTATTTAAATACTTAGTGTATGATGATACTGGAAACGACAACATCAAACACTTCGCTGTAAAACTTCGTATCGACGATAAAGTAATTGCAAAAGGAAGAGCTACCTCCAAGAAAAAAGCAGAAGAAAAAGCATCTAAACGTGCCTTCTTTGCTTTGCAACATAAAATAGAAAAAGAGTAAAATCTTCTTTTAAGAAAAAGTCACAAACACAAAACATATTTGTGACTCTTCAATTAGTTTTACAAAAACCCTAATTTTTCTCTTACGCGCTTCAATACAACATTAGCAGTACCTGAAGCTTTATTCGCTCCAATTTCCAAAGCAGCATCAATTTCAGGAAGATTACTTATATAATGATTATACAACGCTCGTTCCTTAGCATATTTTTCAATTAGCACTTCAAAAAAAGCTTGTTTGGCATGACCATAGCCATAACCTCCTTTTTCATAATTCTCACGCATTTCTGTTATTTGCTCCTCACTTGCCACTAACTTATATAAGGCAAATAAATTACATGTATCTGGGTTTTTCGGCTCTTCCAATGGCGTACTATCCGTAGCAATTTTCATTACTTGTTTACGCAATTGCTTATCCGGAAGAAACAAGTTAATAATGTTCCCTTTACTCTTACTCATTTTCACACCATCTGTCCCAGGAACATACATTGTATCTTCTTGAACTTTGGCTTGAGGCAACACAAAGGTTTCTCCTAATTGCGCATGAAAACGTGACGCAACATCTCTTGTCATCTCTAAATGCTGCATTTGATCTTTCCCCACAGGAACAAGTTCAGCATCATATAATAAAATATCTGCAGCCATAAGCATAGGATACGTAAACAATCCTCCATTTACATCATCTAACCTATCAGCTTTATCCTTAAATGAATGAGCAAGCTCTAATCGTTTAAACGGGAAAAAACAGTTTAAATACCACGAAAGCTCAGTTACTTGAGGGATATCACTTTGTCTGTAAAATACCGTCTTACCAACATCAAGTCCAAAGGCCAACCATACAGCAGCAGTTGAATAGGTGTTTTCTTTCAACTCTTTTGCATTTTTAATTTGCGTTAATGAATGCATATCTGCTATAAACAAATACGATTCATTAGTTGGGTCATTTGCCATATTAATAGCCGGAATTATCGCCCCTAATAAATTCCCTAAATGTGGTGTTCCTGTACTTTGTACTCCCGTTAAAACTCTAGCCATAATGCTCTTCAAAAAATTTAGGTAAATTTATTGAAAGCAACAGTCATAAAAAAGTTATTTTTGAAACTTAAAGCATTTTATTTGAAAATATTTATTTACATAGGACGAATAGCATACCGAATATGGTTTTACCTTTTAATGGCATTACCAATACTAATACTATTCCCAGGACTACTTATTACTTCAGCAAGTGACAAACTATATCCGTACTTCTTCAAACTAGCCAGGATTTGGGCAAAAATCATCCTATTCGGAATGGGGTTTCGCGTCAAACTCAAAAAAGAACAGGAAATAGTTTTCGGAAAAAGTTACATGTTTGTGGCCAACCATAGTTCAATGACAGATATTATGTTGATGCTTGCTGTAGAAAAAAATCCGTTTGTATTTGTGGGAAAAAAGGAGCTAGCAAAAATCCCTCTATTTGGATTTTTCTACAAAAGAACCTGTATCCTTGTTGATCGAAACAGTACAAAAAGCAAGAAAGAAGTTTTTAATCGGGCTCAAAAAAGATTAAACTCAGGATTAAGCATATGTATCTTCCCTGAAGGAGGTGTTTTTGACGATTGCGATCTAGTTTGCGAATTTAAAAACGGAGCATTTCGACTTGCTATTGAACACCAAATACCCATAGTACCAATGACTTTTGCCGACAATTTAAAAAGATTTCCTTACGCTTTTTTAGCTGGTGGATCACCAGGGAAAATGAGAGTCACCATACATAAACCCATTCCTACAAAAGGTTTAGATTTAACATCCAGAAACGCACTAAAAACCCAAACGAGGGATTTAATCTATAATAAGTTAAAAAAGTATCACGAACTAACTTAATCACACTAAAAATAAAAAAGCACCCTTAATTAAAAGAGCGCTTTTCCGTTAAGCATGACACATTCACACTAAAATTAACTAACTTAAAACTTATAACTAAATCCTGAATACACCCCTAGAATATAAGGCTTAAAATTACCAGAATCGTTACTAAAGGCATTTAACTGATATTTGAACATTGGTTCAAAATTAAAATTGAATGTTTTTACTATTTTATAATTAAAACCTAATCCAATATTGGCACTATAACTCATTTTGTTTAAATTATTAGCTTCACCAATAAATGTTGCCTTCCCATTTGTTTCCGTATATATTTCATTTTTATTCAAGAAAAAAGTACTTACACCAGTAATTACATCTATTTTCATTTTTTTATCAGACACCTTATAGCTTAACTCCAAAGGAACCTCCAGATACCCTATTCGCTGATTCAAACTTGCATTATACAGTGATGAATAGGCAGAAGGTATTTGAGCAACTGAAAAACCATCAGTATTTAAAATATTCAAGGACTCAACACCTGGAGCTAAATCAATATTCTTTATTCTTGGACCACTAATAGGATCTGGAGTAGAACTAATAGCTACATCCTGTGTATCATACCCAAATTCAACCTTATTAAGCCCCGTACGGATGGTCAGTCGTTTGTTTACTACATAACCAACACCTAAACCATAACTCATGGTTAACTGTCCTTTTTTCTTATTTGCCGTAAGATTTCTATCAACAGGAGAGCCATCACTTAATGTATTGTAGTATACTGGCGCTATATTGGGAGCTATTCTCCACTTATTAAATGCAGCATCCTCTTCCGTATCATTTTTCGTTTTATCTTCTTCTATTTTCAGCTCAGCAACCGCTTCTTCAATTGTCTTTTCAACAGGCTGTTCTTGCTCTTCTGAATCTTCCTCCTCACTGCACTTTTCTTTATCAAGCTCCAATTCGGAAGAGGCAACTGTACTTTTTGAATCAGTATCGTTGGAATCATTTTCAACAAACTCTAACCCAGACACCTTTCCAGTAACAATATCTGTATTATTATCGGAAGGACTTTTCTTATCACTAACACTATTACTCTCTATAGTACTTAACTCATCACTTCCTATTGACTCAATTCCAACATTAAACTTTTTAGTCAATTCTTTATCCGTTATGTTTGACGAATTGAAACGAGTACTTCCTTTCTCAAAACCAACTTTATTATTAGCTATTTGCCTATTTACTTTTTCCTCTTCACTAATATTTAATCCCGAAAACTTATTCTCTGTTTTTAACAATGCTGAATTCTGAACAATAGCAATATTACTTAAAACATTTAAATTCTTATTAAAAGACGATTTTTTCGAAATCGAATTAGTGTTATTATTAGCAACATCTGTATCATACTGTACAGAAGTATCTTTATTCAATTGTGAATTATTATAAACATTTTCCACATCTGAATTGACAGTTCTTAACTCTGAAGTTTTATTTTCTTTTTTTAGTAATGTTGAATTTTGAACAACAGCAACGTTTCTTAATACATTTGAATTTTTATTAGTAACACCTGTATCATGTTTTATATAAGCAGCATTATTTAATTGCGAATTATTATATGCATTTACCTCATCTGAATTGATAGCGCTAGAACCAATGATTTTAGAACCTTTTAATTGTTTGTTTTTGAACACGCTTGACTCTCTCACCAATAACTCATTTTTCAAGTCATTACTATTTGAATACACCAAAGGAGTAGTTGTTTTTTTATTGATTATAATTTCAGATGCACTTTCTTTCGAATCAGTATTCGAAACATTTTTAATTACTGAATTTTCACCTTCTGAAACACTCACCATTTCCTTTTTAGTACCATCAGTAAAGAAAAGAGTAATACTTACTGTAACAAGTAATAATAACGAAGCAGCAATACCACCAAGTTTCATCCAAAGAGGAATTTTTTTCTTACGCTTCCTATCTTCCTCAAGTTTTGACTGAATGTTCTCCCATATTACATCATCTGGACTCACTTCAAAATTTTTGAATTGCTCCTGAAACAATCGATCTATATTTTTTTTATCGCCCATTTTCAAGGGGTTTTTTTGTTTTTAAATTCATTTTCTTCAATCTTTTCTTTCAATATGTTTCTTGCTCTAGATAAATTAGATTTTGATGTCCCTACAGATACATTTAACATTTCTGCTATTTCTTTATGTGAAAACCCATCTAATACATACAAATTAAAAACAAGTCGATATTTATCGGGCAACTGCTGAATGATTTCTAATAGAAAATCTAACGGAACTTGATCAACCTCAACTTCAACAATCTCCTCTTCCAAAACATCGTCTTTAATTACGTCTAAAACACTGGCCTTACGATAACGCTGTAATGCTGTATTAATCACAATCCGTTTCATCCAACCCTCAAAAGAGCCATTACCATTGTACTGCTTTATTTTGCTAAATATAGTCAAAAAGGCATCCTGCAAATTATCTTCCGATTCTGCATAATTCTTAGAGTACTTTAAACATAGGGTAAATAGCTTCTTCGCATACAAGTTATATAATTCCCCTTGTGCTTTTCTGTTATTCTTTTTACATTTTATGATGAGTTGTTCTAAACCCATTAAATTAAAACACTTTTTACTCCATTACTGGATTTTGTTCTTTCCTCCAGGACTCTCCTAGAGTATATTAGATTAATTAACAACTGGCACTTCTATTACTTCATACACTTCCTCTCCTAAATCATCAACACCTTTAAATATACGAAATACATATATTTGGCCATACAACACTTTAAATTTAAAAGACTGAGAGGCAATATTATTCACTAGCAAGACTTCGCAGTTAGGATGTTCATAAATTACACTTTGCACCGCCAAAGTTCGGGTTTCATCTTCCGATTTCACGAGCATACTATGATATCCATGACAAACAGTAGGGCGAACAAATGTAAAATCAAGGTCATATTCTTCATTTAAAACAAACTCATTAGGCAATTGAACACTCTCAATTGGCAACACTACATAGCTCATTTCATTTGTCTCATCATCTGAATTACAACTAAGAACAAAAAGTACAATAAGTACTATTAAAATGTGTTTTTTCATATCCCTATCAGAGTCTTTTATCCTTAAACCTCTATTTCATAGATGCATAAAGTTACAAAAGGTTGCGTATAAAACTAAAAAAAACCTGGAATAACCAGGTTTTTTTTAGACTCAATAAGTTAATCTATTACTCTTTTTCTGCTATTGCAGTAACAATTTTCTCCTCTAATTCCTCCATTAACTCAGGATTATCTTTAAGTAAGTTTTTTACAGCATCTCTACCTTGACCTAGTTTTGTGTCACCATAACTAAACCATGAACCACTCTTTTTAACAATATTAAACTCTACTCCAATATCAATAATTTCACCTACTTTGGAAATTCCTTCCCCATACATAATATCAAACTCAGCCATTTGAAAAGGTGGTGCCACTTTGTTTTTTACTACTTTAACTCTAGTTTTATTCCCTATAACAGCGCCATCCCCATTTTTAATTTGAGTTGACCTTCTAATATCCAAACGAACTGAAGCATAAAATTTTAATGCATTACCACCAGTAGTTGTTTCAGGGTTTCCAAACATCACACCGATTTTCTCTCTTAATTGGTTAATGAAAATTACCGTACAATTAGTTTTATTAATTGCTCCAGTAAGTTTTCTTAATGCTTGTGACATTAAACGAGCATGTAATCCCATCTTGGAATCTCCCATTTCACCTTCAATTTCACTTTTTGGTGTTAATGCTGCTACTGAATCAATTACAATAATATCAATTGCTCCAGAGCGAATTAAATTTTCAGTAATTTCTAGTCCTTGTTCCCCATAATCAGGCTGAGAAATGATTAAGTTATCAACATCAATACCAAGTTTCTCAGCATAAAAACGATCAAAAGCGTGTTCCGCATCAATAAAAGCAGCAATACCTCCTTTTTTCTGAGCTTCAGCAATTGCATGTAAAGTTAATGTTGTTTTACCTGATGATTCTGGTCCATAAATTTCAATCACTCTTCCTCTTGGCAAACCACCAACTCCTAAAGCTAAATCTAAACCTAAAGACCCTGTAGAAATAGCATCTATTTCTTCTACTGGCTTATCCCCCATTTTCATTACAGTTCCTTTACCGTAGGCCTTGTCTAATTTATCTAAAGTAAGCTTTAATGCTTTTAATTTCGCTTCTTTTTCTGAACTCATAAATCCCGTTTTTATTTTACTTTTTGCTAAAATACAGATTCTTTTAACAGCATACAATCTTAAACACTTTCAACTTATCAACACTTTATTTTTTGAAAAAATACAACTCTTGACGCAACCTTTTTAAAAGTTTGCCATCTAATAATAAAGCGTTCGATTTTAAAATAAATATTAATAATTAAAAAAACACAAATGAAAAAAGTAAATAAATTTTTAATCTTACTAGCATTACCACTATTTTTAGCCTCTTGTTTAGTAGATGATGATGTAGACAATAGCCTATCTCAAAGCCCATATATTGTTGGATTTTCTAACTCACTTGCGGTTGAGAGTCATTTCGTAGATGTAGGAGTTGTTTCTGCTGAATATCCTTTAGATGTATTAGGAGGATCAATCGGTGGTGCTAACTCACAAGATATGACTGTATCTTATGTAGTTGACCCAGCATCAACTGCTGCTGAAGGAGTTGAATTTGATTTTGTAGGTGCGCTTGGCGAATTTACAATCCCTGCAGGAAGTACATTTACAATGTTTCCTTTAGACATTAATACAGGAGGTTTTAATCCTACAGCTCCAACTGAGTTGATTCTTAACCTTACTGGAGTTGCTACAAACAACGGTGTTGTGTCATCTTTAAATGACCAATTACGTATTACATTTGTAGGATGTCAATCAACTGTTCACACTAGTTCTTACAACGTAGTTGCTACTAGACTTAGTGATGGTGCACAAATGGACCATGGTACAGAAACTATTACTTTAACTAGTGTAAACAACTTTAAAACTGATACAACTGGTACATGGGCTGTAGGATCTATTGCTCCAGACCAAGGATTTAGTTTTGTAGACATTTGTGGTGCAATTACTATCGCAGACCAAGGTTTAGCTCAAAATTACTATTCAAACCAAGTAACTGGTGTTGTAACAGCTAACCAGAATGGATCTCATGGTATTGTTCACCCTAATGGTGATATAGAAATCAGCTACCAAATTACATTTGCTGCTGGTGACCAAACTTACACTAATTATTACACCAAACTTTAATATATAATTATGAAAAATAAAATATTAATAGCGGCAACTTTAGCATTTACAGCTTTTATTAGCTGTTCTGACGATGACCTTACAGGTTTAGCTCCAAATGCTAAAACAACTGCTTCGACGACTGTTTCTAGTTTAACAGTTATAGAAGGTGATACAGGAGTTATCCCTTTTACGATAGCTAATCCATCTAATAAAGCAGCTCAGTTTAAAATCCAAGTTGTTAGTGGTACTGCTACTGAAGACATTGATTATACTGCTGGTGACCAAGATATGGATGCTGATACAGGACTTCAAGGTGAAGGTTTTGAAATAACTGTACCTGCTTACGCAACTTCTTTTGACATCCCTGTTAATGCAATTTGGGATATAGATGCTGAAGGTTCAGAAACAGTTAAATTAAAAATTAGTGCTTCTGGAGTAAGAACAGTACTTATTGAGAATGAAAGTGTTGAAGTAGATGTTACTATAACAAACATTGAAACTACTGATTTCTTATGGAGAATGGAATGGGATCAAACATTTATTGGAACTGATGGTGAGGAGCATACTTTTTGTGATTCATTTAACGTAGATTTAGATTTAGAAATCTATGACGCTGGTTTTGGTGGTCCTTCTCATACAAGTTACGGTAATTGCCCTGAAGAAATTCTTCTTTCTGTTGGTGATTTACCTGATGGTGATTACTGGTTAGTACCAAGTTTCTGGGACTTAACTTCAACTGTACCTGCTGGATTAGAAATCCCAGTTACATTTACATTTGCTAAGCCAGGTGTTTGGGTTGAACAAGTTACTACTGATATTTGGAATACTACAGACGGTGGAGCTCAATCAGGTAACCCTGATGCTTACTTAGTAAAATTCCAATTAAATATTAATGGATCAATTTACACGTTAACGGATGCAGATACTGGAGACGTAATCGTTTCAGGTAAAACTGCTCAATTCGTACCAGGAGCAAGAGCTAGAAAAAACTAATTTACAGCTTTTAAATACTTTAAAAACCACCTCTAACGAGGTGGTTTTTTTATGCATATAAATCACTACATTTGCACTCATAATTTTACTATATCAATTTGATTATTTAATGACGCCTAATTAAATTGATTTTTTTAAAAAGATTGTGAAAAGAAACTATTTCATACGTCATTAAATACTTAATTTGATATTATATGAAGACAAACGAAATTTTTGGATCAAGAGCTATTATTGAGGCAATCAATTCTGATACACAAATAGAAAAAATATACATTTTAAAAGAAGCTGAAAATGAATTATCAAAAGAATTATTCTCTTTAATTAAATCAAACAAAATTTCCTTTCAATACGTCCCTATACAAAAGTTTAGAAAGTTTGAAGATAAAAATCACCAAGGAGTATTTGCTAAAATAGCTTTAGTTAGGACAATTAGCATTGAGGAATTAACAGAACAACTGGACTTAAGTGAAAACCCAACTGTGCTGTTACTTGATCAAGTAACTGACGTTAGGAATTTTGGTGCTATTGCTCGTACTGCATCCTGTACTGGTGTTAAGGGAATCGTTATTTTAGATAAAGGAAGTGCTCCAATAAATGCTGATGCTATAAAAACATCTGCCGGGGCGTTGTTTAAAATACCTGTGTGTAAAGTAAATCATTTAAAAGATGCTATTTATTATTTGCAAGGTTCAGGGTTTCAAATTGTAGCTGCAACAGAAAAAACAGAAGACTTAATTTACGATGTAGATTTAAAAAAACCCACAGCTATTATTATGGGTTCTGAAGAACGAGGAATTAACCCTTCTACCCTAAAAATCTGCGATCACAAAGCTAAACTACCTATGGAAGGTGAAATAGCTTCTTTAAATGTTTCTGTAGCTTGTGGAGCTTTCTTATATGAATCTATGAGACAGAAATTGAAATAGAACTATCATCACAAATAAAACACAAAAGGACTATTCAACGAATAGTCCTTTTGTGTTTTAAAAATTTTAAATTAACCTTACTCCTCCTCTTCTTCTATTATCAAGTTTCCATTTTCATCTAAAAAGGGAAGGTTTGCTATAAATTTACCTTTATCATCAAAATGATCTAAAAATAAACTTTGCTGCATTGTAATTGGTTGTGGCAGCACTTCTTCTAATTCATTTTTAAAGAAAAAACTCAGCAGCACACCCGAAATTAAACCTGACAAATGACCCTCCCAGGAAATACTCTCATCAATAGGGAATACATACCAAAGCATACTTCCATACAAAAAAATGACAGCAAAAGAGATGGCTATTAAGTTATATTGCTTTGAAAAAAAACTTTTAGAAATTATAAAACTGGCTAGTACATAAATAACACCACTCATACCCAAATGATAAGCTGGACGAGCAATGCACCAGGTTAAAAGACCTGAGAAAACTATTCCTAACAAGAATATTTTTAAATAATTTTTTTTATAAAAAAAACGAACCATTAACATTAACACGAAAAACGAAAGCGTATTGTTTGTAATATGTGAAAGGTCCGAATGTAAAAATGGTGAAGCAAAAACTCCTAAAAGAGAACTAAGCTTACGCGGATAAATACTAAAATGATTAAAATTGAAACCATAGTTGATTTCAAACAAGAATACAATCCACATTATTAATATAATTAATAAGGGAAAAACAAGAATATCGAATATTTCTTTAATCGCTTTGATAGCATTAAAAATACAATAAGTTTACCAAATATGAGAATCGGTTAAATTGTCAAAAAACCAGGTCCCAAATAAACAAATAAAGGAAGTTAAAAACGTAGAGATAACATTCAAACAATTCTTTGATAATTACTAATTGTACATTATTAATTGTTAATTTTGAAGCATGAATAAACCATTAGCTGAACGATTACGACCAAAGACACTAAAGGACTATATTAGTCAAGAGCATTTAGTTGGAAAAAATGGCTCACTAACGAATCAGATTAACCAAGGGATAATTCCTTCCTTGATATTATGGGGACCTCCAGGGACTGGAAAAACAACCTTAGCTAATATTATTGCTACAGAATCCAAAAAACCTTTTTACTCATTGAGTGCAATAAACTCAGGAGTAAAAGACATTAGAGAAGTTATTGATTCTGCAAAAAAAAATAGCGGCTTATTCACCACAAAAAACCCTATTTTGTTTATTGACGAAATACATCGGTTTAGTAAATCACAACAAGATTCATTACTTGGTGCTGTAGAAAAAGGAATTATTACATTAATTGGCGCGACAACAGAAAACCCAAGTTTTGAAGTAATCCCTGCATTATTGTCAAGATGTCAGGTATATATTTTAAATCATTTTTCAAAAGATGATTTACTAGCATTATTAGACAAAGCCATTTCTGACGACACTCTTTTAGCTTCAAAAAACATTAAAATAAAGGAATCTGAAGCACTTTTACGTGTTTCTGGAGGTGATGGAAGGAAATTATTAAACACCTTTGAATTGATTATCAATAACACCAATAGCAACGATGTAGAAATCACTAATGAGTTGGTATTAAAATCTGTTCAAAAAAACACCATTCAATATGATAAAACAGGAGAGCAACACTATGATGTTGTTTCCGCTTTTATAAAATCAATACGAGGTAGTGACCCCAATGCTGCTGTGTATTGGTTAGCAAGAATGATTGAAAGTGGTGAGGATGTAAAATTCATCGCCAGACGTTTGCTAGTTTTAGCTAGTGAAGATATTGGAAATGCTAATCCAACCGCTTTAATAATGGCTAACAATACATTTCAGGCGGTAACAATTATCGGATTTCCTGAATCAAGACTAATTTTGAGTCAGTGCGTAATTTACTTAGCAACATCAGCAAAAAGTAATGCTTCCTATATGGCAATCAATAATGCTCAACAAGCGGTAAAACAATCTGGCAATTTAAGTATCCCACTATCTTTACGTAATGCCCCAACTAAATTAATGAAAGAACTAGGGTATGGTGATGAGTATAAATATTCTCACAATTTTGCTAACAATTTTGCTTCACAAGAGTTTATGCCAAGTGAACTTAGCGGAACTACCTTCTACGAACCTGGAAATAATTCGAGAGAAAATGCACAGCGTGATTTTTTAAAAAATCGCTGGAAAGATAAATATGGATATTAAGTTTTAACCGCCTAGTTATTCATAGACATAAACAAAATCCAAAGTTAGCTCATTTATGAGTTAAAATTTAATTTCTAAGAATTCTGTCATTGCTTTTTCCTTACCTACATATTCCCTTACCCAGGAAGCTCCAGTTTTATATACTACTCCACTTTTACCTTTAATAACAAAAACATCTTTCATTTTAGTATTATAAATGGTGTATACTATTTCTTTGGTTAAACTATCAATCAATATATAGCCATTTGTATTGGGTTTTGCCATTAAATGGCTTTTCGATAACTCAACAACCGCTTCTAACTTAACCTCTTTATCATGTGCTGTTTTAGAAGGAACTTCTTCAATTTTTTTATTTTTTCTTTTTAATGCAGCTACTTCTTCTTTTAACTTTGTAATTTCTTTTTCTACCTTTAAACGTACATCCAAATTATCATCCTTTAGTTCAAGTTTAACAGTATCTTGTTTTGGCGAATAATCTAATTTATAATCTTGAAAAGATTTTAACGCATTTCTGATAGCTTCGTTATAAGAAATTTTAAAACTTTTAGATTTACTACTTCCTTCTTGAGTTTTATATAATGACTGTTTAGTACAATCAAACAATTCAATACTGACAACTGTTTTAAACATATTACTATTAGTATGCAATACAGGAGAAGCATATAAACAAGTGTTGGTACGCAATTCAAGAGGTAAATCATCAGTATCCAAATAGCTTTCAAAACCTAATTGCTGAAACTTATACTTTAAAAGTAAGTTGATACCATACTCGTTCTTTTCTTTTTGAAAGTCAAATTTTGAAGGAATTATAATATATTTATACGCATTCAATTCCTTTTGAGCCACGGCAGTTAAACCTACAAACATTACAACTAGTAAAAAATATTTTTTCATAATATTATTATTCTAAAATCGATTTCAAAAATAACAGAATTAGCTTATAAAATAAGCATTAACTCCTCTAAATGATTTACTTGTTTGATATGATTTGGCAAATCCTCCTGATGATAGTTGTAACATATAGCATCCATTCCAAAATTTAATGCTCCAAGCACATCTGCTTCAAAACTATCTCCTATCATCAGCGAACTATCTTTTGACACATTTGCTAAGCTCAAGGCTTTTTCAAAAATAATCGGATTAGGTTTTTTAACACCAGCCATTTCAGAGTTTACTATTACATCAAAAAAATCTACTAAATTAGTATTATTCAATTTCCCTTCCTGAACCTCAGCAAAACCATTTGTAATAATATGCAAGGTATATTTTGGACTTAGATACTCTAACAATGCTATTGTTCCGTCTAATAAATGTGTTTGTTTAGAAAGATGATAGATATATTCATCTGCAATTTTGAACAATAATTCATCAGGCAATTGAACATTAATTTCAGTAAACGATTCTTTTAATCTTCTATAACGTAAGGTTTCTTTATCAATCCGCTCTTCTCTAAAAAGTTTCCATAAGTTTTTATTTATATCAGTATACACTTCTAAAAATGCTGCTAATGAAACTTCTAATTTTAAATTGTCAAAAATGATTTTATAGGTGATTTCTGAGTTTTTATCAAAATCCCAAAGGGTGTGATCCAAATCAAAAAAAATATCAGTAATATGTTTCATTACAAAAGTGTTTTTATTTGGGTTCTACCCCTATTTGTTTGAGTGCAATTGAGTTCTATTAAAAATACGTTTCATATAAAATTTAATGATTTTAGCTTTTTCTAAAATACAAATTAGGGGTTTATCAACACTCATGGTAGTACCATTATTTGTTATCTACAAAAATATCACCTGAATAATCTAGTAGTTTTACATACATTTTTCGCCAACCATTCCATTCTTCTTGTTCGCTAAATGTATAATTATGAACCACTAAATTAAATGTTCCGTTTACTTTTTTAACCGCATCAATTAAACTACAAATTTCTTGAACTGTGTTTTTCGTTTTTCGATACACATAATCCAACACACAAAAAGGGTTTATTTTAAGAGGGGTTTGCATTTCATAATCCAAATCATAAAAATAAAAAGGGGTACAGGTTCCGGCTCTAAAACCTGCTTCTGAAACGTAGCCCATAGTGTAGTCTGAAGTAATTTCTAAATCGATCAGATTCCGATAAACCAAAGGTAATTTTAATTTCGAAAAAGAGTTTTTAGTATGCGATAATGGTTTATTAAAAATAGCCTCAAAACGCTGCTTTTCTTTTTTCAACACCTCTATATCATCTAATGCCAAGTATGATCCTTTTAACCCTACTTCAAAATAATCAGAAACTGATTTTATGAGTGATACAAAATGTTTATTCTGGTAATTAATACTTTTATCATAAATGGTATAATCACCCAACAAAAAGAAAAAAACTGGCTTCAACTTTCTTTTTTTATGATTATTAACAAGCCATTTAAAGGTGTCATACGGGTCTTTACGCAACTTGAACAAAACCAAGTATCTATTATACAATTCATTAAAGTTTAAGGCAAATACACCCTTTAACGTTCCTCCAATTGTTCGTACAATTCCTTTATATTGGTATTTATATGCTACTGGCACATCAATAATTGGTTTTAATTCAAATTTTCTTTTAGGAAATTCAAATGCTGGAAATTTTTCTTGCAAAACACTCTTAAATTCGTACGCCCAAATATCCACTACTGGATCCTTTAGAAAATGATGTTTATAGGCAATGCTTTCTTCAGGTGGGAATCTCCCAAAATCATCAGCTACATATGGCAAATACTCTTCATATCTGCTTAATAAGTAAAAGCTCGCAGCAAAAATGTCAAAAGGCAAACTACTCTTATTTCCATTAGCAAAAAAACATTTGGTGTATTTCCATTTATGTATTGCTATTTCTACATCAGAAACCCCTTCTTCAAACAACAAATAATGCGACTGTATAAACAACTCCTTTCCTAAAGGTTGTTTGGTATATGACATTTTAAGCCCTTGGTGTGCAATAAATTCTTCTACAATTGTTGTAAAAGAAACTTGTACTCCTAAAACCCTAGTACAAATATGTTTAAAAACATAACTTAAACGCGGAGTTACTTTATGTGTGTAAACTAATAATTTCATGATAACATTCCTTCGTCTGCAAAACTAGTGTAATCTTGTTCAGTTATTATTAAATGATCCAATAATTTAATATCCAATGAAATTCCAGCTGTTTTAATTTTATTGGTAATTTGTTTATCTGCCTCACTTATTTTTAATGTTCCCGAAGGGTGATTATGACATGCTATCAATGCTGTCGCACCTATTTCTAATGTTTTTTTCATTAACAGTCGTACATCAACCAATGTCCCCGTTATTCCTCCTTTACTTAATTGTTGTTTTGCTAGTACTTTATTAGAATTATTTAAAAACAATACCCAAAATTCCTCATGATGTAAATCACCTAAAATAGGTTGCATGATTTCAAAAACCGATTTACTCGATGCAATTTTATCAAAAACTAGCTCCTCCCCTTCTCGCCTTCGTCTTCCTAGTTCTAAACCTGCCACTATACTAATTGCTTTAGCCTCTCCTATTCCTTTAAATTCTTGCAATTGTGAAACTGATAATTTTCCTAATGCGTTTAAATTATTGTTTACGGAAGCTAATATCCGTTTGCATAGTCCCACTGCACTTTCATTTCTATTTCCTGAACCAATCAATATAGCAAGTAATTCAGAATCTGTTAACGATACTTTTCCTTTAGCCAATAGTTTCTCTCGTGGCCTATCTTCTTCGGACCAGTTTTTTATGGAAAATGATTTCACTTCTTGCATAAATTAAAGATATAAAACTTCCGTAACAAAAGGTTCTTTTACTAAAAAAGGTTTAACATCTCTGTTAAACCTTTCTTTAAATTTTAAATAATTAAATATCACTATTCTATATTATAAGAATCTAATCTTCTTTCCATAATATGCTCACTGCTTGAAATATATGAAATTGTATTAAACACCAAACCAATTCCATCGGCATAATTATAATGATCACGACTAGGATAAGGCCCATAAATAGGACTTACACCATACAATTCCATATCCAAACACTCAAAAGTTCCTGCCTCAGTATTAACAGTAGTAGTTCCTGGGTTTAATCGATTATATAATGTAGCATAATCATAAGTTTGTACAACTCGTTCACTATAATCATTATTAGTATACTTGATGAATCCTGTGTCTGAAACTAAATACCCTAAAGAATCTCTTAACAACTCATATTGCTCCCCATTTAAATTACCATTAAGAGGAGAATTATTAATATTTCCTGAAGTTATTGTTTTAAACTCAAAATATTTTTCCCCATTAATGACTTGTGTGGAAATAATTGATACATTATCTATAACTCCACTATCTACATAATCATCGGTGGCATTGTTATATCTATAATTTTTGTACACCCAGGAATTACCCACTTTTAAGGCGTAGAAATTATCCTCTTGAATTTTTAGAATTTGATTGTCGTCATCTGACGAACATGAAAAAAGTAATGCACTTATGCATAAAGATAAAATAGTACGTTTCATAATTAATTTATATTGGTTAGTATACTATACCAAATTGGTATAAACGTAATTATGTTTTATAGCTTTCTTTTTTATGTTACATGAAATAAACGCCCGAATTATAATATTAGTATATCCTTTAATTAATTTAATTAATTATTTTTTTTACTTCATCAAAATCCAACCCACCGTAATTCCCTGAACTCATTAATAACAAAGCGGAGTTGTCTAAATTCATGTTGAATAAATGCTTTTTAAATCCTTCAGGATTCGTAAACACCTTTAAGTCACTACGCTTAAAGGCATCAAATATTTGTTGCTCAGAAACTTCCTCTAATTTTTTGATAGCTACCGCACTTGGTGAATAAAACACAATCGCTTCGTCAGCGGCATCTAAGGCGTTTTCATATTCTTTTAAAAACTCCGCATTTAAACTACTGTAGGTATGCAATTCTAAACAAGCAATTGTTTTTCGTGTATTATATTGTTCCGCAACAGCGTTTGTAGTTGCCTTTACCTTACTAGGTGAATGAGCAAAGTCCTTATAAGCAACCTTTCCTTTACTTTCAGCTATTTTTTCTAAGCGTTTACTAGCACCTTTAAAGGTTGCAATGGCTTCATAAAACTCATCTTCATCAATCCCCATATGTTGACAAATCCATTTAGCTCCCGCTAAATTACTCAGGTTATGATCACCAAAAATTTCAATAGGCATTGGACCTTCATTAGTTTCTAAATAGGTTTGCCCATCAATAATTTTATGTTCAGGTAATTGATACGGATAACGTTTCATATGCTTGTCCGATTCTTCAACAACTTTCTTTACTATAGGATCCTCTTCATTATACACCATTATAGCAGCATTAGACATACAAGTCAAAAATGTTTCAAACTGCTCCACATAATTATCCATAGTTGGAAATACATTTATATGATCCCATGCAATACCACTTAATAAGGCAATATTTGGTTTATATAAATGGAATTTTGGGCGTCTATCAATTGGTGATGATAAATACTCATCCCCTTCCAAAACAATAAAATCATTTTCTTCCGTTAAATGCACCATGGTGTCAAAGCCCTCTAGTTGAGCACCAACCATATAATCAACTTCTTTATTATGATAATGCATCACATGTAAAATCATTGAAGTAATAGTAGTTTTACCGTGAGAACCACCTATTACAACTCTAGTTTTATGCTTTGATTGTTCATACAAAAACTCTGGATAGGAATATATTTTCAACCCTAACTCTTGGGCTTTCAATAATTCTGGATTATCCTCTTTTGCATGCATTCCTAAAACAACAGCATCTAATTCCGTTGTGATTTTTTCAGGGAACCATCCAAATGATTCTGGCAATAACCCTTTAGCGTCTAAACGAGATTTTGAAGGTTCAAAAATGGTATCGTCACTTCCTGTTATTTGATATCCTTTTGTATGTAATGCCATGGCTAAATTGTGCATTGCACTACCACCAATAGCTATAAAATGTATTTGCATAGGTATTTCTTACTTATATGGGTAAAGATAGAAAATTGATTTCCGTTTATTTAATTTTGATAAGTGAATTTACAAAAGAACTTAAACTGTTAATTTTTCATCATCAAAATCAATTTTCTCTCTTTTTGAGCATCCTTTAAATTCGGTTTTTCTTCTAAAGCCTTTTGAATATAATTATACGCATTTCGTTTATCTAACTTATGCCTGTATATTTGAGCAATTCTGAAATTCGCCCAAGATTTGGGAACACCATCTTTTTCAGAATGGTTTTGAATATAAATTTTCAAAAACCCTAGACCTTTATCTAAGGACACACCATACTTGGCGCAAACCTTACCTATCAAATAATTTAAATGATTTCGCTGATGTTGTTTAACAGCCTCCTCATAATTCAAGATAGCTTTATCAGGCTGATTTGTTTTTTCATATAAACTTGATAGTTTATTATAGGTATGTACAGACCCACCTACTTTGATTGCTTTTTTATATTGAATTTCAGCATCCTTTGGTCTATCATTGTACTCTGCCACATACCCCAATGCTAAACGTCCATCTACTTTAGACAGTTTTAGTAACTCATTAGCGTATTTTTTTGCCTTTACTTCGCTCCCGCCTACTATTTTAGGTAAACTAATATATATTTCTACTAGTGCCCAACGAGCCTCAATGTGTTTTGAGTCAAGTACTACTGCACGGTGTAAATGCTTTTTGATTTCACTTACTAAGGTTAGTGCTTTTAATTTATTAGACGATTGGGCTTTATATGCTAAAACACCCCCGTATTTAAAATGGTAGTTAGCATTTTCATTATCTTTTAAAACTAAAACTTTATAATACTCTAAAGCTTCATCCCAATTTTTATTATAACCAGCTATGTCCCCTAAATATTCTTGTGCTTTCGTATAATGCGTATCTTTCTCTAAAACTGATAAAAAATAGGGTTTCGCAGCATTCCATTCCTTTTTCTCATAATTAATCACCCCATTTTCAAAATCATTTGATTGAGAAAAAGCTAACGTACTAATAAAAAACAGAAAGAAAATTAGCCTCATAGCGTATCATTTATTTTGGTATCGCAAAATAAATAAATCATCAAACAAACAACAATAAACAACAAAAAATCAACTATTCACACAACTTTTTAGTCGTTTCGTCTATGATTTTAACAGTTTGTCGAAAAAATAATTTCTTTGACAATAACATTTGTTAATTGTACTAACAAACAGTTGTTTTATCAATAAAAAAAGATATTAAACATAACTTTCGTATATGAAAACTAATCGCACTCCAGGTAATATTTCTGTTACTTTATTCGCTATTATATTAGTCACTTTATTTTTTCCTTCAATTTCTTTTTCACAATGTGCTGGAGCCGATGCTTCAATAACCATTTGTGATAAAGAAGTTTATGACCAAGGTTTAGCAAACCCAATTGGAACAGTTGATTTATTTGCTCTTCTTGGAGGTGTACCTATTGCTGGTGGAACTTGGAATGATGATGACAGTTCTGGTGGATTAAACATCGCTACAGGTTTGTTAAATACTTGGACGGTTAATCAAGGAGGAGTATTTAATTACACTTACACCGCGAACCCTCCTTGTGCTGTACCTACAGCAACAATTACTCTGACCTTAGGAGGATTCCCGGGAAACAATAACCCTAGTGCTGTTGCCTGTGATACGGATACTACTGTAAACTTATTTAGTTTTTTAGGATTTGGCCCAAGTGCTACCTTTGGCGGAACATGGAGTGATGATGATACTACAGGAGCCTTATCAGGTCAGTTTTTTAACGCCGCTATAGTACCCACAAATACACCTTTTGATTTTACGTATACAGTACCGGCTGTAGGAACTTGCCCAGCAAGATCAGCTACGGTAACAATTACAGCTTTCCCGTCACCAGATGCAGGAACGCCTACAGATTTAACTTTATGTGAAACAGATGACTTAACACCTTTTGTTGCATTCGACCTATTAACACAACTGACAGGACATGATCTTGGTGGAAGTTGGACAGATCTTAACCTACCCCTTACAGGAGAAATATCTGGAGCCTTAGATTCTGTTATAAATATTCAGAACATATACACTTTATTTGGTGCTGGAACATACAGTTTTCAATATACTGTAAATCCAACAAACCCAATTTGTGCTCCGCAAATGTCCACAATAAACATCATTATTGAGCCAATAGTTGACATTAATGGAGCTACACTAGCTATTTCGCCTGATCCAATTTGTTTTGTCGACGTAGCAACAACGCCTTTTACAGCAACTATTACAGAGGGGGCTGTCCCTATTCCAGACGGAACATACGACATCACTTATACAACAAGTCCACCTCCAAATAATGGATCTGAAACTGTTTCGGTAATATTTACTGGTGGTGTAGGAACTTGGACTATTAATCCAGTTTTTTTAACAGGTCCAGGAATTGTTACTGTAGATGTAACTAGTATTCTTGATCCCACTACTATAACAAATTGCGAACGGGTAATTACAATGCTGAATGCAACATTCGAATTAATAGCCGATCCAGACCCATCAGATACCCAAGTTGTTGTTGATGATGTTTGTATTGGAAACGACGGTATTGCTACAATAAGTGATGCAAGTGGTATTGGCGGTATTCAATTAGCGGACGGGACGTATACAGTTACTTATACAATCACTCCTACAGGAGCATCCTTCACTACAACTGTTGTAAGTACTGGTGGAAATGGAACTTTTTCTATACCTGCAGCACAAATACCTACAGAAGGAACAACATATACCATAGAAATTACCAATTGGGAGAATGCTGCTGGATGTACCACAGCATCATCTATTATAGATACCTTTGATGTAAACCCATTACCTGATGCAATAAGCATATCTATTAGCATTCCAGACATCTGTGACGGAGACGATTTAATAGTTACTATTACTGATAGTTCATCACCAATTGTTCTTGTTGATGGTGTTTATGATATTATGTATGATATAGTAGGGCCTCCAGATTTATTAGGACAAACTGCCTTTGGCCTTGTCATAAGTGGAGGAATAGGATCATTTACAATACCGGCGGGAACATTGCCTTTTGGAAACTATTCGTTTACAATAACAAATTTATTTAATACTTCTACTACTTGTGATACGACTACATTTAGTAATCCTAACACTAGTTTTATTATTCACGAAATTCCAAATGCAGCCGATGTAGTATTAAATGTCGCAGACATTTGTTTGGGCAGTGACGCAATAGTCAACATCTCTGATGCAAACCCTGCTATAACACCTGATTTACCAGATGGTGTTTATGATATTGTTTATGATTTATCTGGAGCTAACACCTCTTCAGGAAATAACACAACAGCAACAATGGTTGCTACAAACGGA
>Ga0209396_1001875_pt1 | contig 22665 bp, 18 predicted proteins | sample GOMGulsemesocosm_6_FD_184638 | JGI IMG/M metagenome (GOLD analysis project Ga0209396, IMG submission 184638) | Methane-oxidizing microbial communities from mesocosms in the Gulf of Mexico - GOM8C Gulf of Mexico (SPAdes) (version 2) | ecosystem: Environmental > Aquatic > Marine > Cold seeps... | reverse complement strand
CAATGCAGGCGCAATTGCCGAGCATAACTATTTTCAGCTTTTGCGTTCAGAATCACCGCGGAGTTTTGCTTGGAATTTTCATACGAAATCATCACCTTCCTTTTTTTTATTGCTATTTTAGTTGGTTTTGTTGATTCAATTGCTGGTGGTGGTGGACTTATATTAATTCCAGTATTGCTTCTTTTCGGTTTTTCACCTGTACATGCTCTAGGAACGAGCAAACTGCAATCAGTTTTTGGTAAAATGTCATCAGTAAGGTATTTCTATAACGAAGGAGAGTTTAATTTTAAAAAATTAAAAGTCCCCTTAATAATTTGCTTTATTTCATCTCTATTGGGAGCATATTGTGTACAGCATATTGATACAGAGATACTTCAAAAAGCATTGCCATGGTTGATTAGTTTAGTTGCTTGTTATTTTATTTTTTCGAAAAAATTAAATAATAAAAAGAATAACAAAAGAATCAGTAATAATATCTTTTGGGTATCAGTTGTACCATTATTAGCATTTTATGATGGTTTCTTTGGGCCTGCTTCAGGTTCATTTTTTATTATATGTTTCGTGTCTTTAATGGGGGTGGGAGTCGTTTCTGCAACAGCCCATACTCGGTTATTTTTACTCATTTCTAATATAGCGGCTTTAATTACATTTGCTTATTTTAACCACGTGGTTTGGCTAGCAGGTACAGTTATGGCACTGGGGGCTTGGATAGGAGCTAGATATGGTTCAGAAATGGTTCATCGCAAAGGCATTCGTATTATTAAGCCATTAATGTTATTGGTTTGTTTTATGTTGATCATAAAATTGATATATCCCCAAGCACTGTAAAATACCCAAACCTGCAGGTTCAAAAGGTTTGGGCATAAACTAAGTACTCATACGCTGCTAAACAGGTCTTGCATTTAGTTCGCCGCGTTCGAGCAATCATAATTTGACTATAACTTTTATAATGCTAGTAAAGTTTTAACCAAACAACTTACTTCATCCGTTGTCGCACTTTATGTGAATACCATATCGAAGGAATGATGACGATAACCGCAATAAAGGCTAAAACCCATTGATGGCTTTGTCCTAACAATGCTAGGTTTGAAATGTCTGCAGCATGCTCATTGTTCACTTTATCAGCGTAAGCAACTGGTGCTATAGCGGCGTCTTTTGCGACGGAAAATCCATTGCTAACAGCACTTTCCCATCCTAGAGCTGAAAGGGAACCGTAGGCTTTATAAGCTATTGCCGAAGCGCCAAAGCCAATAATGCCAATGGCTACAGTACCTATACTAACCAGCCCGAAACCGACTGCACCAACACTAACGACGCCAACTGAAACAATACCAACACTGATGGGGGCAATTGCGACACCACCCCAGGCAAATAGCAAACCATAGGCTTTGCTGCCACCTGCTACCCAGCCAACGGCAGGTTCATCGTTAACTTCTAAAAGACCAAATTTAAAATGAAATATAGGCGTGCCTAAAAGACATAGTTTACTTTTGTATTCCCGCTGTTTCGAACCTTTTTGATCGGCTTGTCGTTGGAAAGATTCTGGACTGAATATGCGTTCTTGTGCCCTAAGTCTTTGTGTTTCCTTAAACATACGATGTACTAGAAATAAGTAACCAGTAACAAAGGCCAATACCAAAACTTGTGAAGCTAAGGTATAGACTCCTAAAGAACCTTCGCTATTAAGGGCTAAATATTTCAGTGAAAACATCCCTAAAACATAAAGGATGGCAAATAACATAAACATCGCGACAACTTTAATTGCATGCTGGCGCTCTCGTTTAGTACGCGATTGATCAAGGCTTGCTCTTAAACCAAAAAATGAACTGATCACACCAGAAAAAGCAGCTAATAAAGCTAAAAAAGTGGTCAGTTTAAAAATAGTGCCGGTTTTTACAGCGCTAGCACCAAAGACCGCTGCTTTTGCTGGTGGCGCAATACTACTTATCGCTGCTAGCACGCCTGCGGTGAAACCAATGCCGGGCTTACTTTTTATCAACGTGTCTTCTACAAATGAAATCATGGCACGTTTTAGTAATTTTCGGCCTCGAGATAATCGTTGTTTTGTTGTATCTAATGATAAATCTAATTCAGCGGCTACCCGCTCGACTGATTGTTGTTCTCGATAAAATAAGATAAGCGGCTCCCTATAGGTTTCATCCATCTTATCTAATGTTTTCCAAAGTAGAGCTTGTTCTTGTTCGCGTATTACCGAGTCTTCCATTTGCTCTTTGTCGAGATCATGTACATCATTTCCTTCTAACTCGCTTGCATCTTTTATTGGTTGCCTGCCTTCTTTGCGGCGGTAGCGGCTCACTTTAAAGCGTAGTATGCCGCAAAGCCAAGATTTTAATTTTTCAGGATCTTTAAGTGTGTCGAGTTTCTTCCACGCTTCAACAAAAACTTCTTGGGAGATATCTTCACTGTGTTTAATGTCTCCCACCGAAGAATAAGCTAAAGAGCACAACAAACTTTGATAGCGAGTTACTATTTCGCAAAAGGCTTCGCGATCGCCTCCCAATGACGACATGACCAGGTTAACGTCGTTCACTTCTGTGACCTGATTTCGCTTTCTAAATATATTCATAATGCTCTTACCTTTGGCTTTGCTTTTGCCTTAAAGAAAGTATGTGCCGCTTTTGATGTAATAGGTGACAATTATTTTTGTAAATAATCGAATTTATGACTTTTGATTGTTCCTGTTAATTATTTCTCATTAATTTGTCACCTTTAGTATTTATTTGGGTACTTGTTTAAAAACACACAACCTTATCAATTTGGAGAACACAAATGAAATTATCAACTAAAACTGTCCTAAACCTTGGAAAATTTTTCAGCATTGCCACACTTTTGGCCTTTTCTAGTAGCTCTTTCGCCGGGGAATTGTCCTCAGTGGTAGATGACTTTAGTAATACTAAAAGCAATAACTTAGGTATTCCACGACAGTTTATAGATGACAAAATAGCTGGCGGACAAACTCATACTGAAATAGATGTGTCTGGTGGGAAATTGCATATAAAAGGTGAAATTGTTCCACCTCGTGGCCAACCTGGTTGGGCGAGCTCGGTATTGCTTTTAAATGCAGAAGGAATCGCACAAGACGCCAGTAAATTCAAAGGAGTACGTTTACTCATTAAAGTAGACAACGGAAATATTTCTGTCTCTGCAAATAGCATTGAGGTAACAAACTTTGATTACCATGCCGCAATGGTGGCTGTGCAGTCAGATGGCAAGTTTCATGAGGTTAAAATTCCATTTACTTCGATGAAACGCGCATGGTCGGAGCAAACAGAACTTAACGCTGCAACTATTAACGGTTTGAGCATTGTGGCATTTGGGATGCAAAAAACCTCTTTTAATTATGAGATTGACGAAGTTGGTTTCTATTAATTCTATTGCTAATGAATCGATAAGTAATAAATAAACGATAAATATAAGGCAGTTGTGGGGCTAAATAAAGCCCTTCAATAAGTTGAATCATACCAATTTCATTACGTTGATTTTCAACTAAAGAATTTTGGACATTGGTATAAAGCGAGAACACATTATGGCTATCACTATGCCAACAACTAACACACCACAAAACAATGCCAGGCTTGACTATTTAGATGCCGTCCGCAGTTTTGCGCTGATATTGGGCGTTATTTTTCACGCAAGTTTATCTTTTGTACCGATATTTATTGGGTGGGCTGTAATGGATATATCGACGAGTAACGTTGTTTCGATATTTATTTTGATCAACCACTCTTTTCGTATGGAGTTATTTTTCTTGATAGCTGGTTTTTTCTGTCATATGAAATATCACCAACAAGGCGTGCAACCCTTTTTAAAAACACGGTTGGTGAGAATTGTTCTGCCATTAATCTTCGGCTGGTTTTTGCTGAAGCCATTAATTGTATCTGCTTGGATAATCGGTGCTGAAAGTATGCGCGGAGATGCCAATATTTTTAATGGGCTTATTGCTGGTTTTACTAGCTTAGGGAAGCTTCCTAAAGATCTGTTATTAGGTACACATTTATGGTTTTTATATTATCTATTAATCATCATTACCAGTGTTTTATTACTTCGCAACGCTGTTGGTATTCACAAGCCTTTTAATAGCATATTGTCGCAATGGCTCGATTGCATCGTTTGTTGGTTATGTCATTCACCTATGGGCATTATTGTTGTAAGCATTCCCACCGCTGCTTGCCTTTGGTTTATGGATCACTGGGGCATCGATACGCCTGATAAATCACTTATACCTAGCATTCCTGTGTCATTACTTTATGGGGCGTTTTTCTTTTTTGGCTGGCTACTTCATCGAAGTCCGACACTAATGGAAAGGTTTGCCGATTTTACTTGGTACAAATTGATGTTTTGTATCATCGCAATTGTGGTATCTGTAGAGCTGTCGAGTTTCGAGATGAAGCTCAGTCATGAATATTACGTTTATATTAAAGTCGGCTTTTTGTTGAGTTATGCGGTAATGATGTGGTCTCTTGTTTCATTAGCAATCGGTCTATGTAAGCGTTTAGTCACTAGACCAAGCAGGGTAGTGCGTTATGTAGCAGATGCTTCCTATTGGATTTACCTCATTCATTTGCCTATAGTTTTGTGGTTGCAAATAGCCTTTGCCGAGTTACCGCTTCATTGGTTAATAAAACTTATCTGTATATGTACTATGACGATTGTACTTTCAATTATTCTTTACGATGCGCTTATTAGAGCCACGTTTGTTGGTGCTGCTTTAAATGGCCAGCGAAAACCTCGTTTTTTGTTTAACGCTAATAAATGGTCAGCAAATGGCGCATGTCGTTAAAAAATCCGCTGTGCTGTTACCCTTATTGAAAATAATGAATTGTTATCGAAATTTCCCGTATTGTCAGAAATAACCGAGGGTGAACGCTATTTATTTGACTTGATTTACCTCGTTAAATAGTTAGTTTTTGCTCTCCAAATTGTAGTTAAATTTGTTCATTTTATTGACTCCCTTCAAAGTACGACTGACCCAGCAAAATAGTCTATTCGAAATATCCTTTAAGAAAGATATAACTTGCACTCAAACATAAAAAACCTCCAGCTCGAAAAGTATTGTTACATTTAAGCCTTGATTGAAACATTTTAAGGTACTGGTTTCATTAGAGATACATTGTAATATTTTCATCATCTAAGATTTTATACAAAATAAAAAATTGAGCTCTATCTAAAATCTAAATCTGCTTTGATTTCAATGTTAACTTTTAAAGTAACGTTTGAAATTTAATAGCGACAAAGTTTTTATAAGCTCGTTTATCACAATAAGGTAAAGGAATGTGACATGAATGGATACGCATATAGTAATGATTTCAATCCGGAAAACTCAGTAGTCGCATCAGAGTTAGTTCGTGCTTCCCAAGCTATGGCTTTAGGAAACCTTAGATTGGTCGTAGAAATTGCTAAAGGAGTGTTGAAAATCGATGAAAACACTCCACAAGCCCATTATTTTATTGGCAGAGTTACCATTGAAACTGGGCAGTTAGATATCGCATTAAACAGTTTTGAGACTGCGGTAGAACTTGATGCTTATATATCAGAGTATTGGGCTTTTCTAGCTTTAGTTTATAGCTTAACAGGGGATATGGTAAAAGCTGGAACCGCTGTTGCAAAAGCACAAAAAATAGGAAGTGATGAGGCTGATGTTCTACGTCCCATCGCTCATGTGTTGACAGTTTTGGGGCACTTTAAAGATGCTGCTCGAAATCTCCGTAAGGCTGTTGAAATGTCACCTAATGACGCTATTTATCAGCACTCACTTGGTGTTTGCCTATTAGAGATCGGCGATTTCAGAGGTGCCAAACAAGCATTCACCAAGGCGGTGGAACTTAATCCAAACGATGCAAAATCGCGATGGATGTTATCTTCTCTAATAAAAGCTAAAAATAATGACATGGCAGATGAAATTCTGTCTATCATGACAAAGACCGGAAAATTTCCAAAACCCCATGCCTACCTAGGATATGCCGCAGGCAAATTGTTCGAAGATACTCAAAGCTGGGATCAAGCATTTCAATCGTTCGAACGTGGTGCCAGAGGAAAACGTCTTACCGTTAACTACGACCGCAGCCAAGCAAAAAAGACCTTTGAAGCACTTAAAGCCGTCTGTACAAGTCATTGGTTGCAAACTTCAGTTAATGAAATTGATTATTACGATGAACCTACCCCAATATTTATTATTGGTCAGCCTCGCACCGGTAGCACTATTGTCGATCGTATTATTTCTAGTCATAGTTTGGTGCACTCTGCGGGCGAACCAGTACAGTTGGCCATGTCGCTTCGAGCTATCTTTGGCGTGCGAACTAAAGAGTTTATTTCAGCAGAGTTAATCAATAAATCTAAAGATGTGATAGGGCAAGAATTGGCTGAATCGTACCTTTCAGGCTTAGCCGATCTTAAGGGAACTACGCCATATGTCATAGATAAATTTCCAATGAACTTTATGTTAATAGGATTTATTGCAAAAGCCTTTCCAAAGGCTAAAATAATTCATGTTACCCGAAGTCCTGCGGATACTTGTTTTGCTGTTTTCAAACAACTATTCGGAGAAATTTATCCGCACAGTTATGATCAACGTGAAATGGCAGAACATTATGTTATGTACAATGATTTAATGAAGCACTGGCATAACATTATGCCCGGTAAAATTCTTGACGTCGCATATGAAGACATTGTCGCTGATAATGATAATCAAGCACGTAGGCTGATTGAACATATAGGTCTTGATTGGGAAGATAGCTGTAACAGTTTCGAAGATAATCATTCCGCTGTTGTTACAGCAAGTGCTGCTCAAGTGCGTGAAAAAATACATAACCGTTCGGTTGGCCGGTGGAAAAACTATGAAGCTCAACTTTCACCATCACTAGATATTTTAAAGTCTGCAGGTATAGCTCTATAAACTTGCGATTTGATAATTCAACCAGACCATTAATTTATACAAATCTCGTTGTATAAAACTTGACCTCCTTGTGACTTAGACCACTTTGATAACTGCAAAGTGGTCTAACTGATAAATAATCAGCAAACGAAAATACGTAAAACTTAAACTTTGTTTGGTCAAGATCTATATGAAACTCAATAACGTTACTTTATTTTTATTGTTTTCGATAAAACTTATAAAGCGCATCAAAATAGCCCGGTATCATAATAAGTGCATGGGGCAGTGAAAAATAACTAACATCAGCATGTAAATGCTCTGAAGGTGAATTATCAATAGCCGTCTCTACTTGTTTAAATAACTCTCGCATGTCACCACCTTCTAGGCCAAGGTTGAGGTAGATGACTTTTTGTTCAGCTAAATTATTATTCAGACCTTTTTTAAATGACATAACAGAAGTATTGGAGTCTTGAAAAGAGGGGCTAAAACAAAAATAGCCGTCAAAGCTACCTCTGTGCTCAGTAAAACTATATGCGGTAAATAAAGCACCGTAAGAATGGCCTGCAATAAGTTTACGCTCATTTGTACGAAATTCTTGTGTGATATGAGGGATAAGCTCTTTATCGAGAAATTCTTGAAATTGATGGGCTTGCCCTGATGTTTTCCTACCGTCTACTGCTACAGCGCCGTTAACTCTAAAATCACGTTCACGCATTCCTTGCCCGTGTATAGCAACAACGATTATTTTGGGAGTAACACCTAAGCTGGCGAGTATTTTTGCACTGGCCGCTGCTAGGGTGTTATGTTGTAAGTTTTCACCGTCTAATGTGTATAAAACATCATATGATATATTTTCACTTGCATAGCCAGAAGGAATAAATACCGTTACCGTACGTTGTTCTTTTAATATTTCGGAATAGACTGAAAGTGTTATAGCATTCGAGGAAACATCAACTAATAAACTTCGACCATAGATTAAGAGTCCAGCCGCAAGCACAGAAATAACTACAACAACCGATTTCATACTCGGTAATTTAGCAAAGTAACTTTCCCCTTTAAATGAAGGCAGACTCTTAGTTGACTCATTATCAGAACGCTTTCTAGCTACACATAATAAAGTGACGAATATACTTGCAGCAATATGCTTAAAAAATGATGATAAATCATACCAAAAGGGCATGCCACACACACCGACACAATCTAGCCCACCTAACTCAATATAGTATAAAACCAACCCGGTAATACCTATGGGAAGAGCAGCAAAAAAGGGATGGGATGTTGTGTGTTTTATGGCGAAATAACTTCCATATGAATATATCGAAAATGCCAAAATTATTTCAGAAATATAATAAGTATTTCCAACTCGATATGGTGCAATATCGATAAAAAGGCCTAATAAAAGAAATACACTAAACCAATAAATCGCTGTTGTGAGCAAAGATAAACTAAAAACGATTATGGTATTTTTTATAATATTCAAATTAAATCCACTGGTTTGAGGGGAATTATTGTAATTAATAGGCGTCGGGGCATCAGGTTACTCATATGTAACTAGATCTACAACGTATTATTAATTCAGCGCCTATAAACTGCTTATGGGTTCTATTTGATGACTATTGTTTAGTCGTCGATAATGAGGTTATATTGCGTTATCGAACTTTATTAGTTCGATAACGCAATAAACTGGAGTGCTAACGTTTGATCACTCATAGATTGCTGTTTTGCGGGGAGCGTTTATTTGGCGTGTATTTTGCTAAAATCAATTAAATAAGCGAAATATGATTTATTAAAAGGGAATACAAATGTTTAAAGTTAAGTGTTTATGGGGGAAACTCATCCTGGTCACCATGATGAGTTTTAATGGTTACGCCGCGAATAACTCTGCAGGAATAGTAATAAAGAAAGGTGACATTATTAAAAGTACTTTAAGTAACAACGAAGTACATAGCTATGATCTTAAGCTTGATAAAGGACAATTTGTATTTGGCGACGCTGTTCAATTAAGTGTTGATTTAAAGGTGTCAATTTATACCCCTGATGGAGAAAGACTTGTTTCTTTTGACGGCCCAGCATTAGGCAGTGAGCTATTTCAATTTAGCAGTGAAATAGCAGGCACTTATCAAATCAAAGTATCGCCTTATCAAAAAGCTGAAGGTGACTATTCCCTACAAATTAAACACTTAGAACCAATAGCTACAACAGCTAAAGGAAAAGTTGAGCAATTAATGTATGGGTATAATGAAAATACACCTGGTGCTGTGGTTGCAATCGCTAATAAGGGTAAACTTGAATATGTTCAAGCGTTTGGCATGGCCAATGTAGAATACGACATAACCAACAAATCGACTACTCCATTCCATATGGCTTCGGTATCAAAGCAATTTACCGCTTTTGCCATTGTATTACTTGCGCAGGATGGAAAATTATCCCTTGATGACGATATTCGAAAATTCTTACCAGAACTCCCTAAATTTGATCATCGTATTACTGTCAGAAACTTATTGAATCATACCAGTGGGCTACGTGACCATTGGAATCTTTGGACAATGAGTGGTGGGAGAATGGATGATGTTATTCGTCAAGATGACCTTTTACGATTGGTAAAAAGACAACGAGAGCTGAACTTTAATCCAGGAGATGAACATTTGTATAGCAACACTGGATATTTGTTGTTATCTGAAATTGTTAGTTCTATAACGGATGAAAAATTTAGCGATTGGATGAAAAATAATGTTTTTCAACCTCTTGGCATGAATTCAACTCAAATATATGATAATCACGAACGGATTGTTAAGAACAGAGCATATTCGTATAGGTCATCGGGCGCAGGGTTAGCTAAATCCGTTTTGAGTTACGCTAACTCTGGAGCCACCAGCTTATTTTCAACAGCAGAAGATTTAGCTCTTTGGTTAGACAACTTTAGAACAGGTAAAGTTGGTGGTAAAAGTGCAATTGATCAACTACAAGAGCAAGCAGTACTTAATAACGGAAAAACGATTGATTACGCGCTAGGTGTAGTAATAGATGATGACAATGGTTTGAAGGAAATATCTCACGGCGGCGCAGATGCGGGTTTTAGAACCTACCTTAATTATTACCCTGAACTGAACTCAGGGCTGATCATTCTTGCTAATACGGCCAGTATGAGAGTTGGTTTGATAAAGCAGGATATAACGAGTGCTTTTTTTGGCGATCATATGTCAATGACTCCAAATCAACATCACAATGCTCAACCACCTCATGAAACAAACAAAGAGGCTGAGAAATGGACTCCTACGCCAGAAGAGTTAATTTCATATGAGGGACGTTATTATAGCGACGAATTGGAAACTTTTTATACTATAGCAGTTGACGGTAAGCGGTTGAAAATTATGCATAGACGCCATGGAGAATCTTACCTAGCTGTAAAAGATAAAGATGTATTTCAATCTTCCCTGTGGTTTCTAGGAGAGCTAAGGTTTCTGCGCTCGACAAATGGTTCAATAAACCAAGTTAACATGACCAATGGTAGAGTTCGAAATTTATCGTTTAAAAAGGTTAAATCAATATCAACTTTTTGATCGTTAAATAAACGCACAAACTAATCTACCAAGAGCTTTAGAATTGAATGACTAATACCAATTTGAGTTATCTAATTGGTATTAGATAACTCAAGTTAGTCGTTAAATATAATCAACGGGCAGTGCAGTCGTATATTTAATTTCTTCCATAGCAAAACTTGAACTGATATCGGCAAAGCTTGCTTGATCAATGAGTTTTTTATAAAAAGCATCGTAAGCTTTCATGTCTGACACTACGACTCTAAGTAAGTAATCGACCTCGCCACTCATACGGTAAAACTCAATGATTTCTGGAAATTTCTTCGAATTAATACTAAAGTCATCTAGCCAATCGGGGTTATGCTGATTAGTCTTGATCATCACGAAAACTGTCAAACCTACATTTAACTTTTCTGGGTCAGCTAACGCGACACGGCCTTTAATGATGCCACTTTTTTCCATAGTTTGAATACGTCGCCAGCATGGCGTTGTTGAAAGGCCTACTTGGGAGGCAACTTCACTAACGGGTTGAGTGCAGTCGTTTTGTAATATTTTAAGAATTTTTCTATCGAAGTTATCCATTTGTTTACCGTAAAAAGCGCTAGGTAATAGAATAATATTTTATCTTGCAGGTTATTGGTAGATTTTATTTCTGTAATTTTATGCTAGTCAGGGAGATGGTATATGCGCTTCGCATTTTCATAAGATAATAATTTAAACTCGTTTTCTGACAGTGTTATATTTTCTTGATAATTCAACCAGGTTTGTTGATAACTGTCTTTAAATAAACATAATGGAAAATTGCTTGCTAACATCGTCTTATTCAAACCGAAGGCTGTTATGCATAGTTTGATAACGTGTTGCTGCCATAGGGAAGAATATTGTCGGTTAACCATTTCGAAACCAGAACACTTAATGGTGATGTTTTCAGAACGACCCAGCCTCAGTATGCTTTGTTGCCAAACTTTCCATGATTCACTATTGATATCTTCAGGAGGAAAACCAGCGTGATTTATAACAATATTCAGTGTTGGTAATGTATTGATTATTTCTATTAACTTATCGGTTGCTGGAACGTCAGTTAACGGCATTTGGCATTCAAATATTAATTGTTGCTTGGCAAGTTGTGTAAGGTTTTTATGGACTTGAGGGGTAGACAACAAGTCTAAGGCATTTTCGTCAAGAATGTCACGAACGCCGACCACTGACTTATATTGGCAGAGCTCATCGAGTGTCTGTTGAAACTCGTTTGAGGATGAAAGTAAATTAATCGCGGCAATAGAGCTAAAGGGAAGTGAGCAAGTGCTTTCCAACCAAGCAATTTCACGCCAAGGCTGTTGGTTGTCAAATCCCGCTTCAACATGAACAAAACCAGCAAGTTTTAAAGGGGGAGATAAATGTAAGTCTTGTTCTGTGAAGCTTTTATTTATACTACCTTTATCAGACCAAAAAGGGGGGGTGTCAGCTTTCAACCATTGATAATCGCCTTGTTCAAGGTCAAATAAATGTAAGTGTGGATCGATTATCTTTATCATGATTTTATCAGTTTATTCTTTATTAATAAGACTACTGCGCGGTATAGCCACCGTCAATTACTTGCAAACTACCGGTAATAAATTTGGCGTTATCAGAGGCTAAAAAACAAACAAGCTCAGCTACTTCTTCTGGCTGCCCTAAGCGGCCTAACGGCTGTAATGCTGCTTCTTCTGCATGCACTTTTGATTTGTCTACGCCTGAACGTTCACAATAGTTATCAATTGCTTTGTGGTATAAAGGTGTCTCAATAGTGCCTGGGCAAACGGCATTGGCTCTAATATTAAAGCCTGCGTAGTCAAGCGCTGTGGTTTTTGCCATTGAAGCCAGTGCAGCCTTACTCATGTTATAGGCAAAAGAGTTTTGCTTGGCAATTAACGCTTGGTCTGATGCTATTAATATGATGGCACCATTTTTGTTCGCTTTCATATTGGGTAATACCGCTTTGATCGCGGCAAAAGCACCTTTTACATTAACATTGAGTACTTTGTCTAAATCGGCCTCCGAAGTATTTTCAATATTACCCGAAAAATGGATACCCGCATTAGAGACTAAAACATCAATAGTTGAGCTTTTAGCGATATTATTAATAATATCGCTAACTTCTTCAACGTTACTAATGTCACATTCAATATCAGCGCAGCTTTTATTAGCAAGGTTACTGGGTTGTAAGTCTAAATTAAAAACCTGATACCCTTTTTGGGTAAACAATTGCACTATGCTTAAGCCAATACCTGAACTTCCACCCGTTACAATACATGTCTTCTTCATACTATCTCCTGTGCCTTGCTCGCTTAACGATGACTAAACTATGATATTACTGAACGTTGACTGTCGCCATTTCAACTAATGCCGCAGTATACATCTTTAAATTTAAAACGAACTGTTTCATGGTAATAAATTCATGTTCAGAATGACCAGTATAATCAGTATTCGGCATCGAGGGGCCAAAGCTTACGGCATTAGGAAATAAACGCGAATTTGTTCCGCCACCAATAGCGATAGGCTTCGCATCTTTTATTCCGGTGAAATGTGAAAATACAGCCAGTAAAGTTTCAACCTGTGGTGCTTCATCTTGAATGAATGGATTACCAATGTAGTGCTCTAGCTCAGTAATGTCGGCCATGTTCGTTAGCTTCCAGGTCGCAATTGCATGATTAATTTCTTCAGTTAATTGTTGAGCTGATTTACCACGCGGGCGACGAATATTAATGTTCAATTCTATATTGTTTTTAAGTTGCTTAATCACTGTAGGTGCAACTGTCATCGGACCCATAAATTCATCGCTGTAAGCTATGCTGCCAAACTTTTTACCTTCTAAGCCTAAGCCAATATTGTCATTGATAAAGTTAACCAATGTACCTGCACTGTTACTAGGCCAGCGTGTTTGCGATAATAAATCTGCTAGAAATGGAATAGCGTTAATGCCTTCTTGTGGCTTAGATGAGTGAGCAGACTTTCCTAATGCAGTAATCGTTAATTGCTTTTCTTTTAGCTCTAGGTCAAAACTTACCCCCTGATAGCTTCTTGCTTTGTTCATTAGTTGCTGTAGTAAAGCAATGTCAGCGTTTTCGATAACAGCTTTAGCATCTTCTGGTATTTGACTGCCAAAAAAACCACCACTAAATTCACTTAAATAAGTATCAGAGCCGGTATATTTATTTTTGTTAAACGCAATTTTTATTGTTCCGTAGCCTTTCTCTGCTGTAACAACAGGATATTCAGCATCAATGGTAATGTTGGTTTGCGGAAGGGTATGGGTTTTAATATAGGTTTGAAGTGGGCCCCAGTCTGATTCTTCAGCCATATAAACGTATAACTCGATACGTTTATTCAATTTTATTTTATTGTCTTTAATGGCTTTCATGGCATATAAGGCTGTTGATATTGGGCCTTTATCATCTTCAGTACCACGAGCGATAAGTTTGCCTGGCTCTGATACAGTATCAAGTTCGAATGGAGATTTTTTCCATTTTTTAGGGTTCACCGGCTGTACATCACCGTGTGTAATTATGCCAAGGCGTTCCTCACTTTCGCCTAATCCAATAACAATGACATAACCGTCGTCGGTATAATCGAATCCTAATTCTAGAGCTTGTTTTTTTAACTCTGCTTTAAAAGCGATGTGCTCAGGATTATCGTTTGCTGAAATACCGTCAATAGCTAAGGTATTGTATTTTACCAGCTCGGCTAAACTCGTCACCATTGATTCTTGGTAAGTTTTAGCAGCGTACTCTGCTGTTTGCTTTGCTGTGAGGCTAACATCAGCTGAGAATACAGGCAGAGCGATAAAAGTAAGTAAGGCGATTGAAGCTATTTTATTGAACACGGACGTTCCTTTTGTATTTATTGAAATAATTAATATTGTCTAGTTTAACGATAAAGTGACACTCTAAACAGGTACAAATTTTTAAGAATAACACCTGTACAGTTTCTCGTTAAGCTTGTCTTTTTGTTAATGCTTTTGTTTGAATGTCTTTTTCTATCTTACTTAGAGGGTATTTTACCTATTGGTTCAACATTCATCTTTATTTTTTTGTAAAACATAAACAATGTAAAAATGTATTTGTAGTGTATTTGTTGTGCAGAAAAATTAAGAAAACGAGCAGTGTAATAACAGTTATATTTTTCCAGGTCTCGGCCTCGGTATTATTGCTTGCGGTGCCAAATATGTGTCTGATGAAATGTTAATGGCAACAAGTTTATCATTAGCTGATGAGTCACCTTTAGCCAATGATGGTGAAGGCAGTCTTTACCGCCACTGACACACCTTGCTGAATTAAGTAAAAATATAGCACTTTCAGTTGCAAAAGTTGCGATTAACCAAGGTTATGCCTTACAAATAAATGATGAGCAGTTACGAGCTAAAATCGATGAAAATTTCTGGAAACCTCAATATCGTGATTATCGTCGTACTTCTGTTTAGTTTTAGTTGAACTACGGCTCAAAAGAGTAGGATTAATACTATATCAATCATCCCCATAACGTGGATTAATCATTATCGTTATGGAGGACTAAAGCTATTCTAGAATGGCTTTAGAAGGTTCTAGCGATAAATAATAATCAACAGAACTTATTGGTAATGGCAGCTTGCTTAGAGTCACTTTACTTGCTGGCATTATATTCTCAGTATTTTCTTATCTGTATGTCTTTAACATTACGTGAACAGTATAACGTTAATTGATTTTAAATTTTTAAAACTCGTTATTTGTAGATTATATATTCTACTTTCTTTTGTTATTAGTATGGTAAAAGATCTTTAAAGAAGTGCCTTGTGGGAAGTTTCAGGCTTAGATCAATAAATCTTTTGTTATGTATGAATTAATATATGTGAGTATTTAAAATGAATATGAAACTAGAAAATAAAGAAAAGTCATCTGAAGTTGATCATAAAAAAAATGATGAAAACCTTCAAGAATACTCAAATAAGAAAAACTCTTTTTTAAGTGACGATTTTTATAAGTGTATTGATAGTGAAGGCACAACATCTATTTATGTGTTGGGATATAATTAGACAAAGGAAATTGTCTTATAGAAAAAGCTCCATTAGGTTTTAGTTAAAACATAATGTCTTTCTGGGCGCCCAACAGTACCGTACTCTATATCAGCGATCACCTCGTGGCCTGATAAAAGGAATTCTAAATAACGTCTTGCCGTCGTTCGACTTGTGCCAATACACTCAGACATCGCTTCTGCTGTATATGGCGTGTCAGGTGAGGTAGTCATCACGGTTCGTACTTTATCTAGAGTGATGGTATCGATACCTTTTGGGGCTTCTTGCAGTTCTACACTTGGTTTTCCAGATTTATGAAAAAGCAAATCAAGGTCTTCTTGTTCAAAGGCATTGTTGTTATCAAGTCGATTACTATATTCAATATAACGTTGTAGGGTTTGATTTATACGACTAAAAGCAATAGGTTTCAATATATAATCAAAAACACCAAATGAAATTGCTTTTTGAATAACTTCAACGTCTTTTGCTGCGGTTAGCATAACAACACAAATTTTTATTTCACTAAGATCTTGCCGAATATACTTGATGACATCTAAGCCACTGCTGTCTTTTAGGCTGATATCAAGAAAAAGTAATTCAGGAGAAAAACAATTTAATAAGTCGATTGCTTCATCTGCAGAGGAAGCTAATCCTACTACCTCAAATTCATCCATTTTTGTAATGGTTTTTGCTAAAATAGTAGCAATCCGGCTATCATCTTCAACTATCAATACGCTGCGTTTATTCATTTTGTATCGTCGCCTGATAAGTGTTTGGAATTCATCTTAGGAATATATACGGTCATTATCATGCCACCTGTTTTAGTTTTGGTTATTGATAACGAACCTCCTATTTCTTTGAGGCAGCTATTAACTAGATACATGCCAATACCATGACCCATGTCTTGCTTGGTTGTTTCACCTAAAGTAAAGATGTTTTTAACCAGCTGGTCGTTCATGCCATTACCTGAATCTTCAATTTCAAAGATAAGATCAGGTCCTATGTCTGTCATTGATAATAATACTTTAGGAGATTGCTGTTGATTTGCAATACTGGCGTCAAAAGCGTTATCAATAATATTTCCTAAAACAGTGACTAACTTTTCTCTTGGAATACGGCTTGGCACTTCACTTAAACTACTATCGGTATCTATTATGAACTCAATTTTTCGCTCTTTTGCTACATCATATTTCCCTAAAAATAAACCTGCTAATATGGGATCTGGAATGGTTCGTATTAAAAAGGCGATCAATTGTTGATAGCCAGAGCTTTCGTTGGTAATTAAATCGAGTGCTTCATCGATTGACCCTATTTGAATAAGTCCACCAATGGTATTGAGTTTATTAGAATACTCATGAGTTTGAACTCGTAGCATTGTGGAAAATTGTTGTACTTGTGATAATTTTTGACTTAAAACAACAATGTCATCTTTTAGTCGAAAGGTAACCACTACACCTCTATGTGTATCGGCAATAATCAACGGCGTTTTAGTCATGATTAACGTCTGATTATTGGCCTCTACTTCAATGTCTCGCCAAGATTGCTGTGATTCGTTACTAAATAAGAATGTATATTCGGGCAGTAATTCTGAAACAGGTGAACCAACGATACTTTTAGTATCAACATCACCTAAAATTTTTAAGGCGCCAAAGTTTATACTGGTCACAATGCCATATTCATCAATGACAACAATACCTTCAAGTATTGATGCTAATACCGCCTTATGCTCACTGTAGGTTCTAGCTATTTCTTCTGGCTCCAAACCAAAAATTTCATCACGGTAGCGTTTAGAAATATATAGGGTCAAAAATGCACCGGCAAGCAGCACGACACCAAAAACGTAATAAAAAGTATACTTTAACTTGTTGACCACTAAATCGATGTCACTTTCAAGATAACCTACTGATATTAATCCAATGATATCTCCTTGTTCTGATAGGATTGGCGATTTTCCACGCAAAGATGTTCCTAGTGAACCTATTGCTTTTGACGTATATGATAGACCCAACTTCAATGCGCTATCATTGTCTCCGCCCACCATTTTTTTACCAATTTTATTTAAGTCAGGGTGAGAATATCTAATGCCTTGTTTATCGCCTACTACAATAAACCGTGCATTGATTTGTTGACGAATATTTTCTACATACTTCTGTATGGAAGCACTATCTCGCTGGATCAGACCTTGGCGTATTTCATGACTTTGCGCTAATGATTGTGCAATTGATAAGGCATTGTTACCTATTTGTTGTTCAAGATTTTGCTGCAGGTAATGAATGCTAAAAAATCCTAGACCGATGACTTGTAGAACAATTAAACTTGATGACAAAAATGCCAGTTTATTATGTAAACCTAGTTTTTTTATCGTCGTTAACAATTTCATCCAAATAGGGTCCACTATTTTAATTAACATGTAGCACTCTTTAATAGTAGATTAGAAAAGCAACAAAAGAGAGTTCACTTAATCGAGAAACTCCCTTTGTTGCCGCATGTTCTATATTTCAGAAACCTCTCTAACATCATCTGTTTTCTTACTTTTTTTCAAAGAAGAAAATAACGGCATTAATAATACTAATACGGTAAGAACTAATATGGTCAGTGTAATAGGGCGCTCCCATAAAAAAGAAACGGAGCCATCATAAAGTGTCATCGAACGACGTAAATTCTGTTCTAGCATTCCGCCTAAAATGAAGCCTAAAATTAACGGTGACATACTAAAGTTAAGTAATCTTAAACCTATCGCTATAATTGCAAAACCCGCCATCATAAAAATATCAAAAGCATTAAAAGACACCAGATAAACGCCTATTAACGAGAAAAATAAAATCAACACGGTTAATAGTTGCTTAGGTAAGTCTAGCGCTTTAGCAATATAGGGAATAAGTGGCAAATTAATAAACAACAACACTATGTTGCCAACATACATTGATACAATTACAGACCAAAAAACTTCAGGATTATCAATGAATAAGCGAGGTCCTGGTTGAATGCCATAAGCCATTAATGCGCCAAGCATTACAGCGGTAGTGCCAGAACCAGGAATTCCTAATGTTAGCAAGGGCACAAATGAACCACTACAAGCAGCATTGTTTGCGGTTTCAGGGGCGGCCAAACCTCGCAAGCTACCCTTGCCAAACTTAAGCTTTTCTTTGGCTGAAGCTAGGTTTCGTTCTAAGCCATAAGCAAGAAACGAAGCAATAGTTGCTCCCGCACCGGGTAAAACACCGACAAAAAAGCCGAGTACTGAAGAACGTGCAACAGTAGGTGCTACCTCTTTTATCTCAGTTTTTGTTAATTTTAAACTGCCCATGTTTGAAGAGGTTGGTGGATTATTTTCATTTTTGTCATCTTTACTGACAATTGACATCAGTGCTTCAGACAAAGCAAACATCGACATAGCAATCAATAAAAAGCTAATGCCATCAAGCAAGTCAATTTGACCAAATGTGAAACGTTCAACACCTGATGCTTGATCTGTTCCTACAGTAGATAACATTAAACCAAATAAAGTCATCATGATTGACTTTAAAAAATTGCCTTTACTTGAGAAGGCGGCCACGGCCGTTAAACCAAGGAATAATAACGCAAAATAATCTGGTGATTGAAAGCTCAAGGAAACTTTAGATAATGCAGGCGCTGCAACTAATAAAAATATTGCTGCAATTGTACCACCACTAAATGAGGAGTAAGCCGCCAGTGCCAATGCTTTACCTGCCTGTCCTTTACATGCCATGGGATAGCCATCAAAGGAGGTGGCAACAGTACCTGCTACCCCTGGCGCGTTAATCAATATTGATGAGGTTGAACCACCAAAAATAGCACCATAATAAACACCAGCCATTAAAATCATGCCAGAAGAAGGGTCAATGCCATAGGTGATCGGAATCATCAACGCGATAGCTGTAATAGGACCCAGTCCTGGCAACATCCCAATAAATGTTCCTACAAAACATCCGAATATTACAAACAGAATATTTTGTGTTGAAAAAGCGGTTTCTAAACCAATTAATAGACCTTCACCCATCATTAACTCCAAATATCGCCAGTGGTTAAATAAATACCCAATAATTGAGTCATGATTGCCCAAAAAACAATAACAACGGGCACGGAAGCCAGTATCAGTATTTTAGGGCGGCGTTCACCTAAAATAATATAACCAATAATTAAGAATAAAATCGTGGAACTGATGAAACCTAATAGTTCTAATGTATAACCATAGAAAATCATCAGTGCTATTAATGACGCAACCTGAGACCATGCTTTAATATTAAAAACTCTTGTTTGTTTTGTTTCATTTTCTGTTGACTTTAAATCACTAATTATTGACAGAATTATTGCTAATGCAGAAACAATAATTGCTGCTAAGGCATATAGCTTCGGCATAGATTGTGAAGTGAACACATCGTATTCTTCACCTGGGTATAGTGGGATCTGATAGGCATAATAGCCGTAGCTTACACTGAATATAAAAAATATCAGTGCGCCAACTTTATCTTTAGTAATAGTCATAATTTACCTTACCTTTTGAGCAACTCTGTTTTTCTAAATATTGCCCATCATCATTACTGATGATGGGCGAAGATTAATAACGAATTCTTTGCTATCAATCTGTGGGGGAGTTGAAGAGGCTTACTTTAAAAAACCAAGCTCGCGCATCAATGAACCGATTTCTTGTTCTTGTTTTTCAAGAAATTTGTAAAAGTCACCGTCAGGGTTATATAAATTAACCCAGCCATTGCGTTGTTTAATCTCACGCCATTCACTGGTTGATTGAACCTCACCAAGTAACTTTGCATAAGCCGCTATTTTTTCATCAGGCATAGACGGAGCAGCAAAGAAACCGCGCCAGTTGGCAAATACAACGTCATAGCCCATTTCTGATAGTGTTGGTGCTTTAGGGGCTGCTTTAATTCTATCTTTTGCTGTAATAGCCAAAATTCGAACTTCACCACTTTCGGCCATGGTCAATGCTTCACCCACGCCAGTTGATAAAATAGCGGTTTCTCCTGAAAGTAAACCGGCCATTGCTTTACCACCTCCATCATAAGCAACGTAAACTAAGCGTCTGGCATTAGCTTGACCTGCTTTTAAAGCCATTGCCGCTACTAAATGATCTAAGCTTCCACGTGCAGAGCCACCAGAAAATTTTACTTTACGAGGGCTTTCTTTAAAGTCTTGTAACACTTGACGCCAGTTTTGATACTTTGAATTAGCTCGAACGACAAAGGCACCATAATCAGCAATCGTGCCTGCTACTGGTTTTAAATCACGAAATGATTGTGGAAAAACACCCGTTAATGAACGAACAACTATTGGGGTTGAATTTACCATTAGTGTATTTGTTTGTTTCTCGGCAGTTTCAATCATGTATGCAATGGCTTTACCACCACCACCACCTGACATGTTCTGAAAAGATGCGTTGGATATTTTTCCTGATTTTAATAAAGCTTCGCCAGTTCCGCGGGCTGTACCATCCCAACCCCCTCCTGGACCACCAGGGATCAGGAAGTGTATTTTGCTGGTATCAACTGAGTCGGCTGCATTTGTTACACTACATGTTAGTGCTAATGCCACAACGGTAATTACGCTGTTAGCAATATTTTTAATGTTCATTTTTATTTTCTCCAAGTACGCTCTTAAATAGAGCATCATATTGATATTTCATACCAAACAATTTATTTAAGATTACGATTAGAAAAGGTATTGCACTCGAGCAGTAAAGGCATTGCCATCGTTATATTGACCTACTAAGTCGCTGGTGCCAGGTCCTTTAACGTCAGCCATTAAATAGTTAGCCATCACTTTAATTTTCTTATTAAGGTAATAATTCACGCCAAGTGTTATTACGTCAGACTCTGTGCCTTGAGTTTCTGAGGTTGCATCAAAGTTACTCATTCGAGCAAAAACTTCCCAAGCACCTTTGTCAGATAATGGTTTAGGCGAGTTAAACACGCCGCGCTTTTTATATACTCTATGCTCGCCAGTTAAAAAATAACTCGCTGTAACGTAATAGCCATCAAAAGAATTATCATTGCTTGAATCTACAGCATTAACATCACGCTTCGCATATTCAGCTTGAATGGAAAGAGGTCCATAGACGGAGGCAAATTCGATACCCATTTGGTCGATGTTATCGACAGCGTAAGTACTACCGCCAGCAGCATAGTTCACTAAACGAGTATTCGTTTGACGCACTTCACCGCGGGCAAATTTTGCACTTAGATCCTTACCGCCAAAGTCACGTTGAGAGGCCCATAAACCTAGATGTATAACCTTATCGCCACTATGGATCGGAGACCAAGTTAAGCGTCCGGTATATGACACGGCAAGATTATCATTCTCGTCTTTACCATTAGAGCCAAAACTTCCGCCTTTATAGGCACCTACGGCATAACGTAAACCTGTATCTTTAAAATACTGGTAAGCAGAAACGCCGTATTTGAAATAAGGAGACATCGCATTAGATAACATCGGTCTTGAAATAGCGGTAATATGTTTGCTACTTGTTAGAGCTTCTAAACTAATATCTTCACGAATTTTACCTACTTTGACGGTAGGTCCATTCTTAAAGCCTTTATAACGTAGCCTAGCGAGAGTAATTTCAGCACCTTCTGAAAAATCGAGTAACAATTTGTAATCCCAATCATTCGCTTGACCTTCTACGTAGGTGCGCACACGTCGTGGAAATAAATCAGCCCCTGTTTTGCCATTATTATCTGCGTTATAGGCACCATCGAAGGAGTTGTAATCAAGTTGAAAACGACCACCAATTTCAAATGATTTTTTACCATCAGCACTAACAACTTCTATCCCACCGCCTTTGGTTTTTACTGTTGGAGAACTTTTTATTTGACGACTTAATTCTTCGACTTGCTGCTTTAATTCTTCTAATTCACTACTTTGATCCGCCGATGCTAAATTAGGCATAGCGAGCGTAGCAATGAGGATACTTAACTTTGTAACCTTCGATGTTCCAGGTAGTAGATTACTCAATTTATAGTTTTGATAATTCATGAGGGTTTCTCTTTTATTATGTTAATTTACTGGTTCATTTATGGAGCGACTGTAATCGCAGATAAATAATTAACTTAAAGTCCCTACGAGTAAATATTGAGCAAATAAAGAGTTTTAAAAGAATAAAAACAATTAAAACCATAAAGTTCATCAAAATATCAGCGCCTGTTTATCCTCCTTTTGGCATGTCTGATTTT
>Ga0209396_1001874_pt1 | contig 22675 bp, 18 predicted proteins | sample GOMGulsemesocosm_6_FD_184638 | JGI IMG/M metagenome (GOLD analysis project Ga0209396, IMG submission 184638) | Methane-oxidizing microbial communities from mesocosms in the Gulf of Mexico - GOM8C Gulf of Mexico (SPAdes) (version 2) | ecosystem: Environmental > Aquatic > Marine > Cold seeps... | reverse complement strand
TGGATGTTAGCGCAGGTTCAAGATGAACCCACCTCTGTAGTGCCAAAGAACCAAACAACTGACTAAACAGCCTGCCCGCTAAGTAAAAACCAACACAGTTCACCACCAAGCGTCAGAACTGTGTTGGTCACCTAAACTTGGTTACTTAATTTATTAAGTGTTTAACACCAGCCATACCATGTCTAATTCACCGCTTTAAATTGAATTGATTAGCTCAACAGATTTAGTTTTTGCTCACCAACGATAACCTGCCGTTATGTTTAATCCACATAAAAGGTTGATTGTGGCTCACTATGCTCGCTCGGTAATATTTGGTCATTAACACGAGGTCACCTACCCCTCGTTGTATCACTTTAATATTAACAGGAGTATTTCATGTATTTTGAAGGTATTTATACCCCAGTAATTACACCATTTTCAGCCAACCAAGCCATAGACTACGACGCCTTTAGCGCGCAAGTTCAATACTTAGTTGACGCAGGCGTTCAAGGATTAATGGTCGGCGGCACCACTGGTGAATACTATGTCGAGAGTCACCAGGAACGCATTAAACTGCTCGAAATATCTAAGCAAATTGCGGGCGATAAGTGCATTGTCATTTTTGGGACCGGTTCGATCGACCCTACAGCATCAATTAAGTTAGCCGAAGACGGCGCTAAGTCTGGCGCCGACGTATTACTCGTTGCCACACCGCCCTACTCGTTGCCCACTCAGCACGAGTTAGCACTGCACGCGCTAAGCATCGACAGCGCGGCCGACCTGCCAATTATGCTTTACAACTACCCCGATCGCATGGGCGTAAACATGGAAGCTGAGTTTCTCGATGCAATCTCGCAATCTCGCAATTTTCAAGCGATTAAAGAAAGCTCTGGCGATATCAACAGATTGCACATGCTAGCCAATGATTACCCGCATCTTCAAGCCGCCTGTGGCATGGACGATCAAGCGTTAGAGTTTTTCGCTTGGGGCGCTAAAAGCTGGGTCTGCGCTGGTTCAAACTTTTTGCCCCATGAACACTTAGCGCTGTATCGTGCCTGTGTAATTGAAAACGATTTCAATAAGGCACGCCGCATAATGGCAGCCATGATGCCGCTAATGTCAGTGCTAGAGCAAGGCGGTAAATTTATTCAAAGTGTTAAGTACGGCGTCACCTTATCTGGGCGTACTGGCGGCGAAATGCGTCTGCCATTGCACGGCTTAAATGACAGCGACCAGCAAGCAATGACTGAGGTTGTCACAACCCTAAAAACCACTATCGCCGAGATCGTAGCAGAAAAATCTCCGCTGGAGGCTTTAGCATGAGTGACCTATTAACCCTTGAAGCATATCAAGCAATTGCAGCGTCTTTAAAGCCTGCGGGTAATAGCTTTATTGCGGGTGAATTTCGCCCCGCCAGCACCGGTGAAACAATCACCGTGACTAATCCTGCAACAGGCGCTGTCATTACTGAACTCGCGGCCTGTACTAAACAAGACGTCGATTACGCCGTTAAACAAGCCCGCGATGTCTTTGACAGTGGCAGCTGGAGCAAAGCGCACCCAAGTGAACGCAAAAAAGTGCTGCTTGAGCTGTGCAAACTCATTGAACTTAACGCCAATGAACTCGCGGTATTAGAGTCGATCGATTCGGGCAAGCCAATTTGCGACTGCGTTGAAATCGATATTCCAGAAATTATTAATACCATTAGCTGGCATGCCGAACTAATTGACAAAATTTATGACCAAACGGCACCGGTTGGCTCGAATGCTGTTGCCATGATCGTGCGCGAACCGATTGGCGTAGTGGGCGCGGTATTACCTTGGAACTTTCCTATTTTAATGCTCGCTTGGAAAATAGCCCCAGCACTGGCTGCAGGTTGCTCTATGGTCGTAAAACCGGCCGTGCAAACTTCATTAACCGCGCTACGTGTCGCCGAACTTGCGATTGAAGCAGGCCTGCCCGCAGGTGTATTAAACATCGTTACTGGCACTGGCCCAGTTGTTGGAGAAGCCATTGGCAGCCACATGGATGTCGACATGCTGACCTTTACTGGTTCAACAGTCACAGGCCGTCGTTTTCTGCATTACTCAGCCGACTCCAACATTAAAGAAGTGGTGCTTGAGCTTGGCGGAAAAAATCCATGCATAGTGCTTGATGATGCTGAAGGTCTCGATAACGTCGCAGAGCAAGTCGTTGCCGCAGCGTTTTGGAACATGGGCGAAAATTGTTCGGCGGGTTCGCGATTAATCGTGCAGCAAGGCATTAAAGACCAGCTAATGAGTAAAATTAAAGCCCATGCGCTGGAGTGGAAAACCGGTAACCCACTTGATCCAGCCAATCAATTGGGTGCATTAATCGACCAGAATCATTTTAATAAAGTATGCAGCTATTTAGACAACGCCAAAAACGACGGTCACGATTTAGTACTTGGTGGTGACTCGGTCGATGGCGTTTATGTGATGCCAACAATTTATGACAACGTCAAAAATAGCGACCGCTTGGCCCGAGAAGAAATATTTGGCCCTGTACTGAGTGTTATCACAGTCGCAACCTATGAAGAAGCAATAGCTGTCGCTAATGATACTGACTACGGCTTAGCGGCCAGCGTATTTACCGCTGACGCAAAACGTTCATTACGCGCGGCTCGGGCCATAAAAGCCGGTACGGTCACGGTGAATTGCTTTGGTGAAGGTGACATTACAACGCCTTTTGGCGGCTATAAACAGTCGGGGTTTGGCGGACGTGATAATTCAATTCACGCCCATGATCAATTTACCCAGCTCAAAACTATTTGGCTCGATCTTAGTGACCATGCCGTCGATGGCAACATCGACTAAATGTAAACAGCAAGCTAATGATTTAGCTTGCTATTTCTTATAGCTTTCGCTTGGATCTTAATATGACCAAAAACATTAATGTCACTCGCACTCCCCAAGAGACAGGCACCGCAGGTTGGAAAGCTCTGCTTGGTGACAACCAGACTGATTTTGCCAAATTAACTGCTGATATCGACACCGACTGGCTAGTGATCGGGGCAGGTTTTGCCGGTATTGCAGCGGCGCAGCGCCTGAGTCAGCTGGTGCCAAATCACGAACGAATTGTGATGATCGATGCCTGCCAGTTAGCCGAAGGACCTGCCGGGCGAAACAGCGGTTACATGATCGATTTACCCCATGATTTAAATTCAAATACCTACGCTGGTGCCAATGAAGCAGACTTAAAGCAAATACGTTTTAACCGCTATGCTATCGAGTTCGCTGCCACCATGGCTAAGCAATACGCGATGCCTGAACAAGTATTTTCGCGTAGCGGCAAAGTGACCGCAGCCGCCAGCGAGCGCGGATTAAAACAACTTGAAAGTTATCGTTGCCATTTAGATAAGCTCAATGAGAGCTATAGCTTATACGACGCAAAAAAAATGCAGCAATGGACTGGCAGCGATTATTACCAACAGGGTCTGTTTACGCCAGGCGCCGTGACAATACAACCCGCAGCATTTATCCAAACGGCAGCGACCGGGCTCAGCGCTCGGGTTGATATTTTTCAGCAAACGGCTGTCGTTGCGATCGAACCTGGCAAACCTCATCAAGTAAAAACGGCCAATCATACGATAAAAGCTAAAAAAATCATTCTAGCGGTCAATGGCCATCTTGAATCGTTCGGTTACCTAAAGCGCCGACTGCTGCATGTTTGCACCTACGCGTCGATGACTCAGGCATTAAACGATGATCAATTAAGCCGCCTAGGCGGTAGCCCTGATTGGGGCGTGCTGCCTGCGGATCCAATGGGCACGACGGTCCGCAAAATATCTAACTACCAGGGTTCAGGTGACCGCCTCACGGTGCGCAACCATTTTACGTTTAACCCAAAAATGGTTATTGATCAGCGTGACATCAATTCGATTGTAAAAATGCACGATAAAGCTTTTGCCGCCCGCTTTCCAATGCTTGACGACGTTGCCATGGAGCACCGCTGGGGGGGACGACTTTGTTTGTCATTAAACTCAGTGCCAGCATTTGGCGAAGTAGATCCTGGCATTTATTCGGCCGCTTGCCAAAACGGTTTAGGCACGGTAAAAGGGACGTTATCTGGCATGCTGGCGGCAGAGTTAGCCGTTCTAGGCAATACCGAACTAGTCACCGAATATAGCAGTTATGATCGACCTTCAATATTACCACCTGAGCCCTTTTTATCGCTCGGTGTTAAAGCCAATTTAGCCTTTAAAGAAAAGTTAGCAGGTAAAGAACTTTAATATATTTATCCGATAGGGAATATCCAATGACAACAGTATTAGAACAGTCGACCCAAAGCAAAAAAACTAATTTCGACGATATTCCCGTGGTAGATATCGGCTCATTGGTTGATGGTTCAGACATTGATTCGGTAGCAAATAAATTACGCTTTGTTTGTGAAAACATTGGCTTTTTATATGTGAAAAATCACGGCGTTGAACAAAAGTTAATTGACGACATGTTTAACATTACCCAACAATTTTTTTCACTGCCCATTGCAGAAAAAAATAAAATCCATATCAAAAACTCTAACCTGACTTTGCGCGGGTATATCGGCATGTACGAAGAGAATGTTGATCCCGAAAATACCAAAGATTACAAAGAGTGTTATGACATGGGCGCTGAAACACCATCAAACATCCCCTTTTTTGGTAAAAACTTTTTTCCCACCGATACCATGCCTCAATTTAGTGAGATTGCGACAAAGTACCACGATGCCATGTTAGATTTAGGGTTAAAGTTAGCGCGAGCAATTGCTCGTTCATTGGATTTACCACTCAACTTTTTTGACGATAGAATGACCCAGCCGATCACGATCCAACGGCTGTTACATTACCCACCGCAAAGCGGAAAGATTAACATTCAAAAGATGGGCATTGGTGCACATACCGATTATGGTTTTCTGACCATCTTATGCCAAGATAATATTGGTGGGCTGCAAGTACTTAATCACAATCAAGAATGGATTAGTGCCCCGCCAGTCGATGGTACATTTATTATTAACATTGGCGATTTAATTCAAACCTTAACCGGTGGTTTGTATGTTTCGACCACGCATCGCGTTATCAACGAGAGCGGGCAAGAGCGATATTCAATGCCATTTTTCATGGATATGGACTTTAACGCGCTGATCGATGTCGTGCCAACCCGCAAAAACTTCACCACAGAAACAGTCGAACCATACCTCTGTGGCCATCATAAATTCTCACGATTCGCAGACAGTTACGCCCACCTTGAAAACGTTGATATAAATGATGTTTTAAGCAACTATGATCGTGCTTAAGCCAAAGAATATAACCTAAACTAAGCCAGCTATAGAGCTGGGTAACAGCATGTTATTTGAACCATACCTTTAACACTATTACCGCTGTAGGGATTACCATGAAACCATTTAATACTGCCGATTTTTTAAATCCAGTTGCCACCAAAACCTGGGGCAATGGTCGCCACCCAGTACAATGTGTCAAAGTCATTCGCGAAACCAGCGATGTTACTACGTTCACTTTTGGGATGAGTCAGCCGATCTTATTCTTTTTTAAACCCGGTCAATTTGTCACACTTGAGTTAGAAATAGACGGCGAGCGAGTAATGCGCTCGTACACTATATCTAGCTCTCCTTCTATTCCTTATAGCTTTTCAATTACGGTCAAACGCGTTGAAGGCGGACTGGTGTCAAATTGGTTAGCGGATAACTTAAAAACCGGCGACCAACTTGCTGTTCATGGCCCGACCGGCCAATTTAACTGCATGGATTTTCCGGCCGACAAAGTATTAATGCTCTCGGGTGGTGTCGGCATTACGCCGGTGATGTCGATGGCACGTTGGTGGTTTGATACCGATTCTGAAGTCGATATGGTGTTTGTGCACAGCGCCCGCACCCCTGCTGACATCATTTACGCCCGCGAACTGGAATACATGTCGACTCGGATCGATAATTTTCAACTGCATTTAATTTGTGAGCGCACCAATATTGGCGAAGCGTGGGCCGGTTATCGCGGTTACCTTAATGAGCCGATGCTGAAATTAATAGCGCCTGATTTTTTCGAGCGAGAAATTTTTTGCTGTGGCCCTGCAGTTTACATGACTGCGGTGCGAAATTTATTAGTCGCCATCGGCTTTGACATGCAGCACTACCATGAAGAATCTTTTGGCGCCACGCCCAAAGAAGATGCTAAAGACGCCGAGCAGCACGCAATTGCAGCTGACGAAGCGCAGGTAAGCGGCGATAAAGTGTCGGTTTATTTTAGCCAATCAGATATCAGCGTCGAGATAATCAAAGGCAGTAATTTAAACGAGGCCGCCAATGCGGCTGGGGTTAATATCGCTAAAGCTTGTGGCATGGGGATTTGCGGGGCTTGCCGCATAAAAGTAAGTGCTGGCGACTATGACATGCAACACAATGGCGGGATCACAACCGATGAAGAGGAGCAAGGTTATGTGCTCTCGTGTTGCACCAGTGTCATGAGCAATCTCAAGGTCGAGTATTAACTCTTTTGGCTCTGTTGTACTAAAGTGTTGTTATTAGAACAGAGCCAACTCTTTTACTAGCCACAAATATTGCCTCGTCTAACGGTGATTGCGACAGATCACCGTTAACAACAACGACAGTAGGCAACCTGATTTCAGCGAAAGTATTGCCTATTTAAAACCGATAATTTGGTAATTCCCTTTCACTTGCAATTGAATAGTCACCGCAGAACTGCCGTTATTTTTCCAGTACCAGCCATGCGCGCCGTCAAAAGGTGCCGTTAACGTGCCCCTAACATTATTAGCAGTGCTGACGGTATAGCTTTGAAAATAACCGGTCGTATCACCTTTAGGCTCGCCGTGAAAATCAAAAAACACATCGCCGCCCGTTGCTTGCCAACTATAACGAATGACACTGCCCTTTAGTGCGCTAAGTTTATATTCTAAACCGACCCCCGCAGGTACGGTGATGACTTGATTGTGTAATTTAAAATTAGCCGCTGACGACTTGGTTACTTGTTTTTCAGCTGCTGGTTCTGCCAATGTGGTCAACCCCAGCACCGCTCCAATCCCCGTCGGATCAATATTGTACTCGGCCGGTAAAATCGCCACCAGTAACACCAATCCGCCAAAAAAACCGGCAAAAATACTGGCCTTGGCTAAATTTTTAGTTGATTGCATTGCCTGCGCCAACTTATGTTCGGCACTGGCTGCTTGTTCTCTTTGCGTCATGTGTTTACCTTAAATTGTTGTAAAATAGCCCGTCAGTTGAAAACCAACCAGCATTACTCCGCAGCTCATCAGCAGCGCATTTGTTGCGACTGAAAATCGTAAAAAACTCGGATGCCGACGCCAAAAACTCAATGCTATCAGCACGATGATTAAGGCATAACACTGCCCTAACTCGACGCCAATATTAAAGGCGATCAGGTTTTCGACTAAACCCTCTTGAGGGATTTCCAGTTGTTGTATTTTGGTCGCTAAACCAAAACCGTGAAATAGACCAAAGATCATCACTGCCGCTTTAGCATTGGGCTGGCAACCCAGCAGTCGCTTGAAACCACCGAGGTTATCAAAGCCTTTATAGATGATCGAAAAACCAATAATTGCATCGATTAAATAGGCATTAATCACCACGCCATACAGTACCCCAAACATCAGAGTAATACTGTGACCAACAGTAAAAAGTGTTACATAAACCATCACGTCTTTTGAGCGATAGAGAAAGAAGATAACCCCAACTAAAAACAGTAAATGATCGTAACCGGTCACCATATGTTTTGCACCAATATACAAATACGGAATCACAGAGATCCCTTGATTTGTTAGTAAAAACTGTTTGGTACTATCGTCGACACCATGAGCCAGCGTTGTCGCTGCAAAGCAACAAGTGGCCAGCAGAATCAACAACCGTTGCAACGAAAGGGATTTAAACAACATCACAGATAATTTCCTCGTTATTGTTTTACTAAATTTATTACGCAATTAGCCTGCGAATTTGCCGCTAAAATTTGCACCCAAATAACTGCCTTCGTTGCTCAGTAGAACATAAAGTGTTTTTTGCGCTTTAGCATGAGTAACAGCCACCACATAATGGCGTAACGATTTTTCGTAAATAGTAGAATCAGTGATTTTTTTCCAGCTGCTATCGAGAGGTTTTCCATCAATGGGTTCTGCGTTATCAACAATAACCGCCACATCACGCAGCGCTTTGGCAATAACTTGCTCATTGGTCGGCGCAAAATCATGGTTATGTTCACTGCTACTAACAGCAATATTAGAAACCAATGAGGCCATTATTAATAATATAACCGCAGTAATCTTTTTAAACATCTAAGGTCTTCCTCGTTATTTCAACACTATGGGCGATGCGTAATTGAGCGCGCAAAGTATATCGCCAATAAAATGATTATCGAACTGCTTTTTAGTATTATTTACACCAAGATAAAATCAACAGATTAAGGTTATAAATAACACCGTGGATGATAATTTAGCTATTATTAGCGTCAAGCCAGCGATATTTAGCCGCTTAAAATAGCGCGAAGTTCGTGCGCTAAGCACCGTCTTTTAACCCCAATTTAACCCCCTAATGGTTACACTTTGACCTTATTAAAAAATATGGGGTTAATCGTGAAAAGTTCATCTTTGCTGTGTGTCGTTGTCAGCCTTTGTTTTGTCACTTCGTGTGCCACATTCGAAGACATTCATTATGATCAAAAAGCTAATCAACAAATAAACAAACTCGCGGCGACCAATATAGAACTCAACGAGAAGAGCGAAACCGTACCGCTGTCTAAGCTGCTGGCGATAACTGACCTTAATCGCCTAATTGACACAGCCTTAGTCAATAATCCGAATTTACAGCAAACCTTGCTAACCCTAAAAACAGCCGAGCAGCAATTATCAGTTACTGGATCATCGCAATGGCCAAGCTTGTCAGCCGGGCTTAACACCACCAAAAATCAAGCCGCAACCACCAGCTATAGCTCAAGCATTGATCTAACGTGGACCCTTGATCTGTGGCAGCAACTTGCTAACGCCACAAGTGCCCAGCAAGCCGAAGTAATGACAACAGCTTACGCTTACCAAGATGCCCGCGATTTACTGGCGGCCAATGTCATGCAGGCCTATCTTGGTTTAGTGCAATACGCCCAATTAATTACCATTGAAACCGACAGTGTTGCTGCGCTGAAAACCAATGAACAAATTATTGTTAATCGCTATCGCAAAGGCTTAAGTCAGTTAAGCGACCTTGATACGGCCAAGTCGTCAACCCAAAGCAGTCAAGCCACCTTGGTCGAATACCAAGCGCAATATCAACAGGCGTTAAGAAATTTATCCTTGCTGACTGGGCTTAGTGATAATCAACTCAATTACCGCACCACCTTCCCAGAAGTGGTGATGCCATTAACTGAGCTCGCGCAACAAAATTTAGCCAGACGACCTGATTTGCAGCAAGCCTACCAGCAGATTATTGCCAGCCAATACCAACACAAAGTCGCTTACAAAGCGTTATTACCCAGTTTTACCCTGAGTGCCTCAATCGGCAATAGCAGCACTAACTTACACGACGCCTTATTTGGCAGCAGTGCATGGCAGCTATTAGGCCAACTGTCGGCCCCTATTTTTAATGCCGGTAAGTTAACCAGCGAAGTTGAAATTGCCAAATTAAGCGCTGAAAAAAGTTATTGGGCGTTTCAGGAAACATTGCTAACCGCAGTTAATGAAGTCGATAACGCGATTGCACAAGAGCAAGCAATTAGCCAACGGATCACATTAACCCAAGCGGCGTTAGCGAGTGCCAAGCGCAGCGAAACAACCTATACCGAGCGTTACCGCCAAGGCACCGTCTCATTAATTGATTTATTGCAAGTTCAACAGCAAACCTTTTCTTTACAAGGTCAAGTTACGCAATTGATTTACCAACGATTAACCAACCGTATTACCTTGGGTCTTGCATTAGGCTTTGGCGTTTAAGGGTTTAGGAGTTTAAATTATGAAAATTATCACCAAAACATCGCTTGCCTCAGTCGCCGGGATCGCCAGTATTTTTTTAGCCGTTGCCTTTAACTCGGCATCATCGACTGGCCACCAGCAAGCCCAACCACCGAAAAAAGCCGTGCAAAGCCCAATGGTCTCAGTTATTCAAGCAACGCCAATATCCCACCAAGCGACAGTGACAGCTTACGGTGAAGTTAAATCGAGCAATCAACTGACATTAACCTCACAAGTCAGTGGCAAGGTGACTTATTTATCACCGACATTTTTAACCGGTAATCGCGTTAAGAAAGGTCAGTTGCTCGCCAAAATTGAGCCGATTGTTTATGAGCAGGCCTTAGCAAATGCTCAAGTGTCTTTGGCAAACGCCAAGCTGGCATTGGCCCAGGAACAATTAAACAGTGAACAAGCTGCTCAAGAATGGCAACAATCGGGCTTGGCGGCAGAGCAAGCGTCTGACTTAGTATTGCGCAAACCGCAACTGGCAGCAGCCAAGGCTGAATTTTCATTAGCCAGCAAGCAGGTGGCTAAAGCTAAGTACGACTTGTCGCAAACAAAAATACGCGCACCCTTTGATACCTTAGTGGTCTCTAAAGCAGTGCAAATAGGCAGTAACCTGCAAGCAGGCAGCCAAATAGCTCAGTTATATGACATTGCATTATTTGAAGTGGCACTGCCACTATCACCCCAGCAATGGCAGTTATTACCAAGCAACCTTGAGCAATTAGCTAATATTGAAGTGCTGTTAACCGATCAAACCAGCACCAATCAATGGGTCGCAACCGTCAACCGCTTTGAGCAACACATCAACAGCAGCAGTCGCCAACGTTCATTGATCGCAACCATCAAGCGACCTCTTTCGCTCGACACACCGCTATATCCGGGCACCTTTGTTAAGGCGGCGATCAACGGCCTCGCTATTTCACAGTTATGGCAACTGCCAGCGTCAGCATTAATCGATAACAATTCGGTATGGCAGGTCGACAACGACGGCTTACTTAATCAACTCGCCGTTAATGTTATTTTTTCACAAGGCAATCAGGTTTACGTGAAACCGCAACAGCCACTAACGCAGGCTAGCATTGTAAAAAGACCGCTCGCCAGCTATTTGGCCAACATGAAAGTGCAAGCAAACAATGAGCAGCGCTCTCAGCAAATGAGTCAGCTTGGCGCCAAAGAAACGCAATCAACTCAGTCGGTTCAGGTGACTAAATCAAGCGCTGATGTCGCGCAGGAGTTATTGTAATGTCGTTACAAAGCCCCTCAAATAACAGCAATACCAAGCAAGGCGGCATTATCGCGTGGTTTGCTGGCAACTCGGTTGCGGCCAATTTACTGATGTTAACCATTATCTTTTTAGGCTTAATGTCGTTTAACCAGTTACGCAAAGAAGCATTTCCGGCATTTGACGCTAACTCTGTTCGCATTTCAATGACTTATGACAGTGGCGATGCCAAATTGTCTGAAGAAGGCATTGCGATAAAAATTGAAGAAGCACTCGCCACAGTGCAAGGCATAAAGCGCATTACTTCAACGTCTAACGCGAGCGGCAGCTCGGTCGTGGTTGAGGGAAAATCTGACTACGATATCGCTATTTTATTACGCGATATAAAAGCCAAAGTAGATGCCATTCATAACTTCCCGCAAGCGGCTGAAAACCCAGTTATTGAAGAGGCAACCAATTTACAACACGCTTATTCAGTAAAAATATTTGGCGACAGTGACCGTGCAGCATTACAAGCCATTGCCCAGCGTTTAAAAGCAGATTTGTTAGCGCAATCGGCTATTTCGAATGTTGAAATTACCGGCGAAGCCGAGCCGATGATGTCGATTGAACTCGATGAGCAAAAGCTGCAAGCCTATAATTTATCATTTACTGATGTCGCCACGATCGTCAACAACGAGTCAGCAACTGCAATCTCGACCAGCTTACGCAACGCCGACAAGGTCATGCGATTAAAAGTGGCTGAACAAGCTTATCAGCAGCAAGAATTCGCTAATATTCCGTTGCTAACCCAAGCCGATGGTAGTCAGGTTTTACTGGGCGATGTCGCCAAAATTAATGATCAATTCGCGGATGATGTCTTAGTGATTGGCCGCTACAACAGCCAACCCGGCATTGGGGTTGAAATTAATGTTGATGGCAGTGGCGATGTCTTAAAAATTGTCGAACAAGCCAACAACATCGTCGCTAAATGGCAACAAAGCACCTTATTGCCACAGCATGTTTTTGTCGAAACATGGAATGATGGCGGCACTTTAATTCGTGACCGTTTGGCATTGCTGGTTAAAAATGCCCTGTCTGGCATTGCGTTAGTCTTTATTGTTTTGGCGCTGTTTTTAAACCTACGTGTCGCCTTTTGGGTTACCGCTGGCTTGCCGTTTATTTTCTGCGGCACCTTATTTTTTATGACCGACAGCTTCACCGCGATGACGATTAATGAAATGACCACCTTTGGCTTCATTTTAGCGCTCGGTATAGTGGTCGATGACGCCGTTGTGGTCGGAGAAAGCATTTACTCGACCCGTAAAGAACAAGGTGACAGTATTGAAAGCACTATTTTAGGGACCAAAAAAGTCGCGGTGCCGACTATTTTTGGCGTGCTAACGACAGTGGCTACCTTTGTTGCTTTGGCGAATGTTGATGGCATGATGGGCCAAGTATATTCGCAGTTTGCGGTCGTGGTAACCATCTGTTTATTACTGTCGATGGTCGAGTCTAAGTTAATATTACCGGCTCATTTAGCCCATTTAAATACTCATAGCAAAGCAAAATCAGGCTTAGGGCGCTTATGGTCTCGCATTCAGACTGGCGCAGATAATGGCTTGCAATGGTTTAACCACAAATTATATTTACCTGCGGTTAAATGGGCAATTAGCTACCGCTATGCGGTGGTCAGTGGTTTTATTGCGATCTTTATTTTAGTCATTGGCATGTTGTCCAACGGCAGTGTGCGCACCGCGTTTTTCCCTGATATTCCCGGCAGTGTCATCCAAGCTAGTGTGTCGATGCAAAACGATGCCAGTTTCGGCCAAACCACTAAAAACTTAGTCGCTATCGAACTCGCCGCCACCATGGCAGATCAACAATTAATGGCGCAGCATGACCAATCTGGCAGCGCCATTGACACCATTGAAGTGATCGGTGAAAGCGATTTAGCAGGCTCGATTACGGTGGAGCTCGACAAAAACGCGCCGTATTCATTAAATGACTTTGCCAGCGCCTGGAAAGCTATCGCAAAAATGCCTGAAGGGGTGCGTAAACTCGATATTCGTTCTGGTTTTGGCGGTGGTGATAACTTTAAAGTTGAACTCAAAGCGTGGAATACCGACACGATCAGCACCGCGGGGCAAGAGATAAAAGCCGCCATTAGCCGTATTGCTGGCGTATCTGGCATTGATGATAATTTTGATTCAGGTCAGGCGCAGCTGCACTTGGCGTTAAACGAACAAGGCTTGGCACTAGGCTTAACGACTCAAGGGCTTTCACGCCAAGTACTGCAAGCGTTTGGTGGTGAAGTTGTTCAAAGCTATCAACGCGATAAAGATCAAGTAAAGGTTCGCATTCGTTACCCGCAAAGTGAGCGCCAAACCCTCAGCGATGTCACCAACGCCACAGTTAGATTAAGCAATGGTCAAGTGGTGCCGTTGTCGGTGGTAGCAACAATTACCGAACAGTATCAACAAAATGATATTACCCGTATTTCAGGCTTACCGGCCGTATATGTGAGCGCTCAGGTTGATAAGCAGGTCATTTCGTCAAGTGAGTTAGTCAGTCAATTGCAAAAGTCTTTGATACCGGATTTAGCCAATCGTTATCCCGATTTAACCATTCATTTTGCTGGTGAAGCGGAAGAACAAGCCGAAACAGCAGATTCTATGACCCGCTTATTTATGATGGCAATGGCGGCAATTTATATTCTGCTAGCCATTCCATTGCGCTCGTATGTTCAGCCGGTCATCATTATGATGGTGATTCCCTTTGGTTTAGTCGGTGCTATCTTGGGCCATTGGCTTAATGATATGGTGTTAAGTATCTTGTCTTTTAATGGCATTGTTGCTTTAAGCGGCGTGGTGGTAAATGACAGCTTGTTATTAGTGTCTCGATTTAATCAGGTTAGAACCACCAAAGACAAGATATCTGATGCGATAGTGGCAGCTTGTACCGGACGATTACGGGCGGTGTTATTAACGTCAATCACCACTTACGCTGGCCTAATGCCATTACTGAGTGAAACGTCACCGCAAGCCCAGTTTATTATTCCTGCCGCGGCATCGCTTGGTTATGGTATTTTATTCGCGACCTTTATTACTTTGCTATTAGTACCGTCATTATTAATGATCCATCAAGATGCGATATCGGTTATCGATAATCTAAAAGCCAAGTTTAGCCAAACACCCAACGGGAACGTGCAACATGAGCATTAGTGTATTACTGGTTGAAGACGATATTGATCTGGCTGCAACCGTGGTTGACTACTTTGAGTTTGAAGATATTCACTGCGACCATGCCGCCAATGGGGTGCAGGGCTTGGCATTAATCGAGGCTAACCCCTATCAGGTAGTTATTCTCGACCTTAACTTACCGCGCATGGACGGCTTGTCGGTGTGCCAAAAAGTAAGGGCTAACAGCAATGACACGCCAATACTAATGCTAACGGCGCGCGACACCTTGCGTGACAAAATGGCCGGTTTTGACGCTGGCACCGATGATTACTTGGTAAAACCCTTTGAAATTGAAGAGCTATTAATGCGAGTTAAAGCATTATCGACTCGGCGCAGCGGTCAGGTAAGCAGCCTGACCGTTGGTCAGCTTGCACTGCAATTAAAAGAAAAAACCGCCAGCTTTAACCATAAAGCGTTAAAGCTGACACCAATTACTTTTAAGCTGTTAGAAAAGTTAATGCGCGAGGCTGAAAAACCTGTTTCGCGTTTAGCTTTAATGCAAGCCGTATGGGGCGACGACCAACCCGACAGCAATAGCTTAAAGGTACATATTCATCACTTACGTAAACAACTTGAACGTGTTGAAGCTGATATTTCAGTCGCCACTGAAACCGGTTTTGGTTTTTCGTTAAAACAAGGTTAACCGCCGACACTAGCCCCCCAACAAATAGAGTTTTTTATGAGCATTCGTACTTACATTTTTAGTTTGTTGACCAGTTTGGTGCTGATTATTTCAGTTATTTATTCCTATCAAAGTGGCCGATTGTTTATTGGCGCCCTCGATATGGCGGTTGAAGGTTTAATGTTAGATATTGGCGCCCAATATCCGAAAAACGGTAAAGACGAGCAACAGGTATTACAGTTTCACGTCACCACGGATTGGAATAAAGTGCCACAACCCGTGCGAGACAGGTTTAAGACCATCCCGACACAAAAGAACGTACATCACTCAATCTTTGTTGATTGGATCTATATTGCGCCCCCTGAAAAAGCCTATTCATTAATGGTGGTTGAGCGTGATAATAAACAAATCTATATTTCACGTTTTAATGAACGACTACGTCAACATCTTAACGCTAAATACGGCTTCGCGATAGATCCTATGGTGTGGGTGCTTATTGTCGGTTGCGCCGGTATTACGCTGTTCGTGATGACGCTATTAACTATTTTTAAAAAAGTCGCGCTGCCAATGGAGTCATTGCAACAATGGGCTAAAACGCTAAAAATAAACGACTTATCAGCGCCACTTCCTGACTTTAAGTTTAAAGAACTTAATAGCTTAGCTAGCCTAATCCACCAAAATTTAGTCTCAGTGGCGCAATCGATTAAACGTGAACAAAGTTTTTTAAATTACGCCAGTCACGAATTACGCACCCCAATAGCGGTGCTAAGAAGCAATAGCGCCTTACTTGAAAAGGTTAATCCGACACCATCCGATAAAGAACGCATTATTCGCGATAGAATTGAGCGCGCTAGCCTAACAATGAAATCAATGACTGAAACCTTATTGTGGCTCAGTCGTGAAGGTGAGACAAAAATGAGTGTTGAGTCGGTTTGCTTAGGCGAATTAGTTGAACATGTCACACACGAACTCAATTATTTACTGGCTGGCAAGTCAGTTGAGGTTAACCTTAAGGTTGATCAGCAATTGATTGAACTGGCTAAAACCCCGGGCGTTATTGTGCTAAACAATTTAATTCGCAACGCATTTCAACATACCCAATCAGGACATGTCGAAATTGTGCAACAGGGTCATCAGGTGGTTATTACCAATATTGAATCAAGCACCAATGACCACAACCAAACCAATGATGAATTAGGTTTTGGCTTGGGCATGTTGCTGGTTGAAAAGCTAACAAAGCAATTTAACTGGCGTTATACCACCGAGCAATTAAGCAATGGTTATCAGGTAACGGTTTATTTATCTGATTAACAATAACTTGTTATATTAATTTAAAGGCTCGAACACAATTACGGCCATCTGATTTCGCTTGGTATAAGGCTTGATCGGCTTGTGAAATCACCCCGTGGATCATATTTTCTTCATCGACGAAGGCTGAAACACCGGCCGACAAGGTCATGGTTATTTTTTCATTGTGATTAATTTTTATTTCTAAGCCTGCCACCCCAGTACATATTTTTTGTGCAATCAAAACAGTTTGCTCGATTGAGCTATCAGGGCAAACGATACAAAACTCTTCACCGCCATAACGACACACCACATCACCTGCTCTGGTGCCTTTAACAAAAAAATCGGCCGCTGTTTTCAGTGCAATATCACCAGCATCATGACCGTAGCTATCATTGAGTTTTTTAAAATGGTCAATATCTATCATTATGATGCCAATAGGACTGTTGGCCCTTAGCGACCGAGCGACCAGTTGTTCGAGTGTTTCAAATAAATATCGACGATTATAAAGATTGGTTAAACTGTCTCTTATCGCCTGCTGGCGCAGACTGTGTTTTAGCTGGACGTTGGCAATGGCAATGCCAATTCTTTTAGCCACCGAGTTAATCAATGTGATTAGCTGATCTGAAAACTGTTGTTGGTGAATATGCATCACCCCAACTGTTTCGCCATGCGCAATCAAAGGCACACATAATGATGATTGGTTTAGTGCTTGGTCTTGACTAAAATGCTCACAAGCAACGCCCTTGGCACCACCATTAAATAAATGTTCATGCCCTTTGCGCAGCGCCCAGCATTGATTCGGGGAAAACTCGGTATCTGCCAACCAAGGCCTGCCCCAAAATATATTTGTTACTAAGGCATCTCTCGATGATTTATAAACTGAAATCGCACCACTAGATTGGTCTAATAGATTGGGTAGCAGCTGATTTATCACCTTGTTAGCGTCATCTAATTCAATGCAAGCACCTAATAGCGAGTCTAGCTCTTGCATCGCCTCAATTTCACTGTCTTGTTGATCTAATTTACTTTTAAGAATTTGTTGTTCACGCTCTTTCGCCCTAGCCATTCTACGCATGGCGATAACGATAATTATCGTTAAAGTAACGACTCCAAATGTCGAGATAACCAATAATGTCAGTCGCATATCCATGATTTGAGCGCTGATAGTCTCAGCAGAAAATGAAACCCGCGCAAATAGATCTACCGGGCGGCCGTTTATCTCAATAGTCTTAAGTATTGCCACGTAAAAAAAATCGTGATGCAGGGTCTCACTATGACGTCTTGCGCTACCATGCCCAGACTGCAACGCCTGCTGCATTTCGGATCGCTCGATGTGGTTAGCCATTGAAACAACCTGATTAAAAGCGACATCTGAATCACCAATCACCCAACCATGGTCATTAATAAAGGTGAACCTAGCCCCGGATATTTTTTTTAACCGTTTAGCAATAGGGTCGATCTGCTTAGTCTTTAATGTGACATTGGCAATCGCGATAGTTTCCACCGCAAACTCCGCGAGCCATTTTAACTCGGTTTCCACCCGCTTATCGATACCTCGGTGCAGTTGATGATCGATCATTAGCAAACATAAGCCACCTAAAAGCAATAACATAGCGAAAGAACGCAGAATGATTGTTTTAATAGAATTCATTTAAGCTCCCAACCGCCAGCGATTACGCCAAAATCAGCACAGAAGACTGACTCACTCTATAGCTAATTGTAGTCACTAAACGTCAAACATGCTGAGCGTTGTGGCGTAGCAATACACAAATGGCGCTCGGGGTGAAAAACTCAAATATGGAATATGCCTAAGCTTAATCGCAAGAAAAAAGAGCCTGCGATTAAGCTTAGGCCAAGTTATGATCCGCTTTTTGGTGGTATCGCATAAGTACCAACCGCATGAGCGACTGGCTCATCAAGACCTTCGGAATAAAGCGATACCTCGCCAATCACCAGTATTTTACCAACTTTTATTAATTTGCACTGAGCGATAATATCTTGATCTGAAGCAGGCTTGCGTAAAAAATTAATATTTAAGTTGGTCGTAACGGCCATTGCAATCAAGCCAAGTTCACCCAAAATAGCGACATATAAGGCAGCGTCGGCCACTTCCATTAATACCGGCCCAGAAACCGTACCACCGGGGCGTAAATGTTGCTCGGTGATCCGTTTTCTTATTGTCGCCGACCTTTCACCAACCTGCTCAACGATAATATCGGCCTGAGGGAAATCATTTTTAAAGAAATGGTTCAGTTGTTCGCTGGTTACCATGATTGCTCCGATAATAAATTAATAATTATGATGTACGGAAAATTAAAAGATTAACTACACTCACTCGGGCTGTGGCCAAAATAACGGCTAAATTCACGACTAAACTGGGTTGGACTGTCGTAACCGACCAGCCCCGCCGCTTGTTTTACTTTTAATCCTTGGTCGATCAGTAATTCTTTGGCCCGATTTAAGCGAATTTTTTTGACGTATTGAATCGGTGAAGAAGCCGTAACCTGCTTAAAATTACGATGAAAGGTCGAACTGCTCATGTTGGCCATTGCGGCGAGCTGCTCAACGTCTAACCGTGCTTGAAAATTACTATGCAAATGCTTTAAGACCCGCTCGATCCGTGACAAATGGGTATTATGCGACACTAATGCAAACAATGGCGCGGCTTGTGGTCCACTGAGAATATGAAAAAATATCTCTCTGATCAATCCCTTGCCAATAATGTCGCACTCGATTTTAGTGCTTAAACATTGTGATAAGCGGGTTATCGCACAAGAGAACGGCTCAGTGCAGCGACCAACAAATAAACCTTTAGTTTCACCAAGACTGTCATGGCGAATAACTTTGCCATGATCATCAAATATTCGAACCAGCTCGTTCAAAATGCTCATATCAAAATTAATCACTAAAGCGAGCAACGGCTTGCCAGACTCAACAATAGTTTCGCATTCTGCGGGCAGTGGCAGCGTTAATACCAAGTAGTTGTCAGGGTTGTAATCATAAGCCTTGTGATCAAAATGGACTCGCTTTTGTCCTTGCACCACAATAATAATACCCTGACTATAACAAAGCGGCTCTCGCTTGGTTGATTGACTGGTTTTATAAATGCCAACGCCCGCGAGCGGGGTCGAGTTATAGCCTTCACTGGTGGCTAGTAAGGCGATATTATTAACCAAGTTATTCATGATGTATTCCATAGAGTATCTTGTTTTACATTATACTCAGCCCACAACACCAAACCAGCCAAAAAACACCCAGCGATAGCTTTAGGCATGAAATTGAGTGATTAGCCCATTCTAAGAATCTGTAGTGCTGGTAATATGCATGAATAAATTACAGAGGGCATACCATGAACAATTTCGATTATTACAATCCAACCCGGATTGTGTTTGGCCAAGAACGCTTACATGAACTAGACCAACTCATTCCTGCTGATGCTAAAGTGCTGGTCATTTATGGTGGCGGCAGCGTTAAGCGCTACGGCACGTTAGACAAAGTAGTTAAGCTGTTGGGCGATCGCACAGTTGTTGAATTTGGTGGTGTTGAACCCAATCCTCAGTTCGATACATTGATGAAAGCAGTCGCTGTTGTCCAAGCTGAAAATATTGATTTTTTATTGGCGCTCGGTGGTGGTTCAGTGATGGACGGCACCAAGTTTATCGCGTTAGCGGCCAAGGTCGATAGCAATCACAGCAGTTTATTAAGTCATGGTTTTAAGCCAGTGCCTGCCGATAGCGCCGTTGCATTTGGTTGCATCGCGACGTTGCCAGCTACTGGCTCAGAAATGAACAGCGGCGGTGTCATTACCCTTAACCAGCAGAAGTATCCATTTAGCTCACCGTTAGTTTTCCCTAAGTTCTCAGTATTAGATCCTGATTTAACCCTGACTTTGCCTAAAGAGCAGATAGCCAACGGCGTAGCCGATGCATTTGTGCATGTATTTGAGCAATATTTAACTTACCCAGTTAATGCAAAAATTCAGGACAGATTTTCTGAAGGCATTTTAAAAACCCTGATTGAAGATGGCCCGGTTACTTTTAAAGATAATACCGATCTTGAGGCACGTAAAAACTTTATCTGGTCTGCGACCTCGGCGTTAAACGGTATTATTGGTGTTGGCGTACCTCATGATTGGTCAGCCCATATGATTGGCCATGAGTTAACCGCAAGTTTTGACATTGCCCACGGCCGGACACTCGCGATTATTTTGCCAAGTTTAATGCGTGAACGTAAAGTTCAAAAGCGCGCTAAATTGTTGCAGTTTGCCGAGCGAGTTTGGGACATCACGACAGGTACGGACGACGAAAAGATCGATAGTGCGATCGACCAAACTGAAGCCTTTTTTAATGCGCTTGAGATTGTTACCCAGCTATCTCATTACCAAATTGACGAAGCTGGTATCGATCAAGTTGTCGCCAACATGGAAAAAATGCAATTAACTCATCTGTCAGAAACTGGTGATTTAACCCTAGATATTGTGCGTAAAATATTGATTGGCGCGTTATAAAAATGATTAAGGGGTAGCTAATACCCCTTTTTAGTTAAATTGTTCCTCTTTTTCAAATCCTTAGCTTCAACTCTCATACCCTGTCGGCACCGTGGTCTGTCTATTGCTATCCAGATAGCGGCATGCATTAAATAAATACGCCGTAAAAATACTCATGCAGCATGCAAGGCATTCGTAATTAACCTCTAAGATTGATTGCGTCGTATTCATGCGCTATTCTTGGCTCAAATTCGCCAATTAGACCATCTCAATTAGTTATGGTCGCTTACGGTGATGCAATGAAGGTCATGATGAGTAAATCAAAAAAACTAGTTCAGCCCCAATTTGAACTCGTTGATCAACAACGTGGCGAATCGATCCGCTTTCTCGAACATGGTTTTCCTAGTCAATTAGTCCGCTGGCATTACCATGAAGAGTACGAGTTACACCTGATCACAGAAAGTTCGGGCAAGGTTTTTATTGGTAATTATATTGGCAACTTCAGTCCCAACAGCTTAATTTTAGTTGGCCCCAATCTGCCCCACAATTGGATCAGTCAAATTGATAAAGGCGAGCAAATTGCAATTCGCGATCGGGTAATAAATTTTTCGCCGGACTTTATTGAACGCTGCCAAAAGTCGTTTCCTGAATTACACGCTTTAAAGCCTTTTTGGACGCGCGGTCGTTATGGCATTGAGTTTTTAGACGCTGGCGAAATATCTCAAGCAGTCGAATTGTTCGACGAAATTGCTAATTCGACCGGCTTTAGACGCCTGACTCGATTTTGGACCTTAATTGAACTACTGGCTTCCATGACCCAATACCGGGTGCTGTCGACATCGGCTTATGTGCCAGAATTAGATGACAAGGTGTTAGATCGCTTGAATAAAGCTATTATTTATATCTTTGAACACTATGATGGTCAGATTACCCTTGCCGAAACAGCAGCGCACCTTAAGATGAGTTCGAGCTATTTTTCTAAATTTTTCAAACAATCAACCGGACATGGTTTTATCGAGTTTGTTAACAGCCTTAAGGTCAACAAAGCCTGTGAACAGCTAGCGCATAGTAATGAGCCAATTACTGAAATATGTTTTTCGGTTGGCTTTAACAATATCGCCAACTTTAATCGCCGTTTTTATGATCTTAAGAAAATGACCCCCTCTGAATATCGAAAAACCTCATTAGATAGCCTCTATCGGGACTAAAAAAGTAATACAAAAACCGCCCATGTTAGTTTAAAAAACAAACTACAATCAAATGGTTCGAGCCACTAAACTCGATATGTCGATTTAACAACTCGTAGAAATAAATACTTTTTCGCGTCTGACCAGTTAATTCATTCCATTAAATAACAATAGGTTAATTAAGTTAGAATTTAAAAAGCAATCTAGATCAAACAAAAGACAACAAAAAAGTATAGATCTTGGTAAGACTGTGTATTTGTTCACTCGTTAAACACATGCTGTAATGCTATGGCTCATACACAGAAGATGACGAATGACTGGGTATTAGTAAATACATAGAAATTACCTATAACAATAAATAGAGGTTTGAATATGACAATCAAGCGTATCCTTCCTGCGATTTTGGGCGCTGGCATCGCAGCTTCCATTCCACTAGCAGAAGCAGCAACAGCAACAACTATCACCATTGGTACCGTAAATAACGGCGACATGGTCCGAATGCAGGGTTTTACTGGGGAGTTTGAAAAGAGCCACCCGAATATTAAGCTAAAATGGGTAGTACTTGAAGAGAACGTGCTGCGCCAACGTCTAACAACAGATATTGCCACTAAAGGCGGTCAGTTTGATGTGATGACAATTGGCGCATATGAAGCGCCGATCTGGGGTAAAAAAGGCTGGTTAACCGCAA
>Ga0209396_1001873_pt1 | contig 22678 bp, 17 predicted proteins | sample GOMGulsemesocosm_6_FD_184638 | JGI IMG/M metagenome (GOLD analysis project Ga0209396, IMG submission 184638) | Methane-oxidizing microbial communities from mesocosms in the Gulf of Mexico - GOM8C Gulf of Mexico (SPAdes) (version 2) | ecosystem: Environmental > Aquatic > Marine > Cold seeps... | reverse complement strand
CCAGTTTAAAACGTTTGAATATACTACTGCCTGCGCAAAACCTTCAAGAAATGTTGAATGACTATATTGTAAAAATGGTCAATCACAGTGCCCTGACTAATGGAGTCCTCAAGGTCATAGTAAGTCGCGGTAACAGTGCTCGTGGTTATGGTTATGACCCGCAAGCAAGGGCCTGTGTTAGTGTTTTTTATTCGCCTTATGAGCGCCCTGAAAAAGAGAGTTATGTGGGTGGTATTGAGGTTCAGCATTGCAATACACAATGCGCCATTCAGACGCAATTGGCTGGGCTAAAACATTTAAATCGTTTGGAAAATGTTTTAGCAAAAGGAGAACTGGTTGACGACTGCTTTGAAGGACTCATGAGTAACCATCTGGGCTTTGTAATTGAAGGCATCATGAGCAACGTTTTTTTTGAAAAAGGTGACTCTCTTTATACCCCGGACTTGTCTTTGTCCGGCGTGAATGGCGTGATGCGAAGTCTAGTTTTTAAATATTGTGAGCGTAAAAAAATCAATTTAAATGTAATGGATATCAAGCGTGATAACGCTGAGCAATTTAGCAGTGCGTTTATGTGTAATAGTGTCATGGGAGTACTGCCCATTAAGATGTTAAATAAAAATAATATGGCAATTGGCCGGGTGACCCGTCAATTGCAATTGGCCATCGAGAGCGGAGAAATTTATGCGTAAACGAATGGGTGTCATTCTTAGTATGTTAAGTATTTGGGTGTTTGCCATGGCCCTTTATGCAGCTTACATGCTAAATGAAAAACTGCAGTTGGATGAGCCAGTGGTGGTGACCATGCAAAAAGGCAAACCCCTATCCAGTTTTTTCTCTACCCTTGAAAATAATAACTGGCTTGAAGATGCGCGTTGGATCATGTTGGTGGCCAAGTTAAGCGGGAAAGCTCATTTAGCAAAGGCCGGGGACTACAGGTTAACCTCTGCCATGAATGGCATGGATGTACTGCAGTTATTGCTAAAGGGTAAAACCGTGCAATACAAGATTACCCTGGTAGAAGGGCAAACCATTAAAGAAACCCTGCAGCGCATTAAAAGCCATAAAAAACTCAAACAGGATTTACCCGAAGACCTGAATAAACTCATGGAGTTTTTAGCATTGACTGGCCACCCCGAAGGACGTTTTTTCCCTGATACCTACCTGTTTGACGGCAATACCCGCGCCAGTGAAATTTTAGTGCGCGCGCAGGTGAGGTTGGAAAGTGTATTGGCTCAAGAGTGGCAAAAGAGACAGTTACCGCTTCCCTATGAAAATTCTTATGAGGCGCTTATCATGGCGTCCATTGTAGAAAAAGAAACGGCCGCCCCTGATGAGCGAGAACAAATAGCCGGTGTTTTTGTGCGACGCCTGCAAAAACGCATGCGCCTTGAAACCGATCCTACGGTTATTTATGGTTTGGGTGATCGCTATAAAGGCAATATTCGTCGTCGCCACCTTAAAGAGAAAACCGCATACAATACCTACCGTATGAAGGGGTTGCCGCCCACCCCCATTTCATTGGTGGGGCGCGAAGCTATACACGCTGCATTACATCCGGCCCCAGGGGAAGAGTTGTACTTTGTGGCCAAGGGCAATGGCCGTCATTATTTCTCGGCCACCTTGAGTGAGCACAATAAAGCGGTACGAGAATATCAAATTAATCGTCGGGCGAAACAATATCGCTCCACCCCGGCTCAATAAGTGACGAACAGAGTATGAATGTGAATGATCCGTTGCCCGGTTGCTTTATTACCGTTGAAGGCATTGAAGGGGTGGGGAAAAGTACCAATATCCAGTTTATTCAGGACTGGTTAGAGCTGAACAATATTCCTTATATCCACACCCGCGAACCAGGTGGTACTGAGCTGGGTGAACAACTGCGCCAGTTGTTATTACACGGCGGCAGCGTGAGTGATGACGCTGAATTACTGATGATGTTTGCATCACGTGCGCAACACATCAGTGAAAAAATTAAACCGGCGTTAAGGGCGGGCACCTGGGTGGTTTGTGATCGTTTCACCGATTCTACCTATGCCTATCAGGGGGGTGGGCGTCAGCTAAACGTTGATAATATTCAGCAGCTTGAACAAATGGTACATGCTGGCCTGCAACCAAATTTAACTCTATTGCTGGATGCCCCGGTGGAAATAGGCCGTGCTCGGGCTGCCAAGCGCGGTGCTGCCGACAGAATTGAAGCGGAAGACCTGGCGTTTTTTAATCGGGTACGGGCCATGTTTTTATCTAGAGCCAAAGAATTTAAACGTTATGAGGTAATAGACGCCGCCCAGCCGCTGGAGCAAGTACAGATCGCCATTAAACAAGTATTAGAGTCGCTCAAAAGGAATTTATCATGACCGCCAAGGTGGCCCAGGCATTACCCTGGCTAGCGCCCATCTGGCAACGGCTGGCCAGCCAGATTCAGGAGCAACGCCTGGGTCATGCTATCTTATTATTGGGGCAGCAAGGGTTAGGCAAACGCGTATTGCTGCGAGAATTTTCCCAGCAATTATTGTGTCTGGAATCAACTAATAGTGGGCCTTGTGGGGAGTGTGGTAGCTGTCATTTATTTAACGCGGGCACTCATCCTGATTTACTCATGATTGAACCAGAGGAAGCCGGCAAGCAAATCAAGATTGAGCAAATTCGTAAGGTCACCGATTTTGTTAATACCACCGCACAGCGTTCAAATAACAAAGTAGTGTTGCTGGGTCCTGCCGAGGCCATGAATATCAATTCTTCCAATGCTTTGCTTAAAAGCCTGGAAGAGCCCAGTTCTCAAACCACATTATTATTGTACAGTCACCAGCCAAGCAGTTTGCTGGCCACCATAAAAAGCCGTTGTCAGTTATACGCCGTTTATACGCCGCCCTGGCAGCAGGCGCTTGACTGGTTGCAGCAAAATAGCCAGCAAGAGTCGTTGGAAAGCACCTTAAGACTGGCCAAGGGGGCGCCTTTAAAAGCCATAGATCTCATGGAACAGGACGTACATGTTCAGTACATGCAGTTTTGCCAGGATATGTTTGATCTACAGAAGGCAAAAGCCAATTGGAGCGCCACCCTTACCAAATGGAAGGCATGGGACAGCCATTGGATCATGATGTGGTTTTACGAATTAATATTGGATGTGCAAAAAACTCAAGCCGGATTACCGCCCGAGTCTATGTCCATTCAAGAGTTGCAGAGTCAGAGCACTCAGGTGGCTAACGTTAGTCAGTATGTCCAGGTACAGACCATGCTAGATAAACTGCTCGACAACCAAAAAGCCCAGCAAAGCCAATCAAATCCTAACCCTGTGCTCATAATTGAGACCTTGTTAATTGACTGGCTGTCCCTGTTGGGGCAATCTGGGCACAGAACATAAGAATCAAGGCATAACCCTCATGGCATCCAAATTTGGCCCAGGTAACGGTATTTTATCGTTAACCATTAAAGACAAGGCGGTGTTGTACGCCGCCTACATGCCTTTTATTAAAAATGGTGGTTTATTCATCCCCACTAATAAAAATTATACTATGGGCGATGAAGTGTTCATGTTGTTAAACATCATGGACGAACCCGAAAAAATTCCGGTGGCCGGTAAGGTTATTTGGATCACCCCAAAAGGGGCGCAGGGTAACAAGGCGAGCGGTGTTGGTGTGCAATTTGCCGATGATAATGTGGCCCGCAACAAGATAGAAACTCACCTAGCCGGCGGCCTAACGTCCGATCGACCCACTCATACTTTGTAAGTTCGAATGTAGAGGGGCTGACTTCCAATCTGCTCCCCTCTGGATTGTTTTAGTGTTTGCCTTCCTCGCGAAAATCCCCTGGGGTAATTCCCAACCAGTTCTTAAAACTGCGATGAAACGATCTGGGTTCACTAAACCCTAACTTTGCCGCAATATCTTGAATAGAAAGTTCGGTCTGCGAGAGCAGTTCTTTGGCTTGATCCAGTCGCACCTCATCTAAAATCTGCTGATAACTGCAATCAAACTGCTGCAGGCGACGCTGCAAAGTGCGTTCGGTTAACCCTAAACGTTTGGCCACAATTTCCTTCCTGGGTATACCTTCCAGCAACAAACCACGTATCACATTCTTGGTTTGCAGGGGCAGAGGTTGTTTGTGGCTGATATCGGCCATCAAAATATCCGCATGATTTTCCAGGGTTTTTAACAGCTGCTCATCCGGTTGGCGCATGGGTTGATTTAATATGTCTTCATCCATGACCACCGCACTATAAGGGGCATTAAATTGAATGGGGCACTTGAACATGGACTGATACTGCAAGATGCTGCGGTTATCGGGTTGTTCAAATTCAAAATAGATTTTTTTGGGGTTGTCTTCCGGGTTGTCCACCAAAAATCGTGCAAAATTCACCCATGAACCCAGTACATTGGCTATCATGTGTGGGCGAACGATGGGGTCTGGATAATTGCAGTGCCAGCGCATTTCGGTATCGCCATTTTCCAGCAATATCACCTCGCTCACCCCCATATCACCCACCAGTTTTTCGTAAATAGGGGTCTTGATCATGGCTTCTTTTAAGCTTTTGCAGTTCATCACCATGTAGCCTAAAACGCTGTAAGAGCCGGCTTGTACATAACGTGAGGTCTTTAAACCGAAGCAGGGGTCTTGAGTTTTCTCAATGAGGTATTTAATCAGGCTTTGAAAACAGGTGCCCGTGATGCGCTTTACCTTATTGTTTAGGAAATCTGCATCAATGTCATTGTCGGCCAGAATAGTTTGCGCCGACAGGCCATAGTCGCCGGCGGCTTTTATGTATTGTAATGCGGCTGGGGTGCCAGCAAATCCGAGGTTATCCATATTCAAAACTGTCTTTTTTGATTATTGTTATTACAGTTGGCTTCATCGAGCTTATCGCCATTGACTTTATTTGCGCTTGCTTTGGCATCTTTGGACAGTGTATCCAAATGAGACAAAGCTAAACTGGTACCATCATAACGATAGATGATTAGTTCGTCTATTTTCAAAATAAGAATCTTTAAGGAAACATTATGCGTCGTTGGAATGGTTGGGGTGATGATAGCTTCTCAATGGAAGCACCAGGCAGTGGCCTTGAATTTTTAAGATCCGTAGTAACCCCTGGGTCCGTTTTACCTGATGCGGACCTGGCCTCTGTGTGTGAGCAGGTACCAGCATCACGTTTGCCACAGCACTCTCTAATTGTCACCGTCGCGGAAGATCGTGTGCGTCACGCTCGCGGCCAAAGTCTGCCTGATTGGCTGGCCATGCGCAGCGGTGATTTTGGTGTGTTCCCTGATGGTGTTGCTTATCCTGAAAGTACCGAGCAGGTACAAGAGCTCATGGCGTTGGCCTATGAAAAAGACTTTGAGGTTATTCCTTACGGGGGCGGCACCAGCGTAGTGGGTCACATTAACCCATTGGCCAGCGAACGTGCGGTACTTACCGTCGACATGGGACGCATGAATCGTTTGGTGTCACTTAACGAAGAAAGCCAGATCGCAACTTTTGGTGCTGGCACCCCGGGTCCTCAGGTGGAAGCTCAGTTACGTGCCAAGGGTTACACTCTGGGGCACTTCCCACAATCCTGGGAACTGGCCACGGTAGGGGGCTGGGTGGCCAGTCGCTCTAGCGGTCAACAGTCTTTGCGCTACGGTCGCATCGAGCAAATGTTTGCCGGTGGCACCTTGGTAAGCCCTAGGGGCAATTTGGTGGTGCCTACCATTCCAGCCACCTCTGCGGGTCTTGATATTCGTGAAGTGTTATTAGGCAGCGAAGGGCGCATGGGCATTATCACTGAAGTACAGATGCGAGTGACCCCCATTGCCACTCAAGAACAATTTTTTGTGGTGTTTCTGCCCAGCTTCGATGCGGCCAAGGCTGCGGTACGCAGCATAGTGCAAGAAAGAATTCCCTTGTCCATGTTACGTGTCTCAAACGCCCTGGAAACCGAAACCCAATTAAAATTGGCCGGACATGAAAAACAAATTGGTTTGTTAGAGTCTTACCTTTCACTGCGCGGCGTTAAAGAAGGCAAGTGCATGGTGACTTTTGGGGTAACCGGTAACAAGCAGCAAAATAAAACGTCATTAAAGCAAAGCAAAAAAATATTTAAGTCTTTGGGCGGTGTTAGTGGTCCCAAGATGATGGGTGAAAAATGGGCCGAGAATCGTTTTAAGTTTCCTTATTTACGTGAAAACCTGTGGCTAGAAGGTTATGTGGTGGATACATTTGAAACCGCCACCGATTGGGATAACGTGTCCGAGTTAATGAATACCATGGAAGAATCCGTGCGTAATAGCTTGCAAGACGAAAGTGTTAAACCGCATGTTTATACTCACCTGTCCCACATGTATGCCCAAGGTTGCAGCATTTATACTACCTATATTTTCCCCAATGCCGAAAGTTATGGTGCCACGCTAGAGCGTTGGAAAAAAATTAAAGCCGCCGCCTGTGGCACTTTGGCCACCGGTCGTTCTACCATTTCCCATCAACACGGGGTGGGCAAGGACCATGCACCTTATCTGGAGGCAGAGAAAGGGGCGCTGGGTATGGGGGCCATTAAGTCCTTGCTAAGTTTCTTTGATCCCAAGCAGAAACTTAACCCGGGTACCCTGGTAGATGAAAAAATTGACGTGAAATAAGTGGCGGCTTCTATGAATACCAACACTGAAAAAGCCGACCGCAGTGCGGTTGTCTCTGCGATTAAAAGTACCGCTTGCTGGGACATGTTGGTCATTGGCGGCGGTATAACCGGGGCAGGCATTGCTCGGGAAGCCGCTCGTCAGGGTTTTAAGGTGTTACTGCTTGAGCAAAAAGATTTTGCCTGGGGCACATCCAGTCGATCTTCAAAAATGGTGCATGGCGGTTTACGTTATTTGGCCAGTGGCAACCTCAAGCTCACCAGTCATTCGGTGAAGGAGCGGGAGCGTCTCATGGAGGAGGCGCCGGGTTTAGTGGAGCTGCTCACCTATAGTTGGCCGCACTACAAAAAGAAATTTCCCGGCCCTGTAGTTTTTAATCTGTTGCTGGCCATGTACGATTTTTTTGCGGGTAAACGCTATCGGTATTTTCAGAATAAACAAGATGCCTTATACGACTTGCCTGGGCTAAATAGCGAAGGGCTGTTGGGCGCCACCCGCTTTGCGGATGCGTTAACCGACGATGCCCGTCTGGTCATGCGAGTGTTGCAAGAAGCGCAAAGTGATGGTGCTAATATCCTGAATTACTGCCAGGTAGATAGCTTAATCACGCAGGCCGGTAAGGTGAGCGGGGTGAATGTTAGCGATAAGGTAAGTGGTGAAAGCTACTCTATTAATGCCCGTGTGGTGGTGAGCGCTACCGGCGCCTGGGCCGATAAGTTACGTGGGGAGTTAGGCAAGGAAAAGAAAATTCGCCCGTTACGAGGCAGCCATTTAATTTTCCCAAGCTGGCGAATCCCCAGTGCTCAAACCATTTCCATGAGTCATCCTGAAGATGGCCGCAGTGTCTTTGTCTACCCCTGGGAAGGCATGACTGTAGTGGGCACCACAGACCTAGATAACCCAGAAGCCGATTTAAGCGAGCCCTATATTCGTAAAGAAGAAGTGCAGTATTTATTGCACGGGGTGAACCATCTGTACCCTGGATTAAAACTCAGTACTAATGATGTTATCTCCAGCTTTGCCGGGGTGCGACCAATTGTCAGTAGTGGTGGTGGCCTTAACCCTTCATCGGAAAAACGCGATCACAGTATTTGGGATGATAACGGTCTGGTGACGGTCAGCGGTGGTAAATTAACCACGTTCCGTTTGATTGCTTTGGATGTATTAACTGCCGCCAATCATTACTTGGAAAAAATAGATGGTCGCGATCATGGCCGCCCCATTTTTAACCAAGTGAAAGAGTTGCCGGCTGCCGTTAAAAAATTAGGTGTCTACTGGTCAAGAAGACTCAGTGGTTTCTACGGTAAAGATGTTTGGCAATTAACTGAGTGCGCCCAAGGGGACTGGTCGCTAGTGCCTGGTAGCAACACGTTTTGGGCGCAGCTGGTATTCTCGGCGCGTTGCGAAAACGTGCAGCACCTGGATGACTTGTTATTGCGTCGCACCCGCATTGGTCTATTTTTGCGAGATGGGGGAGCCGCCTATCACGATCGTATTAAAGATATTTGCCAGCAAGAGCTGAACTGGAGTGATGCTCACTGGCAGCTTGAGTGGTCTCGGTACCAAGAATTGTGGAAACACAGCTACAGCATTCCCACCCAATAATGATAAAAATAATGAGTAAGGAGTCTGCCACTAATTAGTGTGGCAGATCTAAGTGAAAGATCATGCAACAAAATTATATTTTATCCATAGATAACGGCACCCAGAGTGTGCGCGCCTTGTTATTCGATCTACAAGGCAATCTGGTTGCCAAGGGCCGTGTAGAAATTGAGCCGTATTTTTCTAAAAACCCGGGCTGGGCCGAGCAAGACCCTGAGTATTACTGGAAGAGCCTGGGCGAGGCCTGCACAGCGCTGTGGGCCTCAACCGATATTAAACCTGAACAAGTCATGGGGGTGGGTTTAACCACCCAACGTGGCACCGTTATTAATTTGGATAAGGACGGTCAACCCTTAAGGGCCGCCATTACCTGGTTGGATCAACGCCAGGCTGACCATGTGAAACCCATAACCGGTTTATGGGGTTTGTTGTTTAAGCTCACGGGTTTAAAAGATGTGGTGAGCAGTTTTCAGCGCAAGGCACAGGCGGCCTGGATTGAGCATAATCAACCTGAAATCTGGCAAAAAACCCACAAGTTTTTACTGTTGAGTGGTTTTTTAACCCATCGCCTAACCGGAGAATACAAAGATTCTGTGGGCTGCATCGTGGGTTATTTACCGTTTGATTATAAGGGTCATAAATGGGCCGGAGACAGCGACTGGAAATGGTTAGCGGCTAACGTTAAACCTGAGATGTTGCCGGAACTGGTGAAACCGGGTGAAACCCTGGGGAGTATTACCCGGCAGGCGGCCAAACACTTGGGCATTCCAGTGGGCATTCCTTTGGTGGCGGCGGCATCCGACAAAGCCTGTGAGGTAATTGGCAGTGGCGGGGTTGATCCCCACATAGGGTGCTTAAGTTATGGCACCACCGCCACTATTAATACCACCACTAAAAAATATGTAGAAGCAGTGCGTTTTATTCCTCCGTATCCGGCCGCCATTCCTGGTGCCTATAATACCGAAGTGATGATTTATCGTGGTTTCTGGATGGTGAGCTGGTTTAAAAAGCAGTTTGGTTTGCGTGAACAGCAAATAGCCAAAGAAAGGGGCATTGCCGCCGAAACATTGTTTGATGAAATTGTAGATTCTGTTCCCCCTGGTTCCATGGGTTTGATGTTGCAACCCTATTGGTCACCGGGCACTAAAATTCCCGGCCCAGAGGCCAAGGGCGCCATCATTGGTTTTGGCGATGTGCATACTCGTGCTCATATTTACCGATCTATCTTGGAAGGGCTGGCCTATGGCTTAAGGGAAGGCAAAGAGCGCATTGAAAAAAGCAGTGGTGTGAAAATTACCAAGCTGCGTATTTCCGGTGGCGGCTCACAAAGTGATGCGGCCATGCAGTTAACGGCTAACATTTTTGCCTTGCCTACCGAGCGCCCCAGTACCTATGAAACGTCCGGTCTGGGTGCTGCCATTAACGTGGCTGTGGGCTTGGGTCACTTTGAAAATTACGACAGTGCCATAGCGGCCATGACAAAAGTAGGGGATGTGTTTGAGCCGGATATGGAAGCCAGTGCTATGTACAACCAGCTCTATAAAGAAGTGTATTTGAAAATGTACAAACGCTTGCAACCCTTGTATCACAGCATTAGAAAGATAACAGGTTACCCTAGGTAGTTTGCCCGAAAGGGGAATTCTAAAAAGATTGCTCCCGGCAACCGCTCCTGCGTTGCTCTAATGCATCACGTCCATGTGATAATGCACTTTCGGGATACCGACCATCCATGGTCATAAAAAACCCTTAACAGAGTTTCTGTTAAGGGTTTTTTTATGTCTTTACAGATATTAGGCTAATTCAGGTTGCAGCTTTTGGCGGCCAACGAAGTGCAGTGCAAGCAACGAAGCAACGCTTATGGCGATTAATACAGGTACTACCCAGGCAGCCATGGGAATGATAAAAGCAACGGTGGCGATAAGCGCAGAAAATTTAGCGATTTCCCAACCCAGAGCCAATGGTTTTACTTCTTGTACTTTACTTAAGCTCAGTAAAAATAGTCCCAATACTCCGCACCCTGAGGTGAGCTGTATTACTTCCAGTCCCTTGGCCATGGTTAAAAAGGCAAATACCAATGCCAGGCAAAAAATAAGCTGCGAAAAAATATAGATCTTAGTGCCCTTATTGTTTTCAATGTCGTATTTTACAACTGCTTCATTGGTTTTTATGCGTGGGTATTTTTCTTCCATATCGGCAGGGCGATATCCGGTAAGCCGAAACCATAGGGTGAATTTGTCAAACCAGTTGTTGGTACGCCAGGCATCCTGAATTAAAGAGCCAATAAATTGCACATTACCCTTAATAGGGTTCCAACTGGCCAATTGTGTGCTGATGCCGTAGATGACTTTTTCATTTTCCAATTCTCTTTGAAAGGTGCCAAAAATTTTGTCCCACAGAATAAAAACACCTCCGTGGTTTTTATCGATATACACTTTGTTTTTGCCATGGTGCACCCTGTGATGGCTTGGGGTCACGAATATGGCTTCGTACCAGGCGGGTAATTTTTTGATGTGTTGAGTGTGCACCCAAAATTGGTAGATTAAATTAAAGGAACCGGCGGCAAACAATACGATGGGTGGAAAACCCAATAACGCCATGGGAATAAAAAATGCCCAGCCAGTGACATTGGGTATGCTGGTTTGGCGCAGAGCCGTAGTGAGATTATATTCTTCACTCTGGTGGTGGATGACATGGCTGGCCCAGGAAATATTAAGGGTGTGGCCAATCCTGTGATTCCAGTAATAGCCCAAATCGTATATGACAAATGCCGCGACCCAAACCCAGGTATCCTCCACCGGCAAGGTGACCAAACTGGCATTTTCATATATCAGGATGTAAGCCGAAAAAGGAATCATGGCGAACAGCAGCCCGGTGACGCGGCTGTAAATACCCATGGCCAATGAATTTACCGAATCATTAAGGCGATAAAAACCTGTGCCCTTATATCTGTCCCAGGCAAATTCAATGAGAATGAGCAGCATAAAGAGCGGGATGGCCATGAGAATATAGTTCATGAGTGTCCTTGTTATTTTATTTTTTGAGACGCTATTGGAGCAAAGAGGCCAAACCCGGCATTAAGGTATGGCCCAGTTAATGTTAAACAGCCGGGGCTGCTACCTTGTGGTCGGTGGTGGATGCATTTAACGACCTGGCCAGTAATACAAAGACGCTGCCCAGGCACAGGTGAAAGATGCCAATGCGAAGGCTGTTGTCTGTGATTAAGGCGCTCCACAGCAAAGTGCTCAGTAGCAGGGCCAGTGCCACAATAATTTGTCCAAGAACCTGCCGGTTGTCCCTTAAAGTGTAAGCAGCTAAAAATATGGCGAAAACAATGATGCCATCACTGAGTGCACTAAGTGAGTAAGTGAGGTTCAACAAGCAAGATACGAGACTCATTGCCAGTAAGCCAATGGCAATTAAACGGGTGTTGCTTGAGGGCAGGTTATGCCACAGAGCCAGTATCACGAAGGCCGGCATGGCCAAGTGTTTTGAATAGAAAGAGAGTTCTTTGTGCCAAAATAAAACATCACCCAGCTCAAGGTAACGAATGGCGCCACATATGGCGGCCAGGGCTGTGAGTGTCAGCGCAGCCAGATAGCCAGCCGTTATGGCCGGGTGAGCAGGTTTTGCTAGTAGGGTGGCGGCATAAGCCAAGCCTGCCAATAGATAAAAACTCGGATATTCCGGCCAGAAACATAGATTGAACCACGGTTTGTTTTTATTAGTAAAAAGCACCTTAACGTAATAGCAGGGCCATAAACAGGTGTATAGCGGCCGTTTAGAAGGGAGTCAGTTAAGGTCTTTCACTTGCTGGTCACTCTCTTGCAAGCTTTCCTTATACAGGGTATCCATGGTGAGCTGATCCAGCTGAAACTTGGCCAGCTCTTGTAATTTTAAGTCTCCCAGCCGTGCCTCTTGAAAGCACTTGGCAGTATGTAATGCTAACCCCAGAAGGCCTGCCTCTCTAAGGACGCCTTGCTCCATCTCTTCCGGTAGCTTTAGACTGGTAATTATCTCATCTATGGGTCTGTCTAAAAAAGCATCCAGTAAGGAGAATAAACCCACCGTGTAATAATCTGTATTTGGGTATTGCCCCATGCGTTCCCCCAGCTTTTGGCAAATAAGGGCCCTTTCCAGGCTGCTTTGCCTCAGGGCTAAGGGTTTGTCATCAAGATTGCCCAGTGCCAGCAGGCTAGCCCAGCTACGAATATGGCTCAGACCCAGCATGGAAATGGCCTGTTGCAATGAGGTGCACTTTTCAACCCGGGCAAAGGCAGCAGAGTTCACCAGACGCAGTAGTTTGTAGCTCATCTGGGGGTCTTGAGAGAGAGTCTGCGTCATGGACTTTACGCTCACTTCCGGGTCACGCAGATCCCGAAGCAATTTGAGCACCACCAGCTTGTTATCTGGCATGGCTCGCCCTTCGATAATTTGCGGACGAGATAAAAAATACCCTTGAAATAACTCATAACCTAAATCTTTACAGAACTGGTACATCTCGTGAGTTTCGACTTTTTCGGCCAGCATAGTGATGTTTCTGGGGATAAAAACCTTGGCAAAACGTTCTATCTGGGACTTTTTGAGGGCCAAAACATCTACTTTCACTATGTCGACAAAATGCAGCAGTGGGGCGCTGTTGGCATCCAGTATAAAATCATCCAGGGCCAGTTTGGCCCCTTGGGTTTTGGCTTCTCTCAGGGCAGCAATGAGCTCGTCATCCACTTCTATGTCTTCCAGAATTTCGATGACATATTGATTTAAATCGAACGTGGGGCGGTTGAGGATGAGGTTTTTAGTGAAGTTGATAAAAGCCGGATGAGGGCCGCAGATGGAGGCTAACCCCGCTTCCCCAAATGCATTGAGCAATACCTGGCTGGTGGCCTTGTCGCCACAGGTGAAGCTGGCCTGCTGCGCCTCATTACTTGCCCTAAACAACAGCTCATAGGCAGCAATTTCCAACGAGCGATTGTATATGGGCTGGCGCGCCAGCAATGCGTGTCCGGTTTCGCTCATTGTTTGCCAAGTTGAAAGACCCTTTAATTAATAGCTTAGCTCAAACTGCACAAAGCTGTACTACACTAAAAAAAGATGTAAACACAGAAGGGTTGGCATTTATGTCAGGGGTTTTAAGCAATGTAGATCAACGAACCAAGTTGGTAGGGCAGAACCGTTTAGAGTTGCTGCTGTTTAACTTTGGCCGGGGTCAGTCTTATGCCATTAATGTGTTTAAAATCCAGGAAGTTTTGCGTTTAACCACCCTTACCCAAATTCCAGAAGCTCACCCTGTGGTGAAAGGGGTGACCCATCTGCGTGGTCATACTCTGCCGGTGGTGGACTTAAGTCATGCCATTGGCATGGGCCCCATCGAGGTGAATGAACACACCACTATGATCGTGACCGAATACAATCGCACCGTGCAGGCATTTTTGGTGGCTGGAGTAGAGCGCATCATTAACATGAACTGGGAGCAAATCATGCCGCCTCCCAAGGGCGCGGGTCGGGCCCATTATCTTACTGCCATCACTAAGGTCGAAGACCGTATCGTTGAAATTATCGATGTGGAGAAAGTACTGGCAGAAATTGTACCTTATGAAACTTCCGTCACTGAAGGGTTGCTGGATCTGGAAGTAATGGGCAGAGCCGCTGAATCCGGTTTAAAGATAATGGCGGTGGATGATTCGGCAGTGGCGCGCTCGCAGGTCAAAGAGACCCTTGCTGCATTAGGTTTGGAAGTTATTCAGGCCAATGACGGTCAGCAAGCCTGGGATATGATACAAAAAATGGCCAGTGAAGGTCCTATAAACAGTCAATTGTTAATGGTTATTACCGATGCCGAGATGCCCACCATGGACGGCTATATGCTTACCACAGAAATTCGTGGTTCAGCGGATACCAAAGATTTGTATGTGGTGTTACATACATCATTAAGCGGAAGCTTTAATGAAAAAATGGTAGAGAAAGTAGGCTGCAACGCTTTTTTATCCAAGTTCCAACCAGACGGTTTAGCCGAAGCCGTGCAAGTGAGAGCCAAACAATTGTTTGGTTAGCGTTAGTTGTTTGTATGAATGTTATAAGTCCTTTCCAATGTACGTTTATCTTTATAAGTTTGCATTAATCACCATGGCCCTGCCTGAATAAAAAGGGGCAAGCATGACCATCCAGGTCAGTAAATTATTCTATTACCCTATTAAGTCGTTTGCAGGCATTGCTTGTGAGCAGATGCACATTAATGCCTGGGGGCCATTACGTGATCGCCGTCTAATGCTGGTGGACGAACAAGGTAATTTCATTACTCAACGCCAGTGTCGCATCATGGCGCTCATGTCTTTGAAGGATAGCCAAGAGAGTTTAACCCTAGCTTATGAGGGCGAATCATTTACCCTTGCTTGGCCCAACTTTTTCAAAACATCTAAAACGCAAAAGGTGCAGGTGTGGGAAGAAGAGCTGAGCGGGCAAATTATTGGCGGTGAAATTAATGATTGGCTCTCCCGATTATTGCAGCGCAGAGTTAAGCTGGTTTATATGGCTGACGAGACTCATCGTCAGGTGGACCTGGCTTATGCATCCCAAGGCACTCGCACCGGGTTTGCAGATGGCTTTCCTTTTTTAATTGTCTCGCAAGAATCCATTACGTCTTTGCAGCAAGAACTAACTTTTGAGTTGGACGTGAAACGCTTTCGCCCTAATATTGTGCTGTCTGGTTGCGATGCTTTCAGTGAAGACCAGTGGAAAACTATCTCTATTAATAATATCGAGTTTAACCTGGTAAAACCTTGTTCCCGTTGTGTGATTCCCAGTATCGACCTAACGACGGGCCTGATGCAAAAAGAAGTCATGCAGGTGATGATGGCGCACCGCAAACGAGATAATGAGGTGTATCTGGGGCAAAATGCCGTGCACAAAGGCCAGGGAAGTATAGAAGTAGGGCAGCAGGTCGAGATAATTGCTTAATGGTTAAAGTGAAAAAGGGTGAATAAAATTGCCTAAAACAACTCTATTTCATCGCCATCTTCGCTGGGCTCTTCACCTTTATTGAAATGGTGACGGTAAATCTCCAGGGCATCCTGAATACTGTGCCCTCTTAAAATATGTTCAAACATGATGCGCTCCGCTTCCATGGAGTAAGAGCTTTTTATGTTCTCCTGTAACGCGTGCCAGCTACTGGGATTATAAAGGGCTGCTGGGTCATTGATGAGGCCTCCCAGCTGATCAAGGCTATTGCAAACATGATCCAGGCGTTGCGAAATGCGGTCGTAAAACTGAAAGGCCACCACGGCATCCTGAACATTTTCTTCCAGGGTGATGGCGGTGCCCTCTATGACTTCTTGAAAGGTTTGTAGGGTGTCCGGTGTAACTTTTTGAGTGACAGTGCGAATCTTCTTGATGTAGTGGGCCATATGGGTGAAGGACTGAGTGAGTGTATCAACACTCTGCGCTCCGTCAGTCATGGACGACTCTACCTGAGCCACGGCCAGTGCCAGCATAGTGATGGTTTCTTTAATTTGGCTCCAATCTAAATCCGGATTAGAAGAGCTGGAGCCATGTTGTTTAATGCTGTACTGATTACTTGAGCTGGTCACTGTTTTTTATCCATATAGATAGACTCCCATAGTATTAGCATAGCTAACCTTTATTTTTCCGCCTGCCGCCGGCCTTGGAAATTTCAAGATTTGTAGGGGTTATATCGGACCAGGCAGTAAGTGTGTCTCGGTCAAAAATGGGCTGTAATTGGCCTAGTCGGTAGGAGTAAATGGTACTGTAGGTGAGAACTTTCTGTACGTATTCTCGAGTTTCCTCATAAGGGATTCGTTCTATCCAGATATCCAAGGGGCCGGAGAATTTTCTTAACCAACGATTAACACTGCCCGGACCTGCGTTATAGGCGGCGGTGGCCAGTACTCGATTGCCGTTGTAGCGTTTGAGCAATTGCTGTAAGTACGAACTGCCCAAACGAATATTGTATTCCGGCTCCAGCAAGCGCTTCTGAGAATATTTAATGCGCTGTTGGCGACTCACAGATTTTGCCGTGTTGGGCATGAGCTGCATGAGCCCAGTGGCCCCCACGGGGCTTCTGGCATCGTACATAAAAGCACTCTCTTGACGGGCCACACCATAGATCCAGTTTTTACTTAAACGGGTCTTGCGGGCGGCCTGATCAAATAGGGTTTCATGGGCAAGAGGAAAACGCAGCTGTAAGTCGTGCCAGCTTTCTTGTTGGGCCAGGGTCATGATGGGGCGATCCGACCAATCCAGGCGTCCGGCGATAATTGCCAGTGCCTGGCGGCCATCGTCATCCAAGTGATTAAAGGCATATTGCCATTCTCGACGGGCATCACTAATACGTCCTATATCCAAAAATGCCATGGCCCGTTTAACCGGCAGGTGCATGCGTATACGCTGCAATATGGAAGCGGATACGTGAGTGGGGTCATGATTCATGGTGGCACTGATGCCTAATTTTTGGCTGGCCAAAAAGCCATAGAAATCACGCTCCACAGAAGCCAGGCTATAAAAGTGGTCGCTCTCGTGGCTGGCAGAGCCCAAGGATTCCAACGCTCTGGCCTGCCAATACTGCCATCTGGCAATGTGCTTGATTTCCTGGCGGGCAATCTTGTAAAGGTGACTGTAGAGCGGCCAATTTTGTGACTTTACAGCTCCCAGCAGAAAGCTTTCTTCTAATTCAAAATCCAATACTTTATTTTGTTGGGCGAGCTGATACCACTGATAACTATGGGGGCCGGAATGCTTGGCCGCATAGTTGAGGGCGGTTACTTCAATCTTATGCAGCTGCTTTTCATTAAGGCCGGGTAATAGGTTCAGCGCCGCCAACTCATAGAGCCGATCGGGCTGATACTTAAGCGCCTTGGTAATGAGCAGCGTGCGGGCTCTGGAGTCTAGGGTGAGCAGGCGTTGGTCATTGAGAATGTTAAATGGGCGTCGCCATAAACTGCGTACCACGCGGGCATTTTTTTTAAGAGTTCCACTTAGTTTTTTTTGTAAAAAACGCACTAATTTGTATTGGCGTTTATCCTGGGCAATGAGCAGGCGTTGCCAAATAAGGTCTTCACTAAGATAGCCGTTGCGTTTCCAGTTGGCGAATACTTTGTCACAGGTTTTGGGCAGAGAAACCCCCATGAGCCAAAGCGCTTGTCCTTCCAGTAACGCGTCAAATCGGTGGTTGGTAGACTCGAGGGCCGTCACTCGATGGCACCTTAAACTTAGGTTCTCGGTGGGGCCAATATAATCCAGAAACAAACGCCAGTTTTGAGTGCCCGCTAAATACCAAACCCAGCGACGCCTGAGCAATTTGGCAACCGGTTGGTCTTTGTTTTGTGCAAAAAAACGATCCAATTCACTGATGGGGGTTTTATAAAACAGGCGGCGCAATTTATTGGCCTGCAAGTAGGGCAGTAACGGGTGTTTATCGAGTTTAGAAACGGTTTTGCGGTATTGACCCAGTTGGCCTTTGCGTAGCTGTTGTTCGGCTTTTAAATATTGGTAGTGCCCAAGACCTTGGGCCGGGCCTGCAAATAGTGGGCTCAACAAACCCACTAAGCAGTATAGATAGAACTGCCTTAACCCCATGTTAATCTCCCCCGTCTTGCTTTGAGCATAGATCATAAAGCGAAACGGGGGTTATTCATGGGCGCAATTCATAGAGTATTTTGTGCTAAGGCTTGAGCCTGGCGCCGGTCTTTTCTCTGATCTACCAACACCAATAAACAAGGGGTTAATAACAGGGTCAGCACAGTCGCAAAAGTGAGGCCGCCGGCAATAGCAGTAGACAATTGAGTCCACCATTGAGAGCTCGGGGCATCCACCAGTATTTCACGGCCAATGAGGTCTATGTTGAGCTGATATACCATGGGTATCAAGCCGCACACAGTGGTCACTGTGGTGAGCAGTACTGGGCGTAATCGTTGTGCGCCGGTTCTTAGGGCTGCATCTGCTGCCGCCATACCTTGTTTTCGCAACTGGGCGTAGGTATCAATCAATACGATGTTGTTGTTCACCACCACGCCCGCCAGGGCAATCATGCCCACGCCGCTCATGACGATGCCAAACGGTTCACCTCGTATCATTAGGCCCATGAACACCCCGGCAAATGACAACACGATGGCGCTTAGTACCAGGCCAGCACGATACAGGCTATTAAACTGGGTCACTAAAATGGCCACCATCATGAAGATGGCCAGTAAGAAGGCACTGCTAAGGAAGCTGCCGGTTCTTTCCATTTCTTCGGCATTGCCCTTGAAGCGATATTGAACCCCAGGTGGTAGCGGGTTTTGGTCCAGTACCGCTTGAATTTGCAAACGTTTGGCCACGTCATTTACGCCCGCCTGCACTTCGGCGTCGATCATGTAGCGTAAATTACTGCCGCTGCGCACGATGTTACCGCTCTTTTGATGGGCGGTCTTAGTGGTAAAGCTGCTGATGGGCACCAGTTGCCCCTGATAGCTCACCCTAAGGTCATCAATTTGATCCAGAGTGCGGTCTGCGGTGGGGTAACGCAGGCGTATGTCCAGTTCATCATCCGCATCGTCTGGGCGGTAAGAGCCCAAATTCAAACCTGAGGTGACCATCTTCACTAGGCTGCCCACTGAGCTGACGCTGGCGCCCAGGCGGCTGGCCGCTTCACGGTCCACATCCAGTTCCCACTCGATGCCTTCCAGAGGGCGAGAGTCCTTGATGTCTCTAAGTTCCGGGTCTTGGTCCAGTTGACGACGTATCTCAGCCACTACCGCCAGCAAGGTCTCGTTATGAGGGCCTGAAATCTCCAATTGAATGGGGGCACCCTGAGCCGGGCCATCTTCTTTAACCTTGGTCTCGATGATAATGCCGGCAATATCCTGGGTACGTACACGGATGTCTTCTAAAATTTCAACCGCCAGACGTCTTTGTTGCCAGTCCACCAGTTCAAGCTGAATGCGGCCCACTAGATCAACGGCGCTTTTGCCGTCGCTGGGAGGCGCAATAAAGCTGGTAGTGTAGAGGGTTTTAATCTCGGTCATGTCGTACAGGCGCTTTTCCACCTGACGAACCAGGGCATCCCGTTCCTGTAATGATAAATTACCTCGGGCACGCACATCGACCAGGGCAATCTCGGCGTCCACCGCAGGGAAAAATTCGACCCCTTTACCTAAAGAGCCATACAAAAACACCGTGGCGATCATGATGGCAAATACCCCCATAAGTGTTTTAAGCGGTGACTTTATCAGTGTGCTTAGTAGGGCTACATAACGACCTGTGAGACCGCTAAGGCCTTCAAAGTTGCCTTGTTCGGCCGCTTGCATTGTCTGTAATGCTTTATCGTCTATAGCGCCGGGTTTGCCCAGCCAGGCTCCTAAAGCGGGAATGACAATAAGGGCCATTAAAAGGGAAGCTGTAAGGGTGATCATTACGGTCAGAGGGATGAAGCTCATGAAGTCCCCCATGGTATCGGGCCAAAACATGAGCGGTAAAAACACCGCCAGGGTAGTGGCGGTGGAGGCTATGATGGGCCAGGCCATGCGTTTTGAGGCTTCACCAAAGGCCGCTCGATTGGAGTGTCCTTCGGCCATGCGTCGGTCAGCGTATTCGGTCACCACAATGGCCCCGTCCACGAGCATGCCCACGCTCAGTATGAGAGCAAATAGCACCACCATGTTCAGGGTGAAACCCATGAAATTCAGTACCATAATGCCCATTAAGAAGGAGCCAGGAATGGCCAAACCCACCAGTAATGACGATCTTGCGCCCAATGAGGCCACAATGATGATCATCACTAGGACGGTGGCAAATAATACGTTGTTAAACAGGTCGGCCAAGGTGCGTTTAATTTCTTTAGATTGATCCTGGTTGAACGTGACTTCGATGCCATCGGGCCAGTTGGCTTTCTCTTTGTTTACCAAGGCCTTAACTTCAGCCAGTGTTTCGATGATGTTGCTGCCCAGGCGCTTGGATATTTCCAAGGCCAAAGCCGGTTTGCCATTGATGCGCGCGCGGCTCTTGGCATCCTTGTAGGTGCGTTGACCGTAGGCGATATCGGCGAAGCGTACGACCTTGTCGCCGTCTACCTTGACCGGCATGGACAATATATCTTGAGTATCTTCAATAAGGCCGGGCACCTTAACCGCAAAACGGCCGGTGCCTGTGTCCAGGTTGCCTGCTGCTACCAGTTGATTATTGTTATTGATCAGCGAGAACAGGGCGCCGTGGTCTATGTTGTAACTGTCCAGTTTGGCCGGGTCGATGATGATTTCAGCCACTTCTTCGCGGTCTCCCTGAATCTTGGCTTCCAGAACCCCTTTAATGCTTTCAATTTTTTCCTGAAGGTCTTTGGCCACAGCAAACAGCACACGCTCATCTACGTTGCCTGCCAAGCCCACCACCATTACTGGGAACAATGACAGGTTAATTTCTTTCACTTTGGGTTCGTCCGTAGCAGATGGCAGTTCACCCTTGGCGGCGTCCACCGCCTCACGTACATCAACCAGGGCTTCATCTATGTCGATATCCGACTGAAACTCCAGTTGAATGGACAGGTGGCCTTCGCTGGCGGTAGAGGTGATTTCTTTTAAGCCATCCAGTGACTTCAATTCTTTATGCATGGGCTGATAAAGAATGCGGTCGGCATCTTCTGGACTAATGCCTTCGTGACGGATAGATACGTACGCCAAGGGAATACTAATATCCGGGGTACTTTCTTTTGGAATACTGCTCAGGGATGACAGGCCCACAATTATGGCCAGGCAAAATAACAATATGACGGTTCGTATGCGACTTAGGGCCGCATCAATAATGGCATTCATGCTTATTTGCCCTCATTGCTGGCGGCGGGTATTTGATGGGTGGCCAGGTTTTGTTCGAGGGTCTCATTGCTGTCTAAAACAGGTTCTTTAAATACAGGGTGTACAATTTCACCTGGGCTCACAAAGCTCTGGCCCACTACAATCAGGTCTACCGGGTTAGGAAGGCCTGCTACCCAAACGCCGTTTGATTCAGCCTTAACAAGGACTATGGGGGCAAATACCACCTGCTGATCGCTAGCCACGTATTTGGCTCCCATGATGCCTTTTTCGTTAAGGCTTAACAGAGCAGGGGTAATGAAGATGGCGGAAGTTTCACCCATGGGTACCAGGATGTCGGCGGTGGCACCGTCGCTCTGGCGCTCGCTTGGGTTATTAATCTCCAGTTCCACCGCAAAGGTGCGTGAAGCGGCACTGGCCTGGCTGGACACATAGCGAATGGTGCCGGTATGTTCTTTATCATCCAGAGTTCGGCCCCTGGCCTGGTGGCCGGCTTTAATCTGCACTAGGTCTTTTTCGGCAGCGTAGCCCTTGATGATGAACGGGTTAAAGTCCAGCAGGCTAATAATGCCGTTGCCGCTCTTTAAGTATGTGCCCAGTTCAACTTTACGGTTTTCCAAAATGCCGGAGAAAGGGGCACGCACCTGAGTGGCGGCCAATTGTACTTCCAGTAACTTAACCTGAGCCTTGGCGGCGGCCAGCTGGGATTCACTCTGGGCAAGTTGGGTTTCGTTTTGTAGGCCCTTCTTGATCAAGTTTTGGTTGGCTTGGTGCTCTAACTGGCGTTGTTTGAGCTGAGCTTGGGCCATTAATAGCTTTTGGGGTTTATCCTGAGGGTCTATCTCAACGATTACCTGGCCCTTTTTAACAAAATCCCCTTCACGCTTGTGTAGCTTGATGACCTTGCCAGCCAGCTCGCTGGTGAGGGCAACACTTCGATTGGGGGCAGTTTGACCGTGTATGGTGAGTTCCGGTGTGACAGCTTGGGCGTGAAAGCGCTCCACTTGTACTGAGAATATATCGGATTTAACGTTCTCAACCACGGCGCTTTTTTGAACCTCAGGCTCATCGCTCATCATGCCTGTTAGCATCCAGAAACTTAAGATTGCCGTGGCACCTAGTGCTATATAGTGTCCGCGTTCCAGTTGCATAAAATCAGTCCTAATAAGCCAAATGAGAATTGTGTCGAAGGGTATATAAATTAGCGCCCCTAAGAAAGCAAATGATTGTCTTATTTACGAGACAATCGTGCCTTTGGCCATATATCACTTGGGTTTAAGTGATCTGACCGAGTAATTAGGTTTTCCTGGCAAGGCAAGCATATACCATGGCACTCACGGCATATGTATAAAATTGTATCGTTGATATTGGTCATTTCACGTCGTGGTAAAAGAAGCCCAAGAAATGGCCAAAAGTGATGCTAATTGCCGTACAATGCCGCCCATTAATAAATGTGCGAATAAATTAGCGTTAAACTTCGTATAGAACGAATAATCAATGCAGCTCGGTAAGTGCTGGATTAGCGAATTGAGGTTGGTATGGCAGTCGTCATTCTAGACAGTGTAAGTCTCCATTACGGAGAGCAAGTATTACTTGAGAAGGTGAATTTCACCATTCAAGAGAAAGACCGTTTGTGCCTAGTGGGTCGTAACGGTGCCGGTAAGTCTTCTTTAATCAAATTGC
>Ga0209396_1001872_pt1 | contig 22682 bp, 12 predicted proteins | sample GOMGulsemesocosm_6_FD_184638 | JGI IMG/M metagenome (GOLD analysis project Ga0209396, IMG submission 184638) | Methane-oxidizing microbial communities from mesocosms in the Gulf of Mexico - GOM8C Gulf of Mexico (SPAdes) (version 2) | ecosystem: Environmental > Aquatic > Marine > Cold seeps... | reverse complement strand
ATACGCTTTACGTACAATGTCATCATAATGTAATGGGCAGTTAAACTGATATTAATCTTATCTGTTGAGCTTAAAAGCAAATAGAATTAACAATCTAATACCAAATATCCAATGCTATCAATTAAATCACTAACTTTATGTTTACTCTTGTTTCCCCTGTTATGCATTGCAGGGGAACCAGCAGTTGCTGATCGTCCTAAAGCAGATCTTCTACAAAGTAAACTCAACTCGATGATGCAAAATACAGCATCGTGGTTAGATAACATTGGAGACAGTGATCTTGAACGCGACAATAACAATAATGCCGCAAAAGCAAGAAACGCCTCAGCAAATGGTTATTTACAGTTGTCTTGGTTACCTCGCACCGGTGACTTAAATGATGTTGATGCAAAATTTAAAGTCTATTTTAATTTACCCCAATGGAGCGATAGGCTGGCCCTAGTTATCGATAATGATGATGAAGATGAACTGTTACTCGATTATGAAACAGATAACTCCCCTACTGACCAGTCAGGTGTTAACGTTGCCCTTCAATATGTAAAACAATTTAATGATAAATGGCAAATAAAAAACAGACTCGGTGTCAGTCGAAAGCAGTTATACCTACGTAGTGAAATGCAGTTTAGCTGGAGAATGCAAGACGTTGCTTTTAGGTTACAACCTCGCCTTGATTATTTTTTACAAGATGGTTGGGGACCTAGCGTTAAAGGGGTTGTTAACTACTCACTAGAAAAGAGTTATTTTTCTATATCTGCCAGTTGGCAAAAGATACAAAACGAGTCAAGATCACGTCGAAAAGTGGGGGTTTTCCACATAAAGAGCACCGGTCGCGAGCAGTTATTAGTTACAGGTATGCAATATAATAAAAGCAATAACAAACTTGATATATCTAATGAAAATTATGTTGTATCAACTCGTTACCGTAATCTTCTATACAAATCATGGATGTATTTTGAAGTTGAGCCTTTTATCGAATTTAACCAACTAAATGACTTTAGAAGAGAAGCGGGTATAACTTTCAACCTAATCAGTTATTATGGCGATTAATCTAGTTTCAGTGTTATCTGTACCTATTTCAATTGCTTATTATTTAAAGTCACCGACAAGTTGAGTTTTCTCATAGTCAGAATGGTATTTATAGCGTAAAATTTAACGTCACATAAGTGATAAATCTCACAGGAATACTCTCCAATTAATGCTTTTGCACACTTTACGATATCTCAGCGCACTCACTGTGATTTTTTATAGTAATATCAGATTACTAACAACCTTAATCTTGGTTATATTCTTTAACCCTGTCGCTTTTTCTAGCAATTTAACGGTGACACTCGAAGGTGATTTACCTGAAGCTATCCAAAAAAACATTTCTGCCCATTTAGGTAATTTACCCAACACAGAGCTTGAGCGAGCGGCTTTTATCTATTCCGCCAAAGACAACACAGACAATGCATTACAAGCCCTAGGTTATTACCAGTCTGACATTATTGTTAAGGTAAATGAAAACCCTTGGAAGTTAGTTCTGACCATCCAGCTAAATAAAGCCACCGTAATCGATAATGTTGATATCAACATAGCCGGAGAAGCACAAGCTGATCCTGCTTTTATCGCTTTACTCAATAGTATTGATATTCTTCCTGGTGAAATACTCCATCACGGTAAATATGAAACGCTAAAATCTAGTTTATTGTCATTGGCTTTACAACGTGGCTACTTTGGTGGGACTTTATTAGCTAGTAATATCTCCATAAAAGAAGGGGATCATTTAGCAGACATCAATATTCATTATGAAAGTGGTCCTAGATATCGATTTGGTGAGGTGCGTTTCAACAACTTCGATATTGAAAGCAACTTATTGACGAGTCTGATTCCTTTTAGCCAAGGTGATTTATATAACACCAGTGACTTTCACAAATTACAGCAACAGCTGCAATCTACACAATATTTTAGCAATGTTTATGTTACCCACGCAGATAAAAACCAAGATGAAATAAATAAAACCTTCACTATTCCTATTGATGTATCCCTAACGCCAGCTAAAAGTCATTTATTTGATTTTGGTATTGGTTATGCCACTGATACTAAGTTCCGCCTTTCTGCGAGTTGGCGGACACCGCTGCTTAATAAATATGGACACTTTCAAGAAACCAAGATTGAATACTCAACAAGAAATCCCATAGGAAATTTTATTTACAGCATCCCATTAGGTCATCCAACTGAAGATCTTTTACAATTTAAAATAACTGTTGAAAATGATGAATACCCTGATTTATCAACAAAAGTTTATTCTGCCCAACTCGGCAGAATAATTAGTAAAGATAACTGGAATAGACAAATCTATACACGTTTACATAAGGAAGCGTGGCATTATGACTTCGATGATAAAAATCCAAATATTGATTGGTCTGACAAAGACAATGTTAAATATATTATTCCAGGAATTACCTGGTCTAGAACAATCCGATCTGGCTCTGCGCTAGATCCAAGTTCAGGCTTTAGGCAAGTATACAATGTCGAAGGCGCGCATTTAAAAGCGGCTTCTGACAATAGCTTCTTTCGGCTACATGGCAGATGGAATTTCATTACCACCTTAGCAGCCAACCACAGGCTTGTTACCCGAGCAGAGTTAGGCGCTATTTATGTTGATAGAGATGCACAATTAGCACCCTCTTTGCGTTTTTATGCCGGTGGTGACCAAAGTATCCGTGGTTTTGCTTATCAATCTATTGGCTCTACGATTCCTTCATCATCAGATCCAGACAGTTCAAAGGAAATTATTGTCGGTGGTACTCGCCTGATGGTTGCGAGTATTGAGTATCAATATTATGTAAACCAAAAGTGGCGAGTTGCGTTATTTTCAGACGGCGGTAGTGTTGCCAATAAAGGTGAGTTTGAACCGGTTTACTCCTTTGGCTCTGGTATACATTACCTTTCGCCCGTTGGCGCGGTAAAGTTTGATCTTGCCTATGGTTTTGATCAAAATGATGAAAACGAGAAATGGCGTATTCATATTAATCTAGGCGCTGAATTATGACCTTTCGTCAGTTTAGCCTGATTATTTCCAAGTATTTTGCAATACTACTTTGCCTGATCACGGTTTTAGTAACTACCCCTTGGGGTACATACTTCACCTTACTATTATTTAATAATATTGACGGGATAAGTGTTGATTATCATAGCGGCGCATTAGTTAGAGATATTGAATTAAACTCATTTCATTTGAACTTAGGTGAACTTAATATCCGTATCGAAGGCTTATCAACTGAGCTCGATTTTTCCTGTGTTTGGAAAAATAAATTATGTATAAAATCGGCTAAAGCAGACTCTTTTTCTCTACACTACCTATCAACTAACGACAACACCCAAGCTTCAACAATTAAAAACACTGACACTCAGTTGTTTGAAATGCCCTTCTCGATCGAAGCTGACGAAATTGAGCTCAAAGAAACACACTTAATAGTTAATAACAGTTACATAGCTATTGAAAATTTTTCAACTCAATTATCAATTAACAAAAGTGAATTTTCTTTCTCCAGCGCCAATGCTAAGCAGTTAACTGTGACCCTTGCTCAAAGCGAACATGCCGTAGCTACAAGCGTTAAGGATCAACAACATGCAATCAAAAAGTCATTGGCTTTACCTGAAATTAACTTACCTATTGCGCTAACGATTAACCAACTATATGTTGGTGATATCAAGGTAGTAACAACTGATAATCAAAACGCTCTCGGCAAAACAACTTTCCAACAATGGCGGTCATCAAATAATCACTTGAGTGGGCGTTGGCTTAATTCAGATGTCAGTATTAGTCAATTTCAAACAACTACCCCCTCATTTTCTATTAAGCAATTGACGGCTGATGCCAAGTTACTTAGCCCCTATCAGCTCAATGCCCAATTAGTTAGCCAACTTCACACTGTGCCACGGTGGTCAGAGATTACCAATTCTACTCAACAACTAACTGTACAAGGTTCACTTGATGATTTGCACTTTGATTTGATCAGCAAAGGTAAACTAGTGCTTAAAAGTCATGGAAAAATCAACTTAATAAATGATGACATGCCCTTTGATATCCAGGTCGATGCGGATAACATTCCTACACCGGTTAATTTGGCCAAGTATGGTCAATATTCATCCTCGGCTTTACACCTTTCAGGTGATTTAACACAACAAGTAGTTGAGTTAGCCAGTAAAGTTACCGGTTATGGCTATGATAATGCTCAGGTAAAACTTTCAGTAAACCACCAAAAGGGTCACTTTAACATTGATAAATTTTTCTTTGAAGATACTAAAACGAGCAGCCAATTAGACTTTCATGGCGATATAACACTATTAGCTGATGATATCAATTGGCAGCTATCAGCCAATTCAACAGGTTTTGCACTTCCACAAATAAGTATGCTGATTTTGACTGAGTTAATACATGATATAGAGCAAGTTGATGCACTCGGGGATACTTTTACGCAACAAAGTACTGGACGATTAAAAGGCAAGATCACCAGTAAAGGAGCATGGTCAGACGATACATGGTCTGTTTTATTGAGTGACACTATTCTCTCTGGGCATATAAATGATATTGATTTAACCATCAAAGCAGATATTGGTCTAAACCAATTAGGGCAACTGCAACCAGGAAAACTTTATTTAAACTTCAATGATAGCGCTTTAACGCTATATAACTCGGACAGTAAATTTTGGGATATAAAGGGGCAACTAAGCGTAGACAATATTAACCAATGGCATCATGGCGTAAATGGTGGATTTATCAGTAACTTTGCGGTTACAGGAAATCTAGACAACCCAACCATTAAACTAAAAACACAATTATCAGAGTTAAATTGGCAACAATGGCATAGTAACTTATTAGCGATTGATGCTCACTACCAACCAATGGATGGCCATAACATTCAACTAACAGTAAATAATGACCAGTTATATACGACCAAGGATGCTAAGCACTACAGTGTTGATAATATTCAGTTTGCTCTTGAGGGAGATGCAAATAAACATCAACTAACAGCACAGTGGTTAGGTGAATTTGCAGGAGAATTTGCTTTAACGGGTCACTTTGATGATAAATTTACTCAATGGCAAAGCTCAATTGAAAAAGGTTTAATAAGTCATCAACTTCTATCCTTACAGAATGATAAAGCTTTTGCTGTTGATATTGACCTAGCTAAGCAAGAAATCTATGTTGGCAGTCATTGTTGGCAGAATAACGATTTATCTCTCTGTCTACCTGATCAGGCTACTTTAGGTGAATCGGGTAATGTCGCGGTTAAACTGGACCTAGATTTATCCATCCTTGACGAGTTGTTTTTACCCAAAGACACTGAGTTAATTAGCCAGGTTAATGGTGATATCAATTTTATGTGGTCAACTCAAAAACCCATAGAAGCTTCAGCCGAGCTTTCTCTATCATCGGGATACTTAAAAGTAACCGATGAATTCAATGAACACAAATTATCGCAATGGTCGCAAGGATTATTTACCTTAGCTGCGGAAGCACAGCAACTGACAAGTAAATTATTGTTAACCGATATCAACGACCTGCCCTTAATTAATGTCATTTCAACGCTTGATTTAATTGAAAATTCTCCTTTCAATCAATCACCTATTAATGCCCGCATCCTATTGAATAATATAAATTTACAGCCTTTGCAGAGTATTATCACCAATGTAATAACCTTAGAAGGTAAAGTAAGCGCAGACATAGCAGTGAATGGAACAGTTAAAACCCCTTTGCTCAACGGTGACTTATCGTTAAGTGAAGGAAAATTACGCATAAGACAAAACGCCAATACCTTGGCTGATATTGCTAGTTCAATCGCGATTAAAGATAATCAAGCAAGGGTGACTGGACAATTTTTCATCGAAGATAAAGCCGCTAATTTACAAGGTGATATCTCATGGCAAGACAGTTTAACGATGAATCTAGATTTAACAGCGGATACTTTACCTTTAGTTTTTCCTCCACAATTGATGATGAGTGTTGCACCGACATTGAACTTTCAACTCATTGAAAAATCATTAACTATCAGCGGAAATATCGACGTATTAGCTGGGATATATAATATTGAGAAACGCTCAGATAGTAGCGTATCACTCAGTGATGATGTCATTTTTATTGATCAACATGGCAAAACTGTCATTAAAGAGACTTCTGGCTTTGATATCAAAACTAATATTAAGGTAAATATCGATAAAGCCTTTGAAATATCTGGCCAAGGTTTACACAGCAATTTGTTTGGTCAATTACAAATCAGTCAATATGATAAACATCCATTCCAGGCGTTTGGTAGGATCCAATCCCTTGATGGTACTTTTCAAGCTTATGGTCAAAAGCTGAAAATAGAAAAAGGAGAGCTAGCGTTTAATGGCCCTATTGATAACCCATACTTTAATCTACGCGCCAGTAGGCATATTAAAGCTGAGGACATAGACGTTGGCATGCAGGTAACTGGTTTAGCAGATGCATTAAATTTTAAGCTTTTCTCTACACCCACCATGGAGATGCCTGAAATGCTGTCCTATTTGGTTAGAGGCCGAAGTCTGGATGCGGGTACCGAAAATAGTACTGCTGCTGCCAGCTTTTTGGTTGGCTTTGGTGCCACCAACAGCGTAGGTTTGTTTGATCGTATTGAAGAGATACCACTCATTAGTAATATAGCGGTTGATACTGAAGGTGAAGGTGAAAAAACCCAAGCAACTGTGAGTGGTTATTTAGGCAATAGAGTCTACTTAAAATACGGTATTGGCGTTTATGAGCCCATTAATGAACTCACAGTGAGAATGTTCATTTTAAATCGATTCTGGTTAGAAATAGTCAGTGGTATTGAGCAGTCAACGGATCTTTATTACTCCTTTTATATTGATTAGTTCTTTATCTGCCTATGTTATGCAATGTCTGACGGCAATTCATTCTATTGATGTTCGTTAAAAGATCACTGAAATATCTTGCTGAAATAACAGCGCTAATAATATTAGCCCCCAAAGAATTAAGTACATATCTTCGCTATATTGTTTTAATGAAATCATAATCACCTCTACTAATTACTTACTACTTTAAGAGTTGATTTAGTTAGGAAAGTTCAATATATATTTTTTACCATCGCTATACCAAAACCGTTTTGTGGTAAACATTAGCGATAGAAAGTGTACTGAATTAAAGCATTACTGCTAAGGAGCATCCACTTCATGGTGAGATATAACTCCAATTTTTTTATCAAACACTGTGTATTTAACTCTTAATTAAAAAAGCTTAAAGAAACATTGATGATTTCTTTAAGCTCTCCAATATTACCACCCTTTCGGTAAAGCCTACACTGCTATCAGTTCAACAATCGAGATCAAGTATTTTCTATACCTGCCTTTCAAGTAACTATCTGTTTTATAGAGTTAAATTGAATGTACTTCACCCTATTTACGCTTAATAAAATTCAATCGTTTTACTAAAGATTCTTTACTAACAAATGCACGATAAAGGCTCGACTTATTCATACCCATTGCACTCGCTAGACCGGTTAACCAGGTGCAGGTTAGCCATTTGTCCAACAATACAACCTAGATTTTTCAACCGCTTTGCCTATATCAACGCTTTGATGTCGCTCTGCTGTCATCATTAATTTCCTTTTTAATAATTTATGCTTGCAATTCCGTACCGATCGGTATAAATTACCATTTACTGAACCGACTGGTACAGAAATATAATAAACTGACACAGGAAATATACGAATGAATGATTTAACTGGAAAAATTGCAGTAGTAACAGGTGGTAATAGTGGCATTGGTTATGAAACAGCAAAATATTTTAAAGAAGCTGGCGCGAAGGTCATTATTACAGGTCGTTCTGCCGATAGAGTTTCTACAGCCGCGGCTGTATTAGGTGTTAGAGGTATCGTAGCTGATGTAACAGATTTGCCTGCTATTGATGCACTGGTAAAACAAGTAAAAAATGAGTTTGGTAACATTGACGTGTTATTTGTTAACGCTGGTATTTTCAGCCCTGCACCAGTAGGTCAAATTACTGAAGACATGTTTGATACGCAGATGGGCATTAACTTCAAAGGCGCAGTATTTACCACTGAGAAATTTTTACCTATTATTAATGACGGTGGCTCAATTATTAACCTTTCTTCAATTAATGCCTATACAGGCATGCCCAATACGGCTATTTACGGGGCTTCTAAAGCGGCATTAAATTCCTATACCAGAACGGCGGCAACTGAACTTGCACCAAGAAAAATACGCGTTAATTCAGTAAATCCAGGGCCAACTTATACCCCTATTTTTGGTAAAACAGGTATGGCAGAGGAGCAGTTAAATGAATTTGCCGGTGCTATGCAAAATAGAATTCCATTAAAACGCTTTGGACAACCAGAAGACATTGCAAAACTTGCAACATTTTTAGCTTCTGATGATGCTTCCTTCATCACAGGTGGCGAATACAATATTGATGGCGGAATGAATATTAATCCGCTTTTATCTTAAGACAATTAATATAAACACTTAGCTCGCTTAATTTACTTATCCTAATTAAGCGGTAGCTATTTAGTTTATTCGGCATAGTTTCAATATTACAAGGGTAGAAAACATGGCTAAAAATATTTTAAGACTTGACGCAAGCATGAGAAAAACAGGCTCTTATAGCCGCAGCTTATCTGATAAGTTAATTAAACAACTTACAGCTGAACAACCTATCAACAAAGAGAATAATGAAGGAGATCACGAAATAACCATTAGAGACTTAGCTGATGGTATTCCTTTAATTGATGAAGATTGGATTAAGGCTAATTTTACTGCTGCTGAAGAGCGAACACCCGAGCAAAATAAATGCCTGATAGCCTCTGACAACTTGGTGAATGAACTCAATAATGCTGACCTTATTGTTATTGGTCTGCCTATTTATAATTTTGGTGTACCGGCAGCTTTTAAGGCATGGATCGACCAAGTTGTACGTTCTAAATTAACCTTTCGATACGGTGATAATGGCCCGGTCGGTTTAGTGAATAACAAAAAAGCTTATATTATTATTACTTCTGGAGGTACTAAATTAGGTACGGAACTTGACTTTATTTCCGATTATTTACGGCATGTATTAGGCTTTATAGGTATTACTGATGTCACCTTGATTGATAGTAGCGGCCTTGGCAGAGATGAAGCAACAACGTTAGCGCAGGCAAATAACATCATTGAGTGTATTTAACTAAAAATGAGACAAGGAAATATGTAAATGAACAAACAGAAATCCCCCATTAATATACATGATTATTACCATGCGCATGTTTATTTTGAACAAGACACTTTAGCGTTTGCAAAAAATTTATGTGAAAAGGCAGGTGATTTATTCACTTTAAAGGTTGGTCGGTTGCATCAAAAGCCAATCGGCCCTCATCCAAAGTGGAGTTGTCAAATAACGTTTTCATCAAATGATTTTGAGCAATTTATTCCTTGGCTTGAAGTCAACCGTAAGGATTTAAGTGTATTAGTGCATGCATTAACTGATAATAACTTACAAGATCATACTGAATTTGCCTATTGGTTAGGAGAAGAAATTGAATTGAGCTTAGCGCTCTTTCAATCTTAATGACTAGGATTTTGCTAGCGTTTTAGAACTTGGCAGAAAAATAAAGATTTGAACGTTATGTTGTAGCTCCTGCGCAACAAGCTCCTAGCGGTTTCAATAACAAATTGCTTGGCCGAACAACATGCTTTTTTACTAACACCCAGCGAATAAATTAGTGTATGTAAATACTTTCTTTAGGCGATCGTATATCATCTTAAATTATTATTCTGCTTAATCGCTAAGGCAAAGGTAAAACATGCGCCTTTGTCAGGAAGATTAGTCACTTGGATTTTACTCTGATGAAGCTTTAGAATATGTTGACTGATAGCTAAGCCCAATCCGGTACCACTGGTACCTGCTTTAATATTAGCGCTTTGCACAAATTGCTCAAAAATAGCTTGAAATTCATTTTCAGGTACACCTGGACCTTGGTCCTTAATACTGACTTCAAGTAAGTTTTTGCTTTCTCCATCTTTCATATCTTCGATAGATAACATTTTATTGACCATACTTATGGTTAATAAACCTCCCTCTGGGCTGAACTTTACCGCATTCGAGAGTAAATTGATTAATACTTGCAACATCAGCTGCTCTTCAGCCCAAACGGTTGTCCCCGCACAGTTTTTTTCAACAACAACTTGAACTTTATTCTCCATAATATAAGCTTCCATTTCAGATAAGGCAGCGTTTAATATATCCATAAAATCTATGTTTTGAGGGGTAAACTCTATTTTACCTGCAATCAGTTTCTCAATATCTAATAAGTTATTTATCAATCGGAGTAACCTTTTTCCACTCTGATTAATATTACTTGCGTATCGACTTAATTTATCATTTTGAGGGTTTGATAAAGTCTTATCTAATATTTTTAGTGATAATTTAGAAAAGCTCAATATGGAATGCATGGGCGTACGTAGTTCATGTGAAATATTTGCTAAGAAAATAGATTTTGCTTTATTGGCTTTTTCTGCACTTTGTTTTGCTCTATGCATTTCGTCATGGGCATCACGCATATTTTGGTGTGCTTTAAGTAGCTTATTCATATGAATCGCGCGGCTTTTTTGCCAAATATAAAAGATGCCTATTATCACCATGAAATAACATAAATACGCAAGTGGTGAATTCCATGGAGCATGACGCACCGATATATTTATTTTACGGATATTTCCGAGTTCCCCAGTAAATGGAGATCTCGCTTGTACATTAAAGGTATATTTCCCCGCATTTAGTTTACCAAATTGTACTGTATTATCTTTTGATAACGGAAAACTCCATCTGTCTTTACCTTCTAGCCAAAACTGATATTGAGTTTCGTCCTGTCGCTCATATTCAAGTGTAGAAAAGCTGAACTTAAGGCCAATGTCATCATGGTTTAACATTAAGCTATCAGTATAAGGATGAATATTTATTCTTCCCACCTTAGGTGATAACAAACTAATATGACTAATAGTAACTTGCGGTATATTTTTGTTTTTTTGTTTTAACTCTTCGGGTGAAAACAGCGTGAAGCCTTTTACCGAGCCGTAAGCAAACACATTGTCATTTATTTTTGTGTACGCCCCTTCATTAAATTCGTTATTTGCTAGACCATCTTTCACTGAATAATGCTCAACAAACATACCATCCATTTTTAAATGATATATGCCAGAATGTGAACTAAACCAAAGATCACCATCGTTATCCATTTGTAAACCATAAATAATATCATCATTAAGCATTTCTGGACTTGTTAACTGGTAAACCAAGTCAAAACTATCCATGGTAAGGCCAATTAAACTATTCCCGGTGAAGGCTAACCAAAGAATATTGTTTTTATCCACTATCCAACTATCAATTTCAAATAAAATTGATTTGTCATCTTTTGATAACTGATAAATTAGTGTTAACTTTTCCGTGTCTAAACCTAAGCCCCATAGCTTGCCCTCCGTAGAAAACAACATGGTATTTTGTTTAGGGAGCTCCCCTAAAAATCGATGTGTGGATGCAATGCCAACGCCAGTCGCTGATAAATCTATTTTTTTAAGCTTGCCTGTTTTTACATGGTACTTGTAATATTGTTTATGACTAACGAACCATAAATAACCATGAGAATCTAAGTGAGCGCCTGTCATCCAGCTTGTTAGTACTTTCCGGTCAAGGTCATTGTTTATCTGTATTGGCGTTAACTGCCTTTGAACCGTATCAAAATACTTAACCCCAGCATCTGTTACCAACCATAATCCTTTACTTTCATCGGGAAACATATAGTAAATTAACATTTCATTCATAGGCTGGTTTATATCTTTTGCTACCAAGTAATTTTTGATATCTCCATTTGTCAGCGAAAACTCATTTAAACCATTTTCAGTACCAATCCAGAGTGTATTTTTCTTCCCCGGTGCCAATGACCAGACGATATTATTACTGAGTTGTTCAAATTCGCTACCTTGTCGAAAAACGTTGGTGAACTGCTGTGTCGACTGGCGCCAAAAGTATACCCCTTCAGAGGAAGAGGTAGCCCAAAGGTTGCCATTTTTATCCTTAAGTAAATTATTTATTATATTATTGGCAAGTTGATATTTTGAATTGCTAAATTTCCACAATAACTTGGCATCACTATTGTTAGTATCAAAATGATATAACCCTTTGGATGTTGCTAAATATAAGACTTGCTGATGCTGAACAATACTCCATACCCCAAGCTCGGTAAACTCGGGATTAAACACTAGCTCAGGTCCTATATCAGCGAGGTAGTTTTCAATTTTATTAATGGGTAAAGAAAACATTCCCTTATGAGAAGCAAGCCACAAAATATCATTCGCAACTATTAAGGCACTGATATTACCACTAGTCACTTGTCCATCTTTGCTATCTAAATGAGTAAGCTCTTTTAGTCTTTTATCATGGAAATTGTATAGGTATAACGAAGATGAGGTCAGAATGTAGAGCACTGAATTATGGATAGTTAGATCTTGAATCTTATCGCCTTCTTTCAATATAGATTCAAAGTCTATCAACGGAGTAAACTGGCTGCCTAGGTGATTTATAGCATATATTTTGTCTTTACTGGCCACTAAAATACGGCCATTGTTTTGTTCTGTTATTGAAACACGATACTGTACTTTACGATTCTTATTTTCACCTTTAGGCCATTGGAAGTGCTTGAACACTCCTTTACGGGTATTAAATGAATATATACCGGATGTTTGTGTAGCAATCCAAATACGTCCTGAGTTGTCACTAAAAAGTTCAATAATATTTTCTCTATCTAATACATCATTAGGCCCTTTGATTATATCAATCTCATAACCATCATAACGGTTTAAGCCCATTTCAGTGGCTATCCAGATAAAACCATCCACGTCTTGAACTATTTCTGTAACAAAACCCACAGAAAGACCTTCTTCAGTTGAAATTCTCGAAAGTTCAACTTGTTTTGCATTGACGAATGAACCAATAGTTACCATCAATAGTATAATTAGACCCTTGATGAATCGTATTTCTATCATTTTTAAATTCACTCGTGTGAAAGTTAGGTGTTGATAAACACTAGGTAAGTAAGATGATTATTTATTAACTTATCTCTTGCAACAGCAGAATTATTTTATCCAAGTCTGCTTTAATCCCACAACCAATATCTGTTGCTTTATGGGATTTATCCAAACAATCATCGGCTAACTTCATTATCAATTTTTCTTGATCATCTTCTAAACCCATGCGAGGTATTTCCCAGTCCAGTGAAGCTTGGAATTCATTAAAAACAGTTAAAATGTCGTGTTGCATTTCTTCAAAAGTACGGCTTGTATGACTGGATATCGTTCTAATCTCGGCAATTGTCTCTCTTATATGTTTTTGTTGCTGTTCTTTTAGATTTAACTCGTAAATACGGGTAATACATTTATCAATACCCGTTAAAATTACCGGTAAGGTATCAATGAGTCGTCCGTACTTCGCTTCATCACCCTTAGGCATATTTTTAACTAATATTTGCACCCTTGCAGCATTAAATTGTGTACGAGAATCAAAGCTAAAAATGCGGTCCTTACTCGCTAACAACTCCATTAATTCACATTCGATAGGGGTACTGGAAACATTATTAGCCAAACAAAGTTCAACGTTATCTGTTTTTATTCGTATACAACTATTTAACTCCATACTTTGACTCCATTCAAAGTACTTTTCACAAAGCTCTGCATATCCGGTAACGAGGAACATTTCTTCCATTATTCTAATAATTTCGCCCAGTTCACTGCTAACCGTCATGGCTGAAAAAGCCACTTTATTTGAACTTGCCACTGACGCTTTTAAATCAGAAACATCATCTTGATATGCCAACGTTCGATTAATTTTTTGCAACAATTCATCGGGTTCGAATGGTTTAACAAGATAGTCGATCGCTCCCGCTTTATAACCCTCTATTCGATCTTCTGCTTGGCCATGGGCTGAAACAAAAATAACAGAGGTTTTGTTCTCATAATCAACATCCTTAAGCTGTAAACAGGTTTGATATCCATCCAAGCCTGGCATATTGACATCCAGTAAAATAATATCAGGTAGTTCTTTACGGCAAAAATGTAGACATTCCTCACCGCTGTCAACGACCTCAATTTGAGAAAAATCGTCACATAGGAATTCGATCATAATTTCTCGGTTCAGCGGTTCATCATCTACCACTAAGATTCGTTTACTGTTATTCATAGTTACAACTCATCTGATTCTCTCGGACCGTAACTAAAATATAGTTCAGATCTAACAATGAAGAAGCTTAAAAATAAAGGAATTGTCCTGAGGATTAAATAAAGATGATCAATTAGAAGAGGTGGGCTACAAACCCTTTATTGTTTACTGAACTAAAAGATAGAAAAATAATACGCTACTGGTAAAAGTTGCGGTTTTTTTAAAGTGTGGCGGTACGATAAAGATTTGAACTCTAATAAGTTTTGGTGTTACAGACCCTACTCACTGGTTTTATTCCATGTGGATATTCACCTAAATATACTTTCATTCTGCCGCACTTAAAAAAAAACATTACCCATTTTCAAATTAAATTCGGCTGTTGATGCTAATAGACTTCATTAGAAAAAAGCTATTTATCATTTGATACTATATCTACCTATATTTGCTATCATAACGGCTTTCAAATTCATAAGGCAGCAGTACTGCGTGGCAGTTTTTCAACTTAGAGATTATCAACAAGAAGCCGTATCAAAGGTGCTCAAACACTTTCGAAAAACTAACGAATCTGCGGTGATTGTTTTACCTACAGGCTCAGGTAAAAGTCTGGTCATTGCCGAGCTTGCTCGATTAGCAAAACGAAAGATACTAGTGTTAACTCATGTGAAAGAGTTGGTCGAGCAAAATCATCAAAAATATGAAAGCTATGGTGTTACTGCCGGTATTTATTCTGCGGGATTAAAACTAAAAGAAACACAACACCAAGTCACCTTCGCCAGCATACAATCGGCAGCGCGAAATCTAGATGATTTTAATGAACCCTACTCCTTAATTATTATTGATGAATGTCATCGAGTTAACTTAGCCAATACTGACTCGCCTGATGAAAAACCTAAAGATAAAGACACGTCAAATAGCGAATCTCAAAAAGAAGCAAGTAAGCTGTCTAATAGCAATCAGTATCAACAAATTATTGAGAGGTTGCTGCAAGTTAATCCAGAGGTAAAGTTACTAGGGTTAACCGCAACCCCTTATCGTTTAGGCATGGGCTGGATTTATAAAAAACATTATCGTGGTTTTATGCGAAGTGAAGAAAAGCGGCCTTTTGAACACTGTATTTATGAACTACCGCTACGTTATTTAATCACCCAAAAATATTTAACCGAGCCCAATTTAGTTGATGCCACTATAGAACATTACGATTTTAGTAGCCTGCGATCAAACGCTTCTGGTGAATATAGTCCTATGGATATTAACCATTTATTAAATAAGAACCCAAGGGTGACACAAGGCATTATTGAACAGGTCATTGAGTTAGGTGAAGAGCGCCAAGGTATTATGGTCTTTGCCGCAACAGTTGAACATGCCAAAGAGGTTTATAGTTATCTACCCGCAAAGTTGAGCGCGTTAATTACTGGCGCTACCGACAACACTGAACGCGACCAATTAATCAAAGCATTCAAGCGTAAAGAAATTAAATACCTGGTTAATGTTTCGGTATTAACCACTGGCTTTGATGCGCCCCATGTCGATATGATTGCGATATTAAGGCCTACACAATCGGTTAGTCTCTATCAACAAATCATTGGTCGTGGCTTGCGCTTGAGTGAAAACAAAAAAGATTGCTTGGTGATTGACTATACCGGCAATGATTTTGACCTCTATCATCCAGAAGTAGGTGAAAAAAAGCCAAATAGTAAAAGTCAGCCGGTGCAAGTTATTTGCCCTAGTTGTGAATTTCCCAATATATTTTGGGGTATCTGTGATGATGACGGTTATTTAGTGGAACACTACGGCCGAAGATGTAAAGGCCTTGTCGATACTGGCAGTGAAGAACAAGCATACCTAGTAGAAAGCCAGAGTCAATGTACCTATCGCTTTGTCTTTAAAGAGTGCCCTCACTGTGGTGGTGAAAATGACATTGCGGCTCGAACCTGTTTGCAGTGTTTTGAGATTTTAGTTGATCCCGATGATATGCTGAAAAATGCACTGCAACTTAAAGATTCAAAAATTATTCGCTGCGCAGGTCTTAATTTAACCAGAGTTAATGGCAAGGTTAGTGATAAGGGATCTGATAAGTTAAAAATCACTTACCATGATGAGGAAGGCGCTGAGCTCAGTGAATCTTTTGACTTTAATAGGCCTAATCAGGTTAAAGCGTTCAATGATATCTTTTCTAAACGCCTTAGCGCTAAAATCAGTGTTCAACTGGGGTCAACTGACTCTTTTGAAGTGACGACGCTAGCGCAAGCATTAAAGCTAGCTAACCTATTGCCCTGCCCTGACTTTGTCATTGCCAGAAAACAAAAATACTACTGGCGTATTAAAGACAGGCTTTTTGACTATCAAGGTAAATACCGAAAAGCCAATGAGCTTAAATAACTCAATAACTAAGTAAAAAAACGCTCTATTACGATTAGCGTTTTTTACATGTGGTGGCGAGAATGGAACGATTATGGCCACTGGCTTTATTCAATGAAAATTGCCACTTGAGTAGTTATTACAGGAAATGAACTACTCAATTTAAATGTAGTAACTTATATTTGATCTGACAATTAAGAAAATATGACCTGACATAATCGTACAATAGAAAAATTAACCGCCCTGTACGAAGCTGCATGCAGGTTGGTATTGCGGGCTAGACACCTCCGACTACCCTATCTTGTGTATCCTGTTTGTTAACATGAATATTACAATCATTCCAGTTTTCTAAACTTTTTAGCGGTGATAAATCAGCTTGACCTATATCAAAATCTTCGTACAAAGGAAAGAAATCAGACCTTGAATCTAATTTTAAAAATAAACTAACGAAAACACTATCGGGTATATCATTTGTGTTTTTACAGCCCCCTAATACACGGACAGAAAAGCCAAAGTCATCACTTTCACCGCCATTTTTCAGATGATTTTTCATCTTCTTTTGTAGGTTTTTCATTCTTATCACATCTTCAGGGGATAATGTCAGTGCAGTCAAGGCTTCATTGTTCTTAAGCCCTTCAGCTATTGTTGGAACTCGTGGAGTATTATCAACCACTAGAAAGTACTGTTGCAATACCCTTAAATCTGGATTGTCGCTATGAATAAAAATTTTCATTTCAACGTCTCCAGTTTGTACCTGTATGGTATTCGACCTTTTGATAGCTATTGAAATAGCATCAGGGTTAAATTCGAGCGGGTTTGCCGTCATCATTTTATAAACACTAGATAATGGAATCCCTGCACAACCGACAATAGATAACACTATAAGTAACATCATTATTTTTTTCAAAACACCCAATCCTTATTTGATTATTTGAACTTACTTTTTTCTTAATCTCGAATAAGAGTCACATTTATGATTTAAGTTCCGTGCGGGATGAGTTTATGAAGGTTGATACCAGCGTGAGTGTTAATTTGCATAGCCATGATAGTCATATTGATTTCTACCGATACCTTGCTGATATCGCTTTACGCCATAGTGCGCCAAATGGTGCGAACCTATATGTTTTTGATATTTTTTAGCTACCTGAGTGATTTGTGCACCACTCATAACAGGCTTTCCCAAGTATTGCGGTGAATCCAGAGTAGAACCCTACGCCGAAGGGTTTGTGCTACAAACCTTTTCATGTCACTAAACGTAGAGAGCAAAAATCCCGTCAATCTTTCGATTAACGGGCATTTCTTAAGGTGGCACTGAGATCGAGATTTGAATTTTATTGTAGGTATTACCCTACAAACCCTTTCCGGTTTTCAAGGCATACACCTAAGCTATAATAATCAACTGGTTAGCTATTTCACTCCAAATAATTAATGCCAATATAATCATAATAAAAGATAATAATTTTCGGAAAATTATTAATGGCTATTAGCTGTGCCATTGAATGAACTTAAACAACTACGTTTGTATAGTTTATTCATATCGTAAAGCTTTAATTGGCTTTGCACGAGCTACTTTTATAGCATTACTGCCAACGGTTAACCAAGCAATAGCAATGGCTAAACAACTTGCTGCTAAACAAACAGGCACAATAAACCAAACTTCGATACGATATGGAAATTGCTCTAGCCATAACGACATTGCCCAAAAAGAGCCTATACTCGCTAACAAGCTAGCGATAACGATTGGTTTTGAAAACTGCCAGACTAATAACTTAACAATATCGCTAACATTAGCGCCCATTACTTTACGCAATCCTATTTCTTTAGTACGTCGCTCAGCGGTAAGGCTCGCTAAACCAAATAAGCCCATACATGCAACAATAACTGCCAGACTTGAAGCCACGGCTAACATGATTGACATTCTTTCTTCCTCAACAAATTGAGCTTCTATAGTATCGCTAACAAAAGTACGAACAAATGGCACATCACTAATATTTTCTTGCCAATAATTTTTTAATATTTTCTCAACTTCAATAGGAGAGCCGGTAAAATGTACGGCAATAAAACCAGCATTATCAGCATCTAAGAAATATACTTCAGGTTTCAAGGGTTCACGCACGGTTTGGTAATTAGTATTGGCTATTACCCCGATTATGGTGGCGTTTACACGTTTATTCCAATCAAATTGAATCGTTTTGCCAAGCGCATCGTCAGGTTTAGCACCAAAACCAAACTGTTTCACGGCTAATGCATTAATCAAAATATTAACTTCAAAAGGCCCAGGCTCTTGCTCAAATTGTTCTCGCGAAACAGTAATGTCACGACCAAATTCTTGATCGAACATTCGCCCAGCAAGTAACTTGGTATCAAAGGTGTCCTGGTATTCAAAGTCAATTTCTTTAAAAGAAGCCACATGCTTAGTCAGGTTAGTTTCCCCCTTAATGGTTAATTCAGTGGTTCTTATAGCACCAGTAGAAGGAAAAAGATCAATATAGCTAGCAGAAATAATACCGGGTAAATCCTTAATTTGCTGTTGAATGACTTCCTGTCTCGGTACTAAAGTTTCACGACCAACCCCATGTAAGATAACAATATGATCTTTATCGTACCCTAACTCTAAATTGCTGGCGTGATCCCGTTGAGCATAAATAACCACTGAGCAAATAATTAAACTAATCGAGACAATAAATTGAAAAATTACCAATATATTACTTAAGGTGGCACTGCCTGAAGCATTGGTCGATTTATTCGCTTTTAAAATTTCACCAGGTCTGAAAGCCGATAAAATAAAGGCGGGATAAATTCCGCCGATCACGCCAGTAAATAAGACCAAACACAACATCACAGCTAAAGTATAACCATCACTATAAGCTATCAGTAAGTCACGCCCTAAAAAACTATTATAAGCAGGCATAAGCAATTCGGCTAAAGCTACACCTACAACTAGCGCTATTAACGCAATAAAAATGGTTTCACCTAAAAATTGAATAATAAGTTGTTTTTGTGATGCACCCAGTACTTTTCTCATCGCTACTTCTCTTGCTCGTCGAGTGGATCTGGCAATAGAAAGGTTGGTAAAGTTAATACATGCTGTCACCAATATCAGTATTGCAATAGCAGCAAAAATAATCAGGTTCGATTTTTTATTAGGATAGTTTAAATATATCTCTTGGATGGGTTGCGTGGCTAAGCTAAAGAATTCGGTTGCAATACTGTATTGATCTGACCAGTAATCCGGTACCGCAACATTATCAGTGACAAAACGAACTAAATTTTTGTTGATGTTTTCAATATCAATGCCTGGTTTGAGCTTAAAATACGTAGTTGTTCTTGTTGCTAACCAGTTATTAAACATCCATGGTTGCTCAACAAAGTCATCTTCATTTAACTTAATTAAAGCATTAAAGGAAATCACAGTATTGCGGGGGAGTTTTTTATAAACTGCGCCAACTCGATAATCATATTTACTATTAGATTGCGCAATAGTTAATACTTTGCCTATTACATCTGTACTGCCATAATATTTAATTGCCAACTCTTGGGATAACGCAATTGAGCGGTTATCGTTTAACGTTTGTTTTAAATCACCTGTTAATACTTCAATATCAAAAATATCGGCCGTTTCAGGGTCAGTTAAATATATAGGCTCTTCAAATACACTATCTCCCACGGCAATAATAGGCCATTCCTGAACGAAACGAGTGGCAGTACTTATATCCTCCGAAAAATAATTTAATAAGGCTTGTTTGGCTTTTCCTGAAACATCACCATTGCCAAAGGGCTCATTACCCGGTGATTGAATAGACGATTCTATTCGGTAGATATTATCGGCATCTGTCCAAAATTGATCATATTGATTTTCATCGATAATAAATAAAATTAACATTAAGCAGGCACCTAACCCAATCGCTAAACCGAGAATGTTGATGGCGCTATAAAGTTTATTTTTAAACAAGTTTCTAAACGCTATAAGCAAATAATTTTTAAACATATTGTTCCTTTGCTCTCACTTTAATGTGAGTACTGTATATTAAATGACGCAATTACGTAGCACTGTTCTTTAGGCGGCACGTACATTTTCAGTGACAATATTGCCATCAAATAAATTTATTGTGCGACGGGCATAATCAGCATGGGCAGGACTATGCGTTACCATGATAATGGTGGTACCTTCGTCGTTTAATGCTTGTAACATTTCCATGACTTCTTTACCATGAGCACTATCAAGGTTACCCGTTGGCTCATCAGCTAAAATTAACGTTTGGTCCCCAACCACGGCGCGCGCAACAGCAACACGTTGTTGTTGACCACCTGATAACTGACTCGGCATATGTTTTGCCCGATGAGCAATTCCAACTTTGTCCATGACCTTGTCAACTCTCTTTTTACGTTCAGCACTCGGGATGTTGTGATACAGTAATGCCAGTTCAATATTCTCTTCAACTGATAGTTCATCAATTAAATTAAAACTTTGAAAAATAAAGCCTATGTTTTTTTTACGAATATTAGCTAGCTGCTTTTCTGAATAACCTGAAATATCTTCATCATTAAATGTATACTGCCCTGCAGAAGGGCTATCAAGCATGCCAATAATGCTCAGCAAGGTAGATTTCCCGCAACCTGAAGGCCCCATTATGGCAACAAACTCGCCGTTATCTATTTCAATATTCACGCCATTTAGAGCGGTTGTTTCAACTTCATCCGTTCGATATTTTCGAGTTAGTTCTTGTAGTTTTAACATAATGAGCATCCTATTTTTAAATAAACTATTTTAAGTGGATAATTACTAACTAAAATTAAGTACTTTACCTACTTAATGAATAAAAAGTACATTTCAAAGAGCAATAGCTATGCCAACCCGTTTACCATTGATTTTATTCATTTATTTTCAAAAGTAATTATTGAACTACGATCCTACTGTACATTTTCGTACAGTAGGTGTACGGTATTAAACACTTTGCATAATTAGAAATATTCTCTTGAAAATAGATGCCCGCATATTAATTATTGATGATGATCCCGATATACTTCTTTCTGGGAAATTGTTATTAGAATGTTACTTTTCTAGCATTACCCTGTGCGAACGCCCAGAAAGTATTCCTCAACTATTAAGTGAGAAGAAGTTTGATGTCATTATGTTAGACATGAACTTTTCTCCCGGTGAAAGTAGTGGTAGACAAGGTTATTTCTGGTTAGAAAAAATACTGCTCATAGATCCACAAGCCGTAGTGATTATGATCACCGCCCATGGTTGTATTGATGTTGCCGTTGATACTATGAAAATGGGGGCAACAGACTTCATAGCGAAACCCTGGCATAACGAAAAAGTTATCGCGACCCTGTCTTCTGCAACTCAATTAAATAAAGCTCGTATGGAAGCTAAGGAGTTGAGAACAACCAACAAGTTTCTAGCACAAGCGTCGACAAAACAGCTCAATCAACAATTGTTGGGTAATTCACCAGCAATGAATAAGGTACACTCGTTGATTGAGCGATGTGCTCCCACTGATGCAAATGTGTTGATATTGGGTGAAAATGGTACTGGTAAAGAGCTAGTTGCTAGAGAAGTTCATGCACAAAGTTTGCGCTGTGATCATGTGTTTATGTCCGTTGATTTAGGTGCTATTTCCGAGTCATTGTTTGAAAGTGAGCTCTTTGGTCATAAAAAAGGTGCATTTACTGGTGCTAACGAAAACCGGATTGGTCGCTTGCAAGCAGCTGATGGCGGTACCTTATTTTTAGACGAAATTGGCAATATACCACTGCATTTGCAAGCTAAACTATTAACTGTCTTAGAACAACGTCTGGTTACCCCCATAGGGGCAAACTCACCCCAACCTTTTAATGTGAGAGTCATTGCGGCCACCAATGTCAGCCGACAGGATTTAAGCCTAGAAACAAAGTTTAGACAGGATTTATTATTTCGTTTAAATACAGTAGAAATAAGTTTACCTGCTATAAGGGAACGCAAAGCAGACATTGAAATGATTTCTACATATTATATTGATTTTTATAGTAAAAAATATGGAAAGGTCATTAAGACAATGACAAATGATGCTTTAATCTCTGTGGTAAACTACCCTTGGCCTGGCAATGTAAGAGCATTAAG
>Ga0209396_1001870_pt1 | contig 22711 bp, 19 predicted proteins | sample GOMGulsemesocosm_6_FD_184638 | JGI IMG/M metagenome (GOLD analysis project Ga0209396, IMG submission 184638) | Methane-oxidizing microbial communities from mesocosms in the Gulf of Mexico - GOM8C Gulf of Mexico (SPAdes) (version 2) | ecosystem: Environmental > Aquatic > Marine > Cold seeps... | reverse complement strand
TAACCACTCGTGAATGGAAAAACTCAGCCTCATTTAATTCAGGTTCATAAACAACAACCTCAATGCCTTTGGCCTTAATCCGTTTCATTATACCTTGAATTGACGAGGCTCTAAAATTATCAGAACCCGTCTTCATAATTAAACGATACACACCGACAATTTTCGGATTGCGTTTAATTATCGAGTCAGCGATATGATCTTTACGGGTGCTGTTCGCATCAACAATGGCGCTAATTAGCGAGTTAGGCACATCTTTATAATTAGCACGAAGCTGCTTGGTATCTTTAGGCAAACAATAGCCCCCATAACCAAACGATGGGTTGTTATAGTGAGAACCAATGCGAGGATCTAACCCTACACCTTCAATGATGTGTTGTGTATTTAAACCATGTGTTTCAGCATAAGTATCAAGCTCATTAAAATAAGCAACCCGCATCGCTAAATAAGTATTCGAGAATAGCTTAACTGCTTCAGCCTCGGTAGAATCAGTAAACAAAATATCAATATCTTGTTTAATAGCTCCTTGAGCTAATAAATTGGCAAAAACTTTCGCGCGCTCAGACTGCTCACCCACGATAATTCTTGAAGGATGCAAGTTGTCATAAAGCGCCTTACCTTCACGCAAAAACTCGGGTGAAAATATTATATTATCACAACCTAGCTCTTTTTTAATCCGTTCAGTATACCCGACTGGCACAGTTGATTTAATAATCATAACTGCCGCAGGATTTATTGACATAACATCCTTAATCACAGCCTCAACAGAAGAGGTATTAAAGTAATTATTGATTGGGTCATAGTCAGTTGGGGTAGCGATAACGACAAAGTCAGCATCTTTGTAAGCTAATATTTTATCTAATGTAGCAATAAAGTTTAATTCTTTATTTTGTAAAAAATCTTCAATTTCAGTATCAGCAATTGGTGGGATACCTTTGTTCAATTGATTTATTTTTTCTTCGATTATATCGACAGCAATCACTTCATTGTGCTGAGCAAGTAACATAGCATTGGATAAACCTACGTAGCCTGTTCCAGCAATGGCTATTTTCATATTAAAATCCCAAATATACGGTCTATAAAATAAGTCTTAAACTTAATGATTATTTTTGTAGTAACTGAAGAGCAGCCAACGCCTGCACTAGAAATTGTCTAGTCAAAGCTAAGAAGTCTACTCATCGATAACTACTGAATACATTCTTTACTGTTAATAACATAGCGAACTCAGCTTAGTGATTTTTTCTATTTTCTCACATTTTTCTTATAAAGCGTCCTCGAATTTTATACATACAGAATAAAATAGATAGACTTTAGACTAGCTATTACTTTTCCTAATAATGTCGAATAAATATGAAAATATAAACTTGGGATACACCTTAAGCAATCTATCTCTAACATGCTTATGAAGGTAGGCTCTTTGAAGCCATCGCAATCCGAGTTTTTTGATCATAGGGTGATAGTAATCACCTTTAATTGCTGTTTGAGTTATAAAACCGCCACACGTAACTGCTTTTAGAATATACTTTGAGTTCTGAAGACAATAAATCGCAAAATCCTCTTGAGCCGGAGTACCCATGCCAACGATTAAAAGTTCACATTTGTTTTTATCTAATTCTGCTAGTACTTCATTAAAAAACTCACGTTTAATATAACCGTCACGATAGTATTGCAACTTTAAATCAGGGTATTTAATCTGTAAATTTATCTGTGCTTTTTCTACTTCATTAGCGGTTGCACCGACGATAGCAACACTTTTCTCTGTTTCGGCTGCATAAGAAAAGAATTGGCTAGCAACTGACGAAAAATCAAAGCTAGCTCTTAGCAGTTTTTTCTCTCTTCTAACATTTGTCAGCAAACATAAAGCCTGACCATCTACAAACCAGAATTTAACACCTTCAACCAAATCACTTCTGTTAGCAATTAAGGAATACGAAAATGGATTTACAAAACTGATTACAGCACTTTCGTCGCATGTTAATGCAGTTAAAAAATCATTAGAAGTAGATAATTTTTTTTCTAGTGCTGAATTGATAATAATTCTAGCCATCTTGCATCCCCCACTTCTTTACTCAAAAAAGCGACTACTTTTTCTCTTCTAATATAACCGCCTGAAACATAGAACGCTAAAGCCCCAACTAAGCCCATATCTTCATCTGCAGGGCATAAGCTTCTTGGGTATAGTATACCATTATCCATTGGAGAGACGGAGTCAATAATTAAGCCATAATCCCTAACCTTTCCTCCAGAAAGAATCTCTCTTGGGCCTGACAAACAATCTACACTGAGTATGTCCATATTTAATATACATGCTTCGGCAAGAACATTAGGAAACCCTTCAAACTCTGAATGCAGGATAAAACAGTCACACTTGGCCATAACTGAGTAAGGATTTACCTGATAATCGATAATAGAAATATTATGACCTACAGATAATTGTTTCAACTCCCCTTCCAAAGGGCCTTCACCAACAATCAATAAGTGGTCACGGCGACCGGTCTTTTGTTGAAACAAGACAAAATTTTGGATCAGTGAATAAAATCGCTTCTGATCAGATAATCTACCTATCGATAGAAAACTTTTATATTGGCATTCCACCAAGGGTAATGAAAAATCAACAGGCATTTTTCCTTGCTGGGTGATAAATTCAATATCATAACTATTAAAGACAACGTCAACCTGTTCAGCAGCAATGTTAAAATTATTTACCAAGTCATCTTTGATAGCATATGAATTGCATAATATTTTTGTAGCCTTAGGATACACTCTAGCTATTATTGCTTGTGCTATTTTTAAAATATACTTAGAGCGACTACCATATTGAATTGATAAGTAATTCCTTACATTACAATAGGTCTTTATTCCTGACTCTTTAGAGCACAGCACAGAGTAAATGTTACTCCACTCCAAAAATGATACACAGCACTCAGGTTTGAGCGTTAGAATAAGTTTCTTTAGTGCAAAATATCTAGCTGCAATATTAAACACTCTCCCAATGAACGAACTATCCGATATAGACAAAGAGACATACTTTAGTTTACTGCTCTCTATTAATTCATAGGCAGAACTCTGAGGCGGGTACAAAGAGGTTATATACACATCATGATCGCTTGAACACAACTCAGCAAGTTTTATCATTTGCTTTTCAGCCCCGCCACTTTCTAGCCTATCGATGACAAAGAGGATCTTTTTTGTGCTTTTTATATTTTCCAACGAAACCTCTCAATAAAAATAAAATACAACTTGAAAATCATTAATTCCCCCCTGTATGATTAAGACCTCAATTCCTGCTTGTAAGATGTTTGCGGGCGGATTGTTTTTCGATCGAACCCTGCTTGTAATCCGAAAACTAATGCAATAAAAAAACCAATCTTATAGCCATCAAACGGGTTTCCAGCTAAAGCATAAAAAGCCATAGATACTATTGATATATGACAAGAAAATAACAACGCATTTAATGTTGAGTATTTAGTTGTTAATCTGACGGTCAGCCTTAATATTAAAAATGAAGACAAAATCAATAAAACAACAAATATTATTATCGTGGCAAGCCCGAACAAAGCATAACGATAGAAATAATCTAAATATGCATTCTCAATCACTTTTTCATAAGAGCCAGGTTTGCCGTAAAACCAGTTTTCAATACCAGTATCCCAAGCTAAATTAGCTTGTCTCAATCGAGTCATTGTAGAACCATCTATTTTACCGTCTCCAGTTAAAAATTCAATAAAACGACTAATATGAGATATTTCAATTCCTGATGCAATAATAAGAAAGACAGACGTAATAAACAAACTAAGCATGCAGATAATTAACGTTCGTCCTCCTCTAAAACCAAAGATAACCAATAAAAAGCCTAGATAACCAACAGAAAATAAAGTAGCAACATAGCCAACTTTCGACTGAGATATAAAAATAGCTAGCAATGTAATTAATATCGAGAAAATATATTTTTTTTGCTTATATACGAAAAGCTTAGTTAAACAAAAAATCAAATAAAATCCCAACACGGCACAAGTATTATACACCCATTCAAAAGTCCCAGGAGCTCGATGCCCCATAGGGGTTACAATATCACTCGCATTAAAAAGTCTAATAAAACTAAAGGAAGGATTAATATACTGAACAAATATACTAATTAGCAATAGTATATAGATAGAATTAATAACTCTGTCGATGTGTTTCTGGCTCTCGGGTAAAAGAAAGTTGGAGCTGCAGTTATAAGCGGCCACAAACACAATTACATTAAATATTGGCTTAACAAACACAAATATTTTTTGTGGATCAGTATAACTGAGGTTGTTTATGAAAACATGAAACAGCAGGGGATAAAATATCAAAAACAATACTGACTCAAAAGGTATTATCAACCGCCGAACGTATATATAAACAACCAAAAGACTAATAAAAGGCATTATGAAATAGAAAGACTTCTGAGCTACAAAATCACTCACTGGAATAAGGTAGGTTGGCCAAAAAAACAAAACAGTAAACATTGTCAAAAATGGAACTGTTGAACGCTTTTTTTGAAAACTATGAATCACCTTGTTTACCTAAAGCGTTGTAAAAACTTAATTGAGAACATTCGAATGTCTCAAATTTAAATTGGTTATGTACAATCTGGCTAAGTGACATTGAATATTCATTAAGGTTTTCGGGGTTTGAAAAAACAGACACCATTGCATTGCTTAGCTTTTCTACATTGCCAAGCGGGGTAATTAAAGCTCCTTTTTCAAAAACTTCTGCACCGTCAACATCAGATAAAATCAGTGGGATGCCATAACCGGCAGCTTCAAGAAGGCTATTGTTAAGCCAAATTACATCAGCATGCAAAACAAACGCACTGGCGACTATGTTTTCCCACGGATTATTTGAAAATGGCTTAAGTGTTACTCGACTTTGCATATTATTGAGAATAATATAGTCCCTAATTTCGTTTTCATACGTTCTCTCAGGAGAAAACCCTCCATCATTAGCGACACCAACGATAGTAAGTCTAGCTTTAGGGTGATCCATAGATGCCTTATAAAAGGCAGCGACGGTTTCTTTAACATACCGCATTTCACGCACACTATTAATATAAATAATTTCTTGGACATCAGGGTTAAAAAGGCTACGTTGGTATTCAAAGTCAACGGGTAAAACGTTATTAATACTTCTAATTTTATTTTTTAAAATACCAAAACTTTCAATTTTAGAAGGCATGTAACGTTCTTTCGCTAAGATAGAGTTACATAATTTTAATGTGTTAACGATCGAAGCCTTTCTTAACCAGCGGTGTGATTCGATGCAACGTATCTCAGTACCTCTGCAAACAGCGATGACTGGAATGCCTCTTAGTCTACAAGTAAGCGTCACTAGTAACGCAGCGAGTGAAGAGTCAAAATACACCTCTACATGGTGAACATCTGGTTTCTTAATAAAAACGAGGCTCAAAATAAGTTTAAACAAAGTCGTTTGAATTATTCTGTTTTTCAGTCGATTAAGTAAAGAATGACTCAAATAGTCTTCAGATTGAGATAACTTGTAATATATAGGTTCAAAACCATGCTTCAAAAAAGGCTCGTAACTCTTTGTTAGCTTGGATATTAAGTGATCAAAACCGACCACTAAAATCTTCATTTATACACCTGATTAGACATTATTACTCGCCCTGATTTTATTTAAACTTGTATACCATTTCATATAATTGACTTTACGCCAAACGTGCCAACCAAAGGGTTTATCACCATCTAACACAGCATCTATTTCCTTGATTAATAGTTTTTTTATAATAAAGTCAGGAGCTTTATTATTAACTATCTGTTCAGTTATCTCAGTTCTCAAGCTCTGCATCCAGCTATATTCAGGCGTCGTAAAACCGACTTTATCTTTTCGGTCTAAAATTTCATCAGGAACTATCCCTCTCATTGCTTCCTTGAAAATGTGCTTCGTAGCCCCATTTTTTGACACTAAGAACTCTTCTGGAAAGCTCAAGACCAATTCGACTAGCGGAATTGTTAAAAATGGAACTCGGCTTTCGATAGAAGCACTCATAGAGTTTCGGTCACCGTGTCTTAACAAGTTTTGCAAACCAGAAACTGTTAGACCATTAGCAAGTCTAGTCATTAATCTACGCCCTTTAACTGGTGACAAGTACAATGCTTTACTTCGGCACATATCCACATTTTCACTCTGTAATACTTTTACATCTAACCAGATTGGTGAGTCCGCCTTACCGGTTATTCTTTGGTAATATTCGAACCAACTGCGGGGCATCACACTCCAAATGGTACTCAATAAACCTTCTGACATAGTACGGTTGGGCCAAGTTCTCCATTTAACGAGGAAGTTCAAAGCACCTATAAAACGTCCTTTATCTATTAATGAATGGATAATTTGTCCTGGATAACCAGCATATCCACCTAACAACTCATCGGCACCTTGTCCGTCAAGAGTAACTTTTACTCCTGCACTGCGCGCTGCCTCATAAACCTTTTTTTGAACAAAGATACTTGTTCCGCCAAATGGTTCTCCTTGAACATCAACCAACTCGTTGAGAGAAGAGCTAAGATCGGCGTGATCAGCGTATACTTTATGCGGTATAGCAGAAACATGCTCATTAACAACATCAACCCAACATTCTTCACTTATCGACTCATCTTCTGCGATATAGCTAAATGTATTAATAGGTAACTCTGGATATAAAAACCGAATTGAACAAACTATTGCAGAAGAGTCAACTCCACCAGAAAGAGCACACCCAATAGGTACATCACTTCTCAAGTGTTTCTTTATGCTATCTAAAAAAGCAGCGCGTAACGCTTTTTTTGCTGCGTCAAACGTCCACTCTTTCTCTTCTATATTTGGGAACCACCAACGGGAATTTTTTATACGTGAGTTAGTTTTTAAGCAGTACGTTGTAATGTGTGCCGGTTGAACATGCTTGATATCAGCAATAAACGTAGATTCAGTATCGTCATAATAGCCATGATTGAGATAATTGAATGCCGTTTGATGATCAATTTTAAACTCTTTAGTCATTAACCCTAATACACTAGATAACTCCGACGAAAAAATAAGTTGAGAATTACTATGATAGACAAATAATGGTTTAATCCCGAAAGGATCTCTAATTAAGGTAACTGTCTCTTGTATTAAATCAAAAATACAGAAAGAATACATCCCCTCTAATCGTGGTAGAACAGCTTCCCCCCACTCTATCCAAGCATTTAAAAGAACTTCCGTATCAGATTCTGACTCAAAAACATGACCCAAATTAACTAATTCTTCTTTTAATTCAAGGTAATTATATATCTCACCATTAAAGACTATTTCGAATTGAGCACATTGACTTCGCATTGGCTGATGACCATTACTACTAAGATCAATTATCGATAACCTAGCGTGACCTAAACTCAAGTAAGCACTTTCCCCAATGGTAAACGACTTAATACCTTTATCGTCAGGCCCTCTATGTTTTTGCATCGCTAATGCAGACGAAAACACTGTATCGCTATCGCTTGGTGGTTTTACCCAGAATGAACCTAAAAGACCGCACATACTTTAACCCCACCACTTATAAATATTAATAACATCATGTAAAAAACACCAAGAAGAATAAATTACTCATAAAAACACAAAAAACATAAAAGTAATTAATCGGAACTTTGTAATAAAATTGAGAAAAAGAGACGTTTAAAATAAACGTCATCAGTGAAACAAATAATGTGCTGTAAGCAGCACCTATTGCACCATACACAGGAATCATAATATCGTTGAGTATGAAATTAACTCCGCCAGCAGTTAAGTTAATAACCGCAATAAATTTTGTCTTTTTACTGAGAGACAACCCTGGAAAAAAAAGATACATAGATGACATTAAGGCTGAAGCTACCAGAAAAGGTATGTAATATGCTGCTTCACTATAGTTATCACCAACTACAATCGTAACTATAAATTGCGAAGATAAGGTTAAAATGATAACAAGCATCGACGATATCAATAGATAATAATGAAACAACTTAGCCAAAGCTGCTGGTGTAGTTGCCTCTTTGTGCTTAGAGTAAATCATAGGTGTCAGTGCATACTGAAACCCGATCATTAAGAACGATACAATACTAGCTAACTTAATGCCGACAGCGTAGCCTGCCAGAGCATTTAGTCCCAAGTGACTTTTCACCATGATCCTATCTATATTCAATAGAATAATCACGCCTAAGCTAGAAAAAACTAATGGAAATGAGAATATTAACATTCTTATTAATATCTCGCGATTAAACTCAAATTTAATCCATTGCCGTGAAAGGTAGAGTGCAAAGATGCAAGCTATAGCTGTACCTGAAGTTTGCCCTGCAATTAAACCAAATACCCCTAAATCGAAATAAAGAACCAAAAGCAAAGATAAAACTGCTGATACTATCGCATTTAAAAGAGATAAATATACGACATTCTTAGTAAGAAAATTGATCCTGAGAATATTTAAGAATGACGTGAGCATAACATTTAGCCACATATAAATGGCTGAAACAACTACCAATGGAGCATATTTATCATTATCGAAAAGAAGAAGAGCAATAGGCTTTGAAAAAGAACCAATTAATCCTGCGACTAACCCCAATGAAACGAAGGCAAACCAAAACCCTGTTGAGGATATTGAAATTTGTTTCTTTTTATCCTTTACCTCTTCAGGGAAAAACCTAAAGACGGACTGTGCAATTTCCAGAGTTATAACTACAGCTAACAGACTCCCCAATACTAATGTGTAGTCATAAGCACCATAGTCATCCTTAGGGATAATCCTTGTGAAAACGGGTAAAAGAAGGAAACCGACCCCTCGGGTTAAAATATTACAAAAGGTATAGAATACCGAATCTTTGAGTAACTGCTTAATCATTTATAATACTATTTAGTCGTTGGCCGTTTACACTAGCTCTACAATTCTTAAACGCCCAATCAAAACCTCTGTCCGCATAAGCCTTTATTTCTTCAGGATTGTCTAATAAATATTTCAAATTATCATAGACTTGCCAATAAGGTGTAACCATCCAAGCTTCATTTGCCCCTAAACCTAGTGCAGGTTCAATATTGCTATCCGCCGAAGTAAGCATCGCACAGTTATGAACTAATGCTTCAACACCAAAAACACCTGGAATAAACGCATAGAATTGATTTAAAACAATATGAGATTCTTTTAAGGCAGCCAGAACTTGACTGTTGCTAGCATTCTTTAATTCTATATAGTTAAATATATAGCCCTCCAACTCTAACTTTTTTATAGCCGCATGCACTAGCTGGGTACCTTTCACTATAGGAGACGTTGGTGAGTGAAGTATATTTATCATGCTAGGATTATCGAATTTCTCATTATCCTTCTGAAACTCTTTATCCGGATAAAAATATAAAAGGTCATGAACTTTTATATCTATATATGTCATTTGATCTACAGGGGCATTGAAAATACAGTTAGCATATTTTTCTGCAATTTTTGCCAAACGTTTTCTTTTATTTTCATTTTCATTAGAATCAATCCCAATTGATGAATATCTCTCATATGTTGTTAAAGTATCAATACCTCTATTTATACCAAATTCATCTAATAGCTTATAAGACCTAATCTCAGAGCCAAGAAAATAACAAACAATCTTTTTATTCCCCTTCTTTAGGATCTCAAATTCAGTTTGACGACCATCAACATATGGATTTAAAAAACCAACATCACCCAAATATAAAAATTTATCATATTTACTTGATAAGTAACCCAGCAACAAAGGCGAATAAATCAAATTAACGATTTTAAGAATGCCTTTTTTGGGATACACCTCATAATCATATTTAAAATCATAAAAACGATTAGGGGCAAAATTTACTGCTACAGAGCTTGGTAATGCCATTGATAAATTTTTAAGCATTGCGGCAGTTTCAGCAGCAACAACTACCCAGCCATTCTCTTTTTTCGTGCTTAATAAGCTACATACATAGTGGCTTATTTTAACAAGTAGCATTTGTATGATACCTGCATATACAATTAATTGTTTTTTCAAAATAATAATACACCTATCCAAAAGCTTACTTAACTTATAAATTCAAATAATGAGACTATTTTTCTACGTTTTAAAGAAAAACTTAGAAACACCTGCAAAACAACCCGGTAACCAACTACTGTCAAAATGAAACAACACAACAGCGATTACAGCTAACGCTCTTAATCCATTTATATCCGTTCTATCTGTCAATCGCACACTCACGATCAATTAAATTCATTTAGATTTAGATTTTTATTTCTATTTCTATTTTCTAATTCATTAATAATTTCAATTAATGCGGCATGTAAATATCTTTTAGGAAACCAACCAAGGGCCGTGTATGCTTTTTCGTTATTGTATAGAAAGTTGTGCGATTCCCCTCCTTTAACAACGTCTACGTACTCAAGGGCACACCCTACAACTTGCTTCTTGATTGTTATTGCCAACTCGGTCATTGTGCAAGAATAATCAGCGGTAACATTAAACGTTTGAAAGATTTTTTTTGACATAGAAAGTTCAACACAAGCAGCAATATCGTCGACGTGAATAAAGTTTTGAGCCCTTTGCCCATCGCCCCAAACCAATATTTTTTTTGTACTCAAAGCTTGTTTAATGAAGTTACTAATAACTACACTTCCGCTCATGCCAATACCATATGGGCTCGATATTCTTAAAATAGTGGAGAGGCCTGTTCTCTTGAACAATATTTCACCTTCGTGCTTCGCTTTTAAATAATGTGTAGTAGTATCTAGTTTAGAGTTTTCATTAAGCGAATATAAAGAAGTACCATAAAGCCCACATGATGAAATATAGATTGATGGCACACCTCGACGAAGAGAAAGTTCCGCAATAACTTTATCCATCGTTATATTTTGATTGTATAAAGTTTCTGTGTCGTCAGATACTCTTCTAGGTATGTTACATGCTGTATGAACAATTATATCTAGCTCAGGCACCTTATCTGATAATTCATTAAAAGAGATTGTTGATAGATCACATACAATTCCATCATCTAAAGGTGATCTCGCAGTTTTTATTACTTTATAACCAGCTATTTCTAATCTTTTTACAATATTACTGCCTACGAAACCCTTTGCCCCAGTAACTAACACTGTTTTCATTAAAATTTATCCTAAAATAAAGTATGATACCATTATGCTTAGAAAATAAAAAAGAGCTTGCATCACAAGCCCTTTAATTATCGAGGATAACTAAAATGTATTATTCTAAGGTATCAATACTCTTACCAGATAATTTAGTTTCTTTTAATGTTCTGATTATTTCTGCATCTTTAAATTCAAAATTTACTGCCGGTTGTTCATTAAAAAAGTACTGACGAATTAGTAATTCCGGTTCATTGTAACCTACCATAGCTCTTAATGAGGTTGTTCCAGAAAATCTTGGATTTATTTCGAAAACATACATATGACCTCTCATCATTCTACATTGGATATTGATGGTGCCAACAGAACCTAATGCTAATGCGAGTTTTTCACATTGAGAAGTTACTTGCGGAAACTTACCAATTAACCCATGAGACACACCAGTACTAACAACCAACTCAGGACCTAGCTCAGTCCGAGATGTGATATTTGGTTGATTAACTCTTCGCTGCAATATTCCACTTAAATCTCTTTTAACAGCTATCGAATTAATAAATTTCCCATTAATATCATTCAAAACACCTACAGTGTACTCTTCATCAGAAGAGCCAACGTATTCTTGAACAAGAAAATTACTGGTTTCATAAACCTCGTCAAGATATCCCAATATAGTTTTAAGCTGGTTTAAGTTTTGTGCAAGATAAATATCCTTAGAACCCCCTCCACCTACAGCTGGTTTTAGAACTACAGGAAAAAAGTCAACTTGCTCCTCTAAACTTTTTTCAGTTTCTAATTCAATAGTTTTTGGGTATTTAAAGCCATTGTCTTTTAAAAAAGAAATAGTTTCGCTTTTGTCTAGACAAATATCCAAAACAGACGAAGAACAAATAGGCAGGTAAATATTGCGACTTTCAAACTCAGACCTATAAAGATCTAACACTTTAATTTCAGCTTCATTACCTGATAAAACCACATCAATATTATATTTATCACAATACTTTAAAAGGGAGGAAATAAACTTATCATCATTCGCACGGGGCAGAAGTACGGCTTGATCAACATCATTAAATTGTGGAACGTCTCTAGAATTATCGGCTCCGACAATAAAAAAATCAGTTTTTGTTGAAGCTTTTATAGTTTTTAATAATTGATCGCCTGGTCCACATCCACCAATGGCTGTAATTAGGACATTTATTGTTCTTTCTTTCATTTTATTCACTCTGTAATAAAAAACTAAAATTTAATGACATTTGTATAAAAACCTGATTTTTCAATAAAGTTATTAAGCTATAAATTTTTCCTTATATTCAATCAATTTCGCCACTATTTACAAAGTAGTTGTAGCTCCTAATTTATAAGTCATACTGACTTATAAATTAGGGCTGATTGTAGAGACTTACAAGATTTAAAATTGAATTTATAAATTCAATTTATTTCCATAACAGTTTTCATTTGTCCTTAATAGGACATTTACTACGTCTTCATGTAGTTTATTATTCTGTATTAACTGGTTATTTATTTCTTTCATTTCATATCGAAAAATAGTAGGTATTCCACTATCCGTATCAAAAATACAAACACTACCAAGAGAACCTTGATCTCTTGGTAGTCCACAGCTGCCTACATTAACAAACACTTTATTAGATTGTTCACGTATAAAAGGTCTATGTGTATTAGCCATAAATATAAAATCATCTTCTACTCCGTCATACCCTTCAAGCGATGTGTCTGGGTAAACATACCCGTTAGTTAAATCATCTGGGGAACCATGCATCATAGCTAACCTCCCACATTTAACAGTTTTTCTAATCACTTGCGGTAAAGAGCTCAGATGCTCAATGATTTTGACCGATAATTTATCTTTTAACTGATTAAGCTGATACACCTTATCTTTTTTTTCTTCTATACTTTTTTTTTGTAAAAGCATAGCATCATGATTTCCTAAAATAGAGGTTATTAAGCTAGTGTTCTCAGTTAAATATGCTAATACTTCCAAACTACTTACATAACCGACAGCATCCCCAAGGAAATATATTTCATCTACATTGAATGATTTCAAAATTTTTAACGCTTTAAAAAAACCATCTATGTTGCCATGGGCATCTGATAGCATACCTATTTTCATATTAATTAAAATACTCTTTGATCTTTTCGGTTACCCTTAAAACATCAACCCCATCATAACAAGGAAGAGTAATCGTATTATTTTCCAACCAAAATGCATTAGGTTGAATTGAATTATATTTATTTTTATAAAAAGTTGTGCCGCTTAAACAATAAGTACCTAATGTAGACTCTATATTTTGCTCTGCTAGGTGATCGATTAAATCGTCTCGCTTAACACCTTCAGGAACAGTAAAAATTAATGACTGAATATTATGATAAACACAATCGGCTATTTGCTGTCGTTTCATACCTAATGGCTCTAAAGCTGCAGCATATTGATCCGCAATTAAGTTACGACGCTCTGTAATAGCATCAAGTTTTTCAACTTGCTTCCAACCCATAAGTGCTTGTATTTCACTCATCCGGTAGTTATAGCCAAAATCAACAAAGTCGAATACTTTACCACGTAAGCCAGAAGCGCCATGATTCGCTTTCATATCTAACCATGCGGCGTATTTAGGGTTATTAGTAAGTATTGCCCCACCTTCACCAGTTGTAAGTAACTTGCGTGGATGAAAACTAAAACAAGTTAAATCAGCAATATTACCTACTTTAATACCATTAACTGAACTACCAATGGCACAAGCTGCATCTTCAATTAACGGAATACCGAACTCTTCACAAACGGCTTTTATGTTATCCAAGCCAGAAGGACTGCCTAAAGCGTCAACAAAAATAACCGCTTTGACTTTGTCATCTAATTTACTACGTAAATCAGTAACTGACATATTGTAAGTGTCTTTGTTTACATCAATAAAAATTGGCGTTGCTTCTACATCCTCAACTACATTTGCCGTTGCGGGGAAAGAGAAGTCAGAAATCGCAACTTTGTCGCCTTTCTTAATACCAAGTGCCTTTAAACACATAGTTAAAGCGGTTGTTGCGGATGTCATTGGCACTGCGTATAAGCAACCTGTGTAATCCGTTAAGCTTTTAACAAACTTAGTAACATGCTGACCTTTGGTTAGCTGACCTGAGTCGAATATCTCCTCAAGCTCTGTAGATAATTCATTAAATGAGATATACGGTTTAATTAATTTTATTCTTTCGTTCACGGCTCTATCCTGTAAATTTGTTTTTATACCAATCAAGAGTATCAGCTAAACCTTTTTCAAAAGAAGTTAGGTTATATGAAATAAGCGCTGTCACTTTTGCATTACTAGCATTATGAGTAAGCACATCGGCTCCACGTGCTTCTTTACGAACCAGTTCGCCTTGATAGTCGTAATAGGTGATTATTTTAGTTAAGAGCTCTTTCACTGAATAACAATTGTCGGTAGATATATTGACACTTTCACCGGCCGGCATTACATCAAATAATTTAACTACCGCATCAACGGTGTCTGTTACATAAATAAAATCTCTACTCTGATTACCTTCACCATGCAATTCAGGGGCAATATCATTATGAATACGCCAAGCCGTAATTGGAATAATACCAGCGAGCAAGCCTTTATAATTCTGACGAGGGCCATAGTTGTTGAACGGGCGCACAATGAAAGCGTCCACATCAAACATATTGACATAGCTTTCAACTGCCAAATCGGCAGCCGCTTTACCCGCAGCATAGGTTGTTGTGGGTGCTTTTGGATGTTTTTCATCCATAGGCTCATACACTGCCGTACCATAAACTTCTGAAGTAGAAAAATGGCAAAGTGATTTAAATTTACCTTTTCGCTGGAGCTCTAGTAAATTTATCGTTCCAGTAACATTAGTTGTAAATGCATTACCTGGATTAATAAATGAATAGTTTAACGCTTTAGTGGCGAGGTTAAATACAATATCGACTTGGTGAGCATCAAAAATATACTCTAGGCTTTCTTTGTATTCAATATCTTCGTTGTAGAATACCGCCCCCTTAGAAACGGCTTTTTCAATGTTTTCTTCAGAGCCAAGAAACAAATTATCTACAATAATAACTTGTTTAGCACCATCGGCAATTAGACGGTCCACTAGGTGGCTACCTATAAAACCGGCGCCCCCCGTAACTAAAACACATTTATCGACATAGCTTTCTCTAAGCATTATTTATTTGCTCCAAAATAAATTCGCTTATTCTCAATGATTCCACACCACTATGAACTGTCGGTAAGTTTGGAGCTATATCACCATTACAGGCAGCAATAAATGCCTGATGTTCCATTAACAATGCTTCTTGAGGCTTAACTTCAATCTGCTGCTCTAATGAAGAGACTATATATGGCTGGCCAACTTCTTGAGTCATTGTAGATTGCTTATGTACTATTAGTTCTTTGCGTACCAACTCGGCATCGATATAAGCATTAGCAGTAGTAACTTGAATAGTTCGTTGCTTTTTCTCAGTCATTCGACTAGCCAAAACGCGCGAAAGAGTGCCATTTTCGTGATGAAGTAATGCAGAGGCAAAGGCGACTAGGTCATGCTCTTTTTTGCCATAGGCTACTACACTTTTTACGGGTCCATTTAAATACAAAGCGAGATCAATATCATGGATCATTAAATCCAAAACAACATCAACATCCGTGATACGCGAACTTAATCTATTGGTTCTTGAAAAATCCGCATTAATGACTTCATCATTCATAAGCACTCTTTTTAATTCAATAACAACAGGATTAAATCGCTCAATAAACCCACACTGAATAAACATGCCATATTTATCAGCTAATTCTTTAATCTTAAGACCCTGCTCAAGGGTTTCTGCTAAAGGCTTTTCAATGAAAACATTTTTAACTTTACCAGCGCATAAGTTAAAATAATCAAAATGTGTACTTGTCGGAGTAACAATTACAACAGCGTCAGCACCTGAAATAGCAGTATTAGCATCCATAGTATACGGCACTTGGTATTGCTCAGAAAGCATTACTAATTGGTCTTCATTAAAATCAAAAATATTGGTTACTTCAACACCTTTGAGCATACTAAGTATTCTCAGGTGATTTTTACCCATATTTCCAACGCCTAATATGGCAACTTTTAAAGTCATGTCAAATCTCTATTAAATTAAGTTATTTTATTACCGGCTTTGTCTATTTTAGCGACAATTCTTGCGGGGTTACCTACAACTAAAGTGTATGGTGGCACATCTTTTGTTACAACAGAGCCAGCTGCTATCATTGCATACTCACCAATTGTTATTCCGCAAATTATGGTCGAATTGGCGCCAAGGCTTGCACCATTTTTAACTAATGTATTCGTTATTTTCCAATCTGAATTAAAGGCTCTTGGCACTTTATCATTGGTAAAAGAAACATTTGGGCCAACAAATACATCGTTTTCTATGGTGACGCCTTGGTAAACTGAAACTGAATTTTGAATTTTGCATCCATTACCAATAGTTACGCCTGCATCAATGTATACATCCTTTGATATTATACAGTTAGAACCAATTACAGCGTTTTCTCTAACCTGTGTATTGATCCAAATTTTTGTTCCACTTCCGATAACCGCTTCAGAGCTAACATTCGCTGTTGCGTCAATATAAATATCAGTGCCCATTATAACGCCTCAATTAAGTTACAAATTGATTTGATATCAGCGGCGTCTAGGTATGGATGCATAGGCAAGCTAAATACTCTGCCGGCTGCATTGCTAGACACTTTGAAATCACCAACATTGTATCCTAAGCTTGCAAAGACTTTTTGCTCATGCAGTGGTATTGGATAGTATACGGCCACTGGAACATCATTACTTTTCAGATGTTCCATGATTAAAGTTCGGTGTGCGTCATTCTTAGCCATCAAAGTATACTGAGCCCAGGCACTTACGTAACCTTCAGGAACTTTTGGCGTTGTAACTCCGTCAACTTCTGCCAATCTACTTGAATATAAGCTAGCTACATTTTGGCGCTGCGCTATCTCTTGATCGAATACAGCAAGTTTAGGGAGTAAGACCGCGGCCTGGATTGTATCTAATCTCCCCGTCAATCCTAATCTTACATTTTGGTATTTATCACTTCCTTGGCCATGTACACGAATTGAACGTAATTTTTCTGCAATATCATCACTATCAGTGAATATTGCACCACCATCCCCGTAACAACCAAGTGGTTTAGCTGGAAAGAAGGAAGTGCAACCTATGTCAGACAAGCCACCTGCTTTTCCGCCATTCACCACGCCACCAAATCCTTGTGCAGCATCTTCGATTACGATCAAGCCAAAATCATTTGCAATTTCATTGATTTTTTCAGCTTCAGCCGGCAGACCAAATAAGTCGACGGTAATAATTGCTTTAATTTTATCAATTTCAGTACAAATTTTTGAGTGAATAGTTGTCTGTTTGTTGGCAATTGCATTCAAGGTGTCTTTCAGTAATCTAGGTGACAAGTTAAATGTTTCGATATCAATATCAACGAACAATGGCGTAGCACCAACAAACTTTATGGCCTCAGCTGTCGCGATAAAAGTAAATGGTGTAGTGACAACCACATCTCCCTCACCAATACCGTGAGCCATTAAAGCCATTACGAGGGCGTCAGTGCCCGATGAACAGGAAATACAATGTTTTGTTCCTACATATTCAGCTAACTCCGCCTCGAGAGTGATAACCTCAGGCCCCATGACATATTGACCATGATCTAATACTTTATGAATATTAGTATCGATTTTTTCTTTAAGTAGTGCGTATTGTGTTTTTAAATCAATGAATTGCATTGTAATATCTCTGCTAAATTAAGTTTGTGAACTAAGTGATACATATCCATCACTTAGAAGGTAACGCTCACCAGTATGAACACAGGATACTTCTGCATTACCTGTTAATGGTAAATCCAATTGCTCACCAAAACGGCTCATCCACCCGATTTGTTTTGCCGGAACGCCAACCATTAATGCGTAAGGTTTGACATTTTTATTAACTACAGCACCGGCGCCAATAAATGAGTATTCCCCGATAGTTGTACCACATACGATAGTGCAGTTAGCGCCTAATGTTGCGCCACGTTTAACTAAGGTATCTAGATATTGATCTTTACGTTCGATGCCTGAACGCGGATTATAGACGTTGGTAAACACCATGCTTGGCCCACAGAATACTTCTGCTTCCATATGAACGTTGTCATATACAGAGACATTATTTTGGATTTTACATTTATCACCAATGGTTACATCATTGCCAACAAAAACATTTTGCCCCAGTGAAACACCCTCACCAATTTGTGCGCCACCACAAACATGAACAAAATGCCAAACACGGGAATCTTTACCAATTTGTGCACCATCATCAACGATAGCGCTTTCATGCTTGTAATATTCAGTCATTAGCTTATCACTTTACTAACAAAAGGATGAACATCTGAGCTATTGACGACCACATCTTGGTTTCTTATTTCGCTGACAATTTCGATACTCTTACGTGCTTCTTCTAATCCAAAGCCACCGTCATTTAAAATATGTTGGTAACTTAATGTGTGTAGATCAGTAAAGCCACCCGAGAACTCAATTTCGTTGCCATCGACAGTAATCGAGCGGTATGTTCTTTGTCCGGTTGCTTTTACTGCCTCAGGAATATAATCATAGTTAACAGATAGAAACCATCGTACTTTTGCGTGCTTAAATTCTAAATAACCAGCGCTAGCGTCTTGCTGTTTCAGGTGGGGTTCATTTACCTTTAGTTCACCAAAAACCCATCCAAGCATGTCATAGAAATGAACACCGATGTTGGTTGCAATACCACCTGACTTATTATCATCACCTTTCCAAGATGTGAAATACCAATGACCGCGGCTTGTTAAATACGTTAAATCGACATCAAATACTTTGTTAGGATTCTTAGCTATCTCAGCTGCTACCGATTCTTTTAATGCAACAATACTAGGGTGTAGACGCAATTGTAGAATATTGTAAACCTGCTTCCCAGTCTCATCTTGAACAACTTTTAACGCATCAATATTATGTGGGTTCAATACTAAGGGCTTTTCACAAATAGCATGGGCTCCATGACGTAAAGCAAAGCGAATATGTGAGTCATGTAAATAATTTGGTGAGGCAATACTGACATAATCAATATTGGTGCCTTCACGCTTTAATAAATCAATATGTCGATCGAAACGCTCATATTCAGTAAAAAAATCAGCGTTTGGGAAATGGCTATCGATAATACCTACCGAGTCATTTTTATCTAATGCTGCAACCAGAATATTCCCAGTCTCTTTAATTGCCTTCATATGACGAGGAGCGATATAACCAGCAGCACCAATCATTGCGAAATTTTTCATTTTATAACCTTATATCAGAATCGTTTAAACTAAACACATGCTTTACGTCGTATAATACGTGTGAGTCTTTACCTAATGCACGAATATTATCTACGCCCATCTCTTTAAATTCACTATGGTCAACCGCTAAAACAATGGCGTCGTAGGTGTTTTTTTTCAGTCCAGAGACGAGCTCCTCTCCATATTCATCTTGAACTTCTTGAGGATTAGCCCACGAATCGTAAATATCAACAGACATGTTAAAGTCTTTCAGTTCTTTAATGATGTCGATTATTTTGGTATTGCGTACATCAGGACAATCACCTTTAAAGGTGAAACCCATAACCAGAACTTTGGCTTCGTCGATATGTATTTTTTTACTTGATATTTTCTTTACTAATTGCGTTGCTACATAAGCGCCCATTCCGTCATTGATCCGACGTCCGGCAAGAATAACTTCAGGACGATAACCAACCTCTAATGCTTTATAGGTTAAGTAATAAGGGTCAACACTAATACAATGACCACCTACTAATCCAGGCTTGAATGGTAAGAAATTCCATTTAGTTCCCGCTGCTTTGAGGACTTCTTCAGTATCGATATCAAGTTTGTTAAATATTTTTGAAAATTCATTGATTATCGCTATGTTCAAATCACGCTGGGTATTCTCTATGACTTTCGCTGCCTCAGCTACTTTTATCGAGCTCGCCTTATGTGTGCCAGCTTCGATAATCGAACTATAAAGCTCATCCACAAAATCCGCTATTTCGGCTGTTGAGCCAGAAGTGATTTTGATTATTTTGGTCAATGTATTGACCTTATCGCCAGGATTGATTCGTTCCGGTGAATATCCTGCAAAAAAATCCTGATTAAAAGTCAACCCAGATTGTTTTTCGATTATTGGCAAACACACTTCTTCAGTCGCGCCCGGGTATACTGTCGATTCAAATATCACCACATCGCCTTTTTTAACATACAGAGCGACTAATTCAGAAGCTTTTTTTAGTGGCGTTAAATCTGGTGCATTGTTGTCATCTATAGGAGTGGGTACAGTGACAATATATACATTACACTTTTCTAAATGATCGCTATCGTACGAAAACGAAAGGTTATTAAGTTGTCTAAGTTCTTCATCGCTAACCTCTAAGGTTGAGTCATGCCCATCGCTTAATCCTTTGATACGATTTATATTGATATCAAAGCCTACGGTGGGATATTTTTTACTGAACTCTACAGCTAAAGGCAAACCTACATATCCTAAGCCGATTATTGCAATTTTTGCTTCATTAATATTGTCCACTCGAACCATCCATCAATAACTTTCAAATTTTTAATTAATATTCATCTAGAAGTAATCATGTTACTTCTAGTCTGTTTGCCCATGGAAACATTACGAAGCCCCTTGCCCTGTAAGGACTTGAGATAAGTAACTTCCACTGCGATTAGCTCGTTTCTGTTTTCTTTTTATGCCACCACTAAAACTTTTCCTGCATATTAAGCTTGAATAACGTCAACATTAAACCTCAGCAATAAAAGTACCACAGAGACACACTCCAACCACTTTGAGACAGGTGGTTACACTCAAGCTACTGTAACTAATTATTTTATCTTAATTAACTCAACAGGCCCCAATAGGTTCTATTTTTCACTTTCGATTATTTTGCTTTAAATAATTTTCTAAATAACGTTAACAGTCGCCATACATGATTTATTGCATAGGCATAAATAACAAATACGCAGACAAACAACGATAGCGTAAGCCACTCAGGTGCATGTAATGCTTCCAGCGATATTCCGACCAAAGTCAATGCAACAGAGATACAGCTTATCAATGCGAGTGTTTGTCTAGATGAGAAGCCTGCTCTTAAAAAGATATGGTGTAAATGGTCACGATCTGGTTTGAATGGTGATTGCCCTTTTCGAATTCGGCGTACCATAATTGCGGCCATGTCCATTAGCGGTACTGCTATTAACCACAATGCAGTTACTGGTTTAAATGCTTGTTGTTCTGATTGAGTGCCCACTACTAATAGCCAAACCACGGTTAGGCCAATTAACATGCTGCCAGCGTCACCCATGAATATTTTTTTAAATTTAGAGCTTGGCCATTCGAGGTTAAACATTAAATAAGCTAAAGTTGCCGCAATAAACAATACAGGCAGTAGAAACCATTCATTGTGGGTTTGGCTTAATAGAAAAGCTAACGAGCAAAAGGTGATCATCGATAACATGCCTGCTAGGCCGTCGATGCCGTCGACCATATTAAAGGCATTAATGGCACCGACTACGGCAATAACCGTTAATAGCGTACCAAACACGCCTAAATGGACATCGCCAAAACCAAATATGTTGCCAAGGTTTTCAAGGTAAAGCTCTGCGCCAAATATCATCATGCTAGCGATTAACACCTGCGCGACCATGCGCGGTTTCACTGGTAAGTCTTGATAGTCGTCAAGCACGCCAATGAACACGATTAAGGCAGCAGCAATTAAATATAAATTAAGTGCTTGGCTTTGCGGCAAAAAGACCATTGAGGCCATTAATACCCCAAGGAAAATGCCAATGCCGCCGACTAATGGAATAGATCCGGTATGGACTTTGCGGGCATTAGGATTGTCAACTAATCCTAATTTAACCGCAATAGGCTTGGAACAACGAATGCAAACATATGAGGTCAAAAAAGTAAAAACTAACGGTACTATAAAATCCATAATAAACTCTTTTGTTTAAATCTATTTTTTAATCTACTTTTTAGAAAAGTATCTAATCAACACGAACATAACAGCTAGCATGCCACCAAGCAACACGCCCAACACACAAATTAGTGCGCGCTTTGGGCTGTCTTTTAGCTCTGGCACCAAGGCAGGATCGATGGTTTTAAACGCGTATTGTTCGCGTACTTCGGCAAACATTATGGTTTTAGTTTGCTCTTCTATTATTTGATACAGCACATTTTGCAAATCACTTAACCGGGTTTTACCTAACTGTTGCTCAAGGTAACTGATGCTTTTATGGGCTTCGGTTAAGTCGCGGGTTTTCATTTCAAGGTTGATAGCATCGATTAACCAGTCAACCCATTGCTTGGCCACTGCCGGTGAGAAATGTTTGACTGAAATGGTGACCATTGAGCTGGTTTTGTCTTGGCTAATGTCAATCAGTGCTGAAAATGCTTTATAAGCTTCTTGTGCTGAGGGTTGTGGGCTAAATGGCGCTTTAACTTCGCGTAGCCATTTTTTCTCGTTAACATCGTAAGCCTGCTGGTTGTAAATCAA
>Ga0209396_1001867_pt1 | contig 22736 bp, 20 predicted proteins | sample GOMGulsemesocosm_6_FD_184638 | JGI IMG/M metagenome (GOLD analysis project Ga0209396, IMG submission 184638) | Methane-oxidizing microbial communities from mesocosms in the Gulf of Mexico - GOM8C Gulf of Mexico (SPAdes) (version 2) | ecosystem: Environmental > Aquatic > Marine > Cold seeps... | reverse complement strand
CTGGTGAAATTAACCGTCCAATTACGGTTCGTGGTTTAGGTGTTACTAAAGGCGCACGTGCAGCTATTGAAGCTGCTGGCGGAAAAATCGAGGAATAGTACAGCATGGCTACACCAGGAATGGCTACATCTAAAGGTAGTAAAGGCGCAGGCGGAATGTCTGAGCTTAAGCAAAGATTATGGTTTGTTCTCGGCGCACTTATAGTGTTCCGCTTGGGATCATTCGTGCCAATCCCTGGTATTGACGCCGCTGTATTAGCTCAGTTGTTTGAACAACAAAAGGGCACCATTGTAGAGATGTTTAACATGTTCTCTGGTGGTGCGCTTGAGCGAGCCTCTGTATTGGCACTTGGTATTATGCCGTACATCTCAGCTTCAATAATTATGCAATTGCTTACGGTAATGCACCCGGCAATGGCAGAATTAAAGAAAGAAGGTGAAGCTGGACGTCGTAAAATCAGTCAATACACCCGCTACGGCACGTTAGTTCTAGCGACAGTACAATCAATTGCAATTGCAAGAAGTTTACCAGGAATGATGCCCGGTCTAGTAATGGACGCAGGTTTTGGTTTCTACTTTGCTGCTGTAGTAAGTTTAGTAACTGGTACCATGTTTTTGATGTGGTTAGGTGAACAAATTACTGAACGTGGTATTGGTAATGGTATTTCAATCTTAATATTTGCAGGTATCGTTGCTGGCATGCCTTCAGCTGTTGCACAAACAGCAGAGATGGCGCGCCAAGGTGAATTGCACCCATTAGTATTATTGTTGATGTGTGTCATAGTATTTGCTGTAACATTTTTTGTAGTATTTGTAGAACGTGGTCAACGACGTATTGTTGTTAACTATGCTAAACGTCAGCAAGGCCGTAAGGTTTTCGCTGCACAAAGCACACATCTACCATTAAAAGTGAATATGGCTGGTGTTATACCACCAATCTTCGCATCAAGTATTATCTTGTTCCCAGGCACTCTAGCGAGTTGGTTTGGTCAAGGTGAAGGTGCGGTTGCTGACTTTTTACAAGAAGTATCTATTGCTATTTCTCCAGGTCAGCCACTGTACGTTATGTTACTTGCAGCAGCGATAATATTTTTCTGTTTCTTTTACACGGCACTTGTTTTCAATCCGCGTGAAACAGCAGATAACCTAAAAAAATCAGGTGCGTTTATTCCTGGGATCCGTCCTGGTGAGCAAACGTCTAAATATATAGATAAAGTGATGACTCGTTTAACCTTAGCTGGTGCGATGTATATTACCTTTATCTGTTTGGTACCTCAGTTCATGATCATCGCATGGGACGTACAGTTCTATTTCGGTGGTACATCATTACTTATTATTGTAGTGGTTATTATGGACTTTATGGCACAAGTACAGACTCATATGATGTCTCATCAATATGACAATGTGCTTAAGAAAGCTAACTTAAAGGGTTAGGCTTAGGCTTAACCTAATAGGTAAACGGAGTATAAAATGAAAGTACGTGCATCCGTAAAAAAGATTTGTCGTAATTGTAAAGTGGTTAAACGCAAAGGCGTAGTACGCATTCTTTGTGTTGAACCTAAGCACAAACAAAGACAAGGTTAGTCTTAGAATTATCTAAGCTAACAGCAATATCTTTTAGAAGTAGCATTGTGCAGAGATTTCTGTATAATGCCGCTTCGATTTGCAGAAAAGAAGACGGGTTGGGTATCCTAACGGGCTTTCCAACCTGATAAATTTTAAACTACTATAGGAGATGTGTTAGTGGCCCGTATCGCTGGCATTAACATCCCTGATCGTAAGCATGCAGTAATCGCCATTACTGCGATTTTCGGTATCGGAGCAACACGCGCAAAGGCAATTTGTGCGGCTGCAGGTATCGCAGAATCAACGAAGATCAGTGAATTAGACGAAGCAAAAATTGATTTGCTTCGAGCTGAAGTGGATAAATACACCGTAGAAGGTGATTTACGCCGTGAAGTTTCAATGAATATTAAACGTCTTATGGATTTAGGTTGTTACCGTGGTATACGCCACCGTCGCAGTCTTCCTCTACGTGGTCAGCGCACTAAAACGAATGCGCGTACCCGTAAAGGTCCTCGTAAGCCAATTAAGAAGTAAGAGGAACTAGACAATGGCTAAAACACCTGTACGTACGCGTAAACGCGTAAAAAAACAAGTTGCTGATGGCATGGCTCATATCCACGCCTCTTTCAACAACACAATCGTAACTCTTACAGATCGTCAAGGTAATGCTTTATCTTGGGCAACTGCAGGTGGTTCAGGTTTCCGTGGTTCACGTAAATCTACACCTTTTGCTGCTCAGGTAGCTGCAGACCGTGCTGGCGCCGCTGCAAAAGAGTTTGGTTTGAAGAATATTGAAGTGTTCGTTAAAGGCCCTGGACCAGGACGTGAGTCTGCAATCCGTGCTTTAAATGCTGCTGGTTTTAAAATCACCAACATTACTGACGTTACACCTATTCCTCATAATGGTTGTCGTCCTCCTAAGAAACGTCGCGTTTAATCGTACTTTTTTAGGATAGTTGGAGAAAGAAAATGGCTAGATATTTAGGTCCTAAGTTAAAACTTAGTCGCCGCGAAGGTACAGATTTGTTCCTTAAAAGCGGTGTTAGAGCAATTGACACTAAATGTAAAATCGAAACAATACCAGGTCAGCACGGCGCACGTCGCGGTCGTTTGTCTGATTACGGTGTTCAACTTCGTGAAAAACAAAAAGTTCGTCGTATTTATGGCGTACTAGAAAAACAATTCCGTAATTACTACAAAGAAGCGGCTCGTTTGAAAGGTAATACAGGTGAAAACTTGTTACAACTTTTAGAGAAACGTCTTGATAACGTAGTATACCGTATGGGCTATGCAAGCACTCGTGCTGAAGCTCGTCAACTAGTTAGCCATAAAGCTATCGTAGTAAACGGCGTAGTTGTTAATATTCCATCTTTCAACGTTAAAGCTGAAGATGCAGTTTCAATCCGTGAGAAATCTAAAACTCAAGCGCGTATTATCGCAGCTTTAGAATTAGCTGAACAACGTGAGAAACCAGTCTGGGTTGAAGTAGATAACAAGAAACTTGAAGGCGTTTTTAAACGTGTTCCTGATCGTTCTGACTTGTCTGCCGAAATTAATGAACAGTTAATTGTTGAACTTTACTCTAAGTAAAGTAGCACTTAAGAGAGGACATATATGCAGGGTTCTGTAACCGAATTCCTTAGACCACGATTGGTTGGTATTGAAACCGTTAGTGCTACTCGTGCTAAGGTAACTTTAGAGCCATTAGAGCGTGGTTTTGGTCACACTTTAGGTAATGCGTTACGTCGCATTCTTCTATCTTCAATGCCAGGTTGTGCTGTAACTGAAGTTGAAATTGACGGCGTACTACACGAATACAGTAGTAAAGAAGGTGTTCAAGAGGACATCATCGAAATATTGTTGAACCTTAAGGGACTAGCAATAAGTTTAGAAGGTAAAAACGAAGCTGTTATTACTTTAACTAAATCCGGTGAAGGCCCTGTAACGGCAGCTGATATCCAGCATGATGGAGATGTAGAAATTGCAAATCCTGGTCATGTAATCTGTAACTTAACAGGTGATGGTTCTATCAGCATGCGTATCAAAATTGAAATGGGACGTGGTTATGTTCCTGCTTCAGTTAGACGCGATGCCGAAGACGAAGATCGTGCAATCGGACGTTTGTTAGTTGATGCTTCATTCAGTCCAGTTGTAAGAATTGCCTACGATGTTGACTCTGCCCGAGTTGAACAACGTACTGATTTAGACAAACTTGTACTTGATATGGAAACCAATGGAACATTGGATCCAGAAGAGGCTATTCGTCGTGCTTCAACAATTTTAGCTGAACAGCTAGATGCGTTTGTAGAATTGCGTGATATTAAAGAAGTAGAGCAAGTAGAAGCTAAACCACTATTTGACCCTATTTTGCTTCGTCCAGTAGATGATCTTGAATTAACAGTTCGTTCAGCAAACTGTTTAAAAGCAGAAGCAATTCAATATATTGGCGATTTAGTACAGCGTGCAGAAGTTGAACTTCTTAAAACACCTAATTTAGGTAAGAAGTCTTTAACAGAAATCAAAGACGTTTTAGCGTCTCGTGGTTTATCTTTAGGGATGCGTCTTGAAAATTGGCCGCCTGAAAGCATTGCTGATAACGACTAACTCGTTCATCATTTTTTTAATAGTTTGAGAGAAGGATTAACTTATGCGCCATCGTCAAAGCGGTCGCCAGTTAAACCGTAATAGCAGTCATCGTAAAGCGATGTTCCGCAATATGGCAAGCTCTTTAGTTAAGCACGGCGTTATTAAAACGACTGTAGCTAAAGCTAAAGAACTACGTATGGTAGTTGAGCCATTGATTACATTGGCTAAAACTGACAGTGTTGCAAATCGCCGTTTAGCGTTTGCTCGTACACAAGATAAAGAAGTAGTAGGTATTTTATTCAACGAACTTGGTGCTCGTTACCAAGAACGTCCAGGTGGATACACTCGCATTTTAAAATGTGGTTTCCGTACTGGTGATAAAGCGCCTATGGCTTATATTGAATTAGTAGACCGACCTGCAGTTGAAGAAGCTGTAGAAGAAGTTGAAGAAGCAGTAGAAGCATAATTTAGCTTAGCTAAATTTACTTTAAAATTAAAAACGGAGCTTCGGCTCCGTTTTTGTTTTATAAACATCCCCACACTAATTTTTAGTAAAACTTGACCAACCCTAAAATTCTCCGTATAACATTTAACCCCATTGCAAAGAGAATTAACTATGTCATCACGCAACCCTATCATAGCCGTAACAGGTTCATCTGGAGCAGGTACGTCTACTACGATAGAATCGTTTGAACACATATTTCGTTCATTAGGCATTACTTCAGCAACTGTTGAAGGTGACAGCTTTCATCGATACTCCCGGCAAGAAATGGATCTTGAAAAAAGAAAAGCAAGGGAAGATAGAAGAAATATCAGTTATTTTGGTGATGAAGCCAATGACTTTGATGCGTTGGAAAGGTTATTCAAAGACTATTCTGAAACAGGTAAAGGCAAGGTTCGACGCTATCTTCACACATTCGATGAAGCCGTGCCCTACAACCAAATGCCTGGTACATTTACCCCATGGGAAGACTTAGGTGAGGGAACAGACTTATTGTTTTATGAAGGCTTACATGGTGGTGTAGTCACTAAAAAAAATGATGTTGCCAAACAAGTCGATTTGCTTATTGGTATGGTTCCTATTGTGAATCTTGAGTGGATCCAAAAAATAATCCGTGATACTAACAAGCGTGGCCATAGCAGAGAGGCCGTTACTGCAAGCATAGTACGTAGCATGGAAGATTACATATCTTACATTACACCACAATTCTCAAAAACACATATCAATTTTCAGCGTGTGCCAACGGTAGACACATCTAATCCGTTTAGTGCAAAAGCGATACCGAGCCTAGATGAAAGTTTTGTCGTGATACGCTTTCGTGAAGGGACAAGTGTGAATTTCCCATATTATCTTTCAATGATCGATGGCGCATTTATGTCTCGGATCAATACCCTTGTTGTTCCTGGGGGGAAAATGGGTTTAGCCATGGAGTTACTGTTGACACCATTAATTCAGGATTTAATGAATAAGAAACACGAAGCTAATAAACAAATAGATTGGATGAGTGACTTATAAGAGAATGCTGTAATTATATGATTACAGCATTTGTATGAGGTTATTTTATTACTTTTCAATTATTTCGAAATCGTGAGTGATATTGACTGATTTATTTAACATTAATGCCACTGAACAGTATTTATCTGCTGAAAGGTTAACGGCACGCGCAACATGTTTATCAGCAACATTTACACCCGTTATTACAAAGTGTAAATGAATATCTGAAAAAAGTTTAGGTACTGAATCTACACGCTTTGCTTCAATGTCTACTCGGCAACCTTCAACTTGCTGACGTGTTTTCTCCAAAATACTGACCACATCAACTGACGAACATGCTCCTAATGATATAAGGACATTTTCAAGTGGGCTAGGGGCTAATGCACCGCCGTTTGCATCTAAAACAATCGTATGACCACTTTCTGAAGTACCCATAAATAATTCGTCACCTACCCACTTTACACTTGCTTTCATTGTTATACCTTATAGTTAGAAATTATATAGGCAATAGTAACGTGCATTGGACTGTATTTTCCAGTTATTCGCTAAAAGAAAAAAACTAAAATCAAGAAAGAATTAAACTATCGTGATACATTGTAAAATATCACTTGAGTAAAATGTTATCGTTAGTATAATACCGCCTCACTTCTTGAGTATCTCTTAATTCCCAAAAAACTAAGATTCACCCGACAAGTGTAACTATTCATTTTAAATGGGTAGACAAATAGGGGTATAGTTCCAATTGGTAGAACAGCGGTCTCCAAAACCGATGGTTGGGAGTTCGAGTCTCTCTACCCCTGCCATATTTAAGAAAGTATTTATTTTAATACTTTTGAAGTAGACTTCACTGATGAAGTTCAAATGCCTTAGGCAAATATTTACAGGTCAATATTATGAATGCAAGTACAGAAAGCCAGCCAAGCGGGTCTCTAGATTCGCTAAAATGGATAATTGTGGTCCTTATCTTAGCTGGAGTCGTTTTCGCGAATTATTTTTTTGGTGAAGAATCAGTTTTATATCGTGCTTTAGGCGCAGTGGCAGGCATAATAGTTGCGGGCTTAATTGCCATGCAAACAGTTAAAGGTCACAATGCGATTGCATTCGCGAAAGAATCACGTACTGAAGTTCGTAAAGTTGTTTGGCCAACTCGTCAAGAAGCTGTACAAACTACAGGTATAGTTCTTTTCGCTACTTTTATCATGTCTTTAGTAATGTGGGGACTTGATTCTACCTTATTTTGGGTAGTTGGCTTTATTACAGGTTTACAGGTGTAATTATGAGTGAAGAAATCTTATCTCCTGAAGAGAACGAAGAAAACCAAAACCAAGAGCAAGTTATAAATACTAACCCTAAATTACGTTGGTATGTGGTTCAAGCTTTCTCTGGTTATGAAGGACGCGTGCAAAAAACTTTAGTTGAGCATATTGAAATTCAAGGTTTGCATGAGAAATTTGGCCAAATACTTGTTCCTACCGAAGAAGTGGTTGAAATGCGCGCTGGTCAAAAGCGTAAAAGTTCACGTAAGTTTTTCCCAGGTTATGTATTGGTTCAAATGGAAATGGACGTTGAAGCATGGCATTTAGTGAAGAGTGTACCTAGAGTCTTAGGTTTTATTGGCGGAACAAGTGATCGCCCAGCACCTATTTCGCAAAAAGAAGCCGATCGTATTTTACAGCGCATCGAAGATACTGATAAGCCAAGACCTAAAACATTATTTGAACCAGGCGAAGTGGTTCGTGTTATCGATGGCCCATTTGCTGACTTTAATGGTGTTGTTGAAGAACTTGATTACGAGAAAAACCGTATTAAAGTATCTGTTCTTATCTTTGGGCGTTCAACGCCAGTTGATTTAGAGTTTGGTCAAGTCGAAAAAGGCTAGACTGTAATCTGCAACAATTAATAAATTGTTGGCTCAAAAAAAAGCTAAAGATGAAAATCTTTAGCTTTTTTTATATCTATCGGAAAAGAAAATGATATGTCATCTTCTTCTTTGATTTAAAAGCATGTTTATTGTTTAAAAAATAACTTGTGTACTTTAGTCTGTTTAATATATAATCCGCTGCCTATTTTTTTTAAGTGATGTGTTCACTTAAAAAAAAGTAAGGTAAACCGTACAACGGGGAGCTGAAGTCATATTTAGCGTTCGAACCCAAACTAAAGGTATTTTAAAATGGCTAAGAAAGTCACAGCTTTAATCAAGCTACAAGTTGCTGCTGGTGCAGCAAACCCGTCACCGCCAGTTGGTCCTGCACTAGGTCAACACGGTGTGAACATCATGGAATTTTGTAAAGCGTTTAACGCAAAAACAGATTCTTTAGAAAAAGGCGCTCCAGTTCCAGTAGTAATTACTGTATACAGTGACCGTTCTTTTACGTTCGAAACAAAAACACCACCTGCTTCTTACTTATTAAAGAAAGCAGCTGGTATCAAAAGCGGCTCTGGTCGTCCTAACACTGAAAAAGTTGGAACTGTTACTACAGCTCAACTTGAAGAAATCGTTAAGACAAAAGAACCTGATTTAACTGCTGGTTCTATGGAAGCTGCAGTGCGTACCATTGCGGGTTCTGCTCGTTCAATGGGTTTAGTGGTAGAGGACTAATCAATGGCTAAATTATCAAAACGTACTCGTCTTATCCGTGAAAAAGTAGACGTATTAAAAGATTATGATATTACTGAAGCAATCTCTTTATTAAAAGAACTTGCTACTGCTAATTTTCGTGAAAGTGTTGATGTTGCAGTAAATCTTGGCATTGATGCACGTAAATCAGACCAAAACGTTCGTGGCGCAGCTGTATTACCAAATGGTACAGGTCGTGATGTTCGTGTTGCTGTATTTACACAGGGCGCGAATGCTGAAAAAGCAAAAGCTGCTGGTGCAGACATCGTAGGTATGGAAGATTTAGCTGAATTAGTTAAAAAAGGCGAAATGAACTTTGATGTTGTTATCGCTTCTCCAGACGCTATGCGTGTTGTTGGCCAATTAGGTCAGATATTAGGCCCACGTGGTTTAATGCCTAACCCTAAGGTTGGTACTGTAACTCCAGACGTTGTAACTGCGATTAACAATGCGAAATCGGGTCAAATCCGTTACCGCAATGATAAAAACGGTATCATCCATACTACTATTGGTAAGGCTGATTTCGAAGGCGCTAAATTACAAGAAAACCTAGAGTTTTTATTGGAAGCTTTAAAGAAAGCTAAACCAGCAAATGCTAAAGGTCAGTACATTAAGAAACTTTCTATTTCAACTACAATGGGTGCCGGTGTATCGGTAAACCAAGCTAGCTTGACAGCAGTTTCTAAATAAAGTCCCTGTTAAGGTGCTTTACAAGGGCAAATTTGTAGACTATAATTTCGCCCTTAAAAATTTTGGTAGGTGTTGTTCTCTTCTATTTGACTAGAACAACCCCGTCAAAGACCGTAGGAGTTAAATTTAGTAACAAGTTACTAAATTTAACTTAATATTTCCTACGTAGATGGTGATTACCCAGTATTTCCTAATTCTGGTCCTCGCCGTAACGGCCTAAGTTCTTTACTCTTAAAAGTTAAAGGACTTAGGGATAGTAAATACCGGTTTATTTAACCGGTGAACCAGGAGTTAAAGCCAATGGCTATCAATCTTGATGACAAAAAAGCAATTGTTGCTGAAGTTCAAGAAGCTGCTAGTGGCGCTCACTCAGTTGTAATCGCGGATGCCCGTGGTGTTACAGTTGAAGCAATTACTGTATTGCGTAAGCAAGCACGTGAAAATGGCGTATGGATGAAAGTTGTCCGTAACACATTAGCACGTCGTGCAGTAGAAGGTACTGAATTTGAATGTGTTTCTGACGTATTCAAAGGCCCTTCATTAGTTGCTTTTTCAAGTGATCACCCAGGTGCTGCTGCTCGTTTATTCTCAGATTTCGCTAAAGCTAACGAAAACTTTGAATTAAAAGCAGCTGCATTTGAAGGTAATTCAGTAGACGTAAATATGTTAGCTAAGCTACCTACTTACGACGAAGCGATTTCACGTTTGATGAGCGTTATGAAAGAAGCATCTGCAGGCAAGTTAGCCCGCACGTTTGCTGCAGTACGCGATCAGAAAGAACAAGAAGTAGCATAATTTATTTTTTGTTTACTCAGGTAAACAGGATAAAAGCACTTTTTGTAATTATAGTTATTCAAAACAGCTCATTATATATCGATATAAGGCTGTTTATTAAAAAACAGGAAATTTAAAATGTCTATTTCTAAAGACGATATCTTAAACGCAGTTGCTGACATGTCAGTAATGGACGTTGTTGCTTTAATCGAAGCAATGGAAGAAAAATTTGGCGTATCTGCATCAGCTGCTGTTGCTGCTGCTGGACCAGCTGAAGCTGTTGAAGAGCAAACTGAATTTAACGTTGTTATGACTAGCTTCGGTGAGAAGAAAGTTGCAGTAATCAAAGCAGTTCGTGGCGCTACAGGTTTAGGCCTTAAAGAAGCTAAAGATTTAGTTGAAGCGCTTGGTACTGTTAAAGAAGGCGTTGAAAAAGCTGAAGCTGAAGAGCTTAAGAAAACTCTTGAAGAAGCTGGTGCTTCTATTGAGATCAAATAATCTGTTTTTAAATAGATTATTTGCCTGAAAAGGCAATGGCTGGTGACTTATAAGTCACCGGCCTTTTTGCGCTAAAGAAAGTGGTTTTGTTTAACCTTTTTAGTGCATTATTTGATGCTTAATAAGTTAGGTATCATCGCAATATCCTGTCTGATACCAATTGGATTAGCTAACAGAATGTATGAATTCATACTAAAGTTGTCTAGTCCAATTGGTATTTAAAGGCAGATCGGCCATAACCAGCAAGCTGAGGAACCCCATGGTTTACTCTTACTCTGAAAAGAAACGTATTCGCAAGGACTTTGGTAAAAGTACACAAGTAATGGATTATCCATTCTTGTTATCAATCCAACTCGAATCTTTCCGTAAGTTTATTGATATTGATCCAACTGGAGAAACAGGCCTAGAGGCTGCGTTTCATTCTATTTTCCCAATTAAAGCTTACTCTGGTAGCTCAGAATTACAATATGTGAGCTACAGACTTGGCGAACCGCTATTTGATGTTAAAGAATGTCAAATTCGTGGTGTAACCTATTCTGCGCCGCTTCGCGTAAAATTACGTTTAGTAGTTTATGATAAAGAAGCGCCAGCAGGCACAGTTAAAGATATCAAAGAACAAGAAGTATACATGGGTGAAATCCCGCTAATGACAGACAACGGTACGTTTGTTATTAATGGTACTGAGCGTGTTATTGTTTCACAATTACATCGTTCTCCAGGTGTGTTTTTCGATCATGATAAAGGTAAAACACACTCATCAGGTAAAGTGTTATATAACGCACGTGTTATTCCTTACCGTGGTTCTTGGTTAGACTTTGAGTTTGATCCAAAAGATAACTTATTTGTACGTATTGACCGTCGTCGTAAATTACCTGCGTCAATTATCTTACGTGCATTAGAATATACAACAGAACAAATTTTGGCTATGTTCTACGATACGACTGATTTTTCAATCAAAGGCGATAAGTTGGTCATGGATCTAATCCCTGAACGCTTACGTGGTGAAACGGCAACGTTTGACATTTGTCTGAAAAATGGTGATGTATTAGTTGAACAAGGTCGTCGAATCACTGCTCGTCATATTCGTTCTCTTTCAAAAGAGAAACTTACTACTTTAGAAGTTCCAGCTGAATACATTATTGGTAAAGTCTTATCAAAAGCTTACATTGATGAATCAACTGGTGAAGTCGTTGCAGAAGCGAATGCTGAAATAACATTAGAGTTATTAGCAGAGCTTAGCCAAGCCGGCCATAAAGTTATTTCAACTTTATATATGAACGAATTCGATGTTGGTTCATACATGTCTGACACTATTCGTGTTGACAGTACTTCAAATAAGCTTGAAGCTTTAGTTGAAATTTACCGCATGATGCGCCCAGGCGAGCCACCAACAAAAGATGCAGCAGAAACGTTATTTACTAACTTGTTTTTCGCATCTGAACGTTATGACTTATCAACAGTTGGTCGTATGAAGTTTAACCGACGTGTTGGCAATGCTGACGATGTTGGTAGTGGCATTTTATCTAATGAAGATATTATTTCAGTAATGAAAACCTTAATCGCCATTCGTGACGGTAAAGGCGAAACTGATGATATCGATCATTTAGGTAACCGTCGTATTCGCTCTGTAGGCGAAATGGCAGAAAACCAATTCCGTGTTGGTTTAGTTCGTGTTGAACGTGCAGTACGTGAACGTTTAAGTCTAGGCGACTTAGATGCGATCATGCCACAAGATTTAATCAACGCTAAACCTATTTCTGCGGCAGTGAAAGAATTCTTTGGTTCTTCACAATTGTCACAGTTTATGGATCAAAACAACCCGTTATCAGAAGTTACGCATAAACGTCGTATCTCAGCATTAGGCCCAGGTGGTTTAACGCGTGAACGTGCTGGTTTTGAAGTTCGAGATGTACATCCTACCCATTACGGTCGTGTATGTCCTATCGAAACGCCGGAAGGGCCAAACATTGGTCTAATCAACTCTTTATCGTGTTATGCACGTACCAACGATTACGGTTTCTTAGAAACTCCTTATCGTAAAGTCGTTGACGGTTTAGTTACTGATGAAATAGATTATTTATCAGCAATTGAAGAAGGTAACTTTGTAATTGCCCAAACTACAGCTCCAGTTGATAGTGAAGGTAAGTTAGTTGACGGTTTAGTACAATGTCGTCATAAAAACGAATTTACTCTAATCTCGGCAGAACAAGTTCAATATATGGACGTTTCGCCACAACAGATTATTTCAGTTGCTGCAAGTTTGATTCCATTCCTAGAGCACGATGATGCTAACCGTGCCTTGATGGGCTCGAACATGCAACGTCAAGCTGTTCCAACACTTATCGTAGATAAGCCGTTAGTTGGTACTGGTATGGAAAAAGTTGTAGCGGTAGATTCAGGTGTTACTGAAGTTGCTAAACGTGGCGGTACAGTAAGTTACGTAGATGCTTCACGTATCGTTGTTAAAGTAAATGAAAATGAAATGCATGCTGGTGAAGCCGGTATTGATATTTACAATTTAACAAAATACACACGCTCTAACCAAAATACATGTATCAACCAACGTCCATTGTGTCGTATGGGTGAACCTGTAACTCGCGGTGATGTTTTAGCCGATGGTCCTTCAACGGACATGGGTGAATTAGCCCTTGGTCAAAACATGCGTATTGCATTCATGCCTTGGAATGGTTACAACTTCGAAGATTCAATGTTGTTATCTGAACGTGTTGCTACTGAAGACCGTTTTACAACGGTTCATATTCAAGAGTTAACATGTATCGCGCGTGATACTAAATTAGGTAGTGAAGAAATTACTTCTGATATTCCTAATGTAGGCGAGTCAGCATTATCTAAATTAGATGAAGCTGGTGTTGTTTATATTGGTGCTGAAGTTAATGGTGGTGACATCTTAGTGGGTAAAGTTACTCCTAAAGGTGAAACTCAATTAACGCCAGAAGAAAAACTTTTACGAGCTATTTTCGGTGAGAAAGCTGCTGACGTTAAAGACAGCTCTTTACGTGTACCTAACTCTGTTAAAGGTACTATCATTGACGTGCAAATCTTCACCCGTGATGGTGTAGAAAAAGATAAGCGCGCAGTTGAAATCGAAGAATTACAACTTAAAGAAGTTAAGAAAGATTTAGGCGATGAATTTAGCATCTTAGAAGATGGTATCTACGCTCGTGCTAAGAACCTTCTTTTATCAGCTGGCTTAAACGAAGCAGACCTTAATGCTATGTCTCGTGCAAATTGGTTAGTTCAAAACTTGTCTGACGAAAGTCAACAGTCTGAACTAGAGCAAATTGCTGAACAATACGACAACATTAAAGCTGACTTTGATAAAAAGTTTGAAATCAAACGTCGTAAGATCACTCAAGGTGCTGATTTAGCGCCTGGCGTTCTTAAAATTATTAAAGTGTACCTAGCGATTAAACGCCACATCCAACCGGGTGATAAAATGGCCGGTCGTCATGGTAACAAAGGTGTTATTTCAAATGTAGTACCAGTTGAAGATATGCCATACGATAAGAATGGTGTTCCAGTAGATGTTGTACTTAATCCGTTAGGTGTTCCATCACGTATGAACATTGGTCAGATCTTAGAAACTCATCTAGGTATGGCTGCTCGTGGTATCGGTGAAAAAATTAACCGTATGCTTGAAGAGCAACGTGAAATCATCAAGTTACGCGACTTCTTAAAAGAAGTTTATAACTTAGGTGAATCACGTCAGAGTGTTGATATTGACAGCTTTACTGATGACGAAGTGATGCGCTTAGCAGGTAACTTACGTGCAGGTCTTCCTATTGCAACACCAGCATTTGATGGTGCCGCAGAGAAAGAAATTAAAGAGTTATTCAAGCTTGCTGATATGCCTGAAAGTGGTCAGTTTATATTAACTGACGGTCGTACAGGTCGTGAATTTGAACGTCCAGTTACAGTTGGCTACATGTATATGTTAAAACTAAACCATTTAGTTGATGACAAAATGCATGCACGTTCTACGGGTTCTTACTCACTTGTAACGCAACAACCACTTGGCGGTAAAGCGCAATTTGGTGGTCAACGTTTCGGTGAAATGGAAGTATGGGCACTAGAAGCATACGGTGCTGCATATACGCTACAAGAAATGTTAACGGTTAAGTCTGATGATGTTAATGGTCGTACTAAGATGTATAAAAACTTAGTCGACGGTGATCACAGAATGGAACCAGGCATTCCTGAGTCATTCAACGTATTGTTGAAAGAAATTCGTTCGTTAGGTATTAACATCGAATTAGACCAGGACTAGCTTCCAAAGCTGCATGCTGGCTATCAAATTGATGAGCCAGTACACGGAGAAAGCAGGAAACTGCTTTCTCTTTAAGGTTTAACTCCGACAGGAGAAGAAGTGTGAAAGATTTACTTAAGTTTCTTAAGCAACAAAATCAAACAGAAGAGTTCGATGGCATACGCATCGGACTAGCATCACCTGACCAGATCCGTTCTTGGTCATTTGGTGAAGTCAAAAAGCCTGAAACGATTAACTACCGTACGTTTAAACCAGAACGCGACGGTTTGTTTTGTGCCCGTATTTTTGGTCCAGTTAAAGATTACGAATGTCTTTGTGGCAAATACAAACGTTTAAAGCATCGTGGTGTTATTTGTGAAAAATGTGGCGTTGAAGTTACATTAACAAAAGTTCGTCGTGACCGAATGGGTCATATCGAATTAGCAAGCCCAGTTGCACATATTTGGTTCTTAAAATCATTACCATCTCGTATTGGTTTATTACTTGATATGACACTTCGTGACATCGAACGTGTACTTTATTTTGAATCTTATGTAGTTACCGAACCAGGTATGACTACCTTAGAAAAAAGTGCCATTCTAACCGAAGAAGAATATCTTGATGCATTAGAAGAGCACGGTGATGAATTTGACGCTCTTATGGGTGCTGAAGCGGTTTTAGCTTTACTAAAACAAATCGATTTAGACGGCGAAGTAGCGCAAATGCGTGAAGAGCTTCCTGAAATTGGTAGTGAAACTAAACGTAAAAAAGTGACTAAACGTTTAAAATTAATGGAAGCATTCGCAGCATCAGGTAATAAACCTGAGTGGATGATCATGAACGTACTACCAATTTTACCACCGGATTTACGTCCGTTAGTACCATTGGATGGTGGCCGTTTTGCTACTTCTGATTTGAACGATTTATATCGTCGTGTTATCAACCGTAACAACCGTTTGAAACGTCTTTTAGATTTAGTTGCACCAGATATTATCGTACGTAACGAAAAACGTATGTTACAAGAATCTGTCGATGCACTTCTTGATAACGGTCGTCGCGGTCGCGCAATTACCGGTTCTAACAAACGTCCTCTTAAGTCTCTTGCTGATATGATCAAAGGTAAGCAAGGTCGTTTCCGTCAGAATCTACTAGGTAAACGTGTTGATTATTCTGGTCGTTCTGTAATTACTGTTGGTCCTACATTGCGTTTACACCAATGTGGTTTACCTAAAAAAATGGCATTAGAGTTATTCAAACCATTTATCTACGGTAAATTAGAAGCGCGTGGTCTTGCGACTACTATTAAAGCAGCTAAGAAACTTGTTGAACGTGAAGGCGCAGAAGTTTGGGATGTACTTGATGAAGTAATCCGCGAACATCCTGTCATGCTTAACCGTGCACCAACACTTCATAGATTGGGTATTCAAGCATTTGAACCTGTTCTTATTGAAGGTAAAGCAATTCACTTGCATCCACTTGTTTGTGCGGCATACAATGCCGATTTTGATGGTGACCAAATGGCGGTACACGTACCGTTAACTATCGAAGCACAAATGGAAGCACGTACATTAATGATGTCTACTAATAACGTGTTATCACCAGCAAACGGTGAGCCGATTATAGTACCATCACAAGATGTTGTATTAGGTTTGTACTACTTAACACGTGATCGTGTTAACGGTAAAGGTGAAGGCATGTCCTTTACTGACACTAAAGAAGCTGAAAAAGCTTACCGTACCGGTGTTGCAGAACTTCATGCACGTGTGAAAATTCGAATTACTGAATACTTTAAAGACGAAGCGGGTAACTTTACCGTTCCTAAAACTACGTTGCGTGATACCACTATTGGTCGTGCACTTATGTGGCAGGTTTGTCCAAAAGGTATGCCTTACGAGTTGATTGATCAACCGTTAGGTAAAAAGCCAATTTCTAAATTGATTAACCATGCTTACCGTAACTTAGGTTTAAAAGAAACTGTTATCTTTGCTGACCAAATTATGTATACGGGCTTCCATTATGCGATGATCGCTGGTTGTTCTGTTGGTATTGACGATATGGTTATACCTGATGCTAAATACACTATTATCGAAGAGTCGGAAGAAGAAGTTTCTGAAATCCAATCTCAATTCGAGCAAGGTTTAGTAACACAGGGCGAAAAATATAACAAAGTTATCGATATCTGGTCATCTGCCAATGAGAAAATCTCAAAAGCAATGATGGACAATTTATCGAAAGAAACGATTATTAATCGCGATGGTAACCCTGAAGAGCAAGATTCTTTCAACTCTATTTACATGATGGCCGATTCAGGTGCTCGTGGTAGTGCTGCTCAGATTCGTCAGCTTGCTGGTATGCGTGGTTTGATGGCTAAACCAGATGGTTCAATCATCGAAACACCAATCAAAGCTAACTTCCGTGAAGGTTTGAACGTATCAGAATACTTCATCTCTACTCACGGTGCGCGTAAAGGTCTTGCCGATACAGCACTTAAAACAGCTAACTCGGGTTACTTAACTCGTCGTTTAGTTGATGTTGCACAAGATTTGGTTGTTACCGAACATGATTGTGGTACATACGACGGCTTACAAATGACCCCGTTAATCGAAGGTGGTGATGTTGTTGAACCATTGAGAGAGCGTGTTCTTGGTCGTGTTGTTGCTGAAGATGTAGTTAAACCAGGTACAACAGACGTCTTATTACCTCGTAATACGTTAATTGACGAAGCTTTATGTGATTTCATTGAAGAAAATTCAATAGATCAAATGAAAGTGCGTTCAATTATTACCTGTAAAACCGATTTTGGTATTTGTGCTCATTGTTACGGTCGTGATTTGGCTCGTGGACATATGATCAATCAAGGTGAAGCTATTGGTGTTGTTGCAGCACAATCAATTGGTGAACCTGGTACACAGCTTACAATGCGTACGTTCCACATCGGTGGTGCCGCATCGCGTGCTTCTGCTGAGAACAATGTACAAGTTAAAAATACCGGTACGTTGAAACTTCAAAATGCTAAGTTTGTAACTAACTCTGAAGATCACCTTGTTATAACGTCACGTTCTTCGGAAATGACTGTTATTGATGAGTTAGGTCGTGAAAAAGAACGCTATAAAGTACCTTACGGTTCTGTTCTTTCGAAGAAAGATGGTGGTGCAATCGTTGCTGGTGAAATCATCGCAAACTGGGACCCACATACTCACCCGATTATAACGGAAGTGGCAGGTAAAGTTCAGTTCGTAGATCTTGCTGATGGCGTAACTATGGTTCGTCAAACGGATGAACTTACTGGTTTATCAAGTATTATCGTTACTGACGCTGGTCAACGTAATGCTACCGGTAAAGAAATGCGTCCAGCATTGAAACTTATCGATGCTAAAGGCAATGAAGTAATGATAGCAGGAACCGAAATTCCAGCACTTTATTACTTACCGGGTAATGCAATTGTAAATCTAGAAGATGGCGCAGATGTAAACATTGGTGATGCACTAGCTCGTATACCACAAGCAAGTTCAAAAACTCGTGATATTACCGGTGGTCTTCCACGTGTTGCTGATTTATTCGAAGCTCGTAAACCTAAACTTCCTGCAATTCTTGCAGAGAAAACAGGTGTTGTTGCGTTCGGTAAAGAAACCAAAGGTAAAGTACGTTTATTGATTACTCAGCCTAGCGGTGAAGTTTACGAAGAGATGATCCCTAAAACGCGTTTATTGAATATCTATGAAGGTGAGCCAGTAATTAAAGGTGAAGTTATTGCCGATGGTCCTGAATCTCCACATGATATCCTGCGTTTACGTGGTGTTGCACCTGTTGCTAATTACATTGTTAACGAAGTACAAGAAGTATATCGTTTACAGGGTGTTAAAATTAATGACAAGCATATCGAAGTTATCGTACGTCAAATGATCCGCAAGTGTGAGATCCTTGATGCCGGTGATGGTGAATTCTTGAAAGGTGAAATAGTTGAAGTGGCGCGCGTTAATATCGCGAACCGTGAACTAGAAGCTAACGGCAAGAAACCTGCTGAATATGTAATGTTAATGATGGGTATTACCAAAGCATCATTAGCTACTGAGTCATTTATCTCAGCGGCATCTTTCCAAGAAACAACTCGTGTACTTACTGAAGCTGCTGTTGCAGGTAAGAAAGATAAGTTACGTGGCTTGAAAGAAAACGTTATCGTTGGTCGTTTGATCCCGGCTGGTACTGGTTACTCTTACCACCAAGAACGTGCTAAACGTAAACTACAAGCAAAAATGCCTACTGAAGAAGTCGCTGTTTCAGCTGACGACGCAGCACAAGCATTAACTGACGCACTAAACGCTAGTGATTAAGTAAAAAATATAGCGTTAATGGCCTGTCTTACTTGACAGGCCACAACTTGACCTATAGAATTCCGCGACCCTATATTCTGTACTGTTTATGTATGGAGTTTAAGGTCGCGGATTTTCACGTTTATAAGGGTGTAAATTTCTCATTGATTGGAATTTACACAAGTTTAACTAATCGGGAGCTATTTAATGGCAACTATTAACCAATTAGTACGTAAACCACGTGTAAGACAAGTAACTAAAAGTAACGTTCCAGCGTTACAAGCTTGTCCACAACGTCGTGGCGTATGTACTCGTGTGTATACTACTACACCAAAGAAACCAAACTCAGCATTACGTAAAGTTGCTCGTGTTCGTTTAACTAACGGCTTCGAAGTTACTTCATACATCGGTGGTGAAGGTCACAACTTACAAGAGCATAGCGTTATTTTAATACGCGGTGGTCGTGTAAAAGATTTACCTGGTGTGCGTTATCACACCGTTCGTGGCGCGCTAGATTGTTCTGGTGTAAGCGATAGAAGACAAGGCCGTTCTAAGTACGGTGCTAAACGACCTAAATCTTAAGTTTTCCTTTCTACTTTCTAGTTAAATAGGAAGAGATAAAAAAACGTTAAGTAAGGCCAAATTAAGAAATTTTTTAAATTTATATATTTTGGATTATTCCTGAATACTACGGAGAATTAAGATGCCAAGAAGACGCGTCGTAGGGCAACGTAAAATATTGCCAGATCCTAAGTTCCATAACGAACTTTTAGCAAAATTCATCAACATCCTTATGGTTGATGGTAAGAAATCTACTGCAGAAAAAATTGTATATGGTGCACTAGACATTTTAACTGAAAAAAACAGCGAGAAAACTCACTTAGAGCTTTTCGAAACTGCTTTAGATAACATCCGCCCATCTGTCGAAGTTAAATCTCGTCGTGTTGGTGGTTCTACTTATCAAGTTCCAGTTGAAGTTCGTCCAGTTCGTCGTAATGCTCTAGCCATGCGTTGGTTAGTTGAAGCAGCTCGTAAACGTGGTGAAAAATCAATGGCTCAGCGCCTAGCTAACGAAATGTTAGATGCGTCTGACAGCAAAGGTTCAGCGGTTAAGAAACGTGAAGACGTTCACCGTATGGCTGATGCTAACAAAGCGTTTGCTCACTACCGCTGGTAATCTAGCAGTATTGATTAAACGTATTACTTTCCTTTGGTCTACCAAAGGTCAGTACATGGCTAGCAAGAGTTTCTCTTGCTAGCCATACTCATTTTACGGACTAGCGGTTTTACGTAGTTCTGAAAGTTTACAGTACAGTTATATTAAATAAATACTCACTGAGTAAGAGAATATTTATTTAATAGCACTAAATATTAGTGACTAAGTATTAGAGGATTTCATTTTGGCACGTATCACCCCTATTGAGCGCTACCGTAATATTGGTATCTGTGCGCACGTAGATGCTGGCAAAACGACAACCACAGAACGCGTATTATTCTACACTGGCCTCTCTCATAAAATAGGAGAGGTGCATGATGGCGCTGCTACTATGGATTGGATGGAACAGGAACAAGAGCGCGGAATAACCATTACTTCTGCCGCGACTACTTGTTTCTGGAAAGGGATGGATGGCCAATTCGTAGATCACCGTATTAATATCATCGATACACCTGGTCATGTTGACTTTACCATAGAAGTTGAGCGCTCTTTACGTGTGCTTGATGGTGCGGTATTAGTTTTATGTGCATCTTCAGGTGTACAGCCTCAGACAGAAACTGTTTGGCGACAAATGGAAAAGTATGCCGTTCCACGTATTGTTTTTGTAAACAAAATGGATAGAACAGGGGCAAATTACCTTTCGGTTGTTGAGCAAATTAAGACACGTTTAGGTGCTAAAGCTGTACCTATTCAGTTGCCTATTGGCGCAGAGGATGATTTCTCCGGTGTGGTTGATCTCATTAAGATGAAAGTGATCAACTGGAATGAAGCTGATCATGGTATGACTTTCAGCTACTCAGATATACCTGCCGATATGCAAGAGCTTGCAGATGAATGGCGTGAAAATTTAATCTCTGAAGCGGCTGAAGTTTCAGAAGAGTTGATGGACAAATACCTTGAGGAAGGAGATTTAACAGAAGAAGAAATTAAATCTGCGCTTCGTCAACGTACCCTTAATAATGAAATTATTCTTTGTACTTGTGGTTCTGCTTTTAAGAATAAAGGTGTTCAAGCTGTTTTAGACGCCGTTATTGAATACTTGCCTTCACCTACAGAAGTTGCTGCTATTACAGGTATTAACGACGATAAAAATGAAACAGAAGCAACACGTGAAGCTGATGATGACGCTCCGTTTTCTGCATTAGCTTTCAAAATAGCGACTGACCCTTTTGTCGGTACATTAACTTTCTTCCGTGTATATTCCGGTGTAGTTAAAACGGGTGATAGCGTTTTCAATCCTATCAAAGGTAAGAAAGAACGTCTCGGTCGTCTGGTTCAAATGCATGCAAATGATCGTAAAGAAATTAAAGAAGTACGTGCAGGTGATATTGCTGCAGCTATTGGCTTAAAAGATGTTACTACGGGTGAAACTCTGTGTGATGCAAATCATGTAATAACATTAGAGAAAATGGAATTTCCAGATCCTGTTATCTCTATTGCGGTTGAACCAAAAACAATCGCTTCCCAGGACAAGCTAACATTAGCACTAAGCAAATTGTCTGCCGAAGATCCTTCGTTCAAAGTGGCTTCTGATGAAGAAACAGGTCAAACGATCATTTCTGGTATGGGTGAGCTACACTTAGATATTCTTGTTGAACGCATGAAGCGTGAGTTCGGTGTTGAGTGTAATGTGGGTAAGCCACAAGTTGCGTATCGAGAAACGATCCGCTCAACAGTGGAAGTAGAAGGTAAATTTGTTCGTCAATCAGGCGGTAAAGGCCAATTTGGTCATGTTTGGTTGAAAATGGAACCCTTACCAGAAGGTGGTGGTTTCGAATTTGTTGACGAAATTGTAGATGGAAGTGTTCCTAAAGAATACATACCCGCAATTGAAAAAGGCTGTTTTGAGCAAATGGATAGTGGCGTATTAGCTGGTTACCCAATGCTTGATGTTAAAGTAACACTTTATGACGGTTCTTTTGACGAAGTTGACTCTAACGAAATGGCGTTTAAAGTTGCTGCTTCATTAGGCTTTAGAGAAGGAGCGTTAAAAGCAACGCCAACACTTCTAGAACCTATGATGAAAGTAGAAATAACAACGCCAGATGAAAACATGGGTGATGTCGTTGGGGACTTAAATCGTCGTCGCGGTATGATCGATGGCATGGACGAAGGTCCTGCTGGCTCTAAGATAGTGAATGCAACAGTACCACTATCTGAAATGTTTGGTTATGCTACTGCATTGCGCAGTGCAACACAGGGCCGTGCTTCATATTCAATGGAATTTTTACAGTATAGTGAAGCTCCTAAGAATGTAGTTGCGGCAATAACAGAATCTCTTGGAATCTCGTAAGACACTCACTTATAGTTAGTGAAAGTCTAGCTCGGTCATCTTGGCTGCGCTTTTAATAAACTTTAAGGTAATTGAAAAATGGCTAAAGAAAAATTTGAACGTAATAAACCGCACGTTAACGTTGGTACTATCGGTCACGTCGATCACGGTAAAACAACTTTAACTGCTGCAATCTCTGCTGTATTAACTAAAGTTCACGGTGGTGAAGTTAAAGATTTCGCACAAATCGATAATGCTCCTGAAGAGCGTGAACGTGGTATTACAATCAATACTTCTCACATCGAATATGACACAGACACTCGTCACTATGCACACGTAGATTGTCCTGGTCACGCCGATTACATCAAAAACATGATCACCGGTGCTGCACAAATGGATGGCGCTATCTTAGTAGTTGCTGCTACAGATGGTCCTATGCCACAAAC
>Ga0209396_1001863_pt1 | contig 22772 bp, 20 predicted proteins | sample GOMGulsemesocosm_6_FD_184638 | JGI IMG/M metagenome (GOLD analysis project Ga0209396, IMG submission 184638) | Methane-oxidizing microbial communities from mesocosms in the Gulf of Mexico - GOM8C Gulf of Mexico (SPAdes) (version 2) | ecosystem: Environmental > Aquatic > Marine > Cold seeps... | reverse complement strand
AAGAAGATGCAAAAATATGTATGCAGATATTACATACTGGTCGTTATGCTTTTAATAAAAATTTAGTGGCGCCTTCTGCTGTGCAAGCACCCATAAATCCATTTAAACCTAAAGCGCTAGATAATCAGGGAATTGAAAAGCAAATTTCAGATATAGTGCAAATGGCGCGATACGCGAAGGTGGGTGGTTATGATGGTGTCGAAATTATGGGTTCGGAAGGGTATTTCATCAATCAATTTTTAGCAAAAAGAACAAATCAACGTGAAGATGAATGGGGTGGTGATTATCAAAATAGGATGAAATTGGCTGTTGATGTTGTTAAGCGCACAAGAGAAGCTGTCGGTGACAAATTTATCATTATTTATCGCTTATCAATGTTAGATTTAGTTGAAGGCGGCAGTAGTTTTGAAGAGGTTGTACAGCTAGGTAAAGCAATTGAAAAAGCGGGTGCGACTATTATTAATACTGGAATAGGCTGGCATGAAGCCAGAGTGCCAACAATTGCAACTAAAGTACCTAGAGCCGCATTTACTTGGGTGACGGCTAAGTTTAAAAAAGAATTATCAATTCCTTTAATTACATCAAACCGAATTAACATGCCTGATGTTGCCGAAAAAGTACTTGCACGGGGAGATGCTGATTTAATTTCAATGGCAAGACCATTTTTGGCTGACTCACAATTTGTGAAAAAAGCAGCTTTAGGTCACTCAGATCAAATAAATACCTGTATTGGTTGTAATCAAGCCTGTTTAGATCATGTGTTTAATGGAAAGATGACCAGTTGCTTAGTTAATCCAAGAGCTTGCCATGAATCAGAAATAGACATTAGAGATACAGACAATAAAAAACATTTAGCTGTTATTGGCGCTGGGCCTGCAGGATTAGCATTTGCGACAACGGCCGCAAAACGGGGTCATAAAGTCACTCTGTTTGATGCAGCCAATAAAATCGGCGGGCAATTTAATCTAGCAAAACAAGTCCCTGGTAAAGAAGAGTTTAATGAAACTATTCGTTATTTTGACTCGCAAATCAAAGTGCATAATGTGAATTTACGTTTAAATCAAAAAGTAAATGCAACTGATTTAAACAATGAAGAATTTGATGAAGTGATTATTGCAACTGGTATACTGCCAAGGAAAGTGAATATTGATGGCTTTGATCATCCCAAGGTATTAAGTTACTTAGATGTCTTAAAGCATAAAAGACCGGTTGGTAAAAAAGTGGCTGTAATAGGGGCTGGTGGCATTGGTTTTGATGTCAGTGAGTATTTATGTCATCAAGGTGAGTCAACAAGTCAAAATATACCTGAATTTATGGCCCAATGGGGCGTCGATATGTCCCTAAAAGCAAGAGGCGGCATTGAAGGTATAAAAGCTAAATTGTCTCCATCACCAAGAGAGCTCTACCTGTTGCAACGTAAGTCAACAAAAGTAGGTGTAGGCTTAGGTAAAACAACTGGTTGGATCCACCGTTCAGGTCTTATTAAAAAGGGAGTGAAAATGGTGTCATCTTGTGAGTATATTAAAATCGATGATAAAGGCTTACATATCACTGTAGAGGGTAAAGCCATGTTACTAGAGGTTGATAATATAATTATGTGTGCAGGACAAGAGCCTCTAAGTGAATTAGCTAAAGGTTTAACCAAACCACATCACTTAATTGGTGGTGCATTTGAAGCAGGAGAACTTGATGCTAAACGTGCAATCGATCAAGGAGTAAGATTAGCTGCTGTTATTTAATATTCTCTATGTGTTGAGCTATTAACTAATATTGAAATATAAGCTTTGATCTAATCATATTATTGATTAGGTCAAAATATGAGGCTTAGTAGAATCGATTGATTTGTACACAGGTAGATTAGTTCTGGCAGGTTGATGCCGCTTTTGTCTATGTACCAAGCATACAATTTAGCCCCATTATATATTGTGCCAACATCTTCATTGTATTTAATAAGATCCCAGCCTTCATAAGCATTACGACCACTTGAACAGCCCATATCTAACTAATTACATGGCTCAATAATTTTGCAAGCGGCTACAACATCGTTATGCGCAGGGTTTAAGCCATAACAGCTATTTAGATCAACTCTCATAATAACAACTTAATACTTGATATAAAGAAAATTATCTTACTATTAATAATTCTTAATAGAATATGTTTTTTGCATTTTATAGACTTTGTTTGACCCTAATCAACAATACTTTCTTTGTCTATTTTCTTTTTTAATCTTGATAGTGATACAGGCGTGATCCCTAAAAATGACGCGATATGATATTGCGTTAATTTATCAATAAGTTCAGGGAATTCCTTAATAAACCATTTATATCTTTGCTCTGCGTTTCCGAGTAATAACTGCGCTTCACGCTTAGCATTTTTGATAAATACAGTTTGTAATAACTTAACCTCTAGTTGTAGCCATTGAGTTTGATCTCCAGTTAAACTATTTAAGTTGTCATAATTTGCAAGCATTAAATCTACAGGCTCAAGTGCTTGAATATAATATTCACAAGGTTGAGCTGAGATCAGTGCGCTAATAGGTGCTAATGCTTCGTTAGCTTGATAAAAGTGCTGATTTACTTCATTACCATTACTATCAATATAATAAACACGTATTAGGCCATTTAAAATAAAACCTATGTCTTTACAATAATCACCCGCTTTTATCCAATGCTGATTTTCACTGAGCTTTATATGTTTGAATTGCACTGAAAAGCGAGGCCAGTCATTGAATGAACCATTTATTTGCTTTTGCAAATTGAATTTTAGTTGTTGATATAAATCGTGTTTTGTTGGCAATGTTATTTGGCTTACAGGTTTTTAATTTATTTAATCATAAATTTGAAAAATTAATAAGTCTACAAAAGGTTTAAACTGACTTTGATTTACCAAACATAGTTGCCATACTTAAAATTCAAGTCAAATTCAGGGGCTAGCTATGATCCGAAACTGCTTGTTAATTATAATTTGGTATTATCTGTGTGGCAATCACGTTATTGCTTCCCAAGACGCGCCATCTATTGAAAAGCGACTAATATCAAGTCATAGCATGCCTGATAGAGTGATGAGGCTAAAAAATAAAAATTTATTAGGTAATGATATTGAAAAAATTATAAATAAAGTAAATGTAGATCGGGTAAATCAAAGGGTATATTTTTTAAAGCGCTTAGCAAAACTGAAACACTGGCCGTATATTAAGTTTGAATCATTTTTAAAGTTAAATGATATGCATCCTATGATAAGTGAATTAAAGCATAGATTGTATTTATTAGGTTATTTAAAGCATGACAAAAGCCCAAAGAATATTTTTTCAACAAATTTACTTCATGCATTAGAGTCATTTCAAAAGAAACATGGTTTAACCCCTGATGGTGTAATTGGACCTAAAACTTTAAATTGGTTAAATACATCTCCGGCACAAAGAGCTGATCTACTTTTGAGAAATCTACATCGTCAACAAGCATTTTTTGAGCAAGCTGAAAAAGAGTATTTAGTCATAAACATTCCGCAATTTCAATTAAGCTTAGTTAATCAAGGTCAGGGGGTTTTTAGCTCAAAGGTGATCGTCGGTAAAAGTAAAAGGCAAACACCTACTTTAAGCTCAGAAATACAAAGTGTTGTTTTAAATCCAAGTTGGAATGTACCAAGAAAGATCGTCAGACGAGACTTATTACCAAAAATCCGTAAAAACTCAGATTATTTAGATGAAGAAAACTACGATGTTTTTGATTTTGATGGAAACAAAATGAGTTTATCAGAATTTAATTGGTCAAAATTAGCAAAAGGACGATTCCCGTATAAATTAAGACAAAGACCTGGTCCTACAAATGCACTTGGACAAGTTAAATTTCATTTTAATAATGAGCACAGTGTTTATATTCATGATACCCCAGATAAAGCTTTATTTAATGAATCCCGTAGAGACTTTTCATCGGGCTGTATTAGAGTGGAAAAAGCTGATGAATTAGCGCATTGGTTTAAAGAAAAGCGATTAGCTAATAAGGATACTTGGTATCAAGTTATTAAAAATAAAGAAGGGAATAAATGGTTTAAATTAAAAGAACCATTAGCAATACATCTTGTTTATTGGACCGCTTGGGTAGATGAAAATAATCAAGTGCAATATCGAAATGATATATATGATAAAGAAAATGTGATTTATAAAAATAAAAAGCCACAGTTAGACCTTAGAAGAAACCAAACAATTGCGGGGTTAGTAAAATATAAACATAATGGCGAGCCTACAAAATAGCGCTGGATAATTGCAAAAATAGTAATAATACTATATTCTGACTGACTGTTTATTGATCGATTCTAAGTGGTAGTTAATGTCTTTGTCGTGTTCAACTCGAAGAAATTTATTAAAAGGCTTTTGTGGTATTGTTGCAGCAGGCGTTATTCCGAAACATGCACTTGCAAGTGTACAAAGTGAAGGGAAACGCAGTTTAGCTTTATATAACCGTCATACAAACGAACGCTTTAAAGGTGATTTTTGGATCAATGGCGATTATCAACATGACGCCCTAGGTGATTTTGATAATCTTCTTCGTGATCATAGACAAGATATTACAGCGCCTATGGACAGAAATTTATTTGAATTACTGTATAAGTTACAGCAAAAATTAGACGATTCATCTGAAATACATATTATTTCTGGGTTTAGATCTCCTAAAACAAATGCATTATTATCTGCAACGACTAAAGGTGTCGCTAAAAAAAGTTATCATATGAAAGGCATGGCAATGGATATTGCGATCCCAGGTGTCGACTTACTTGATTTACGTAATGCAGCGAAGAGCCTTAAATTGGGTGGCGTGGGTTATTATCCTAAGTCTGGCTTTATCCACGTTGATACAGGTAGAGTTAGAAGCTGGTAATAATACTAATTCCATTAAATATATGTTCAATCTAAATGGTATAAGATAATAAAAGAAAAACCCAATTTATATTAAATTGGGTTTTTATTATCTATCAATAGATATTATAAATTACTTATTAAATAATGTTTTGAAATACTCAATCACAGTATCTAATTCAAGCATTGTCTTTTCACCAGTACGACGGTTTTTTAACTCAACTTTATTTTCATCAAGGTTACGCTCACCTATCACAAGTGTGTAAGGTACACCTATAAGTTCCATATCATTGAACATTACACCTGGACGTTCTTTTCTATCATCAAACAATACTTCAATGCCTGCTTGTGTCAGCTTATCGTATATCCCATTTGCGATATCAGGAATACGGTGTGACTTATGCATATTCATAGGTACGATAGCTAACTGGAATGGCGCAAGCGATTCTGGCCAGATAATACCGTATTTATCATTATTTTGCTCAATGGCTGCAGCAACAATACGAGAAACACCAATACCGTAACAACCCATAGCCATAGCTTGGTTTTTGCCTTGTTCGTTTAGAACACCTGCATTCATAGCTTCAGAATACTTAGTACCTAACTGGAAGATATGACCTACTTCAACACCACGTTTGATATTAACTACGCCTTCACCACATGGGCTAGGATCACCTTCAACAACATTACGAATATCAGCAACAGTGTAATCCGTTACATCTCTATCCCAGTTAATGCCACTGTAATGTACTTGATTTTTATTTGCACCAGCAACAAAATCAGCCATAACAGCTGCGCTGCTATCAACTATTACTGGTATTTCAAGACCTACTGGACCTAAAGAGCCAGGAGCTGCGCCAATCGTGTTTATAATGTCTTCGTCTTTTGCAAGCTCTAATGGGCTATCAACTAACTCAAGTTTTTCAGCTTTTAATGCGTTAAGTTCATGATCGCCACGTACTACTAATGCGACTAAACCACGGTTACCTTCTTCATCAGCAGCGCCGTAAGCAATTAATGTTTTAACGCCTCGGTGAGGTTTTACACCATGTTTTGCTTTTAGTTCAGCAATCGTCTTTGCTTCAGGAGTATCAAAAGTATTTAATTCTTTTGAAGCTGCAGGGCGCGTATCTGTCGTAATCGCTTCTGCTTTTTCAATATTTGCAGCGTAATCACTGTGTGAACTAAATGCGATAGCATCTTCACCAGATTCTGCTAATACATGAAATTCATGTGATACACTGCCACCGATTGAGCCAGTATCAGCAATAACAGGACGGAACTCTAAATCCATGCGTTTAAAAATATTACAGTATGCTGTATGCATTTTTTGATATGTTGTATCTAGACACTCATCACTTAAGTGAAATGAATAAGCATCTTTCATTGTAAATTCACGAGCGCGCATTACACCAAAACGAGGGCGTACTTCGTCACGTACTTTAGTTTGTACTTGGTATAAAGCTAAAGGAAGTTGTTTGTAGCTTTTTATTTCTTTACGAACAAAATCAGTGATAACTTCTTCGTGAGTTGGGCCTAATGCAAACTCACGGTTATGGCGATCTGTAATACGAAGCAATTCAGGACCAAACTCATCGAAGCGGCCTGATTCACGCCATAAATCAGCAGGCTGTATTACTGGCATTAACATTTCAATTGCACCAGCTTTGTTCATTTCTTCACGAACAATGTTTTCAACTTTACGTAAAACACGTAAACCTGTGGGTAACCAAGTATATAAACCCGATGCTAAACGGCGGATCATGCCCGCTCTTAGCATTAATTGGTGACTGATGATTTCAGCATCAGCAGGCGTTTCTTTAAGTGTCGCGAGTATATATTGACTAGTACGCATGTTTTTTCCGTTATATATTTGGGTATTAAATTTTTTATTTCATTAAGTGCTCTAGTGTAGCAGTGCTAAGGGCTGCAAAAAAGCTTAACTTATCATTGGTGACTAATTTCTAGCACAGTATTTAGATTATTTTCAATTTTCCACTTAATATTAAAGTCATAAAGACACATGCCGTAATTTTGTACACCGCCTTTACTCTTTTTATAAGCAGGTCGTGGGTCTTGCTTTAAAACTTTAGCAATAAATTGATATAAGTCTGGATGGCTTTTTTGTTGCTTCATACAAAACTCAATTGCTTGTTCACTAAAACACACTTCAAGTTCTGTTTCTGGACGTGTATCGGCAAAACCAGCTGTAGCATCAGGTAAACTATCAGAGTAGGGTAAGTAAGGTTTGATATCTAGGATAGGTGTACCGTCTAATAAATCTATTCCAGAAAGCTCAAGCCATAACTTACCATTTTTATAACAGATTTCTTCTAACTTGACTGCACTCATACCAATCGCATTAGGTCTAAATGTTGCTCTGGTTGCAAAAACGCCTTTTTTTTCATTGCCACCTAATCTTGGAGGACGCACCAGCGGTGACCAGCCTTTATCTGCTGTTTCATGAAATCGAAATAATAGCCAAATATGACTAAAGTCCGCTAGCCCACGAACAAACTCTTCACGGTTAAATTCACCTAAAAACTCTAATTGTGCACGTGCCTCAGGAATTAATCTAGGCTGACGGGGAATAGCAAATTTTTGTTTATATGGTGAGCGAATAGTCCCTATAGGGCCAATTTGGTAGGTTTCCATGAGATCATTTTCAAAAAAATTGATAGAGAGATCATATCAAGACAGGTGCGAACTAGCTAGTTATAGCGTTTGGATTAGGGGATTTTTAAACAAGATTAGCTAAGATAAACACATATACCAGTTAGTATATAACTAACTGGTATATTTTAGGATAAATGCCTAGTAAGTGGCATTACCTTTAGTACGAGGGAAAGCAATTACATCACGAACATTGCCCATACCTGTAACATAAGCAACTAAACGCTCAAAACCTAAACCGAAGCCAGAATGAGGTACTGTGCCGTATTTACGTAAATCACGGTACCAGCTGTAATCTTCTTTATCTAAGCCCATTTCTTCAAGACGTGCGTCAAGTACATCTAAACGTTCTTCACGTTGTGCACCACCAATGATTTCACCAATACCTGGTGCAACAACATCCATTGCTGCAACAGTTTTACCATCTTCATTAGCACGCATGTAGAAAGCTTTAATGTCTTTAGGGTAGTTTTTAATAACGACAGGTGCATTAAAGTGAACTTCAGCTAAGTAACGCTCATGCTCAGATTGTAGATCAACACCCCATTCAACAGCGTATTCAAACTTTTTACCACATGCTTTTAGAATTTCTACCGCTTCAGTGTAATCAACTTGTGCAAAATCTTTATCTACAAAGTTTTCTAAACGCTCAATTGCTGTTTTCTCTACACGTTGTGCAAAGAACTCCATATCATCGCGACGTTCATCTAATACTGCTTTGAAAACATATTTAAGCATATCTTCAGCAAGTTTTGCGATATCTTCTAAATCAGCAAATGCAACTTCAGGTTCAACCATCCAGAACTCAGCTAAATGACGAGAAGTATTTGAGTTCTCAGCTCTAAAAGTAGGACCAAAAGTATAAATGTTCGACATTGCAGAACAGTATGTTTCACCATTTAACTGGCCAGATACTGTAAGGAAAGCTTCTTTACCAAAAAAATCTTCTGCGTAATCAACTTCACCTTTATCTGTGCGAGGTAAGTTTTCCATATCTAAAGTTGATACTTTAAACATTTCACCAGCACCTTCACAGTCACTTGCTGTGATGATAGGTGTGCTGATCCAAACAAAACCACGGTCATTATAAAAACGGTGAATTGCTTGTGCTAAACAGTTACGAACACGTGTTACTGCACCAATCATATTTGTACGTGGGCGTAAATGTGCGTGCTCACGTAAATACTCAATGCTATGACGTTTTGCTGACATAGGGTAAGTATCTGGGTTATCAATCCAACCAACAACGTTTACAGTATCAGCTTGAATTTCAAAAGACTGACCTTTACCTTGAGACTTAACAAGTGTGCCAGTTACTTCTACAGAACAGCCAGCAGTTAAGCGTGTGATTTCTTCATAATTATTAAGTGAATTAGGAACCACAGCTTGGATAGGATCAAAACAAGAACCGTCATGAACGGCTAAGAAAGAAATACCGGCTTTAGAATCACGACGTGTACGGATCCAGCCTTTAACTGTAACCGTAGATTCTGCTTCTACTTTGCCTGCTAATAATGCTGTGATAGCTGTGTGGCTCATTTTCACTCCAATGGTTCTGTAATGTACTTTTGTATGAACATTACAGATGTAAATATAATTTTAATTTTTCAGGCGGCTATATTACCTGTGTAAAACAAATAAAAAAAGTGTATTGCGCTATTTTAATCAGTATTTTATTGTATTAGATATTGATATATTAAATTTTAATTAAATATAAGAGATTTACGAGTTGCAAATAAAGCGAAGTAATAAACCTGATTTGATTGCAAAGTTTATAATGGGATTAAATATATTATCTTGGTTAGTGTTTGTTGCTGCTTTAATTATGTTTCATTATGCTCGTCCTGAAATTGAATATGGCATTGTGAAGTATTTTGGTTTAGATGTGAGGGAAGAGTGGTTAGCACAACCTAAGAACATTCTATTATTATTACTTTATACTTGCGCGGGATTATCGTTTATAGGCATGTTACTTGGTCGTGTTAGAAACAGAAGGCGCAGTGATAATCATAGATATAATTTAGTGATGTTATTGCTAGTAACTATTGGTTTTATTTTAGTTTTAATTTTGTGATGTAAAATAAACACTCAGATTTTAACTATAAATATGAATGTTTATACCAATTCCGATAATAAAGTGATCAGTTAATTAACGGAAATGGTATTATTTTTGATTTTTCGTATTACTTATCTAAAATCGCGTAAATAACATCAGCCAGTTTTTTGATGTCATCCTCGGGGGTAATATAAGGAGGCATAAGATAAATTAACTTGCCAAAAGGTCTGATCCAAACTCCTTGTTCGATACATTGCTTTTGAAATAGTGCAACGTCAACAATTTCATTTACTTCAATTACACCTATCGCACCTAAAACCCTAACCTCTTTTACTGAGTGTAAGTTAGTACAAGGTGAAAGGTATTGAGTGAGCCAAGTATTGAGCTCAGTTATTGTTTTTTGCCAATCACTTGCGAGTAGTAAGTCTATGCTGGCACATGCTACGGCACACGCTAAAGGATTGCCCATAAAAGTTGGACCATGCATCATAACGCCAGCGGCTCCTTCACTGATCCCTTTTGCTATTTTATCACTGGTAAGTGTCGCAGAAAGGGTCAAATAACCTCCAGTAATCGCTTTACCAATACACATAATATCAGGACTGATATTGGCATGTTCAACGGCAAACATTTTACCGGTACGGCCAAAACCTGTTGCTATTTCATCACATATTAATAAAACGTCATACTTATCACAAAGCTGTCGTAATCCGGCTAAATAATCGGGGTGATAAAAATTCATACCACCGGCATTTTGCACAATAGGCTCTATTATAAAAGCAGCGACTTCTTTATGATTATTCATGAAGTGCGTTTCTAATATATCTAATTCTGTTTTATTAAACTGCCCACCAAAGCGAGATACTGGCGCAGGGGAAAATATATGCTCAGGTAAAAAACCTTGATATAGCGAATGCATTGAATTAATAGGATCACATACACTCATAGCTGCAAATGTATCTCCATGATAACCCTTTGCAACCGTCATGAGTTTGGTTTTATTTTTAATGCCTTGGCTTTGCCAATATTGTAATGCCATTTTTATAGCAACTTCTACAGAAACCGAGCCACTATCAGCTAAAAAGACCTTAGTAAGTGATTTAGGTGTTATATCAACTAACTTTTTACATAGATTCACTGCTGGGGCATGAGTTATACCACCAAACATAATATGGCTCATTTTAGAGACTTGATGGTTAATTGCTTCATTTAATACAGTGTGGTTATAGCCGTGTATAGCACTCCACCAAGAGGCCATGCCATCGATCAGTTGCTCGCCACTTTCTAAGGTAATGATATTTTTATCAGCCGATACGACAGGATAAACAGGTAAGGGCTCTGTCATAGAAGTATATGGGTGCCAAATGTGATTTTTATCGAATTCAATATCAATTAAGTTTTCTGTGTGTTTATTGCTCACTTGTAAACCTTGTGATGTGTTTTAATGTTGACAATCAATCTATGCTCCGTAGACTAACCCATCAGTATGTAGTGAGACAAATATAAAAGAGAATAATATGCAAGTACGTCATGACTGGACGCATCAACAAGTAAAAGAATTGTTTGAAATGCCATTTAACGATTTATTATTTCAAGCAGCGACGGTTCACCGTGCAAATTTCAAACCTAATGAAGTTCAGATCTCAACTTTGTTATCTATTAAAACGGGCGCATGTCCTGAAGATTGTGCTTACTGTCCACAATCAGCTCGTCATAAAACAGATTTAGAGAAAGAAAGACTATTAGAAGTTGATAAAGTAGTAGAGCAAGCAAAACTTGCAAAAAATAAAGGCGCTACACGTTTTTGTATGGGCGCAGCATGGTCTGATCCTAAAGACAGAGACATGCCTTATATTGAAAAAATGGTAAAAGAAGTTAAAGAGCTTGGACTTGAAACCTGTATGACTTTAGGCATGCTGACAAACGAAAAAGCGCATACTTTACGTGAAGCTGGTTTAGATTATTACAACCATAATCTGGATACTTCAGAAGAATTTTATGAACAAATCATTACAACTCGTACATTCCAAGATAGATTAAATACCATAGATCACGTTCGTGATGCAGGCATGAAAGTATGTTCAGGTGGTATTGTTGGTATGGGTGAAAAAGCACAAGATCGCTACGGTCTATTAATGCAACTAGCTAACCTTGAAAAACAACCTGAAAGTGTACCAATTAACATGCTTGTTAAAGTCAAAGGCACACCGCTTGAAAATGTAGATGATTTAGATGATTTTGAATTTATTCGTACTATCGCAGCAGCACGTATCATGATGCCACACAGCTATGTACGTTTATCGGCTGGTCGTGCTGAAATGAATCCACAAATGCAGTCAATGTGCTTCTTTGCAGGTGCAAACTCTATTTTCTACGGTGCTAAATTATTAACAACAGAAAACCCTGCTGCAGATACTGATATGGAATTATTGAAAAAATTAGGCATCAAACCTGAGCAAAGACATGGCTGTTCAGATGAAGCTCATGAAGCGACATTAAATAAAGCAATAGATGATAAAGCAACAGAGCATTTATTTTACCCTGCATAACTTAGTAAAAATAAATAGGATTTAGACTTTTATTTAAGTCCTATTTTTTATGTTTTTTGGTGCTTAAGGCTTTTATATGGCTTTTGAATATATATCTGAACAAATAACTCAACGTAAACAACAGTCTTTGTTTCGTAAACGTTTTGCTATTCAATCAAGTAGCGATCGCTTTATAGAAGTTGATAATCAGCAATACCTCAATTTTGCAAGTAATGATTACCTCTCAATCAATGCCTGTTTATCACATAGCTACAATCAAATTAAATTGGGTAGCACCAGCTCAGCTCTGGTGACAGGTTTTCACCAAGAACATGCCAATTTAGAAAGCTATGTATGTGAGCTTATGGGCTACGAGGCATGTTTATTGTTTAGCAGTGGTTTTAGTGCCAATGCAAGCGTATTAAAAACCTTAATGAGTCATTCTGATTCAGAGATTTTTCAAGATAAGCTTAACCATGCAAGTTTGATTGATGGTGGTTTAGCAAGTAATGCAAAAATGTCACGCTTTAAACATAATGACTTAGCGCACTTAACTCAAAAGCTAAAAAAGTCGACAAGTCGAGATAAACTAATCGTGACTGAAGGTGTTTTCTCAATGGATGGCGATAGTGCACCTTTGGCAGAACTAAAGCAGTTAGCACACGAATATCAAGCTTGGTTAATGATAGATGATGCTCATGGTTTTGGTGTATTAGGTGATAAAGGTTTAGGAAGTTGTGAACAGATCAAACCTGAATTATTAATTTTAACTTTTGGCAAAGCAGTTGCAAGCTCAGGCGCATGTATTTTATGTAGTAACGAAGTCAAAGACTATTTACTACAGTTTAATCGAGAATATATATTCTCTACAGCCATGCCACCATTAATGGCTAAAATGACACAAGATGCCATTGTTAAATTGGTTGAAGCTACAGAGCAAAGAAAGGCACTTAAACAAAATATAGATGATTTTAAACGTCAGTTTAATGAAAAGTGCAGCCAGTTAAATATGCAGTTATTGGATTCATCAAGCCCGATCCAACCAATAATTGTCAAAGACTCGCAATTAGCTGTCGATATATCAAATAAATTAAAACAAGATAAAATTTGGCTAACAGCTATAAGACCACCAACAGTACCAAAAAATACCGCTAGGTTAAGAATAACAATTACAGCAGCGCATAAAAAAAGTGATATAACGCATTTGATTAATTCGCTTGCTGGAGCATTTGAAAATAATATATGAGTCCAATAAACCCACAGCAACATAATAAATGTGCAACACAAAGAAAGTTTTCACAAGCTGCACTTCATTATCAAGAGCATGCGTGTGTTCAAAGTCAAAGTGCAAAAATATTATTAGCAGATATTCCAGATAATAACTTAGGTCTATGTTTAGATTTAGGTGCCGGACCAGGTGTTAATACCAAAGTACTAAGTCAAAAATTTCAACAAGTTATTTCTCTAGATTTAAGTATATCTATGCTAGAAGAAATTATTACACCCAGCAACAAAGCCGCATATAAAGTATGTGCCGATATGGACTTTTTACCTTTCAAAAATAATAGTTTTGATTCGGTATTTAGTAATTTTGCAACGCAATGGTCACAAGACTTACCTTTATTGCTAAAAAATATAAATCGTATTTTAAAGCCTGGTGCAAAGTTTTACTTAACGATTGTATGTGATGGTACTTTAAAAGAAATAGCACAAGCTTGGCAGGGGGTTGATCAACAAAAACATATCAATGATTTTGTTAAACCGGCTGATTTATTAAAATATATTAAACAAGCAAATTTTGACTTACAAAGTTATCGTTTAAATTGTCATCAAGATAATTATAAAGACCCGTTATCTGCGATTAAATCTATAAAAGAAATTGGTGCATCTAATATGATACAAGCAAAAGTAAACAAAGGTTTAATGGGCAAAAGTCGACTTAAAACCTTACTTAATGCTTATCCAGAAAGTAATAATGGATTTGATGTAAGTTACCAAGTTGCTTATCTCACATTAGAAAAAAATAGCTAAGAGTAAACACTATGAATCATTATTTTATAACCGGAACAGATACCGATGTAGGTAAAACGTTTATTACTAGTTTATTGATGAAATTTATCAAGCAACATAAACATCAGGTTTTAGGGTTTAAGCCTATTGCAGCGGGTTCTGAATATGCATTTGATGAATTGGTTAACGAAGACGCATTGACCTTATTAGAAAGTGGTAATGTTTCAGTGCCATATAAGTTAATCAATCCCTATATATATGAACAACCAATCGCACCACATATTGCTGCAAAGCTTTCAAATGAAAAGATATCTGTTACAGGGTTAAATACAGCTTACTCACAGATCAGTAAAGAAATTTCAAAAGATGCATATTTGATTACAGAAGGAGCGGGTGGTTGGGCACTGCCAATAAATGACGACGAATATTTATATGATTGGGTTTGTCAAAATAACATGCCTGTTATTTTAGTTGTTGGCTTAAAGCTAGGATGTTTAAATCATGCTTTATTAACACAAGCGCATATGAAAGCTTTAGGAATAAATTGCATCGGTTGGGTTGCAAATCATATTGATCCTCATATGAATGTACAAAAAGAAAATGTAGATGCACTTAAACAAAGACTTACTATGCCGCTATTAGCCGTTGCCCCTTTTCATGATGAAAATTCGGATAGTAAACCTAAATTACAAATTTATAAGGCGTTAAAAAACGTTTTAAATTTAGACTGATAATAAAGTAAGAAATTTAATATAAATAAAGAGAATTTAAATGAGTGGAACACAGCGTTCAAATATAAAACCTGGATTAGAAGTGAAAATTGTTTTAAAACAAGATCAACGCACTGGAAAACTAACTCAAGGGATAGTGCAAAAGTTATTAACTAATTCCCCTAATCATCCTCATGGTATAAAGGTTAGGTTAGAGTCAGGAGAAGTAGGGCGAGTAAAAGAAATTATCAGTTAAATATTTTGATTTATACTGGACAAATTGAGGATTTGAGCCATATTTAATATTCATTTATTTATATGGATATTGAAATGACAGAACTCGAATTTAAAGATATAAACAGTATTACAAAAGAATTGCTCGATAATAAATCAGCAGCAAGTCATTTTGAGCAATATGACCAATTGTTTAAAAATATGTTTGATAAAGCTCAAAATGAAACTGATGAGGCAATGTGTGAAATTGCTCGGCTCAATAAATTAAGAGCCTAAAATAAAAAGCTTATTGATTTCAATAAGCTTTTTTAAATTACAGCAGCAAATTCTCAGTTTAGAATGTGCCCCAAACAGAGACCTTTATTTCAGGTTCTCTGTTTCTTTTCGCTATTTGACTACCTTTATAACTACCTGAACGATCATCTTCATACATGAATCTTGAACGAGTATACTCTCCTGTATTTAGGTGCTCCACAAGAAGTTGAACTTTAAGACCATCAAAATAAGTTGTTTCGACAAATGCCTCAATACGGTTATTTCCTGCAAAAGTATGCACTTCATCAACAAGATAAAATGTATCAGTAAAATGGCTGATTAATTCAACGCCCCAAGCAATTTTTTGCTCAGTTAAATCTTGTCTGAATTCAATATTAAACTGTTCAGGAGTATAGTCATTGATTATACGATCTTGATTGATAATAGAGTCGAAATATTCTGAGCGGTTATACTCATAAGAGATTTCAAGCAAACCATTAGGAATAAAGCTATCTAATGGTAAATTAAGATCAGTTTCAAAACCCCAAAAAGTAGCATCGCCTGCATTTCCTAACCCATGGCTGACGTTCCCATTATCTGAAGGTAATATGATGTACTCTAGAATATCTTTATGCCATTCATAATAAATGTTTACGGATAAACTGCCTTTCTCACTGAAGCCCCAATCAAGTTTAGAGCTTAATTCGGTATATTGGTTTGGTGCCAGATTTGGGTTACCAGCAGTATTTCTATCATCAGTCGTATCGGTACTTGCGGCAAAATCATTAAAATTAAGCTGGCCCACGTTGTGTTCAGCTTGAATATTTAGTTGCAAATCAGCATTAAAACTATAATTTGCAGCAAGTCTAGGTTTTAAAAATTTAAAAGTTTGATCGTTAGTTGCATCACCAGTCACTTCAATTTGTGAAACTTCTCCAGTCAAACCACCTTCAATTGATAAAGCATCCGTTGCTGAATATACAAAAGTAATAAATGCTTCGCCCCTAAATTCTTCCACAACAACATTTGCTGACTCTAGGTTTTGAGCTTGGTTATTTTCAAAGTATTCAAGTTCGGTATCTAGTTTGTTATTGGCTATTTCAAAGCCATACTCAGGTTTGAACTTATCATTACCAATCTTGCCATAAGTATTTCTAAATATGTATTCAGTTTTAAGGCGATCTTGTTTGAATTGGCTGTTATGATTTTCATTTACAATATAATCTTGTTGATTAAAAGCATTTTCATAATTTTGACCCTTTACGACAGCGAGTCCTAAAATATGCCATTTCCAATCTTCATCATTGCCTAACCAATCTATGCCAACTTCAAACTCTTTATTTGTATTGTTTTCATTTAATAGCCAAAACTCGTCAGGTGCACCTGTTAATGAATCGCTGTGAGTGATATTTCGTGTTATATCACCTTGCCACTTTTCACCACCAATACGACCATTTAATGTCAGTTTACCTTCGGTGAACTCTTTAGCACCTTGACCATTTATATAAACCCAATTATTTTTTTCATCTAAAATTTCATCGGCTGTTTTGTTTACTTTATCGTTACTATCTTTATCTTCAATTATTGCATCTCTATAACCAACCCAGCCTCCAATATCGGTATCAAATGCTGTATCCCATTGTCCTATTTGTGTGGTAATTGCGGCTTCTATATTGGGTCTTATGTCCCCATCAGGTGCTCTTCTGGCTTTAAGTGCCCAAGTACCTGACGTGATATCTTTTTTTCGTATGATATTAGCTATTATGGATTGACCCGCAACTTCACTACTACCTTTGCCACCGCGAATTATTTCAATTTTCTCAACTTGCTCAACAGGAATTCGAATCAAGGCTCCTCTCAGACCGCCTGATTTTGATGTAGGACGCGATCCATCTATTAAAACATTACCAGCATTTCCACCAAATCCACGATCATTAGAGCCACCATCGAACGAAAATCCAGGCAACCTGTCTATCATATCATAGGCGTTTTGTGGGTGATATTGCATGAAAAATGAAGAAGGATAAGAGGATGAGTTAACTAAAAGTTCGGATTCATTAGCAATAGCATGTAAAGAGGGTAATATTAAGAGACTAATTAAACTTGATTTAAGTTTAAATGGGGCTTTTAAGTTCATGTGATTTTATAAACTGCATAATTGAAACATATTTTACAATTGTAACTGATTTGTACATTTAGATTTAGAGAAAACTGTTTCAAATTATGTATAAGTATAAATATTTATTTTCTCATTGTAAGCGCTTGTTCATAAATTGAATTTAAAATGGCCTTTATACCATTGCCTCTTGAAGGACTTAGGTGCTTTAAAAGAGACATGTCTTCAAATTCTTTATTAGCATCAATTGCAAGGATTTCATTTGGTGTGAGATCTGAATATAAATATAAAATGATGCTTACAAGACCTTTTACAATCCTAGTATCGGAATCTGCGGTAATTAATAACTTACTTTCTTCATTATTAAACTCCATATATAGCCAAACATTGCTTTCGCAACCATTAACTAAAGCACTTTCTACTTTGAGTTCTGAAGGTAATACTGGTAATTTTTTACCTAATAGCATTATTTCACGGTATTTATCTTGCCATGAACCGGCTTGTAATAATTTTTTTTTAAACTGTATATAGGATTCATTCATTTTCTTGGGGCCAATTAATCTAATAAGTCTAAACATTGCTTTAAATTAGCAATGAATTGTTTAATTTCAAATTGAGTATTATAAAAAGCTAGGCTGATACGTACAGTGCCTTCTATATTTAAGCATTTCATTAAAGGTTGAGTACAATGATTTCCTACTCTAACAGCAATACCATGTTGATCTAATAAAGTTGCGATATCAAAAGGGTGTTCATTTTTATAATTAAAGCTAATAGTGCCGATATTTTGTACTAAATCACCATATAATTTTATACCTGAAATATTTTCAAGTTGCGATTTTAAATATAAAAACAACGACGTTTCGTATGTTTTTTGTTCAATTAAATCTATTTTGTTCATAAAGTCTATGGCACAACCAAATGCAATGACACCTGAAATATTGGGAGTGCCTGCCTCAAATTTCCCTGGGGCTTGGGCAAAAACAGTATCATTAAAACTAACAGACTTAATCATTTCGCCCCCAGTTTGATAAACAGGTAAGGAATTTAATAAGTTATATTTACCATATAAGCCACCTAAACCTGTTGGCCCTAACGATTTATGAGCAGAAAATACATAAAAGTCACAGTCTAAGGCCGTCATATCCGGACGTAAGTGCATAAATGCTTGTGCGCCATCAATAACAGTAACTGTTTGATATTTTTTAGAATATTGGATGATATCTTTTACGGGTTGAATATTTCCTAAGGTATTTGATGCATGGGAAATACTCAGTATTTTTGGTTTGTACAGATCAATTAGCTTTTTAGTTGTTTCTAGCTCTACTTTTTGGGAAGACTGATCAAGGGGAATAACCTTTAAAGTCGCTCCTGAATTTATACAAACTTGTTGCCAAGGAACAATATTAGCATGGTGCTCCAACGCACTAATAAGTATTACATCACCCGTGTTTAAAGAGTTTGCTAATCCGTGAGCCAATAAGTTTAATGACTCAGTAGCACCTTTTGTCCAAACAATCTCTTTAGCTTGCACATTAAGAAATTCAGCTACTTTATTACGAGCATCTTCATAAGCTACTGTAGCGCGATCGCCTAAGGTATGAATGCCTCTGTGTACGTTAGCATTAGAGTTTGAGTAAAAGTGATTAATTGAATCTATAACACATTGTGGTTTTTGACTTGTGGCACCCGAATCAAAATATATAAGAGGTTTCTCATTAACTATTTGTTTTAAGATAGGAAATTCATTTCTTATATTATCAATATCAAACATTTTATTAAATCAAACTGAAAAAGGAGGGCGGTATTTTAAAGGATTTAGAACAAAAAAGCGAGGTAGATTAAAGGTTTTGAGTGTAACAATAAAATAAGGTACATCTTGGATGTACCTTATTATTTTTAACTAATAATTATCTTTTATTAGCATCAGCGTAGTCACGTTTAGTATAACCAGTATACATTTGACGTGGACGACCGATTTTTTGACCTGGTTGAGATAACATTTCATCCCAATGTGATATCCAACCAACTGTACGTGCCATCGCAAAAATAACAGTGAACATGCTTGTAGGAATACCAATTGCTTTTAAGATGATACCTGAGTAGAAATCTACATTAGGGTAAAGTTTTTTCTCAATGAAGTACGGGTCTTCTAAAGCGATTTTCTCTAAGCCCATCGCTACTTCTAGTAATGGATCTTGAATATTAAGCTCTTTTAATACTTCATGACACGTTTGACGCATTACTGTTGCACGTGGATCAAAGTTTTTATATACACGATGACCAAAGCCCATTAGACGGAATGGGTCATTTTTATCTTTCGCTTTAGCAACATATTCTTCGATACGATCAGCTGTACCAATCTCTTCAAGCATTGTTAAACATGCTTCATTTGCACCACCATGAGCTGGTCCCCAAAGTGAAGCAACACCAGCAGCAATACACGCATATGGGTTAGCGCCTGAAGAACCTGCAATACGTACTGTTGAAGTAGATGCATTTTGCTCGTGATCTGCATGAAGCATGAAGATACGATCCATTGCTTTAGCAAGTACAGGGCTTACTTTGTACTCTTCAGCAGGTACAGAGAACATCATATGTAAGAAGTTTTCTGCATAGCTTAGTTCATTTTTAGGATAAACAAATGGTTGGCCAATTGTGTACTTGTATGCCATTGCAGAGATAGTTGGTAATTTAGCAACTAATTTAACAGCGCTACGTTTACGTTGCTCTGGATCAGTGATATCTAAATCATCATGATAGAATGAAGATAAAGCACCAACAACACCACATAACATTGCCATAGGATGTGCATCTACACGGAAGCCTTGGAAGAATGCAGCGATTTTTTCGTGCATCATTGTATTTGTGGTGATTTCATTTTCAAATGTAGCCATTTGCTCTTCGTTAGGCAATTCGCCCTCAAGAAGCAAGTAACATAATTCAAGGTAGTTAGACTGCTCTGCAAGTTGGTCTATCGGGTAACCACGGTGTAAAAGAACACCTTTAGCGCCGTCGATGAAAGTGATAGCCGATTCACATGAACCTGTAGACATAAAGCCTGGGTCATATGTGAAATGGTTGTGAGCACCTAAAGTACGTACATCGATTACATCTTGACCAGCTGTGCCTGAATAAATTGGTAACTCAATTGGTTCTTGGCCATCGATATGAAGTACTGCTTTTTTGTCTGCCATCTAAATCATCTCCTGTTATAACAAATCAATTGTTATGATTTTAAGTCTATTGTTAAGCAAATTAGCTCCATTTTAACGTATAAATGGGGATAAAAGTCAATTTTAATGAAAATTAATGCAAAAAAGTATGATATATATTCTGAAAAGATTAAATAGTATACTAAAGGCTAATTTGCAAGGCATTATAATTAAACAAAAATTGTAAAATCTTCAGGGGGAATATATACTGTCCAAGGTTTATTTCTCATGAATTAAACCTACTGCGTCTGAAGTAAACGTGTAGTACCTGTTTTGGCTCGTCACCATCATAGGTTTGTTTATTTTGATAGTTCCATTTAAATTTATTAAATCAAATAAAATTAGATGGGTGTAATAAAACAATAGTTGGGTCCTAAATGGGCCAGATGGGCAAGTAACTGTGAAAAAGCAAAGACCTGTAAATCTCGATCTATCGACTATTTCTATGCCAGCAACTGCTAAAGCGTCAATTTTACACCGTGTAACCGGTGTTGCGTTGTTTTTTGCTTTAACATTTGTAATTTGGGCTTGGTCAGAGTCTCTTTCATCACCAGAAGGTTTTGAATTCGTCAAGAGCCTATTTAGTGGGTTCGTTGCCAAATTCATTGCATGGGGTACTGTCACTGTGTTGGCGTATCACATCATCGGTGGTATCCGTCATATCATTATGGATATGGGATATTGGGAAGAACTTGAATCAGGTAACAGCAGCGCAACAATCTCACTTGTTTTGTGGGCTGTAGCTGCAGTAATGGCAGGGGTATGGATATGGTTGTAAATCAAGCATCTCTAAAACGTAATGGCGTACAAGATTTTGTATCTTTACGTGCAACAGCATTAATATTAACGGCTTATTCGTTATTCATTATTGGTTATTTCTTAACAACTCCACAAGTCACTTTTGAGGCTTGGCAGGGATTATTTTCAAACTTAGCAGTTAAAGTTTTTACACTTGCTGCGTTAGTTAGCATGATGATCCATACACAAATTGGTTTATGGCAGGTACTTACTGATTACGTTAAATGTGCAAAATTACGTTCAGTATTAGGCTTTATCTTAAACATGATGTCATTTGTGTATGTTGCAGTTGGTTTATTTGTATTGTGGGGTGTGTAAGTGAAATATTCTGTTCGTGAATTTGACTCGGTTGTAATTGGTGCTGGTGGTGCGGGTATGCGCGCAGCGCTTGCAATCACAGAATCAGGTAAAACGTGTGCATTAATTTCTAAAGTTTTCCCAACACGTTCTCATACGGTGTCTGCTCAAGGTGGTATCACTGTTGCCCTTGGTAATAGTCATGAAGATCACTGGGAACAGCATATGTACGATACAGTGAAAGGTTCCGATTTCATCGGTGACCAAGACGCTATCGAATACATGTGTAAAACTGGCCCTGAAGCAATTATTGAATTAGATAAAATGGGTATGCCTTTTTCTCGTTTTGAAAACGGTACTATTTATCAACGTCCATTTGGCGGTCAATCAAGAAATTTTGGTGGCGAACAAGCAGCACGTACAGCAGCTGCAGCTGACCGTACAGGTCACGCTTTACTACATTGTTTATACCAGCAAAATGTAAAAAACAAAACAAACGTATTCTCTGAATGGTACGCACTTGATTTAGTTAAAAATCAAGAGGGTGCTGTTGTAGGTTGTACTGCAATTGATATCGAATCTGGAGAAGTTGTATTCTTCAAATCTCGTGCAACTGTTTTAGCTACAGGTGGCGCGGGTCGTATTTTTGCATCTACAACAAATGCACATATCAATACGGGTGACGGTGTTGGTATGTCACTTCGTGCTGGCATTCAAATGCAAGATATGGAAATGTGGCAGTTCCACCCAACTGGTATAGCTGGTGCGGGTGTACTTGTTACTGAAGGTTGTCGTGGTGAAGGTGGTTATCTATTAAATAAAGATGGCGAACGCTTCATGGAGCGTTATGCTCCTAACGCGAAAGATCTTGCAGGTCGTGATGTTGTAGCACGTTCTATGATGACTGAGATCCGTGAAGGTCGTGGTTGTGACCATCCTCAATACGGTCCTCATATCAAGCTTAAACTTGACCACTTAGGAAAAGAAACACTAGAAAAACGTTTACCAGGTGTATGTGATTTGTCTCG
>Ga0209396_1001860_pt1 | contig 22792 bp, 14 predicted proteins | sample GOMGulsemesocosm_6_FD_184638 | JGI IMG/M metagenome (GOLD analysis project Ga0209396, IMG submission 184638) | Methane-oxidizing microbial communities from mesocosms in the Gulf of Mexico - GOM8C Gulf of Mexico (SPAdes) (version 2) | ecosystem: Environmental > Aquatic > Marine > Cold seeps... | reverse complement strand
AAAAGAATAGGTGATTACATTTTGCATCGTTTTTCTCCGCTATTTGAAACTGATCGTTAGACCAGCCTCAATTAAAGTACGTTGATAGTCATATAGCTCTAAATTACTTTGATTTTGGCTGTGGCTTAGCTGAACTTTAGCCGAGGTATTCGGCATAAAGCTGTATAGCCAGCCCGCGGTAATTTGTGTGAGTTGGTCTTCGCGAGTTTCTCCAGCAAAGAAAATATGATCATCGGCAAAGGCATCGGCATAGCTATTATTACGGTAATTTATTAAGGCATACATTTGCTGAGCTGCTGCTATTTCTAGCTGCATTTGGTAACCGATGGATAAATAGTTTCGCCCTTGAAAACTATTACTGCTTTCAATGGCACTATCACTTCCATAACCTAATTGAACATTTTGACTAAGCCCTTCGCTCTTTCGATTTAGGCTGGCCTTCACTTGCCACTGAGTAAAGTCTAACGCATCGTTTTGATCATTATCTTGTTGGCCTAACTCTATCTCAGAGGTGACCTTCCATTGGGGGGCGAAATACCATTGCCAACGAACGTTACCAAGAATTTGATTCTGTAAACCTTCACCTGCCAGCCAATATTGGCGATAAATACCTCCAAAACGCATGTTATGGTTGCTGCGTAACATTCTAAAGCCACCATTCAAACTAAGGTTGGTGAGATCGTAACTGTCATCGAGGGTATTATCTTTTTGTGAAATAGAGGCTGAAAAATCTAAGCTAGTACGTTTACTTAAGGGCTGCTGATATTGGCCAAAACCTTGAAGCTTATAATAAGCACTGCCTTGGGATTTTTGTTCATCTTCTAGTGTTAGTAGTCCTGTTAAGGCTGGGGAGTCATTGAGATAAAATGTTGCTTGAATGGCATCTAAATCTGCCGCCGCGTTGATATTAGAGTCATAACCCAGTGCTAGACCCACTCCCGCAGACCAAAAGCGGGAAACTTGCTGCTTTTGTTCAGCAATACGGGTCAAAAAACGATTAATATGGCCTTGGACTTCTGCTGGGGGATTACTCGCAGCAACGAGGTTAAACTCATGCTCAGCGGCATTTAAGTTATTAAGGAAAAAATGGCAGCGTGCGAGTTCTAAGCGAAAACGTGGATTGTTTGGATGGGCCTCTAATAAACGTTCAAATGGAAATATGGCTTGATTGTAATGCCCTGTTTGAGCCGCAGCTAGGGCAAAGTTGAAGTCAAACCTCTCTTCTCCTTCCCATTCTGGATGCATGCTTAAAGCCATCTGATAGGCGAGGGTAAATTTATCTTCTGCAATCAGTTGTTCTAGTTGAGCTAGCGCTTGTACGTTAGGTTGTTCTTTTGCTGCAGGCGTTGTTTCCGTTTGCTTTTTTTCTTGGGCTATTACTTTTTTTCTGATGACGGGAGTAGGTTCAGCAACGACAGGTTTCGCAGGTTCAGCAACGACGGGTTTCGCAGGATCAGCAACGATAGGTTCAGCAGCTTCAGCTAGTTCAATAGCAGGTGCTGGATCAATACTATCTTCTATTGGAAGCTCACTGGGTGGGCTCTTGTCGACACTACTTTCCTCGTTCGAATTTATCTTTTCGGCTGCATAGCTATTAATGCTCAGCAGGCTAGAGGCAATGAGTATGCTCAACAAACGTCCTTTCACAATATTCATCCTATCTATGTGTTTCGATCTATAAGTAACATACCAATGTATGCCAATCTAACGCGATCAAGTGGGTGCTACTTCAATTTTTTAAAAAATACTGCACTAATTATGGCTGAAAAAACTATCCTTACTAATACGAGCTTCAAAGAAGAGGTGAGTTTTGCTAGTAAGTCAGGATAAAGTATGAAAAAGACTGCAGGTATAAGCCACGGGCATATACAAATGATTCTGCAAAAGATTCCTTTCTTTAGGGATTTCAACCCGGATGAGAGAGAGCGACTCGCGAATGAGCAGGATAGTTTTGTTATCGCTCGGCCAAAAGAAGTCATTGTAAAAAAAGGTTCTATGGAAAGGGCTTTTTATATCTTATTGTCTGGTACCGTCGAAATCTTGGATGAGCAAGAGCAAGCGCCCATTTTGGAGCTTTCCCCTGGACAAGTATTTGGTGAAATAACCTTCCTTACTGAAGTACCAAGGACGTCCAGTGTTCGTGCTCAGGATATCTGTATATTAATGAGAATCGACCAAGGTTTGATGTCTTGTCTGCGAGCAGAGATGCGAGAAAAAATTAAAGACCAGCTAATTGATAAACTGGTAAAGCGTATTTTATCATCGTGAGACATTCGATTTCTGCTCCTGATTGATTTAGATCAAGCTTCTTATGGGTCTATCAAGATCAGTGGAGAAAATTGATCCAGATCAAAAACCTTCTGCCTCCAATTGCTAATCTAGCTTCATCAAGTCAACGAACAATAACTAAAACGAAATACGTTATTGTTGAACGCTAAAAAGAGGTGCTAGTTATGTATATGGATGAAGTTGTATTTGCAGGCTTATTAATTGTTTTACTAACTTGTGGTTTCTTTGGATTGTTTTATGGCTTAATCAAACGCGATATCGCAAGGAAAGGGACAGGCGCTCCTGATTCAAAGCCTTCTCAATCCTAAAACAGTTTCTGTGCTGAGTACCTTGCTCGGGCCTCAAAATATTTTGATGGCCCTTTTTTTGTTTTTAAAATAAATCAATTACCCTCATACTAGCCGCATAATTCTATTGGATTTTTCTCATGCGGTCTCTGTTCTCTCAGTTGTTCACATTTTTCAGTGCTCTAATTTTCTTAACCATACCTTTGATAGCGTGGGCTTCTATTGATGAAGATGCCTGGTATCAACAAGGAGATGCTTGGCTTAAAGATAAGCTGAATTTTTTACAACAGCAGAAAGATTTTAGTACATCTGCAAAAGCAAAAAATGTCATTTTATTCGTCGGTGACGGTATGAGTATTACGACCTTGACCGCAGCCAGAATTTGGCAAGGTCAGCAAGCAGGGCTTTTAGGTGAAGAGCATTTTTTGCATTTCGAACGCTATCCCCATACCGCATTAATTAAAACCTATAATACTAATCAACAGTCTCCCGACTCCGCTGGCACTATGAGCGCGATGATGACAGGAGTAAAAACTCGGGCAGGACTCATTAGCATAGGCCCTGAGCAAGATAGAACCGATTGCAAAAATAGTGAAAAGCATCACCAACAAACGTTATTTGAGTGGGGGTATGAAAGAGGTTTTTCTACCGGCATTGTAACGACCGCGCGCTTAACTCACGCGACTCCTGCAGCGACTTATGCCCATAGTCCTGATCGTGGCTGGGAAGCAGATCTTCTTCGTCACCCAAATGCCTATTGGTATGGTTGTGACTCGATTGCTAAACAGCTGGTAGAGAAAGCATTTCCTGCTGGCTTAGATATCGCTTTAGGCGGAGGTGCTTCTAGGTTAGAAGGGTATTTCGACAGCTTTCAACAGCAGTTTGGCCCGCAGCAACTAATTCAGAATCAACAACAATTACTGCAGTTAAATAAACATGTGCAAGCAGGCCCTGTATTAGGGGTATTTTCTACTGGTCACCTGGCCTTTGAGTTAGATCGGATAAAGCGTACGGGAGATAAACAACAGCCGTCATTAAAGCAGATGGCAGAAAATGCGCTGCAATACTTGCAGGGGAAAGATGAACCGTACATATTAATTGTTGAAGGTGCACGGATAGATCAGGCCCATCACAAAGGTAACGCTGCCCGTGCATTGGCGGAAACAGCAATGCTAGCCGACACTGTTGAGCGCTTAGATGAGTTAACTGCAGATGAAGATACGCTCATAATCGTGACTGCAGATCATAGTCATAGCTTTGTCATGGCGGGTTACCCCAAGCGCGGTAATCCTATTCTAGGGACTTCGAAAAACCAGCAGGATGAACAAGTATTAGCCAATGACGGTTTGCCTTATACCACCTTAGGTTATGCGAACGGTAAAGCCTATGGCCGTCAGTTTTCTCACGAAGATGCGAATGATAGTGAGTATGTTGATTTTCATCAGGGGGTGGCGATACCGTTGAGATCGGAAACCCACGGCAGTGATGATGTCGCTTTGCATGCCAAAGGGCCGGGGGCTTATTTATTTTCTGGTTTGATGGAGCAGCATGAAATCTTCCATACCATTCTCCAGGCTTTAACGAATACAACAGAATATGAAAGTGAACAGCAAGTTGAGAGAAAATAATAGTATGATCAATCTTCTAAAGTTGTTAACAGCATTCGGTCTAATCATTTCTTTATTAGCCTGCAGTGCAGACCTACCACTAAGAGATCAAAAAACATCTCAGCAATGGTTTCAGCAAGGACATGAAAATGTTGAGCAAAGAAAATCAACGCTCATAAAACAGCAGCAACTTTTAAAATCACAGTTAAAAACAGGCACTAAAGCTAAGAATATTATTTTTGTATTAGGCGATGGTATGGGGGTCAGTACCCTAACGGCGGCAAGGATTTTTGTCGGACAGCAGCAGGGATTGTTGGGAGAGGAATTCGCCCTGAGTTTTGAGAAATTCCCTCATACTGCCTTAGTAAAAACCTATAACGTTGATCTACAGACACCGGATTCTGCAGGCACCATGTCGGCGTTAATGACTGGGGTGAAAACCAATGAAGGTATTATCAGTCTTGCTGAATCAACCGTACGTGGGGAGTGCGATGCGCAGCAAAGTTTACCGACATTAATCGATCTGGCAAAAGCTAAGGGTAAAAGCACGGGGATGGTGACTACGGCTCGTGTGACACATGCTACGCCAGCAACCGCTTATGCTCATAGCGCAGATCGAAACTGGGAAAGTGATCATGCCATGACTGAGCTGGCAAAAAATCAAGGTTGCCAAGATATTGCCAGCCAGTTCGTCAATTCAACACCCAGCCCACTGGATATTTTATTCGGTGGTGGTCGCCGTCACTTTTTACCTAAAACGCTGGGTGGTAAGCGCCTCGATCAGCAGAACCTTGTTCAACAGTGGCAAGAAAAAGGGCATTACGTGGATTCTTCTTCGGCTTTATTATCACTGTCAACACAAGCTCAGGATGATAAACCTTGGTTAGGCTTATTCTCTCTTTCTCATATGGATTATGCCTATCAACGACCAGCAGAGCAGCCTTCATTGCAATTGATGACTGAAATAGCGTTGCAAAGGTTACAGCAAAATCCTGAAGGCTTTACTTTGGTGATTGAAGCAGGGCGTATAGATCATGGGCATCATGCGGGCACAGCTTATAAAGCATTAACTGAGACGCAGGAATTACATGAAACAGTGGCTTGGCTATTAACCCAAGTAGATCTAACGGAAACCCTAATTGTTGTAACCGCTGATCATAGTCATACCCTGACACTTGGGGGTTATCCTACGCGAGGAAATCCCATATTGGGTGACGTTATTGGTAATAATAGCAAAGGCCACCCAGAGGATTCTCCTAGCTTGGATCAAAACTGGCAGCCTTATACTTCGTTATCTTATCGCGATGGCCCAGGATCCATAATTAATGGGCAAGGAGATGAAAGGGCGGCTGAAGAAGGAGTTCGTGATGTATACGCTGCCGATTATAAACAAGTAGCTTTAGTTCCAATGGATTATGAAACCCACGGTGGAGAAGATGTTGCTTTGTATGCGATTGGCCCTATGGCCCAACTATTTTCGGGTACCTTGGAACAACATTGGGTATTCCATGCCTTAAAATACGCAATGTAACAATAAAAACAATATGAATTATTTGTAATAAATTATATAAAACAAGGGGTTACAGGTTGACTTACAATACCTGACTAAATAGTTGGGTGATACTTATCTGATGTGGTTGAACGTTCATTCAATGTATCTATAATAAACAGATTAATCGTATTGAAAGAGAGCAAAATGCGCTGTAATTATTGTGAAAAAGCGGTATTAGGAGATAAACCTATTACTGTACCAGGGCTTGGTCCTGCTCATGAAATTTGTTACCAGTCACATTTAGTAATTAAGCGTATTTTTGCTGGATTGAATATCGCTGCTTTGGATGATATGCAATTAAGTGAGCTTTCTGACATGGTGCTGATGGAGAAGAATGCTCGTATGAGTGAAAGTATGGAGAATACCGAGAGTTTTGAGATAGAATTGTTTTAATTCAATCTCTTGCTGAAATTATTTTAAGTCATGTCTACTTTTCGTTTACAGCAGTTTTCTATTCAACAAAATTTATCCGGCATGAAAATATGTTCCGATAGCCTACTATTCGGCGCGATGGTTCCTGTTGCTGGCGCTAAGCGGATCTTGGATATCGGTACAGGAACGGGTATTTTAGCCTTGATGCAAGCGCAAAAAACGGCGTCTGTTGTTTCATCGTCTTCTGCAGTGATCACTGCGATTGAATTAACTCATGCGGCAGCCGTTGAAGCGCAGCATAACTTTAATGCCAGTCCTTGGCAGGAAAGACTCTCACTGCTAGAGCAAGATGTGCAAAGCTATTCTAAACAAGACATTCAGCCTAAATACGATTTGATTGTCTGTAATCCGCCATTTTTTGATCAGCATACTAAAACCCAGTCTACGCAAGAATTACGACATACTGCGCGTCATACCGATAGTCTTTCTTACCTTGATCTTTGTCAGAGTATTGAGCGTTTAATCATAAAGGGTGGCAATATCTATTTATTATTACCAAGTATGGCCTTAACTGAGTTTTATAAGATTGCAGTTCAATGTCATCTTTTACCCATTGCGCAAATCAATATTGCTGAGTCTAAAGATCATAGCGCGAAAGTCTCTTTGGTTCATTTACAAGCGTATAAGAAAGAAAGTCTTCCAACCCTCGATGAAAATATTGAAGTTAAGAAGTCGACTATTTATAAATTTAATGCGGTCAATCAACATAGCGCCGAAGCTAAAGAATTGTTAGTACCATTTTTATTGCGATATGCTAATAAAGATGGGTATACAAGAGACTGACCTAAGGATAAAGTAACCTTTTTATCCTTGATATAGATATTATGCACAAGCCGAATAATATAGAGACCGCTACTATCAACTCTTCCCTAGGACAAACTTGGCTCATTGCTGAGCAAGAATTAAAAACCTCTTTTGCCAGTAAAAGAGGTTTATTTGTAAGTCTTGTCTTCGTAAGCATCTGGACATTGTTATTATTTTATCCTATTCAGTTTTCCGCTGAGGCCATGCATAGCCCAGATAATGCGTCCTTGATGATAAGTCTACTGAGTATCGTCGGCTTAGACCCTTTACAAAATTGGCAGTTGGCTGAATTTGCAATCTATTGGGTTTTTGCACTGTATCTATTACCTGCCTCTGGTATTTTGATGGCGGCCGACCAAATGATTTCTGAGCGTAACCGCGGTGGACTACGATTTTTAACCTTACGTTGCAGTCGGGGTCAAATTTTCTTCGGCCGCTTTACCGGACACTTATTTATTCAAAGTATTTTATTGGCCATTACTCTCGTCATTACCTATCTACTATTGTTAATAAATAATCCAGATTCCTGGTTGGATGGGTTAAAAATAATGCCGCTATTAATGCTCAATCTAGTGTTAGTTATTTGCCCCTTTATTGCCTTAATGAGCTTGCTCTCGGTATTAATGAGTTCTGTTCGTATGGCTTCTTTGATAGCAATTATTGGTTTAACGCTCGCGGGCTTTATCATCAACTATTCTGCAGCGTATTTACCAGCACTTGCCGTATTAAATTACTGGATTCCTGGCTCTCAAGTCGCGCAGATGGCTCAAGCTACTCCGAGTATAGCTTTGTTCTCGTTATGGATTCCCTTGATGCAGACGGTGGGTTTTTTATTGTTAGGCTATGGATTATTTAAGAGGCAAGCAATATGAGCGCTTTGATTGAATGCCTAAGTTTGAGTAAATCTTACGGTATGAAAAACGCATTGAAAAATGTCAGTTTTGAAATACAAGCGGGTCAGCCTATTGCGTTAGTTGGCCCTAACGGTGCCGGTAAAAGTACCCTGTTTGGCATACTCTCGGGTTATATGCCTGCCTCGTCAGGAGAAGCTAAGATCCTAGGGCATAAGGTGGGCAGCCCAGAATTGATCGGGCGTATAGGTGCTTTGCCACAAGATGCTTTATTTGATCCTAATCTTACGATAATGCAGCAGTTAAGTTTTTTAGCAAGGTTGCAGGGCTTTAGCCGCAATGCCAGTCTGAAAGAAGCGGTTCGGGTTTTAGAGCTGATGCAGCTAGCAGAGATCGGAAAAGAGAGAATTACAGCGTTAAGCCATGGCATGAAAAAGCGCGTAGCCATTGCACAAGCGTTAATGGGTGAGCCTGAACTGGTATTATTGGATGAGCCAACGGCGGGACTTGATCCTGAAAATGCACGTAATATTCGCCAGCAAGTGACGGCATTAGCGGGGGAAACAACATTTCTAATCAGTTCGCATAATTTAGAAGAGCTAGAGCGATTATGCGGGCAAGTCTTGCATTTAGATCAAGGTGAATTAAAAAGCCAACAAATTATTGGTCAACAAGCAGAGCAGCAATCTATTGCTTATCTCTCGTTACGCTTAAACGTTAAGAATGCTGCGCTCAAGACTAAAATCGATCAATTAAACGCTGTAATCCAAGTCGATGTGAAGCAAGAGGATGAGTTTGTTATTCGTTATAATAGCAATAAAAATTCGACTTTAGATCAACAGTTATTACAGTTGTTAGCCCAGCAGGGTATTGCTTATCGTCAAATTACTCATGGTCAATCCTTAGAGGATCAACTCTTTACCAATACGAAGTAATCAACTCGGCTACTTGTTAAAATATTCATTTTCTATTTCAGTTGCTGGCTTAGGTTTGCTGAAATAGAATCCTTGAATCTCTTCTGCCCCTAAAGACTCAATAATTTCAAGCTGTTGTTGGTTTTCAACCCCTTCTGCGACTATGGTTAAATTCAAGTTGTGGGCGAGATCAACGATGGTTTTTGCCAATATTTTATCATCGTTATTAGATTCAATATCCATAACAAAGGCACGATCAATCTTCAATTTATCAATGGGGAATTGCTTCAAATAACTCAGTGAAGAATAGCCTGTACCAAAATCATCAATCGATAGTTTAAAGCCAATGTCTTTTAATTGGTGCATGATTCGAATGCTGTTATCGATGTCACCAATTAATAAACTCTCAGTTATCTCTAACTCAATGTATTTAGGGTTTATCTCTGTTGCCAATAAACGTTGCTCTAGGTTAGAAATGAAATCTGGGTGTTGGAATTGCTTGGCTGATAAATTAATCGCGATGGAGAAGTTACTATCTATTTCGATATTATTTTGGATAAAAAACTGTTGCCAGCATTTTAACTGGTTAAATGCCTGCTCTATCACCCAGTCACCAATGGTAATGATTAATCCTGTTTGCTCAGCGACGGGAATAAATTCAAACGGCGATATCATTTTACCATCTTCTTTTCGCCAGCGAATTAACGCCTCTACGCCACTAATGTTATGCTGATATGCCTGTATTTTTGGTTGGTAAAATAGATGCAGTTGTTGTTTTTCGATAGCGCTGCGTAAGTCTCTTTCAATCGCAATCCAGGCTTGTTCTTTAGCATGAATATCTTCGCTATAACAAAGGATTCCATCACCACCATCGGTTTTTATACGTGTAAGTGCTGCATCAGCATTGGCTAATAACGTCTCGCCTTCGATGCCTTGTGCAGGGTAGTGGCTGATGCCGATACTTAGGGTAAGGTGAAACTCTTTGTCTTCTACACAAATGGAGTGGCCTAAATTTAAACTTAGCTCTTTAGCAAGATTCTCGGCAAAATTATGCTCGGGTAAGTGATCGAGCAACAATGAAAATTTATTTGAATCTAAGCGATAGAGTCTACTGCCCAAATCTAAGCTGCAATAACCTTGGCAAAATACTTGTAACTGCTTTGCGACTGCATGCATTAAGCGGTCGCCCGTTTTAAAACCCTCACTTGACGTGACTAAGTCAAAGCGATCAATATGGATTAACATCAGAGCGAAAGGTTTGCGTTGGCTATTATTGGCCACAAGTTCATTTAGGAATTCATTAAAATATCGGCGGTTGGGTAACTCAGTTAATATATCGTGATAAGCCTCGTATTTTAACTGGGCTTGGGCTTGGGTGCGCTCGGTAATATCTTCAATGTAAAGATGGCAAGTATCAAGATCACGTAATAACGATAGAGAGAACTGTAAAACACAATCATCCTTAATCTGGCTGACCCACTGTGAATAATTGTTATTGGATTTTTGTAGTTTTAATAAACTGTCTTGAAAGGTCTCGGGTAACAAGCTTTCAACTCTTAGTGAATGATCACCTTGGCGCGCCATTAATTGCAGGCAGGCCGGATTGCTGTAGGTTAGTTGTCCGTTCCAATTAAAACTTATCATGGGGTTGGGACTGCGCTCGGCAAACATCGCTAGACGGCGGCGGCTGATAGTTTCAGTGATGTAACTGTTAACGTAATAGCCGACAAAGGCAGCGATGATAATGACAAAAATACTAAAGCTAATAACAAGTCGAGTACTCAGCTCTGTACTTTGGCGAGTATCTTCACCACTTTGAAAGGCTTCTTGGTTTATTTGCGCCACTAGAGATTCAAGGGAGGGCAAAATCCTGCGGCCAGTATTACTCAGCTCAGCTAGCTGACTACGAGCCGTGTCCCAGTCAACCTGATCTTGCTGAAAGTTATTATCGAGACGCTTGGTAAGGCTGCGTACCATGCCATCACCATAGCGAATCTTTTCTATGTCTTCAGATTGAGGAAATGTCATTTCAATTTGGCGGAAATAGGCGCTGAATCTTTGGTCAATTTCTATAAGTTTGGGCAGGATGTCTTCACTATCAGTGGTCGCGTAATATTCATAGAGCAAGCGCTCACGTTCAATAATCGCTAAATACAGCTCATTAATTACCTGTAAACGCGGTAGCTTCTCTTCGATTAACGTTGTCGTAACATTGGTGACTTGGCGGCCCGTTAAGAAGGTGGTGATGGATATCGCTAAACCAAGACTAAGAATAAAGAGATAAGCGAGCAGGATTTTGACTCTTGGTTGCAAGATAAACTCCAAAGTACCGTATATAAGTAGAGTCTAGGTGAGCTTTTAGATCATAGAGATATTAAGTTTGTTATTTTTCTTTATCAGTGGATTTAAGTGCTATATCCCATATGTTATTTAAAATAATTTCTTTGTCGCCTAGTCAATAAGGGCCAAAGCTAATGCGTACTTGTCGTTCTTATTAAAGGTGTAAATAAAATGCTGAACTACACTTTATGGATCATGGCGGCTAAAAATATTATTCAGGTACTTAAATGAACTCTATACGATTCAAAATCATAGGCCTTTCGAGCATCAGTATTATTGTAGTATCGCTAGTCATGATATTGCTTATTCTCAGTAAAAATGCGGATACTCAAAAGGAGGTCGGTAACCAAGCCTCAAGTATGTTAGAAAAAGTAGTACTTGATCAGATTCTGACCCTAGGGAAGTATCAAGCAGCAGAGCTAGGCTCTCGATTCTTAGCGGCTGCAAAGATAGCGAAATCACTAGCGGGTAGTTCAGTTTCATATAGAAAATTACATGCTAATGATATTGATAGCCGAGAGGGGGTAATAACTCTCTTGCAGGATCAGCTTCGTATGCATGATGAGTTAATTGGGACTTATGCCGCTTATGAAAAGAATGCATTTGATGGTAAAGATGAAGGATTTGTTGAAAGTCTAGTGACGGCAAGTGATAAGGCAGGGCGCTTTGTCCCTTACGTGTATCGAGCGAATGGACAACTAGCACAAGAAGCCTTAATAGGTTTTGAAGATCAAACTGTAGATGAAAATGGTGTGCGAGCGGGTGAATATTACTTGTGTCCAAAGGAAACGAAAGATAGCTGCTTAACCGATCCTTATTTATACCCAGTAGGGGGAGAGCAGGTATTACTATCCAGTTTTGTTAGCCCTATATTAAATAATGGACAATTCTTAGGGATTGCCGGTGTTGATATGGGGTTGAAATTCATTCAGCAGTTAGTCGATGGTAATAACAATAACGTCTATGGCGGTATTGGTAAGATGGCGATTGTCAGTCAACGTGGGATTGTTGCAGGGTACAGTAATAATGCCAAAATGCTGGGGAAAAAATTGGATGGAGCGACAGATGGTTATTGGCATCAATTATTGAATGAAAAATCAACTCAAGCAAAAATTGAAGTGGTTAATGGGCAGCTGCATGCGATTATTCCTGTTATTGCCGCGGGTCGAACGACTGGTTGGACGGTATTAATTAGTTTGCCTGAATCGGTGGTGGTTGATGCGGTGGCAGAGTTGAGTCATTTAATTGAACAAAATGGGGAGGAGCTTGCGTTCTCCAGCATTGTCTCTGGCATATTATGTACGGGAATCGCAATATTTATCATGCTTTGGTTGATGAATCAGGTATTGAAGCCTTTGCTCGCCACGGTACTCGTTTTAAAAGACTTGGCTCAAGGCGAGGGGGATTTAACCACGCGTTTAGATGAGTCTTCAAAGGATGAATTAGGGCAAATAGCGGCTAGTTTAAATCAGTTTTTGCAGAGGCTTCATGGGCTGATTAAAGATATACGAGAAAATAGTAGTTCTATCGCCGAAAATGCCGAGAAAAGTGCACATTCTGCTGAGCAAAGTACGATAGGGATGGTTTCTCAACAAGAGCAGTTATCACTGGTTGCGACAGCCGTTAATGAAATGAGTGCTTCTGCCCTAGAAGTTTCAAGTAATGCTATGCAAACAGCGGAAGCAACAGAAGCCGCAAGAAATGGTGTTGATGTCGGGCAAAGAACGGTTTCTGAAACGGGCGATGCGATTTATAAGCTCACCGCTGGAGTGGAGGAGGCTAGTGCCGTAATCCAAGGGCTAGAAGAAGATAGTCAAAATATAGGTCAAATTTTAACGACGATTCAAGGCATTGCCGAGCAGACAAATTTATTAGCACTGAATGCTGCGATTGAAGCCGCGCGAGCAGGGGAGCAAGGTCGCGGATTTGCTGTTGTGGCGGATGAGGTTCGCATGTTGGCTCAACGCACTCAGCAGTCTACGGGAGAAATTCAATCCATGATTGAGAAGCTTCAGCAGGGAACAGCGAAAGTCGTAACGGTAATGGCAACGGGACAAGAGCAAGCTAAGCACAGTGTGGATAAAGTGAATGAAGCTAATGAGGCGCTTTCAACGATCATTCAACAAGTTGATGTGATTAACCAAATGAGCCAGCAAATTGCGACGGCAGCAGAAGAGCAGAGTCAAGTTGCTAATAGTATCAGCTGTAATATCGTTAGTATTGATGATTCGGCTCAGAAGGTAGGCGAGCAGTCGGAAAAAAGTAGTCATGTTGCTATTGAACTCGACAAGCTATCCCAGCAATTACAAGTCCAAGTTGGACGCTTTAAGCTTTGATTTGTATTTGCTAAAAATCTGCATAAGCACGGCGGGGTAAGGTACAATCTAAGGTCATTTTATTGCATAGCCGATTTTGATCCATGACTAGTCCTGTTGATACGCCAGAAATTGTTGAAAAGCTGCCTGCCCCCGCCAATTTTGTTCATTTGCGAGTGCATTCAGAATTTTCTATGATCGACGGTATCGTCCGGATCAAAGACCTAATCAAGACAACAGCAGGCCACCATATGCCTGCGGTAGGGCTAACTGACCAAAGCAATATGTATGCGTTGGTGAAGTTCTATAAAGCGACTTCAAACGCAGGTATTAAGCCCATCATTGGCGCGGACATCTGGTTAGAAAATGAAGAAGAACCTGAATCCCCGTATCGCCTGACGCTATTCGCCCAAAATAATGATGGCTATCGCCATGTTATTGAAATTATCTCCCAAGCCTATAGTCATAATCAATTCGATGATAAGGCCATTGTTCGTAAAGAGTGGTTATACGAAAAATCAGCAGGACTGCTCATTTTATCTGGCTTCCGTGATGGCGATATTGGTCAACAAATAATCAAAGGTAATGTTGAAGTTGCTGAAAGTTTATTGGCCGAATATGTTCAGCACTTTGGCGATCGATTTTATCTTGAACTACAACGTACTGGTCGTGAGAGCGAAGAACTGGTACTGAATGCCTCATTGATGTTGGCGCAAAAGTTTAATGTGCCAGTAGTCGCGACCAACGATGTTCGTTTTATTCATCAAGACGACTTTGAAGCTCACGAAACGCGTGTTTGTATTGGCGAAAGCTATGCATTAGCCGATAAACGTCGAATTAAGCGTTATAGCGATCAGCAATATTTCCGCAGCCCAGAAGAAATGATTGCGCTGTTTCAGGACATACCTTCGGCGATTGAAAATACCTTAGAAATTGCCAAGCGCTGCAGTGTTGAAGTGGAACTAGGTAAGTATTATTTACCCGATTTCCCGATTCCTGAAGGTCTAACCGAAGCCGAATTTTTCCGTAAAATTTCCTATGAGGGTTTGGATGAGCGTCTGTTGAAGATTCTCAAACCGGAACAAGCAGATTACGAAGAACGTAAAAAAGAATATTACGATCGCTTAAAGTTCGAACTCGATATTATTCTCGACATGGGATTTCCTGGTTACTTTTTGATCGTAATGGACTTTATCCAGTGGTCGAAAGATAACGATATTCCAGTAGGCCCTGGGCGTGGGTCCGGTGCAGGTTCTTTGGTAGCCTATGCGCAAAAGATAACCGATATTGACCCCATCTTATACGACTTGTTGTTCGAGCGATTCTTGAATCCCGAGCGTGTATCCATGCCCGATTTCGATATCGATTTCTGTATGGATCGTCGTGGTGAGGTAATCAATTATGTAGCGGACCATTATGGACGTGAAGCGGTTTCTCAGATCGTAACTTTCGGTACCATGGCAGCGAAGGCGGTAGTACGAGATGTAGCGCGAGCGCAGAGTAAATCGTTTGGTTTAGCGGATAAAATCTCCAAACTGATTCCACCTGACCCAGGTATGAGTTTAGCCAAAGCCCTCGAGATGGAGCCTTTGCTAAAAGAATTCATTGATGAAGATGAAGAAGCGCAAGAAATTTGGGAAATGGCCAAGCGCCTAGAAGGTATCGCCCGTCAAACCGGTAAGCACGCCGGTGGTGTGGTAATCGCCCCTACTAAGCTTACGGATTTCTCCCCCACGGCCTGTGATGAAGATTACACCGGGTTGGTAACGCAATTTGATAAAAGTGATGTAGAAGAAGCGGGTCTGGTTAAATTCGATTTCTTGGGGCTACGTACCCTAACGATTATCGATTGGGCGATTAAGACCATCAACCGTGAGAAGGATAAAGTTGGCGAGCCCCATATTCGCATCGAGGACATTGATCTTGATGATAAGGACGCCATTGCGTATTTGAAAACGGCGCAGACCACCGCGATATTCCAGCTGGAATCCCGCGGCATGAAAGATCTGGTGCGACGCCTGCAGCCCGATAACCTCGAAGATATGATTGCACTGGTAGCCTTGTTCCGTCCGGGCCCATTGGAATCAGGCATGGTTGATGACTTTATTAACCGTAAGCACGGCCGCGCTGAGGTGGCTTATCCACACCCTGATTTCCAGCACGAAAGTTTAAAAGAAATTCTGGAACCTACTTATGGCGTAATTGTTTATCAAGAACAGGTGATGCAAATTGCCCAGGTTTTGGCGGGCTATACCTTAGGTGGTGCCGACATGCTACGTCGTGCCATGGGTAAGAAGAAACCCGAAGAAATGGAAAAGCAGCGAGGAACGTTCCGCGAAGGGGCGATCTCGGTTGGGGTTGATCCTGAGCTGGCGATGAAAATTTTCGATCTGGTGGAAAAGTTCGCCGGTTATGGTTTTAACAAATCTCACTCCGCCGCTTATGCTGTTGTATCGTATCAAACGCTTTGGCTGAAATATCATTACCCTGCCCCTTTTATGGCGGCGGTATTGACCTCGGATATGCAAAATACCGATAAGGTTGTTGGTTTTGTTGAAGAATGTCGAGAGATGGGACTTGATTTGATCTTGCCGAACGTCAATCAATCCGAGTTTGGTTTTATTGTTAACGACGATGGCGCGGTCGTTTATGGCTTGGGGGCGGTAAAAGGTGCCGGTGAAGGCCCAGTAGAAGCCATCGTTGAAGCGCGTAATGCTGGGGGTGATTTTAAGGATCTGTTCGATTTTTGTGATCGCTGTGATTCAAAAAGAATTAATAAGCGTGTTTTAGAAGCACTTGTTCGCTCCGGTGGCTTCGATTGCTTTGGCCAAGACCGTGCGGTCATGATGGCAAGTATTGAAGATGCCGTAAAAGCGGCGAACCAAAGTGCGGCGAACGAAGCCTCTGGCGTATTTGACTTATTTGGCGATGTCGAAGCGGAAGCGGCTGAATGTGATCAGCATGACGTTTATGAAAAACATCGTCACCTACGGGGCTGGACGTTAAAAGAACGTTTACAAGGTGAAAAAGATACTCTTGGTTTATTCGTTACGGGTCATCCATTTGATGAATATGAAGCTGAAGTACGTCAGCTTGCACCGACGAAATTATCGAACTTGCGCGATGATAAAAAAGTGCAAAAGCTTGCGGGCTTGATTGTTAACCTACGTATTATGAAAAATAAACGTGGGGAAAATATGTGTTTTATTACCTTAGATGATAGAACTGGCCGTGTTGAAGTTTCACTCTTCTCAGAAGCGTTTGAGAAAGTACGGGAAGTCATCGATAAAGATAAAGTGATTATCATCGAAGCCAATGTGCGTCACGATGATTATTCCGGTGGCTTAAAAGCCAACGCGATTAACGCCATGGAAATCAGTCAGGCGCGGTTGAATTATGCCCAGTCTTTACGGGTGAGTGTGAAGCGTGAACAGCTGGATAATAAGTTTATCGCTAACCTCAAAGGCATGTTAGAACCGGTTAATGCACAGCAAGGTGAGCATGGTTGCCCAGTGATTTTAGAATATTCTAACGACAGTGCACGGGCGGATATTCAACTGGGTGATCGCTGGCGTATTCGTCCAACCGATGAGCAGTTATTGGTATTGAAATACGCTTTTGGTGAAGACTCTGTGGCGATGGATTATTCTTAAGTGGATAAGTCGGCCGCTGGACTCTCTAATAAACAAGCGATTAAAGAGACCGTTGAATCAAGCTTAAGTGAGCTAATGAACTCAGTTGATTCAACCTTGTGCGTAGGATTAAGTGCCGGTGTTGATTCAAGCGTTTTATTACATGCTCTAGTGGTATCCGTTTCTGCTCCTGACTCTTTAGTCGTGCAGCCGAAAATTAAAGCCATTCACGTCCATCACGGTTTATCTGAATATGCAGATGCTTGGGCTGAACAAGCTGAAACCTTATGTGCTCAACTTTCTAAGCACTATAACCTCACTATTGAATGCATAATAGAGCGAGTTTCTTTGGGGCATCGTTCTGATGGTCTTGAACAGGCCGCTCGTCAAGTGCGCTATCAAACCTTTGAGAAATACTGCCAAGATGGTGATGTTTTATTGCAAGGACATCATCTGGATGACCAGATTGAAACTTTCTTTATGCGCGCAATCCGTGGTAGTGGCTTAAAAGGATTGTCGGGAATTCCTAAGCAAAGAAATTTATCACGGAAGAATACTTGCCAAATTGTACGCCCATTTTTGACCATTGAAAAAGCACAGCTGATTGAATATGCAAAAGAGCATCGGCTTAATTGGGTTGAAGATGAATCGAATCAAGATTCAAAAATTGATAGGAACTGGTGGCGCAATGAATTATTACCTCAAATATGGAAGCGTTATCCCCAGCAAAAATACGCATTATCACGAACTATTAATACTATTCAGCACGAACAGAACTTATTGCAGCAGTTAATTGTTGATAAGTTAGTTGTAAATACAAAGTTGCAAAAAGTGGATGAGAAAATCCACCCAGCCTTAAAAGTTATCCCCAGTTTTGATCTATCATTGATTCTTGGCTTAGATCAGGCTATGGCCTTAAGTTATTTACGCGCTTGGCTTGCCCAGTATGTGGATATCTTACCTTCAGCCATACAAATGCAATCTATCTATGTTGATATGATTCAAGCACGGCTTGATGGAGACCCTAGTTTTAGTTGGTCCTTATTCTCCTTATACCGTTATCAGAATTGTTTGTATTTATTAGATACGGTGAAAGTTAATGGGGGTGATGAGCCCCAAAGAAGTGATCTGCTTTATTGGCAAGGTGAAGAGTTCAATTGCTTTTGGGGAAGTTTGGATTGTAATGAGCTAGAAGCTGAATTCACCTTGAAGCCAGCTCGATACCAAATAAGACACTGGCAAGCGGGTGACGTGGCGAAGCCTTCCGGCCGCTCAACCCGAAAAATGAAAAAATGGTGGCAAGACTATAGTGTACCCAGCTGGGCGCGGTGTCATTGGCCTATTATTGTGAATGATGAGACGGATGAAATTGCCTGTGTTCCTGGCTTATTTGTCTGCCAGGGTTATGCAGTAGAGGCTGGTGAATTAGGTTGGCTATGTGAATATAGGGTAATAAAATAATGAAAAAGCGAATGTATTTAAAGCGAATGTATTTAAAGCGGCTGCTGCAAATCAGCACTATATACACTCTAATGTCTTTAATAACTGTCTCTGCTGAGGCTAACAAGCAAGTAATGCAAGTTGATGCGAGTTTATCTTTTGCACAGCAACTTGAGTTTGAAAAAGTGCCTTTTATTCTTTTGGAAGGAGAGCCTTCTACTCTATCCGAAGAGGGCTTAGGCGGTTATAAAGTAGAGCTATTGGCATACACGAATCAAGACAAAACCTTTACCCTAAATAGTAAAATTTATAAATACACTAAGTCGGGTTATACCTTATTAGGAACTCCAAGTATTAAGCTGAAATATCAAGTATTGGGCTTGATTGAGTTTGAGTCTGCATCTGCTGGGCATATAGAGCTACAGGTTGAGATTGTAAAGCAAGCTGAAATGGCAACGGATAGCGATGGGTTTGGTGAAGCTGTAAGGTGAACCTGTCACAAATATCAGAATTTAGTCGTATTATTTTGACGCGAACGTAAAATCTTCTCTTCTTTTCATTATTTTGACTTACATAAGATTGCAAAAAAACAATAGAAATGGATAATCCTTAGCCAATTATTGGCGCGTTATGTCTGTTTTGGCGGTTTTTATGCCGACTTGCTCACATCTGTAAAATATTTATCTGAAATGTAAAATTATCAAAGTTACATGTTGTGACAGTGATATTATGCCGCCGAAACCTCACGGAGCTCGGTCTATGTAGTAGCGATCACGTTCTACTTTAGACTCAAATGGAATAGTTCAACATGTCTATTAAAGATATTTTTCGAAATTATCGGTCAAAAGCTGTATTGGCATTTTTCTTGTCAATATTATCCTCTTATTCTAATGCAATACTCGACAGCATTAGCGTTTCAAATACCTTAGTCACTGAAGGTAATAACGCGAATATCGTAGTAACAATCTCTCCCGCTGCGGGTGAAAATGGGCAAATAATCTTATACGAAGCCAGTGCAGAAACTGCTGACGGTGATGATTATATCATTGCATCCAATCGAATTATGATTGATGCAGGAAGTACTACAGGCATAATCGAGATTGCCATTCCAGAAAACGTTGATACTGGAATTAATCTAGAAACTTTTAAAGTAGGTGTAAGAGCTGACCATATATTGAATTCAGGTTTTGAAAATGGTCCGGCTGGGTTCTTGGTGAAAGAGGGTTTTTATAAAGTTGAAAATAAACGTGATCGGTATAATCCTGACGCAACTCATTGCGTATTAGGTGCTGATACTTGGGGTATTAAAGATTGGGTATGCTCATACCCCTACAAGTTTGAAACGAACGGGGTTACATCGTACGGCCATACAGGCACTAACAGAGTTTTGGAGATAGATTCTGAGTCACAAGGCTTTCAGGATTTGGTGGTTATTCCAGGAGTCGAGTACGAAGTATCATTGAAAGCAACCCGCCGCTTACATGATGAAACACCTGCAACTGTAGATACGACCATTGAAATCGTTACTCAGAGTGGATCTGACGTTATTGTAGGAAAAACATTTGCCCGCAGTAATACGGTTTGGAATTTTACAGAAGAGAAGATGATCATTCCAGCTTCTAATACAGAAGCGAATGTAAGGTTGCAATTCTCAACGACAAACTCAACAACTATCGGCATGATTATCGATGACTTATCTGTCGTAAGAGTGAACCCTTTAGGTGCCGGTCCTTTAGCCAGTGCTGATGCAATTGCTACTGTCGGTATTATTGATTCCAGTGTTACCGCTCCTCAAGTTCTAATGAGCTCGCCTTACACTACAAATACTGCATCGTTTAATGTGGATATCTTATTTAGCGAAGCTATAAGTGGATTTGAATTATCAGATTTACAAGTTTCGAAGGGTGCTGCTTCAAATTTAATCGTTTCACCCGCTCCTTCTGTGAATAGTTATCAAGTCACCATTACTCCAGATTCATCTCCACTTGAAAACTCCAATGTTATTATTACTTTGCCTGCGGATACTATAGCAGCAGTAGATGATACAGAAGTTAATACGGCTTCAAGTACAGCTACAATTTATGATGTAGTTAAACCTACGGTATCTATAACTCCTAAGGGATTTAATGCACTCACTCCTCAAACTTTGACCTTTAATTTTTCAGAGTCTGTAGCAGTGCTAACGCTTGCAGAGCTAGCTGCAACAAATGCTTCTATTAGCAATTTTAATAAAATCGATAATACGACTTATTCTGTAACGTTTGATCCACAAGATTCATTGACGGAAAATGAGCAGGCCACGTTGTCATTACTTGCGGGTGTCGTATCAGATGCTGCTGGTAATCTGAATGCTATTGCAAGTCTCGTTAGTACTTTTGATCAAACGAGTCCTGTGATTTCTATTATCGGTGATGAGGTTGTTTATAGTATTCAGGGCGTTAATTATGTAGATTCTGGTGCTAATGTGACAGATGCTGTTGATGTGGATGTTGCGAGTAAATTAGTAACTGTAAATCCAGTCGATATTAACGTTATTGCTGATTACTCGGTTAGTTATAATGTCACCGATGCTGCAGGCAATAGTGCTGTTCAAAAAACTCGTGCTGTGAAAGTTGTAATTGATCCAATTATAACAATAAAGAATTATGCTGATGATCAGGCAAACCCTCAACCTGTGTTTTTTGATTTTGAATTGGCAGGTATTACCGGTGTAACAGCAGGAAATCTTTCTGATATTAATACTAGAATTGCTTCTTTAACGGCACTTCAAGTTGATAGTAAAATAAAAATCCAAGCAGTTGTTGATCAGGTGATTTCTGATTTAGCAGCAGCTGCCGCAGTCGTTGCTGCGATTGATAAAGTTGAAGCTTACGCAGATAACAATGCGAACACTGTTCCAGAGCTTGCTGATTATTCAACTGCAGGAGTTACTGGTGTAACTGCTGCTAACTTAAGTGATGTTAATGCAGCAATTGATGCATTAGTTGCTGTTGATGTAGATACCGCTGCTAAAATCCAAGCAGTTGTTGATCAAGTGATTGCCGATCTAGCAGCAGCTGCCGCAGTCGTTGCTGCGATTGATAAAGTTGAAGCTTACGCAGATAACAATGCGAACACTGTTCCAGAGCTTGCCGATTATTCTACCGCTGGAGTTACTGGCGTAACTTCTGCTAACTTAGCAGATGTTAATGCCGCTATTGATGCATTAGTTGCTGGTGATGTAGATACAGCTTCTAAAATCCAAGCGATTGTTGATCGAGTTATTGCTGAGCTAGCAGCAGCTGCCGCAATTGTTGCTGCGATCGATAAAGTTGAAGCTTATGCAGATAACAATGCGAACACTGTTCCAGAGCTTGCCGATTATTCTACCGCTGGAGTTACTGGTGTAACCGCTGCTAACTTAGACGATGTAAATGCTTCTATTGATGCATTAGTTGCTGGTGATGTAGATACCGCTGCTAAAATCCAAACGATTGTTGATCAAGTTATTGCTGATCTAGCAGCAGCTGCCGCAGTCGTTGCTGCGATCGATAAAGTTGAAGCGTATGCAGATAACAATTCAAATCCTGCTCCTACAGAAAGTGATTATTCTACTGCTGGAGTTACGGGCGTAACCGCTGCTAACTTAGGCGACGTAAATGCTGCCATTGATGAATTAGTATCTGGTGATGTAGATACCGCTTCCGAAATTCAAGCAATCGTTGATCAAGTTATTGCTGATCTCGCAGCAGCTGCCGGAGTCGTTGCTGCGATCGATAAAGTTGAAGCTTACGCAGATAACAATGCGAACACTGTTCCAGAGCTTGCCGATTATTCTACTGCTGGAGTTACTGGTGTAACCGCTGCTAACTTAGACGATGTAAATGCTTCTATTGATGCATTAGTTGCTGCTGATGTAGATAGCGCTGCTAAAATCCAAGCGATTGTTGATCAAGTTATTGCTGATCTAGCATCAGCTGCCGCAGTCATTGCAGCAATCGATAAAGTTGAAGCGTATGCCGATAACAATTCAAATCCTGCTCCTACAGAAAGTGATTATTCTACCGCTGGAGTTACGGGCGTAACCGCTGCTAACTTAGCGGACGTTAATGCCGCCATTGATGCATTGGTTGCGGGTGATGTAGATAGCGCTGCTAAAATCCAGGCGATTGTTGATCAAGTTATTGCTGATCTAGCAGCAGCTGCCGCAGTCGTTGCTGCGATCAATAAAGTTGAAGCTTATGCAGATAACAATTCAAATCCTGCTCCTACAGAAAGTGATTATTCTACTGCTGGAGTTACGGGCGTAACCGCTGCTAACTTAGGCGACGTAAATGCTGCCATTGATGA
>Ga0209396_1001857_pt1 | contig 22825 bp, 12 predicted proteins | sample GOMGulsemesocosm_6_FD_184638 | JGI IMG/M metagenome (GOLD analysis project Ga0209396, IMG submission 184638) | Methane-oxidizing microbial communities from mesocosms in the Gulf of Mexico - GOM8C Gulf of Mexico (SPAdes) (version 2) | ecosystem: Environmental > Aquatic > Marine > Cold seeps... | reverse complement strand
TCTAGTAATTTTTACTGGTAATTCAATTTCAGCTGTATGTGCGGTTATTCCCCAATTATCTGTATACAATCTATAATACGACCTAAAAGTTACATATTCATTTATAAAATAGTTTAAACGCATACCAATAGGTAGTTTAAAACGAGTATCTGGTAAACGTTCAATATCATCTGCGATATGAAAGTCTTCAATAAAAAAGTCTGTTCTATCCGCAAAATAAACTCGTTGATGAGGTGCAGATAATAAACCTTCCTGATGAACAACATCTAAAAACAAAGATCCTTGCAGTTTTTTAGTCAGTATTTGTGATACTGAAGCAGATAAAGAATAGGTATTTCTTCCTAGTTTATCAATTTCTGTATAATTAGAAGTATAACCTACTGGAAGATTAAACCCTGATCTAAATTCTGAAGGGTATTGAGGATTCCAGGTATCTATGTACGCATTCGCTTTTAAGGAAACTTCTGTGTTTTTTTGATTAAATAATTTTGCTATATGACCACCAAAACCAATTGAAAAATAATCATATTCAGATGCCACATTAAGATTCGCACCCCAAATAGTATTTCTGTCATCTGAGGAGTGACTATAATCAAAGCTACCATTTATCCAAGTATCTTTTGCTGATGCTCCCGATGATTCAGCCCATGGACTAGCAGGTTGTTTTCCATCAAATGGATCTATATTACTTGATGAGGCAGATGAGTATGCTGAAATACCTATCTCAGCCGTTAGCACATCGTCATCATTTAATGGTAAAGCAACAATAAAAGTTGGCGTAATATCAGTTAACTTTTCAGTACCAATACCACCAGTAACTGCAGCATGATCACCATCTTGAGTATAATAACTCATCAAGAAATCTACCTCAGCTTTTTCTAATACTCTTTTCTTAAAAATCGTATCAGTTTGCTTCTCTTGAGCAAAGAATAACGATGTGAATAATAATAATAATAATAATAATACGATACTTAATTTATTCATATGTTTTCTTTAAAGTTCCCTTGAGGATATTAACTTTTAAACATGGCACAACTAGTTGTTTAATTACACCCACAGCCACCACCTGCTTTACCTCCATTGGCTCCAGAAGCTGCCTCTCGATAAACCTGAAAACTAGTTTCAAATTTATTAATTTTATTTGCTGTCAACTTCATATCAGCATCATTCACATATACTTTTTCATATTCCTTTACTGCAACACATGAGTTCATTACTAATACAAGAATAGTTACTAATAAAATACTGGATTTAATTTTATTCAACTTCATTTTTTATATTATTTGAGTAGTATATTTTTCCATTATTGGTAACAATAATACAATCTACAGTTGTTATTTGATTTACAAAATATAATCCTTGTTCTGCTTCCATCACAAAAATTGATGTTGCCAATGCATCAGCTAATTCAGCCTTGGGAGCAAAAACAGAAACACTTATAATTCCTTGTGACGGATATCCTGTTTTCGGATTTATAATATGGGTATACCGTTTACCATTAATCATTACATATTTTTCATAATTACCCGAGGTAACCACTGCTCTATTTTCAATCGGAAACCAAGCGAAAATTTTATTTTTATTTAGTGGGTTTTTTACACCAACTTGCCAAGCTTTACCATTAGATTGCTTTCCCCATGTTGTCAAATCTCCTGAAGCATTAACGATTCCTGCTATAACTCCTTTATTCATTAATAAGGCTTTAGCTTTATCTGCAGCATACCCTTTCCCTATTCCTCCAAAGCCAATTTTCATTCCTTTCTTTCTAAGAAAAACAGTACTATTTTGTTTATTTATAACAATATTTTCAAAGCCCACTTTTTCTACAGATGCATTAACCTCTTCTTTAGAAGGCATTTCTGTAACACTACCATCAAACTTCCAAATTCTATCCATGGATGCAAATGAAATATCAAATGTACCATCTGTAATCTTAGATATTGCAATAGAACGTTCAATCAGTTCAATTAATTCTCTATCTACTTTAACTGGTTTTATTCCTGCATTATTGTTTATTAAAGTTGTTTGAGAATTCTTATCCCAAGAGGATATTAAGTGCTCTATCCTTTTTATTTCAGTTATAGCAATATCTATATATTTAATACTTTCAGATTCATTGGCTGCTACAACAGTGATTTTAAAATCACATCCCATCAATAGCAATTCCTTATTAAACTGTTGCTGAGAAAAACTAGCTAAACATAAGAAGAGTAAACTATAAGTAAATACATTTTTCATATTATTTTATTAATGCATTAATACTTTCTATGTATGCCTTTGCTCCTATATTTTTGTACCCAAGATTACCTAATGACTTACCTTTATTATTTAAAACAACTACTAAAGGGAAAAAACCATTTTGATTATATTTTTCAGCAAGTTGATTATTGTGTGTTTGTTGGTCTTTAGATAATTGATTTTTTTTGCGCTGAGGGAAGTCAGCTTTTAAAAGCACATAATTTTCTGAAGCATACTCTTTAAACTCTTCAGTATTGAAAACTTGCTTCTCTAACTTCATGCAAGGTGCACACCAATCAGATCCGGAAAACACTAATACAATTGACTTATTATTTTCTATAGCTGTTTTCTTAGCTTGTTCCACATCAGTCATCCAATTTTGAGCAATTGCAGACTGACAAACGAAGAATAATAGCATAATCAATACAACGTTTTTCATATTGTTTATTTAAGGGTTTACATATACAACTCAATTATTAGTCAGAATTATATATCACACTTAACAATTTAATAAAACATTAACATATAAATAGTATTTTGAGATTATAAATAACCATTCCACATAAAAAAGCCCTGCATAACTGCAAGGCTTTAAAATTATATCTAGAAGAATCTTTTAGTACTCAAAAGTACCATATTCACTAGTAATTGTTAATTTTTTAGAATCAGATGCCTCTACTCTTCCTACTATTTTAGCATCTACATTAAACGTTTTTGAAATTGCAATAATATCCTCTGCTACTTCTGGCTTAACATATAACTCCATTCTGTGACCACAGTTAAATACTTGATACATTTCTTTCCAATCAGTTTTTGATTGTCCTTGTATCAGCTTAAATAATGGTGGAATTGGAAACATATTATCTTTTACAACATGTACATTATCTACAAAATGTAAAATTTTAGTTTGCGCACCTCCTGAACAGTGAATCATTCCATGAACGTCATCACTTTTATATTTAGCTAATATTGCTTTTATAATAGGCGCATACGTACGTGTTGGTGATAACACTAATTTTCCAGCATCAATTGGAGAATTCTCCACAGCATCTGTTAATTTTGTATTTCCAGAATACACTAAATCCTCTGGTACAGCTGCATCAAAACTTTCTGGATATTTATCAGATAAATACTTATGAAATACATCATGACGGGCAGATGTTAATCCGTTAGACCCCATTCCTCCGTTGTACTCTTTTTCATAAGTAGCCTGACCGAATGACTCTAAACCAACGATAACATCACCAGGAGAAATATTAGCGTTATCAATTACATCAGAACGTTTCATACGAGCTGTTACTGTAGAATCAACAATTATAGTACGTACTAAATCACCTACATCAGCAGTTTCACCTCCTGTAGAATGAATTGTCACGCCAAAACCTTTTAACTCAGCAATAAGCTCTTCAGTACCATTGATTATTGCAGATAACACTTCTCCAGTAATCAAATTTTTATTTCTTCCAATAGTAGAAGAAAGCATGATATTATCGGTAGCACCAACACACAATAAATCATCAATATTCATGATTAACGCATCTTGAGCAATTCCTTTCCAAACAGAAACGTCGCCAGTTTCTTTCCAGTACATATATGCTAAAGATGACTTTGTTCCAGCACCATCAGCATGCATGATTAAACAATAATCCTCATCACCAGTTAAATGATCAGGAACTATTTTACAAAATGCCTTAGGAAATACTCCTTTATCAACATTTTTTATAGCGTTGTGTACATCTTCTTTTGAAGCTGAAACACCACGCTGACTATATCTTTTTGAAATTTCTGAGCTCATATTATCTTGAGTAATTAGGTGACTCTTTAGTAATAGTTACATCGTGTGGATGACTTTCATTTATTCCTGATGCAGTAATTTTCACAAATCTACCAGTATCCTTTAGCGTCTGAATGTCCTTTGATCCACAATACCCCATTCCTGCACGTAAACCACCTACAAACTGATGAATACTTTCATGTAATTCTCCTTTATAAGGTACACGACCAACAATACCTTCTGGCACTAATTTTTTAATATCATCTTCAACATCTTGGAAATACCTGTCTTTAGAACCTTTTTTCATAGCCTCTACAGACCCCATTCCTCTATATGATTTGAATTTTCTTCCTTGTAATAAGATTGTTTCTCCTGGAGATTCTTTTGTCCCTGCTAATAATGAACCTAACATTACACAGTCAGCTCCAGCAGCGATAGCTTTAGGAATATCTCCTGTAAAACGAATACCTCCATCAGCGATAACTGGTACTCCTGATCCTTTAATTGCTGCAGCAACTTCTAATACTGCAGAAAATTGTGGATAACCAACTCCTGCAACAACACGTGTTGTACAGATAGATCCTGGTCCAATTCCTACTTTTATTCCATCAGCTCCTGCTTCAACTAAATATTTAGCAGCTTCTGCAGTTGCAATATTACCTACAATAACATCTAATTTAGGAAATTTAGCTTTTACACTATGTAATACATTTACCACACCTTTAGTATGACCGTGAGCAGTATCTATAATTACCGCATCCACACCTGCATTTACTAATGCTTCCGTACGTTCAACCACATCAGCAGTAACTCCTAAAGCTGCGGCTACACGTAGTCTACCAAATTGATCTTTATTAGCATTAGGCTTTAAAGTTACTTTAGTAATATCTCTAAAAGTAATTAAACCAACTAATTTATTATTAGCGTCAACAACAGGAAGTTTTTCAATTTTATTTTCTTGTAGAATTCCTTCTGCATCCTTTAATGAAGTACCTTGAGCAGTAGTAACTAAATTTTCAGAAGTCATTACTTCTTCAATTTTTCTTGTATTATTTTTTTCGAAACGTAAATCTCTATTAGTAACAATACCAATTAACAATCCATTATCATCAACAACAGGTATCCCTCCAATACTATGTTCTCTCATGTTACTTTTAGCATCAGCAACAGTAGCATCTTTAGGTAAAGTTATTGGATCAATAATCATTCCTGACTCTGAACGCTTTACTTTACGTACTTCATTAGCCTGAGCCTCTATTGACATGTTTTTATGTAACACACCAATACCACCTTCTCTTGCAATAGCAATAGCCATATCAGATTCTGTAACAGTATCCATTGCTGCAGAAATAATTGGAATATTTATGGTAATATTTTTAGTAAATTTTGCTTTGATACTTACTTCTCTTGGTAGAATCTCTGAGTAAGCAGGAACTAATAGTACATCATCATAGGTTAGTCCTTCGCCTACAATTTTATTGTTGTGTGTTGTCATAGTGCAATTAGTAATAATTGCGTGCAAATATAGTCATTTTTTATGTGATTGTTCTCATAAAAAGCATTTATATCTTCGGACAGCGTTTGCAATTTCTCTTTCCTTTTTTCTTGTATTTCTTACAACATTTACTTTTCTTTTCTATACATGTAGAACAATCAGTAGCTATAAAATTACAAGGACTTGATATAATAATTGGGGGCTGTAACATACTTATATTTATTTAAACTAATTATAAATAAAGTGCAAATATATAAAAAATGAGCTAATAATTAAATCATTAGCTCACCTTTATTCAAATTTAAAAAGAATTATACTTGTTGTTCGTTTGCTGGTTTGAAAGTCATTATATCTCTATCAAACATATAATGACCTGTTTTATCATCACCAATAATATTTAATTTATCAAGCATTGTTCTAGCCTGAGCTTCTTCTTCCAATTGTTCTGCAACATACCATTGCATAAAATTATGGGTGTTATAGTCTTTATGATTCAAGCACTCAAAAATAACTTCATTAATTTTTTGAGTTACGTGCTCTTCGCTTGATAAAAATTCCTCAAACAAATCGTTTAAGGAGTTAAAATCTGTTTTTGGCGCATCCAAGGCAGGGATAATAGCATTCCCTCCTCTTTCATTGATAAATTTCACCAATTTAGTCATATGTACACGCTCTTCTTCAGAGTTAGCATAAAAGAACTCAGAAACACCGTTATAACCATTTACATCCGCCCACGAAGCCATGGCTAAATAATGCATCGAAGCAGTAGCTTCATATCTTATTTGATCGTTTAATAATCGTTCTATTTCTTGTTTCATCAATGTATTTATTTTAAAAAGTAAAGTTACATAAAAATAAAACTACTAATGAAGCTTTAAAAAGCTTTTATTCCAAACAAGATTATATTGTTGTATTTTTTTTAACGACAATATAATTTAGTAAATTCACGTTTTTAAAAATTAGAACTCATGAGAAATTTATTATTAGCCTTACCAGCAATTTGTTTGATTGCATGTGGCTCACATAAAGAAACAGCGACTACGCCAACTAAAAACAAAATAACAAATACGACTACAACTGCTATTGCAACAACATACGCCAATACCATTACAGCTGCAGAAATGAAAACCGACTTATACATTTATGCTTCTGATGAATTTGAAGGAAGAGATACAGGTGAGCCAGGACAAAAGAAAGCGGTTGAATTTTTAAAGAAAGAATACCAGAAAATGGGTATTCCTTCAGCTTATGGTACTGATAATTATTTCCAAAATATACCTGTAGCTTATTTTGAAGGAAAAGCTAAAAATGATTCTGAAAATGTATTAGCCTTTATTAAAGGTTCTGAAAAGCCTGATGAAATATTGGTATTATCTGCTCATTTAGATCATATAGGTCATCATGATGGTGAAATTTATAGTGGTGCTGATGATGACGGCTCAGGAACTGTAGCTTTATTAGAAATGGCAGAAGCTTTTCATAAAGCAAAAGCTGATGGTCATGGACCAAAACGTTCAGTATTAATTTTACATGTTACTGGAGAAGAAAAAGGATTGTTTGGTTCACGTTTTTATGCTGAGAACCCTGTTTTCCCTTTAGCAAACACAGTTGCTAATATTAATGTGGATATGATTGGACGCGTTGATCCTGATCATGAAGCTAATAGAAACTATGTATATGTTATCGGAGCTGATAGGTTGAGTACTGAATTAGACGCTGCTGTTACCTATGCTAACACCAATCTAACTGATTTCACCTTAGATTATAAATATAATGATAGAAATGATCCACAACGTATTTACTACCGTTCTGACCATTATAACTTTGCTAAAAACGGAGTGCCATCAGTATTTTTCTTTAGTGGAATACACGCTGACTACCATAAACCTAGTGATACTCCGGATAAAATTGATTATCCGCTTATGACTACACGTACTAAACTTATATTCCATACCGCATGGGAATTAGCAAACCGTGCTGAACGTATTAAAGTGGATAGAGACGGAAATTAATTATAGTATTTCATTATTACTTAAAAAAGCTATTCCATTGGAATAGCTTTTTTTTGAACATTATATTTTAAGCACAAAAAAAGCCTTTCATTTCTGAAAGGCTTTTTGCTTTTGGGTGGAAGACGGGATTCGAACCCGCGACCCTCGGTACCACAAACCGATACTCTAACCAACTGAGCTACAACCACCAGATTGCGGGTGCAAATCTAAGTATAATTTTAATTTGAAAAAAAGAAAAAAGCATTTTTTTTCATAAAATTTTCAAGATGCTCATTGTCTGAATTTTACTATATCAAATCATGCAAGCTATCAACACCTACATAACGTTCTACGGTATATCCTTCCGCTGCATCAACCCCAATTAGTCTACCCAAATCTTGAGCTCTATACACAATACTATCAATAAAGTTCTTACTTGTTATTGGTGTTTCCACCTCATTACTTTTCGGATCATAAAATTGAGAGCTATATGCTTTTACGGCATCTACTTTTAAATCCATATAACCAGTTACATCAACTACAAAATCAGGCTCAATTGTTTTCCATTGAATATAATGATACACCTGCTTTGGTCTCCATTTATCTTGTATACTTCCACTTAAATCTGTCTCTATTTTTAATAATCCGGATAAAAAACAAGCTTCCGAAACTAGCTTGCTTCCTTTTGGATGATCAATATGCCTATCATCAATTGCATTACATAATACAATTTCTGGTTGATATTTACGAATCATTTTTATTACTTCTAATTGATGTCTTTTATCATTTAGAAAAAAACCATCTGCAAAGCCTAAATTTTCCCTAATATGAACCCCAAGAATCTTCTTTGCATTACTTGCCTCCTCATCTCTCAATTCAGCACTTCCTCTCGTACCAAGTTCTCCTCTAGTTAAGTCAATAATCCCAACTTTTTTACCTGCTGCAATTTCCTTTGCTAAAGTTGCTCCGCAACTTAATTCAACATCATCTGGATGTGCCCCAAAGGCTAGTATATCTAATTTCATCTGTTTACTTTTATTACTATATAAAATTAAAATGTGGAATAATATATTACAGAACCAATAATAACCAATAAACTTATAACAAACAATACTGGGCTTATTAATAAATATGGTTTTCTTAATTTATACAATACCGATCTTTTGGTTAAGATATTCATTTTTAGTTTCACCTCATTAATAGTGTCGACTGTAATAGTGTCAAATAACTGACTTATATCGGGAATAATTGTCTCCGCGCTTCTTTTAAAGCGAACATTATATGCTAAAAAGGCTATTTTATAGTTTTTTAAAAAGGTAGCTTTATCACACGTTACCGTAATTGAGTTAATTACTGACAAAACTTCTTTTAGCTTTTTATTTTTAGACGTTAGTATAAACGCATCCAAAAAAGTAATGATACTAAAAAACAACAGAAAAATCCAAAATTTACCTATTCTATCATAGAACTTTGGTTTAATTTGATAATGATAGGTAACCACTTCATCAATATTTTTTATTCTAGATGATACGGTAAACTTATTAATTGGATTACGAGTAATCACTGAAAAAGTAATATTTTCTGATTCATTTAATAAATCAAAATCTACTTTTAGTTTGCTTTTTTTAAGTTTACTAAACCATACTTTAATTGCTTCTGGATTTTTTTGAATTAAATCAAAATCAACAATAGCATTATCTTCTTCTAAGTTAATAATTAGTGGTTGAATTAATTCGTATTTAGAAATTGGATTCCCTTCATTATATACCTCAAATTTTGATTCATAATAGGTTCCTTTTTCTTGCATTTCATACAAGTAAATGGTTAAATCATTTGTACTGAAGTTTTGAAACAATAAATTTAATCCTACCAATACTGGTAAGATGACTATAAAATTTTCATATAAAAACTTTAAAATCTTAAATATAATATGATTTGGTTTTGATTTAATCGACACTCGAATGAAAAATAAGAAACGAAAATAAACAAAAGGATCAACACTATGGTTGATCCTTTTTTATAATTAATAAATTTATTCATAACAAAAACATAAAAAAATGTTTAAAACAAATTCTTATGTTTCTTTACTTTTACACATATTAGTAGTGCATCATTATTTTCTTTTATACTGCACAAATATTATTACTCCAATAAATAACAGTACACTCAAACCTAAACAGATATAACTTATTAATAACATACTGATTGTATTTAATTAATATTTTTTTTAAAAACATTTATATTTCATTATAAAGTATAAAATGATTGATTTGTAGCAAGAGGATTTCTTTAGTGCTAATTAGTTCTTTTTAATTTAGTTAACTGTACTTAGCGCTATAAATATAAGGATGTTTTGTAGTTCGACTATGTAATTATTTTATGTTTTCGATAACCGCATAAAAAAATTCGATATAACACCTATTCCTAAAATAATTTCAGCTAAAAAACGCATATAATATCGTTAATATACTGCCATTTATTTTTACTATCAACCTGAAATATTTAATGTCCATAAAAAAAACCAGCTCCCCAGCTGGTCTTTTCACTCTAGTTAACATGATAATTACCCAAATCACACATTAAACTTTAAATATCCATTTCCTTCGTTTAACGGTTATTCCATGGTAACGAAGGATCCTCTTTTTTTCTTTATTCCGTATTGCTTTAATAACAACTACTAATAAAAGCACACTAAATACAATATTGATAAAACTTATTGTTGACATACCTTATTTAATTAATACTTTCTTAGTTACTGTTGTACCATTATTATAATCAAATGTGACCAAATACGTTCCTGTTGCTACCTGAACTGGAATAGAAATCTCAGTAACATTAGTATAATCAGTACTTGTTTTTAAAACCTGTTGTCCTAATACATTATATAAACTCACTTTTTTTGCCGTAAATACTGATGAACTATTAATCATAATACTTCCAGTAGCAGCATTGTAAAATACAACCAAATCATCTGAAATGACATCCACATCGTCAATTGCTAATACTTCGGCAGCCTTAAATACTACATAAAAACGATCATTATATTCTCCCGAACCTAAATTGAATTCAACTGGTACTCCAGCTTCTAATTTAGTTGCTAAGTTTAATACTGCATCTAAAAAATACATTTCTAGTGATGGATCTAAATCTGCTAAGGATTGGACTTCAAACTTACAAATTCCTTCTGTACCTACTTTTATTTGTAATGGCAACTCTAAATCCTCATAAATAGCACCTATACCTTGAATAACTAACTTCTCATCTTCTATCTCTGTTTCTCCTTTTACCACCCAAGCACAATCAGTAACCTGATCATCCAACATTCTAGCATCATATCCGTAATTCAATCCATCTGCTAAACCTTCTTTTACCGCCAATAACAACTCTCGTTGTGGTCCTTCTGGAGTAGTAAATTTAAAATATACGCGTTGTAAATCAGCTGTGTTAGTTGATATTTCTTGAGTGGCTGCTTCTGATGCTGTTTTGGTAAATACAGAATCATCGGCAAATATGGACTCACGTTTATACGCACGTTGACCATTATTGAATTCAATAGTTCCCCCTGTCGGACTTCCTTGTACAAAGAATCCTTGAGCTACTGGCACATAACGACCTGGACGGATAGTTCCTGCTCCATTTGAAGACACATCAGGATCAGGAATTGCTATAACACCTCCTGCTAAATTATACGTTGCATAACCTCCTTCATAGGCAGCAAAAACATGACTGTTATTTGTTGAAAAGTGCTCCCAGAAGTATAAAGCTCCTGTTGACGATCCTGAACCAATAACATCTCCAGCGTTTTCTACACTTGCCAGATTGTCGTTTATAAACTGATCAGCATCCAAAGCACTTGCATAAGGATTACCAACTAAATACACATTGTTGGCACCTATAGTATGTTGTATTATTCCGTTGTTCGGTTTTCCACTAAACACATAATTTTGTGTTCCAGTAGCTGCTCCTGTTCCTTTTTGAGTATACCCTTCTCCTACTTTTAAAGTACCTGTCGAACGAATTTGAACCCAATTAGCATATAAATCTGGTTGATTTACATATTTAAACATCCAATAATCCGCTAATGTAATTGGTGAGCCTGATGCTCCATCATACCCTGATGTATTAAACGTTATGGTTTGTGGTGTAGCTGCTGTAGTTCCATCTTTTAAAATTCCAGCTATAGAATAATCCGTATTATTAGCTGTAGTATTAATTGGATTTACCGGACTTGACCAAAAGTTGTAGTTGTAAATGCTAGTTTGCCCTTGCTGATCTCGTTCTAAATATCCAGCACTGGTAATATCTAAATCAGAATTTGTTGTCTGAATTAATTGAGATTCATCTACTAAATCTATTTGACCATCTAATTTTAAATAACTTGTATTTTGTAATAACTGATCATTTTGAATTTCTAGTTCTGAACCAGAATCTACTAATAATCCTAAATGTGTATGACTTGCGGTAGTAGTTACTTTGGAATTATTTGTTACTTGTACAATTGCCCAATCTTTATTTGGTAAACTCGTAATATCCCAAACATTACCATATTCCCATGTACCAGTTGCTGTCCAAGATCCTGATGTATTAGCTACATAAGGAATTGGAGCAGTTCTGTTTTGCGCCGTTGCTACATTATAAACTGTTGCTAAAACTCCTGACCCTGAAGTATCAGTGGTTAAACCTGCAGCTACAGTATTCATTTCTAAATACAATACTAAATTACTCCATAATAGTGATCCACCATCTATATCTTTAGGCACAATACTTCCATGAACATTACCTCCATTATTTTGAATTGGTTGATATATTTGTTCTCTTAATTGTGACTCTGTTAAAGCAAGGTCATATACACGAGATTCTTGAATGAAACCATTAAAATAGCAATTATCAAATTCAGAGTCCTTACCAATTGCATAACGATAAGTATCTACATCTAAATTACCCCCTCCAATAGCTACACTTGCTTCTTCTACTCCGTTGATGTATAGTTTCAAATTAGCACCATCATAAACAGAACAAACATGTGCCCATAAATCATTTGGAATAGTAGTAGTTGTTGTAACCGTAAAAGTTCCAGTATTAGTTACTACAGAACCACTTAATGTTCCTGCTGTATCAATCCAAAGCTTATTATTAGGCTGTCCCATAACCATTGCATCTCCTCCAGAGATATAGTTATAGTCTACACCATCTATCCAAACTCTATTGTTACTGTCAGCATCATTTCTCGTAAATATTAATGTATTCGTTGCTTGACCTGTCACAAAACTTATGTGCTGTAAGACATCATTTGGTCCTGCAGAAAAATTTACAGTATTTGTTCCGTCAGATATAGCGATGTCTCCCTGATTTCTATCTCTTGCTAAAGAAACAGTTATGGTCGTTCCTAAAGGAACGGTATGATCTAAGGTAAGTGTCAAACTATCATTAGCATTATCTAATTTTGCAGATACACCTCCCACCGTTGCAGAAGTTCCTGCTGCATTTATAACACCAGTTGCATTTACACTATTTAAACCTCCTACAGCAGTATTTCCATTACCATTAACTGCTACAGGGACTCCAAAATTGGTATCCAAATGTATCCAGGACATTTGCGTAGCTGCACCATAACCCCCCATAAAAGAAGTGGCATCAATAAAGTCATTATTACCATCAAAGTCAACATCTGTTGCACAGCTTTCCACAGCAACAGTCGTAGATTCTGTATCTGTAATCACTGAACCATCACATAATGTATACGTAACTTCAGCAGTATAGGTTGTTGTAGTTATTGGACAAACATTTAAGGTTGGTGCTGTGCTTATTACCGCGCCTGTAGCTGTTGGTCCTTCATACCAAGCCAAAGTAGTTATTGATGTCCCATCTGGAACAAAACGCCATGCTTCGTTTGTAGTAGTCCAATCTGCATCCAAACCATTCCTATTTGTCGGAACTACCGCTTGTGTAGCTCCAACATTTTGAACCCCTACAATAGCATTTCCACCATTCCATGTACCATCAATATTTTTTTCTTCAATATATACTTCAATGATATTTGTGTTTTCATACAATACCATCATACCAGTAAATAAAAGGGCGTTATTTGAAAACATTGGCACATCATGCCAAGCTACTACTAATGCTCTACACCCTGTATTTAAAGTAATTAATTCATAACCTACTTCTCCACCTTTTGAAGGATCTAAATCATGGTACACTCCATAAATGGTATTTTCAAATAAATCACCTACAACACTTGGTAAGCTATTAGCATAACTATATCCTGCACTTCCTCCTGGTGTATTATTTGTTAAATCAAATGATATAGTACCGTTTGATCCAATCACACATTGGCTATATGTATTCCCATAAAAACAAAAATCAAAAGGCAGGTTTACAGGAGGAGACCATACATCATCAGTACCAACACTAACTGGTACTTTTAAACAATCAAATTGATAAGGTGGAGCGTAAGCTATAGATTCTACTCTATAATCTGAGGTATCACCCAAATCTAAATAATTAGCTTCAATATCGGTACACGTAGATGCTGCTACACAGCTAACTGGTGTAGGATCAATATTCCCAAGACCTAAACCTCCAGAAACCACCGCGGCACACCCTGCAGTTGAAACACCATTACTGGTTCCTTGACATGCTGATGGACCTACAGGTACAACACAACTAATATCAGCCAACCAACCTAAGTCTTCAAAAGCATTATTATTAGATACAAAAGTTACTGTTAAACAACCACTAGCATTAGAAGTTGTTCCAGTAACCGTAAAAGGAGTTGCAAGACTTGATCCGTTATAAGTACCCAAAACAGTTTCATAGTTTACAACATTATCATCATAAATGACCATGTAATCTTCTCTATCCGTAGTAAAACTTGTGAAATCCAATTGCATGGCCTGACCTGGAGTATCTGGACAAAAAGTCATCGTGTAATTCTCATTAGCACTATAATTACCTAAATATCCTGAATCGGCAAATTGCCCCGAACAAGTATTTATAATAGCATCTTGCATCAAATAAGGTGGTGTTACTGGAGCTACACAATTTATAGTCGCCAACCAACCATGAGTCTGAGTTGTAGCATCAGACACAAACTCTATTGTTAAACAACCTGTTGCATTAGCTGTTGTACCGGTTAAAACAATATTATTTAATCCCCATACACCACTAAAAATAGCTAAAACAGGAGCTCCAGTTGAGTTCCCATCATAAACTGTCATAGTATCCGTTGCATCAATGGTTATATCCGAAAAATCTAACTCTACTGCTTGTCCTACAACTGTTGGACAAATAGTCATTACATTATTTTCGTTAGCACTATAAGTACCAAAGTAGCCAGAATCTGCAAAAGTACCCGAGCATGTACTCACACTGGTTGTTTGCATTAAATAAGGAGGAGTTACTGGAACAACACAGTCTATAGTTGCATTCCATCCAGCCGATTCCCAAGTAGCATCCGACACAAATTCAATTGTTAAACAACCTGTTGCATTCGCTGTTGTTCCTGTTAGAACAATATTATTGAGTCCCCAAACTCCACTAAAGGTTGACAAAACAGATGCTCCAGTTGAATTTCCATCATATATTATTAACGTATCCGTTGCATCTATTGTGATATCTGAAAAATTAAGTTCTATAGCTTGACCAGCTGTTGAAGGGCAAAGCGTATAGATAAAATTTTCATTAGCAATATAATCTCCAAACCCTCCAGAATCCATAAAAGTTCCAGTGCAAACCGAGCTACTCCCGTTTTGCATTGTTATAGGACCAGTTACTGGTGCAGTACAACTAATTGTTGCTTCAAATCCTACATCTGGAACAATAGCATCAGATATAAATTCAAAGGTTAAACAATCCGTAGCATTTGCAGTAGTTCCGATAGCCGCAGCTGGAATTGTATCTCCAGTATAAGATGCTAATAATGGAGCTGCTATAGAATTTCCATCATAAATGTTAACAAAATCAAATCCAGACTCTATATCAAATGCTGTAAAATCTATTTGAATTGTCTGCCCTGGGCTAGTTGAACAGAATGTTACAGAATAATTTTCGCTAACTAAATAGTCTCCTCCTGTTCCACCTGAATCTACTAAAGTGGCAGCACAAGTGTTAATAGTGTTACCGTTTTCTGTTGCTATATTATATTGTGAAAAACTAATATAACTTGATAACAACAATAATAAAAGTAATAATTTCTTCATTTTTATGTATTGATTAATTGGCTATTATTTATATAAAAGAAAAAGGCACTCGTCCCCACCTATAATAATAATAATATATAGACAGGCTATTTCAAACCACTGAAATTAAATACTAATGCATGAAAGGTGTAAAATATTTTATTCTATTTTTAATAGAATATTAAAAGTTTTGTGGTGAAAAATTGAATGTGAAGACTTTAATTTTTGACACAGCAATGGCTGTTCAACTATATAAATATAGTTTGATTTAATCGGGTTCATAAATATTAATTATAATCGGGTTAATAATTTGCGTGAATAAACATATGTTTGTTTTTATACACAAACATTTATACGTTTTTTAGACAAAAAGACACAAATTACCGACGAACAACTAAGTTTAACTGCCTGAAAAATCGGATTAAAAGTATAGTAAATCCATAGGATACAGCTCATTAAACACAGAAAGGTCAGCTCCTCAGCTGACCTTTCATCCTAATTAATATACTTTAAACCCAATTTAAAGTATGAAAAAAAAAAGTGCCCTTTTCAGGTTTTGGCTATTAAATACCATTAAGACACTACTTAAATTTATTCTTTTGTAAAATTATACTAAAAAACTTATTCTGAATAAAAAATATTCATTATTAACTCATATAAACACAGCATAAACTCATAAATATCTAATATTTTAATAATTTACTGAATATTAAACAAAAAGGCCAGCTCCTCAGCTGACCTTTTCTCCCGAATTAATATACTTTAAACCCAATTTAAAGCATGAAAAAAATCTTAATTATCTTTATTTTTCTTTGTAATACCATGATAACGTCGAATTTCATTTTTTTTCTTTTTGTATTATTCTTATTACTAATACTAATAAGAATACACTTAAACCAACGTAGACATAACTTATTGTTAACATAACTCCTTTATTTAATTATTAGTTTCTTAGTTATCGTAGTACTATTATTATAGTCAAAAGTTACTAAGTACGTTCCTGTAGCAACTTGTACCGGAATAGTTATCTCAGAAACATTAGTATAATCGGTATTTGCTTTTAAAACTTGTTGTCCTAATACATTGTATAAACTCACGTTTTTAGCCGTAAATACTGATGAATCACTAATACTTATACTTCCCGTAGTTGCATTGTAAAATACTACTAAATCATCTGAAATGACATCCACATCGTCAATTGCTAATACTTCTGCTACTTTAAATACTACATAAAAGCGATCATTATATTCACCTGAAGCTAAGCTGAATTCTACTGGAACTCCAGCTTCTAATTTAGTAGTTAGGTTTAATGCTGCATCTAAAAAATATACTTCTAGTGATGGATCTAAATCTGACATATCCTCTACTTCAAACTTACAAACTCCTTCTATCCCTACTTTTATTTGTAATGGCAACTCTAAATCTTCATAAACAGCGCCTATCCCTTGTATCACCAATTTTTCATCAGCTATATCAGTTTCTCCTTTTAACACCCATGCACAATCTGTAACTTGATCATCCAACATTCTAGCATCATATCCGTAATTCAATCCATCTGTTAAACCTGCTTTTACTGCTAATAACAACTCTCGTTGTGGTCCTTCTGGAGTAGTAAATTTAAAATATACGCGTTGTAAATCAGCTGTGTTAGTTGATATTTCTTGAGTGGCTGCTTCTGATGCTGTTTTGGTAAATATAGAATCATCGGCAAGTATGGCTTCGCGTTTATAAGCACGCTGACCGTTATTAAATTCAATAGTTCCTCCTGCTGGACTTCCTTGTACAAAGAATCCTTGAGCTACTGGCACATAACGACCTGGACGGATAGTTCCTGCTCCATTTGAAGACACATCAGGATCAGGAATTGCTATAACACCTCCTGCTAAATTATACGTTGCATAACCTCCTTCATAGGCAGCAAAAACATGACTGTTATTTGTTGAAAAGTGCTCCCAGAAGTATAAAGCTCCTGTTGACGATCCTGAACCAATAACATCTCCAGCGTTTTCTACACTTGCCAGATTGTCGTTTATAAACTGATCAGCATCCAAAGCACTTGCATAAGGATTACCAACTAAATACACGTTATTGGCTCCAATAGTATGCTGAATTATTCCATTGTTCGGTTTACCTGAAAAAACATAGTTTTGTGTTGCTGACACAGCTCCGGTTCCTTTTTGAGTATACCCCTCTCCTACTTGTAATGTTCCTGTAGAGCGAATATGACCAGTCATCCAATTAGCGTATAAATCTGGCTTATTCACATATTTGAATATCCAATAATCCGCTAAGGTAATTGGTGCTCCTGCAGCACCATTATAACCTCCGGTATTAAACGTTATAGTTTGAGGTGTTGCAGCCGTTGTACCATCTTTTAAAATTCCAGCTATGGAATAATCCGTATTATTCGCTGTAGTATTTATTGGATTTACTGGGCTTGACCAAAAGTTATAGTTGTATATACTAGTCTGTCCTTGCTGATCGCGTTCTAAATACCCAGAACTAGTTACATCTAAATCAGAAGTTACCGTTTGAATTAATTGTGATTCCCCAACTAAATCTATCTGACCATCCAACTTAATATAACTAGTGTTTTGTAATAATTGATCATTTTGTATTTCTAACTCAGCTCCTGAATCTACTAACAACCCTAAATGTGAATGGCTAGCCGTTGTAGTAACTTTTGAATTATTAGTTACCTGTACTATTGACCAATCTTTATTTGGTAAACTCGTAATATCCCAAACATTACCATACTGCCAAGTCCCTGTAGCAGTCCAATCTCCTGAAGCATTTGCTACATAAGGGATTGGCGCAGATTGAACTACTACTGATGTAATATTATTAATGAATCCATTTTTAACCGCTCCTGAATTATCAATTAAAGTAATATCATAAATTAAATCCATGTCGTAATACAATTTCAAATCATTCCATGAAAGCACACCTCCATCTATAGATTTTGGTACGGTTGACCCAGTAACTACACCTCCAACATTTTCTACTTCCTGATAAATTTGTTCTTGGATTTGAGTATCCGTAAGTGACCTATTATAAACTTTAACTTCATCAATACTTCCTTTAAAATATCTATTTGTTCCAGCAGAATTTCTTCCTACTGCAAAATCTGAAATATCATCTTTTAAATTTAGGTTAGCTCCTAATCCAGAACCCTGCCATACCTGAGATCCATTTAAAAATAAAGTTAAAGTTCCTGCGGCTCCATCATATTTTGCTGTTGCATTATACCACATATCATTTGTTAAAACTGGCGCACTTACATTAGGAGTTTCAACTGTCACTACAGAGGAACAACCTGCACATGCTGAAGCATATGAATTATTTGTATTTCCTACCAAAGTATTAAAAGGTGTGTCATGAACCAAAGTTAAATCCTCACTATATAGCTGAAAAGATGTTTCATTCATATCCACTGGAGTTGCCCAACCATCATCTCTATATTGAACCTGAATTGTATCACCTGGATTAACCTCAAAAGTGAAAGAGCCAGATGATTGACCAAAAACTGGTTGTATCCAGTCAGTCATAGATCCCCCTATGTCAAAAGTTAACCATGCACCTCCATTAATTCGAATTCTTACATAGCCCATTAAACCGTCAGCAGGCGTACTATCTTGAACTGTAATCGTATAAGTATAAGTACTAGATCCCGTTTTTGCGTACGCTTTTAAACGATTACTACCATCTACAAATATTTTAAAGTTTTCTTGCCCACAGACATCACCAGTACTTGAAAAAGCATTATCTAACTTTAACCAAGACATCATAGTACTTCCTGAAAATCCACCAAAAAATGGTTTTGTATTTACATAATCATCAACTCCATCAAAATCAATATCAGACTTTGGTGGTAAATCAAATATTTGAATTGGAGCTACAAAAATCCCAGAATCATATATATCATCAGAAGTATCTGCAATGGCCATTTTCATATGATATGTAATTCCTGGTCTTAGAATAGTATAAGCTCTTAAGAGGGATGTAAATCCGTTATACATCATATGATAAGGACCATTTGTTGCTGTATCTAAAAAATCGTCTGAAGGATCCCCAGGTGTTCCTGCATTATTTAATACATAGTTACTATTAAAACTAGTGCTGTTAGATAAAACGCAAGGATCAGTTGCTGCATTACCACTAACACCTATTCGTCCATCATTAATATTATTTACAGCAACATTATCACCTCCAACGGAAGCTATATTTGTAGTACCAGTTAAATCACCTCCTGAGACAAAAAAACCAAAAATATCATTCACTTGTGCGCATACATAATCAGGGTATTCCTCAGAAGCGAACTGATAATCTAAAGCAAAAACTTTAGGTTCAGTACCAGCTATGGTAAAATCAAATTCATAAATTACAGTATCATAATTTGAACTTATATTAATTGCTACAAGATCAGAGTCATCATAGGTAACACCTCCTTGTTCAGCATCATCTCCTTGTATAGTACTTTGATTATTTATTGATCTATTCACTCTTCCTGTTGTTAATAATATTCCGGTATCCATCGCTAAACTAGCTCCTGTTATACCATTAGAAAAAGTACCACGTTGCCTATTACCTCCATTAGTAATAACAGGATTAGTAATAGTAAAACCTGGACTTGTTAATTCTGTAGCTAATTGAGCGGCATTTGAACCTTGGACAAAAGTTGCTTGAGCATGGCCATTAAAATGAATGGCTAATACTGATAGAAACAAGAACATCCCAATGTAATTTGTTTTCATGATTTTTATAATATTATTTTAAAAGCTTCAGCAGTGTGCTGAATTATTATGAAGCCAAAACTAGGATAGACTAACATATGTTTAGCAATAAAAAACACATATAAATCTCATTTTGTTTTCAAATCAACTCATTTATTTCTAATATTACAGTAGCCCTAAACCCTTAATGCCAACTACTTATGAAAAAGTTCCCAACAAAAACAGCACTAAACCTCATATTAGTTCTCATATATTGTGTAAGTTTTGCCCAAAATGAAGAGTTCGTAGAAAAAATAGATAGTTTAAATTCTATTCTTGCAACAAAGGATATTACTGATTTAAACAAATTGAACACTCTAATTGCTTTAAGCGAAAAATATTTCATTACTGATGAATTTCATAAATCGGAAATAAACCTTAATAAAGCTGAGATTATCGCTCTAAAAATTAAGGACACGATATTATTGGCTATTATAAATAAAAAAAGAGCCGATTTATTTATGAATAACAGCAACTATCCCAAAGCTTTAGAGGGATACAAAAACAGCATTAACTTTTTTAACAGCACTCATAACCCTGAAAAATATTACAAAGAATTATTTAACTGTAATTTAAGTATTTCTGATATCTATATTAACACCAATAAAAGTGGAAAAGGACTTGAGTATGTTTATCAAGCGCAAAAATATATTCCAAAAAAAGAAGATAGCCTATCTAAACAACTCCGTATTTATACATTAAATAACCTGGCTTTTATTCATACTGAAACAGATAATTACATTGAAGCGATAAAGTATTTAAAAAAGGCACTTCCGATAGAAGACGAAATAAACGACTTATTTAGTAAAGCTGACACATACAATGCTTTTGCCATAATTTATGCAAAACAAGGAGAAAACAATAAAGCCATAGAATATTATAATTACTCTAAGAAAGTATATGAAGAACTTAAAATACCAAGAGGAATATCAACTATATTAAACAATAAAGGAGTGTCCTATTATGATTTGAAAAACTACGCTAAGGCTGAAGAATTATTACTTGAAGCTATTGATATTGCAAAAATTGGAAATTATAAAGATATACTCGCTGAGAGCTATTTATATTTAGGCAAGTTATATATTGCTTTGAATAAAATTAACATAGGACTACATAATATTAACAAGTCATTACGTATTGCTAAAGAAATAAATTCACTTGAAGTGATCATCAAATGTCTATTAGAAAAAGTCCAACACGCAAAAAAAACAGAAAATTCCTCTGAAGTAATACACTTTTTAGATTTAGCTTTAAAAGAATCTTATAAAGCCGATATTCCTCTTTTAACAAAAGATGTATATCTAGAACTTTATACTTATTACAAAAATACTGACCCTCAAAAAGCATTAGCATATCATGAAAAATACACATCGCTTAATGATAGTATTTATTCTGTAAAAAAAATAAATCAAACAGAAGCTTTAAAAACAGAATTCACCTATTTAAAACTTCAATCAGATATCAAAAACAAAGATATAGCGCTTATTCTGGCTAATGAAAAAGAAAAATCTTCTAAAATTCAGTTGTTTTTAATCATCATCTTAGGGATAGTACTTATTACATCATTAATAATCATAATATTTAGACAAAAAAAGCTCAGTACAACACGTAAAAAAATGTGGACCACTAAAAAAGATCTAATGGCTTTAAAGCAAGAAAGTACTGAAAAAGAGATAGCGTTTAAAAATCAGCAAATAACAGAATTTGCTATCCATATTTCTGAAAAAAACGACCTTCTTGAACATATCAAACAGAAAATTAAAAAACTACCTGTACTCAACAAAACTATTGCGTCACAAATAAATGATGTAATTGTATTTATCAATGACGATATTAGTCAGAATAAAGAAAAAGTTCAATTATACTCAGAAATTGACGAAACTACCAATTCATTCAACCATAACCTGACTGGCTTATATCCCGAATTAACAGAAAAAGAGAGAAGAATAGCCACATTAGTAAGACTAAATCATACGTCAAAGCAAATTTCCCTTCAACTAAACATTACCCCTGCTAGTGTAGACAACTACCGATCAATATTAAGAAAGAAAATGAATGTCCCTAAAGGAGCTTCAATAGTTAAGTTTATTAAAAACATTTAACGCTCAAGCAGATATTTAACCTAAACAATAACGCTACTAGACAGATGTACTTAAAAACTCACAGAAAGCTCATAACATTTTAAAATCAACTCAATTTCTTCTAATATTACTTTCTATTAACTTATAATCACCAACACCATAACCCAACATGTTTACTAAATTCCCCATATACCTATTCATCTTTCTTTTCTGTAATTCAATTATTGCTCAAAACTATACTTTTGATGAGCAACTAATTAATAAAAAAATTGACAGCATTAACTCTTTATTAAA
>Ga0209396_1001856_pt1 | contig 22826 bp, 14 predicted proteins | sample GOMGulsemesocosm_6_FD_184638 | JGI IMG/M metagenome (GOLD analysis project Ga0209396, IMG submission 184638) | Methane-oxidizing microbial communities from mesocosms in the Gulf of Mexico - GOM8C Gulf of Mexico (SPAdes) (version 2) | ecosystem: Environmental > Aquatic > Marine > Cold seeps... | reverse complement strand
TGATAAACTGATTGAATACGGATCTGTTACTTCTAACTGTTCAATTGCCGCATTTTGTGAATGATAAACACTCATATCAAATTTATAGAATTGACGGTCTAGGCTGCTAACATCTCCATTATACGACCAGATCCCAGTAGCACTGCTTTCAACCATATCGATGCTATTAGCCAATGTTTTATCACTATTATAAACATTGAGTTTAAGGGTTTGTGCTGTTGGTGCCCATACAGCAACCTCAATTTTATCATCAACATAGTTAACGCCTAATACCGCTTCATCGGCATCATTATCACCTGAAGTATAAAGAGCATCTAAAACCTTGCCAGCCTGAATAAAGGTTGCTTTTATTAACTGACCATCAGCATCATAAGCAGCCAGTGCGACTTGGCTTTTAAGCATTGTCTTGGCTTCTTCTGAGTTCCATTCACCTTCAAATGCCAACCATTCATTTACTAATGGTGCGATTGCTTTTTGAGTATCATTAAGCTCGCTACTGGTTAACGTGATTACCGTGCCATTAAGCATTTTTGTATCTGGGTCAATTTCAAGACTGGCATCACGGCTATAGTGTAGTTTAACGCTTGTTGCATCGAGGCTTGCGATATCCCATACAAGAATATTACTGTCTATCCAATGTGCCGCTATCTCTTCTATTAGTAAGGGTTGTTCACCTAAACTGGCAATAGGGTATTCAAAAACATCACCATTTTTAGAAATGGTAAAGTTCATGCGAATATAGTCCGGATCATCTTGATTTAACGGCATTGTTTTATTGCCACCACCAAGCTCTTTATCATCACCGTCATGAATAATAAAATTACCACAACCGTTATGATCTTCTAATAGGTCAATTTGCCAATAAGCACCATAAACAGGGTCGATACCTGTGAATTTATGACCATCATTCCAATCACTTTCACTATACTCAGCCCCATAAGCATTACAGGTATCATCATTCCAAGTATGGAGGCGGTAATTATCGTAATTGACATTACTCGTCGTATTGTCTTTATCATCTGGGCGATTATAAAATAATACAGCCTGATTTTCTGAGGGAAAAATTGTAGGTATGGCAGCATTGGGATCTAAACCAATAACACATATTTCGTTATTTTCATCTGGCACTGTAGGCAGTGGACACTGAATTGCCACTGGCGCAATACACATAGCACCTGCCGCATCGGGCACCATGGGCGTATTACACGTTAATAATATCTCACCTGGTGCACTGTCACTTGAACTACCACAGCCCAAAAGGACAGCAATGGATATAGCGACACTTGAGAGCTGTAGCTTATTTATATCTTTAAACATGAAAAATCTCCTGCAATCTTATTTTTATTAGTCACGTTCTACTGAGATCATGACCTTTTTGTTGTTTACATTGAGTAGGTAAAACCTAAGAATAATTGGCGACCAAAATATTGCTGCGTACCCGTTTTAAGCTCGGTGCCAAAGTAGCTTTTAGTGGGTTCGTCAGTTAGGTTATTAATTTGAAATACTGTGCTTAGGTTATCTGTAAATTGATAAGAAGCCTGATAATCAATAACCGTTTCGCTACCAAAATTCACAACCTGCTCATTAACACCCCACTGCTCAGAAACAAACTCATCGCGATAACGCATGCTTAAACGAGTTTCAAACCCTTGATATTCCCAGAACAATGACGCAGAAAAAACATTTTCAGATAAACCAGCTATTGGTTGAGGTCCAACAACTTCACCTGAGGTTGTGATCCGCAAAATCTCACTCTCGGTACATGAGTAGTTGACGTTGGTCCCTAAACCAGACCAGATACTAGGCAAAAAACTAAATATTTGTGTATAAGCCAGTTCAATACCACGAATATAACCGCCTTCTTCATTATTCACCGCAGTGCTAAATGAACCATTAAAAGTGTCGACACTTAACTGTTCGCCTGTGATCGGATCTTCAATATCAACCGTTGTAGGCACATTAAAACCGTTAGCAGCAAAATCAAATTCTTCAATTTGAGTTGATTGAATGAAAGAGCCTATATCTTTGTAAAATATAGCAGCAACAAAAGCGCCATCCGTTTCTTCAAAGTATTGCTCGTAAGAAATGTCATACTGAGTGGCGTAAGTCGGGCGCAAATGTGGACTATTGTCTGCAGAGCCTGTGATCTCACCAGTATCTGAACTCGATATATCTTCGTTGATTGAATAGCTGGCATTTGAAGCCAAACGATTAATAGCTGGGCGTGACATCACTTTTGCTGCAGCAAAACGTAATTGTGAACTCTGCGTTAAATGGAAGTTAAGATTAATAGAGGGCAAGTAATCTGTGTATGAAATTCCTTGGATAGTAGGACGATAGTTGTTGTTAATTAAACCCACGTCATCGGTAATATTTTGCGCACCGAGAGTAACATCACCACCCACATCCTGTAATACTGTGGCCGACTGATCAGTTTTAACCATACGAACACCCAGGTTACCTGTTACCGTCATACCGTTTAATTCAGTATTAATATTAGCCATCATATAAGCTGAAAATATTTTTTCGTATACTTCACCACTTTGCAGCATTGTCCACTCTGAATTATTACCCGTGGCCGCACCATTGATCACACCAGGAGCAGTGTCACCCCAAGTTTGAACGGGTTGTGGTATACCGTCAGGGAACCAGGCATTTAGTGCACTGTCGAGATCAATTGATAAGTAATCAGGAAAATGTGCAAATTCACCTTCAAAGCTTACGATATCAATCATATCTTCTGTCAATACTAACGGAGTTTCAACTGAGCTAAACGCCCCGCCATCACCGTACTCAAACATAGAACGATTACTTGAATAGGTTCTATCAGAGTAACGTGAACCAACTTCTACCGAACTGATGAAGCTGTTATCTTCTAATTCATATTTAAGATCAAGACGAACCGCACTGAGTTCATCTTCATTCTGATACGGATAAATACCATATTTACTCAGTAAAACACGATCTATATCTGAAAATCTTGCTGCTTGATTAAATCCAACATCTGGTAAATCAGAACCATTTAATAAATATGAAATTGAAACATTTTTATCAAGCACTGGTACTTCAGCATTGGCATCCTCAGCAACTAAAGCCCATAACAACCCATTTCTGAAATCACTTTTTGCATTAGAATGTGAAACATCAAAAGTAGCAGAAAATCTATCTGTTATCTGCCAATCAGCATTTATGCCAAAACTACCAATTTGATCATGTTCCGTATTATCATCGTTGACAATTTCAACATGGGGTGAGCTGGCTTTAGTTCTGTTAAAATTACCACCAATTATCGCATTGCCATCATAAATTGGATTGGCGATTGCTGATTGCGTGGGATCAAGCATAACTCGAAAACCTCGGGCGAAATTTTCCTTCTCAAATGTAGAATAGAAAGCATCAGCTTTGAGCGTAAAATTATCAATTGGCGCCCATTCAATCGCTGTCATATAGCCATTACGAACTTCTTCACCGCCTTTATGCTGCAGCTCAAAACCGTTACTGAGATATTCATCTGCAGGATCATCTTCAGAACCATTAGTATCATTATCTAACCCATCAACATCTCTGTGTTCACTATAGTCAAAACCAATAAATTGTGAGGCAACGCTAGGCTGTAACAAGCGAGCATAACCCACAGCGACACCTAAAGTATCATCAAGATATTTACCTTGATATGAAAGGCTAAACCTATGACCCAGCTCCGTCGCATCAGGGATCTCAGATGCTCGGTCGTTGTACATCATACGAGTATTAATATTAAATTTATGTTTTTCGTCATTAGATAGTGGACTGGCAGTTGTTAATTCAACCGTACCAGCAATACCGCCTTCAATTAAAGATGCTTTAGGTGTTTTATAAACCGCAGCCGATGAAATAAGCTCTGAAGGATATTGATCAAACTCAATGCTGCGAGAACCACTAGTTGATACTTGCTCTCTCCCATTTAGAGTCGAGAAAACAAAATCACCCGACATACCTCGAATATTGATTTGTGCAGCCTGACCACCTGTACGCACGGCCGAAATACCAGGTAAACGCGTTAATGCGTCAGCCATTGAGACATCTGGAAGTGCCCCTAAATCGTCACCAGATAATTGCTCACTGACAGTATCGGAAAACCGCTTTTGGTTAATAGCCTGGATCAGGCTACGTTTAAAACCCGATACTTCAATAACTTCCATATCAGATTGTTCAGAATTTGTTTTTTCTGTTTTTTTAACTACGTCTTGATCAGCAAATACCAAAGGTGAACATAACCCTGCAGATATTAATGCCACCATCAAGGATGTTGGTTTGAATTTAGACATGAATTTTGAACCCCATTATTTTCCAAGTTTTATTGTTTTTATAAAAGAGTGAAACATCTTCCTTTATCTGTTCAATAATCAGTCTAACGAGGAGGGGGAAATTAATACATATGATGCATACGTATTCAAAACAAGTTTATTACACTGTATTTACATGTGATTTATAACAAAATAAAAATCAACTTATAATCTGATCTCTCCCTTAAATTGTTTTTCAGCCGGGTTTTCTGAAAATAATTCAAAATAAACTTTATCTATTACTTGAGGGAGTTCTAAAGAAAAAGCTTTCATTTTTGCAAGCTTCCCTACAAATAAAACGCGTTTATCTGATGTATAAATCTTCAAATATACCTCACTAGAACTAAATCCATAATCTTCAGGTAAAATAGAAATATAAGTTGATATATCTCTACTAAATTGTACATTACTGTGTTTATTTGAGTTGTCTATTTTTGATGTATTGACTGCACTACAGCCTAAAAATATAATCAAGCATATTAACTGCCATATATTTAGATTCATATTCAATAACCTATTTTTGAATTGTAATTTAATCAGCTTTCTTAATAAGAGCTTATTCAAAAACCAGTCCAGAAATAATCTACTGATATTATTGATAAAAATATACGTTAAACATGTAAATTTGCATATTGCATCGCAATTGAAGTTTATATATTTCAATGCTCTTGATAACTCACATATAATTAGCTCTTTCATGTTTACATCCACAACACAGAAACATCAGCTAAAATAAATAAACAATCACTAAAAAATTTAATAATGAAAATAGTCTGTATTTTATTATTACTAACCTCATTTACGCTTCATGCATTAGAAGTTACTTTTTGCTATGAGGATCGAAACTTTCCCCCTTATATTTTTTCTACTTCAAACAATGAACAACCAAAAGGCTTAATGTTAGATTTGATTTCATTATCAGCTAAAGATGCGGGAATAACGGTTAAATTTATAACTAAACCTTGGCTACGGTGCCAAAAATTAGTGAAACAAAACCAAGCTAATGCCTTATTAGCAATGATACAAACACAACAAAGAAGCCAAGTATTTGCGTTCCCTAAAATAAAAAAATCCAAACAGGCTTATCTATTTAAAGGTGAATACGCTATTTTCATTCAAAAAAATGGACCGTTCGATTTAGACAAAACTAAACATCTGTTAATTAATAAAAATGGGTTAAACCTTTCTGTATATTATCCTTTAGCAAAGTATGGATTGTCTGCACCTTTAGGTTATGTAGTACGAAAAATATTAGAAGATAAAAATGTATTAAGTTCGTTAAACCTTACACCAATACAAGGCTTAAAATTTGTTGCTAATGGCAAACTAGATGGCTTTGTAATTGATAGGAAAATAGGTATATATCTAAGTAAAGAATTGCAGTTAGACCATAAACTTATGGCAACAAAACATAGTCTGTTAAAAACAAAGTGGCATGCCGCATTTAATAAAGAGTTTTATCAAACACACCAAAAGCCAATAGATAACTTTTGGTATGCATTTGAAATACATAGAGCTCACTTAATAAATAAGTGGTCTTTAAAGTAACTCAAAACGACATATGCACAACAAAGACATAGTTAATTTAACTTACTTAATAAATTACATTTTACAGCTAACCATTCACTCGCAATAATAGAATAAACAACTGTATCTCTAAAGGAGCCATCTTTCATTATTTGATGATTTCTTAATATACCATCTTGTTTAGCACCTAACCTTTCAATGGCATTTCTAGAGGCTTGATTAAAATAATGCGTTCTAAATTCAACGGCATTAGCATGATAGTTTTCAAATAGATTATGTAATAATAAATATTTACATTCTGTATTTATGGCTGTTCTTCTCACTGAATTACAATACCAAGTATAACCAAGTAACGCCCTTTTATGTTGGCTTTCAACATTATAATATCGAGTAGTACCGACTATTTTATCCGTTAATTTGCACCTTACCGCGTAAGCTATATTTCCAGTTTGACTGCCTTTAATCGCTTCGTTGACATAGTCATGCATCTCATCAAAGTGTGGTACATTAGCAAACCAAATTCTCCAAGCTTCACCATCTTTTACCGCAAGAACAAGATCGCTAATGTGCATTTCATTAAGCGGCTCCAGAGTAACAAAATCACCTTCAAGCTGTAGTGGTTTGATCCACATTATTCTTTCCCTTTTTAAAATAACAGAATAATCTAATTTTTAGATCACAACATCTTACACTTCTTTGAAATAATATCATTTGTAAACTAGCCTTTATCTAACTCATTGACTAAAAATGTAAATATTCATGGCTGCACACAAAATTTCATTTATCAATAGCCTAAAAGGTAAAATTTTACTTTATCTTACTCTTCCCACAATCGCGTTCATAGTGACCATTGTTGCAGTGATAGCCAACTCATCATTTTCATCTGCACGAAAACAGGCTGAATTTTCTCTTAAGCAAGCAGCCCAAGTTGTTGCATTAGAAATTGAACGTCGAAATGCAAATGCCGTTAGAACCGCTAAAATAATGGTTTTAGCGCAAGAAGTTAATATGTTTGGCAACCGTACAGTGTCAAGTCAGTTTGCACATAGGATTTTAGAAGAGTTTCCCGAATATACAGGTGCATATTTTGGTTATGAAAAAAATATAAATGGTCAAGACTCTAAATACACCACGACTGAATATATCGACAAAATGACTGATAAATCAGGCCGATTCCTCCCATATTGGTACAGAGATGATAATAATGATTTAGCTGTCGCACCTTTAGCGGATATGGGATCTAGCCTTTATTATAATGGCGTAAAGCAATTATTCGAAAAAACGAATACACCACAAGCACTTGTTACTGAACCTTATATATATCAAGGTAAAATGATTGTTGAGCAAAGCTACCCAATTACAAAAAACAAAAAGTTTTTAGGAATTGGTGGTGTTGATCGCTCCTTGACTGATATTGAAACTTACCTGCTAAAAATAAAACAACAGACCAATAGAGAGATTTTTTTGATCAGTCGAGATGGCAACTTTATTTCAACCACGCTTAAAGGTCTCGAGTTACAAACTAAATCCATTGCTAATTCAGTATTTAAAAACCATTTCACAACAATTTATCAAAACAGAGAGAAGCAACACGTTAAATTATTACAAGATCCAATAACGGATCAAACTTTTTATTTTGCCAGTGACTTTATTAAAACAGGAGATTGGTTAGTCATACTTGCAGAGTCAGAAGAGCAAGTTATAGGTCCCATACGTCAACTATTTATTAAAACAAGTATCTTCGCAATTGTCTGTGTATTATTTCTGATAGCCTTATCTTTATGGTTTGTAAAATCAATTAGTTCTAGAATAAATAAAGTCATGATAATGGCTGAAAACATTGCAATCGGTGATTTATCTTCAATCTCATTCAGCCAGTCAACAGGAAATGATGAAATATCAGCAATGGAAGCGAGCTTAGCAAGAGTTGGTTCTTCATATTCACAAATAAATAAACTTTGCACTGCAATCGCCGCAGGTGACTTCAGTGCTTGCATGAACAAACGTAGTGAAAATGATACTGTGGCTGAATCCATCAACTTTATGTCTCAACGTCGAAAAGAAATAGAGCAAGCCCTAGTTGATCGCTCTAATTTAATTATAACCAATACTCAAACACAAAGTACTGAAATAGAAAATGTAGCAACAGCAATGAATGAAATGTCAACGACGATAGGGGAAGTTTCAAATTTAGCAACAAAATCGGCTGATAATGCAACTGATGCAGTATCTTCAGCTGAAGAGACACAAAAAATTCTTTCTCATGCTGTCCTGGAAATTAAGGCTTTATCGACAGAAATAACTTTAGCAAGCGATGCGATATCAGAAGTTGCAACTAGTAGTGAAAACATCAGCAGTATTGTTGAAACTATCAATATGATTGCAGAACAAACTAACTTACTTGCTCTTAATGCTGCCATAGAAGCCGCTAGAGCAGGTGAACAAGGAAGAGGGTTTGCTGTTGTAGCCGATGAAGTAAGGGGGCTAGCATCAAAAACGAGAGCATCAACTGAAGAAATTAGTAGCCTTATTAGCAAATTACAAGAAGAGGTTAAAAGTGCAGTTTCCAAAGTATCTGAAGGGGTAATAAAAACTCAGTCAACTGTTAGCAAAAGCGAAGAAGCATACAACTCTTTAACAACAATCACCTCCGGAATTGACAATATTAGTAGTCATATGACACAAGTTGCAACGGCTGTAGAAGAGCAAAGTATTACATGTGAAGAAATTAACCGAAATATAGTAGTCATTCATGATGCAGTCAGAGATTTAGCCAAGTTTGCAGGGAAAGGTTAATAAATACGTTTATTTATCCTGAATGAAACTTTATAGATTTAGCCATGTATAAACCTAGCTTCGCACGCCCCTCCTTAATTTTTATTTTAAAAAAATCACTCCTGACACTTATTGTCAGTAGCCTCAGTTACACTTGTCACTCACTTAATCGAAGGAGAGAAAGATGGCACAGGCTGTTGAAATAGTACACTTTAAACTTAATGAAAATGTAACAGATGCTGATTTTTTAAAATCAAATAATGAATTTGAAAAGTTTCTAAATGAACAACCAGGCATGTTGTATCGTTCATTATGTAAAAGTAAGTCAACTGCAACTTATACTGATATCGTTTACTGGGAGAGCTTAGAGCAAGCGCAATTAGCACAACAAGCATTTTATGATTCATCATTTTGCCAAACGTTTATGGAATGTATCGAAAAAGACTCTGTTATATTAGATCATTTAGATATACTGGCTCAAAGTCAATGTGACAGCCAAAATCAGGCCTCATAAAATTAACTAAATTCGAGTTATATAAGGATATAATGTGCGTAAAGCTGAGCGATTATTTCAATTAGTTACTTTATTAAAAGGTCGTCGTTTAGCTATTACCGCTAAAACGCTTTCTGAAACATTAGAAGTTTCAGAGCGCACTATCTATCGGGACATACAAGCTTTGATATTGTCAGAGATCCCTGTAGAAGGGGAAGCCGGTATTGGCTATTTATTACCGAGCCATTTTGAGTTACCGCCACTGATGTTTTCAGTTGATGAACTCATGGCTCTGATGCTTGGTAGTAAAATGGTGCAAGCTTGGAGTGATAAAACATTAGCCAAAAGTGCCACCAGCGCATTTGAAAAAATAGAAGCTATCATTCCTGAGCATTTACAACAAAATCATCCAATGCCTTTTTTAGTGCCTGATTTTCATATAAACCAAACACACAGCGATTTTTCAGCAAGTATACGACAGGCCATTCAATCTTTTAATGTATTAAAGATAAGTTATATTGATGCAAAAGAGGATGCTAGTGAGCGATTTATAGAGCCACTGAGCTTAGTATATTGGGGGAAAACTTGGACCATAATCGCTTTTTGCCTATTAAGGCAAAGTTATAGAGAGTTTCGCATTGACCGTATACAAACCCTGCAAATAACTGAGGAAAAATTTACCACGTCTGATATTAAAAATATCACGCATTACTTAGCACAAGTATCAGCAGCTCAATAACTGAGATGCTGACATTTTAACTTTTAAATTAAACTAGAACTAAATTAGTTCGGCTAACATATTATCATTATATTCAGTTAATGCTTTCGAGGTTTTTACTTTTTCAATGTAATCTGGGTTTGCAATAAACGGACGCCCAATTGCAATTAAATCAGCATCACCACGTAATACCGTTTCTTCTCCAGTTTGTGCGGAATAACCGCCACTTGCTATCACTGTCCCGTGATAATTTTTACGAATATATTGAGTTACGGTTCCATCAAGATAGTCTATTTTGTTATCTTCAAACATACCTGTATGCACATAAGCTAGTTCAAGTGAATTTAGTTTATCTAGAACATAATCAGATACAGCAACATCTTTTGCATCATGTGCCATATTAAAATATGCAGCAGGTGATAATCGTACACCTACATGATCAATTTCTTTTTTTACCACATCAATTACATCAAACAATAAGCGACTCATATTTTGGGGTGTTTGGCCCCATTCATCTTCTCTTTGATTTGCAGCGTAATGTAAAAACTGATCGATTAAATAACCATTTGCGCCATGAATTTCTACGCCATCAAACCCTGCTTTTTTAGCATTAGCCGCAGCAAGCCCAAAGTCGGTTATTACTTGCTGTATATGCTCAGATGTCATTTTTTGTGGTTCACCATAATGTAAGTCTACCATTCGAGGAACGTGGCCTTCAATACTCAAGGCTGAAGGTGCCATTGGTTTTTCGCCTTTTAAAAAATATGGATGCGATACTCTGCCTGTATGCCACAATTGCGCAAATATCTTACCGCCATTTTGATGTACTCTTTGCGTAACATCTTTCCATGCATCTACTTGTTGTTGATTATATAGACCTGGCGTATTTGGATAGCCTTGTGCTGATGGTGAAATAATAGTTGCTTCTGTAATGATTAAACCTGTATCAGCACGTCTTGCGTAATATGCAGCCATCGCTTGCGTTGGTACTAAATCATCATCAGCCATACAACGCGTTAAGGGGGCCATTACTAATCTATTGTTTAATATCAAACCAGCACCGAGATCTACTTGTTTAAATAATGTGTCTGTTGCCATGTCCTTTCTCCTAAATGTGTATCTCAATTTTCAATAAATCCATTCTGACAGTTATTAAAATCTTTACTAGAGTGATAATTTATATAACACTGTTCTCATTAAGAGAACAATAAAGATCATTATGGATGAACTTAAACGCATTGGCGTTTTTACTAAAGTGGTACAAGCAAAAAGCTTCTCACAAGCAGCTCGCCAATTGGGCATTGCTAAATCGGCTGTAAGTAAACAAGTGAGTTTATTAGAGCAAGAAGTTGGCGTTCGTTTACTTAATCGTTCAACTCGAAAACTGAGTTTAACAGAAGCTGGTGATATCTATTTTAGGCACTGTGAGCAAATAGTTGATCGTGCTGAAATTGCATTAAATGAATTACGCCAATACCAACATCAACCCACGGGCACATTACGAATAGCCAGTCCAATCGCTTTTGGACGAGATCAGCTTATACCAATCATAAAGGAATTACGCTGTCTCTATCCTTTACTTAAAATTGAGTTATTGCTAGAAGATCGCGTAGTGAATATGGTAGAAGAAGGCATAGATTTAACGATACGTATTGGCTGGTTACAAGATTCAAACTTGATTGCTAAAAAGCTGTGCTCTAGCCCTACTCTCGTTTTTGCTTCAAATGATTATTTAACACGTTATGGTACGCCAAAGACACCTGAAAAATTAGTGGATCACCAATGGATCAATCTTTCTATTTTACCATCACCTTTAAAATGGGAGTTCACTCATAAAAAAACAGGTGAAACAACACATGTTCAAGTAAATAGCAGTTTAAAAACAAACTCTGTTGATGCTGTTGTTGCGGCTGCTCAAAGTGGATTAGGTATATCCGCATTGGCAAAACTAGGCATTTGTGAGCAACTCCATACAGGTAAACTTACACCTATTTTAACTGACTATGAACTTGATCCCGTCGGAGTATATGCTGTTTACCCTCATAGAGAACATTTGCCTCCAAAAGTAAGAATATTTCTAGATTTTTTAGAGAAACGCTGTAGAAATGCCCCTTGGTGTAAAACATCTGTTTCTTAATTTATCAACGCCCTCTTGAGGGCATCGAAAAACATATTAGCCTTAACTTAATTCCAAAGCCTCAAAATCCGGACGTTTTAATTTATCACTTGTTTGATATAAAAATATGGTTATGACACTTAAGCCTGATGCAATGATAAATAATGTTGGTCCATCCCATACATCTAATACAATTCCGCCAAGTAAAGGTGCAAAAGAAAAACCTAATGAACATAACCCTGCGGCGCCAAAGTAGCTGCCTTTTAGTTTTTTAGGTGCTAATCGATCTAAATGAACATTCATATTAGAGAATAAAATAGCCTCTCCGATACTGAGTATAAAAGTGCCTATCAGCCAGCCAAAAAAGTAATCAACAGGATTAAATGCAAATACCAATTGCGATATTGCCAATAATATAATACCGATATATAACCTGTTTTTAATTTCGATGTTTTCCATTAATTTTAATAATGGAAATTGAAAAATCACAATGACACATGAATTCAACACAATAATTGCTGAAATTAAGGTGACAAGTTCTGGAATTTCGGCGCGGGTTAAGTATTGAATTAAGCTTGAATCGCCCTGTGCGTATATAAATAAAATCAGCATATTGGCTAACATGACTAACAAAAAAACATGGTCTTTTGATAACAAAGCAATAATCTGCTTGAAGTTGTGTGTTGTTTGATCCAGATTTTGTTTGTTCACCTTTTTATTTTTAAAAGTTACTAAGACAGCAATTAATAATCCAACATAGGATATGGCAGTATATATAAAGCTCGATTGCTCTCCCGTTAAGCCTGCCCATAAACCTATTAATGGACCAATCGCAGCACCCGCATTTACTAAAAAATAGAGCATTTGCATTGCAAGTTCTCTGTCTTTCGCATCTGGAAGCTCATCACCTAATACCGCTTTACTCGGTGCATCCCACAATGAGCGTGGTAAAGTTGCTAAAAACACCGCAGCGCAAAATGTAAATAAAGTGTCAGCTACCGCCAACCAAGAAAAGGCGATAACCCCTAATAATGCAGCCACCACCATGACAGGCTTACGACCAAACCGGTCAGATAAATTGCCCGTATAAAAACCTAATACCACAGAGAAAACCGACGAACCAGTTAGCAACAACCCGACTTCTGATGCCGACAAATTAAATTTTTGATATAAAATCACAGCTAAAAATGGCCAAACCATATAGTAAGTGCCACGAATAAAAAAATTACCAATTTGCATTATCCAAATTAAATTTGAAAAGCGCTTCAATCTTGCTAGAGAAATGACCGTTGCCATATTTATTCCATTAATTAAGTTATCTGGCGCAAACTATAAAACCTCATGTTAACTTGAGGTCAAGAGTGTTTTTACTATTTATTTTAAAGAATCAGCATCTATATTTCTAAGATTCAATGATTAAGTACAATTTATTGTTATCACAACTTATTTTTCAGATTATTGGTATATAGGCCATGCATTTAGGCAGCCCTCTGCCTGTAATTCAATCAGTGAAGTTTCTCTCATATACGACTTACAATACTTTACGCGCGTTTTATATGTATAAAGCGGCTGATTGTAGGTATAATGCCGCCCATTATTTGTTATAAGTTGATCAAAATGACTATATTCGCCGAATTGGGCCTAAACGCTACCCTTCAAGCAAACATTAAACGCTTGGGTTATAAAACACCTACCACTATACAAAAGAAATCTATTGGAGCTGTTTTATCTGGCGCTGATACTTATGCAATTGCCCCTACTGGTACTGGTAAAACTGCCGCATATTTATTGCCTACATTACAAGAATTAAGTCAAGTTGATCATAGTCAAGATGAAGTACGCCCTGTACGTGCTATTTATTTAGTACCAACACGTGAACTTGCACAACAACTAGAGCTATCAATTGCTAACTACGGTAAAGATTTAAACTTACGTACTATCAGTATTTTTGGTGGTGTAAGAGTTGAATCTCAAGTTAAGCGTTTTAAACGTGGTGCTGATATTGTTATTGCAACACCGAAGCGGTTAGTTGACCTTTTAAAGCTAGGTACTTTTTCACTTGATAACTTAAAACATTTTGTAATGGATGAAGCTGACAGATTAGTTAGCATGGGCATTCAGCAAGAATTAAGAACAATTCTTACAGCCCTTCCTAAGAAAAGACAAATTGTGTTATTTTCAGCGACTGATAGCAAAACTTTAGCTAAATTTAGTAAAGATAACTTATCGCACCAAAAAGAAATAAAAACTGAGCAATTACAGCCTGCACAATCAAAAATTGTACATACTATGTACCGTTGTTACAGAAAACATAAAGAATCACACTTAATCAAACTATTACAAATGCTTAACTGTGACCAAGCGCTTATTTTCACACGTACAAAACAAGATGTGAAAGATTTAACTGAGTTGCTAACTGAAAAAGGTTTTTCAAACCAAGGTATTCATAACGAAGTGCAACAAAAAAGACGTAAAGAGCGCTTAGATAGCTTTAAAAATAAAGAGTTTAAGTTTTTAGTTGCAACTGATATTGCCTCTCGTGGTATCGATTTTGATAATCTTTATTACGTAATTAACTTCGATTTACCAGTAAACAGTAATGATTACATTCACAGAGCAGGCAGAACAGCACGTAAGACTGTGAAAAAAGTAGAAAACAAAGCGAAAGTAATGAAGCAAGAGTTATCTAAAGGTGTATTAACAACTAAACAATTTGAATTTGCTGATGCACCAAAAGTGACAGTTGATGATATTCAAGGACATGTATTTTCTTTAGTGAGCCCTGAGCAAGAACGCTTAGTGCCAAAAATTGCAAACTTGTTAGGTACAGAAGTTAAACTTGATAAAATTCCTTGGTAGAGTTTAGTTGTTTTTCTAAAATTAAAAAGGCTGTTATATAACAGCCTTTTTTGATTCTGAGTTTTCTATTAAATAACTAGCACTCAGACTAGTTAAACAATGCTTTCAAACTATCAGCAAATCTAAGCCACTTTTCTTTAATTGGCTGTTTTATTTTAATATCTAAACTGCCAAATATCACTTTACCCTCAATTGAAATCGTAGGCGCGTCTGCACTAAACTGAGCTGTAGAATCATTTTCAATACTGCCTAAAATACAATTTACATTTGAATGTGTATTTACATCTTCTGGTACTAAAATGTCAACACTACCAAAAACACTCAGTACTTCTATTTGCGTATTTGGGTGCGTAAATCTGGCTTGAGTAAAATCAAGCGTATCACTTCCAAGTATATTAAATACGGTTATCTTTTTTGGCACATTCCATTGACCCTTACGCTTGCTCGAACTTAATACATTAACTAACTTATCAAGCTCTTTGGTTTTACCTTGTTGGTAATGTGTACCTAATGCGCTTTTTTTCTTATCTTGATATTTTGTATCAACATTTAGGTTTAAGTCTTTCGTTAACTCACTAATCGTGTGGGTATCAGTGCCATTCATCGCTTTATCTAAACGTGACTCAAATGCTTCTAAAGATATCTCACCGTGGCTATAATTCATTATAAGCTGATCTATCACTTCTTCTCGAACACTTTCAATCGGTCTATCTTGTATGGCCACTGACATTATTTATCCTTATCATTTTTTAAATATCACTTATCAATAAATAGCAAATCACATGCCAAATATAAAGTCCTTATTTTTCAAACACTAATAAAATATAAACATGTAGAATAAACCACCTTTTGCTTAATGTTACTAATATTAAGTAAAAGTGACTAACTTTAAACTTTAAACTTTAAACTTTAAACTTTAATAACATTTTTTCAAGTTCATAAAATTCATTTTTAAGTAAAGTACATTCTTCTAATGTACTATTTAAATTTGATTGACCTGTACTATTTAACTCGCTTATATTATTTATTTCTTTATCCAATGAGCCTATTACTTGATTTTGTTCATAAGTGGCATTGGCAACACTTAAGTTCACCTGATCAATTTCTAAAATTGTACTGGTTACTTTTGCCATTTGCTCTCCCGCTAAACGCGCTGATTTAACGCTATTTTCTGAATCTTTTTGACTTTGTGTGATCACAGTCACCGCTTGAGATGAGCCCTCTTGCAGCTGACCTATGGTAATTTCTATTTCTTTAGTTGAATCTTGTGTTCTTTGTGCCAGTTGTCTTACTTCATCTGCGACAACAGCAAAACCGCGACCTGCCTCACCTGCTCTAGCCGCTTCTATTGCAGCATTTAGGGCTAGTAAGTTAGTCTGTTCACTCACACCTTTTATGACTTCTAAAATTTGGCCTATACTTGCAGTGTGTTGGCTTAAACTGGTAATTGAATTTTGTGCACTATGCATTTGTTGAGATAAGTGATCTATATCTTTAATATTCTCATCTAAGCTATTTTGACTATGCTCAGATTCGCTGTTAGCTGCATTCGCTAAACTCGCAGCATTTTTAGCATTATCTGATATATCAACCGCACTTGCCGTTAATTCATTGACTGCAGTTGCAACGCTGTTAGTACACTGTGTTTGGTCACTATACATATCTAATGTCGACTCAGTGCTACTGACTAAACTTTCGACTGACTTCTCTAAAGCAATAGTTGTATCTTTAACCTGAGTAATAGAGCTATGTATTTTTTCAATAAAATCATTGAAATAACGTGACAACTCACCAAACTCATCATTAGATTCGACTGTTAACCTTCGGGTTAAATCTCCTTCCCCTTGTGCGATATCTTTAATCGCATCTGATACACGGTTCATAGGTTTCATTAAATAACGTAATAAAAACTGCATCATTAACACTATCGCAAAAACACCTAATATCATGTAAATAGCAGCAACATTTCTAAAGGAATCAACTGATGAAAATGCAATATCTTTATCTATCACCACGGCTAAATACCAAGTGACATTTTTAATGCCTGTAATTTCGATAAATGACACTAAATTAGCTTCACTATTAATATCATGTTCAACAAAATCACTTTTAAGTGCTAGTTTTTCACCAAATATTTCAGTGATAGATTTATCGTTATATTTTTTATCAGGATGACTTAATATCTTAGCGTCTTTATTTACGATAAAAGCATAACCGTAGCCTAAGAAATCAATGGCATTGACGATTTCTGTCATTGTGCCCATATCAATATCACCACCAGCAACGCCTGAAAATTGCCCATCAATAAAGATAGGAGACACTGCCGAGATTGTAAATTCATTAGTTGTTACATCAATGTAAGGTGCTGTGAAAGCCGTTGTTTGCTGATTTTTAGCGAGCTGATACCATGGACGCTGCCTTGCATCATAATCACTTGGTAATTCAATACTAGGATCATTTAGTACAAAGGCACCATCTAGTTTTCCAATATAAGTATTTTTAAAGTCTCCAGATTTATTAGCCTGCTTAATTTGTATTAAAGTGAGAGACTCAGGATCTTGAGTTTGATAACTATCAGCAATTGAGACAACAATATTAAGTTTGCCATTTAACCAATTTGCAATATTTTGCGATACTGATTGCGAAATTTCTTTTAAAACCAACTCTAACTGTTGTTCAGTTTGTGAGCGCATTGAAATAAAGTTGTTTATTGTGAATAGCCCTAATACAAGTACTAAAACTAAAGATGCGGCGATTGTAATTTTGGTGGTAAATTTTAGCGAATGAAACATAAACATCCTGCGGTTACTTTGTAGTTATTATTGATGTTATTAAGCTAGAATTCTAAGCTTAGTAACATAATTAACACTAGATTAACTGATTTCAGATGCAATTTGAATGTGATGTTATAAAAATGATTAAGATGAGTGTAAATTTTTCTGTGCAAAACATGAAAATATCGAACAAAATGCGAAACAGCATCTTGCACGATTATTTTTAGCTGTAAACTTAATGAAGCTTCATTCTGGGGCGCACCACTTTCATTAACTTTTCAATTAACCATAAAGCGATTGTTTTTACAGTGCCATGTATTGCTCTTTGATGCATACGATATAAAGACATATACATCAGTCTTGCAACTTTTCCTTCAATAAACATTGAGTTATTAGTTAAGTTGCCCATTAAACTGCCAACGGTACTAAATCGAGATAAATTGACTAAAGAGCCATGATCTTTATAGACAAAGTCCTCTAAGGGCTGATGACTAACTTCATTAATAATATTTTTAGCAACACATGATGCCATTTGATGCGCAGCTTGTGCTCTAGGTGGTATAAATGAACCATCGCTTTGCTTAAATGCACAGGCGTCACCTAATACAAAAATAGCATCATCAACTGTAGATTGTAATGTATTTTTAACCAATATCTGGTTAGCTCTGGTTAACTCAAAAATCTCTAACTCTTTTATAAAATCAGCTACTTTTACTCCTGCCGCCCATAATTGAATATCGGCTTCAATTAAAACCCCTTCACTGGTTAATAAACCCTGTTCGTTTGCGCTAGCAACTCGGGTATTTTCTAAAACATCTACGCCTAATTTTATCAATTCACGTTTTGCAGAATTAGCGATTCGATTAGATAAAGCAGGCAAAATACTCGGCCCTGCTTCTACTAAATATATTTTTAACTTTTTAGCCGTCATGTTATTTAAACCATAACTTTTTAGCAGCTCAGCAACGTGATAAAGCTCAGCTGATAATTCAACACCCGTAGCACCCGCCCCTACAATGGCTATTTTTAATTCATCTAAGTCTGTATTTTGGTGAAGTTGAGTAAAGTGATTTAATAACGCCCTTTGAAAGCGTTCGGCTTGTTTATGAGAGTCTAAAAAGTAACAATGATCTTTGACCCCTGGCGTATTAAAATCATTAGATATGCTACCAATTGCGACAACTAAATGGTCATACTTCAATACGCAGTCAGATAGTTCAGAACACGTATCATCATTCAAACGTATTGTAAGTTGTTTATTATCTTTGTCTAAATTATAAAATTCACCTAACTGAAAATTAAAGCCATGCTTTGCTGCATGAGCTGAATACACAACCCCATCAATACTGGTATCTAATGAACCGGTTGCCACTTCATGCAGTAGGGGCTTCCAAATATGTGTACGGCTTTTATCTATTAATACAATGTTGGCTTTATGTATTTTTCCTAGTTTGTGGCCTAGTTTTGTTGCCAGTTCAAGACCACCAGCGCCTCCACCTACAATAACTATATTTGGTTTATTGATTTGCATACTTGCTTCCTTAATATTATTAAAGAGCTAATCACTCAAGAGTATTCAGATCTTTAATAACAACTTGGAATATAACGCTAAGAAAGTCACAATATGTAAACTATCAAACTAAAATTTTTATAAATTCTAATTAAATATTTTACCGTTTAAAGAGACTAGAGTGAACAATAAGGTTTTTATTTGGCTATTTTATTTGTAACAAATAATGATTAAATAAATGGGAAATATAAATACCAATATAGGCGTATTTGTTAAAATAATCACATCGTTCTTTTTGGCTCAGAGTTGATAGTGATTATTCAGTTTTAAAATCTAAAACAAAACATTTCATGTCTATAAATCAAACATAACTTTTAATAGCAATCATAAGCTTATCTATATCTATCGGTTTTGAAATATAAGCATTTGCACCCGCTTTAATACATTTATCTTCATCACCAGGCATTGCATTAGCAGTGACAGCAATAATATTTAAAGTTGAAAACTTATCTTCTTTACGAATAAGGTTCATCGTTTCATAGCCATCCATAACCGGCATCATAATGTCCATTAAAATTAAGCGAATTGAATTTTCTTCTTCTAACAAAGATAAACATTGCTCTCCACTTGATGCAATTTGGACGTTTAATCGTTTACTTCTTAATACCTTAGCTAAAGCAAAAGTATTTCTCATATCATCATCAACAATTAATATCGATTTTCCATCAAAATAAGTATTATCATCAACGTCACTATTATCATTACTTGTAGCTAGTTCATTAGACAACTCATTTTTGTCTTTTTCTAATGGAAGTAACTTCGGCTCGACTTCCGTTTCAAAACTAATTACATCGAGGTCTACTGCAGTCACTTTTTCAACAAACCAATGAACAGCAGATAGTAACTTATCATGTGAATGACTTGATTTAATCACAATACGATCCGTGTACTTATATAGTTTTTGTTTTTCAGGCTCTGAAAGATCTCGCCCTGTGTGTATCACAATTTCTGGTAATTTAATCGCCTGATCTTCATCAATAAAATCTAGCAAATCGATTCCGGAAAAATCAGGTAACCCTAAATCTAAAATCATTACTTGATATTCTTGATGTCTTAAAGAAACAATTGCAGATTGAGCAGTTTGCACACCTTCAGTTAATACATTTTCATTTTTAAATAATTTTTTTAATGCAAATAAACCGGTAGTATCATCTTCAACAATTAGAACTTTAATTGCAGAATCACTTCCACCTGATAATGATTGAATAATATCTATCATTTTGTCATGGCTAATAGGCTTTACAGCTTGATTAATCTCTCCAAAATCATCTAACCCTTCAGAATTATCTAATGCGCTAACAATATGTACTGGTATATTCTCTGTTTTTGGATCCTTTTTTAATTCTATTAATATATCCTTACCAGTTAAATCTGGAAGCATATAATCTAGAATAATACCGGTGAAATTGAATTTTTTTAATAAGAGTAGTCCTTCCTCTCCGTTACTAGCTATAATTGCCTGACAATTTTGTTTTTTACATTCATCAAAAACTATCTTTGCAAAATTAAAATCATCTTCCACTATTAATAGTGTACTTATATTTTCATTAATTTTATTTCTGTCATCTTGAAAATTGGTTTCAATTTTATCTTTTGATTGCTCTGTATATTTATTATTTATTTTACTTTTATCTAATGGTAAATATAAGCTAAAACAACTGCCATCACCTAAGCTGCTTTTAACATCAATATCACCACCAAGTAAATGTGCAAAACTCAATGAAATTGATAAACCTAAACCCGTGCCACCATGTGTGCGACTTGTTGAACCATCAGCTTGCTGAAAAGCACCAAAAATAGCACCTTGTTTACTTTTTTCAATGCCAATTCCTGTGTCTATAACTGAAAATGCCATTACTTCATCTAAACCAGCTAAACAATCTTTATTTGTTTTTTTATGTATCATTAACTTTATGGAGCCTTGATTAGTAAACTTTATAGCATTACTAATCAAATTATTAATAATTTGATTTAACTTAACTAAATCACATAAAAAGTTAGCAGGTAACTCATCACTTAACTGAACTTCAAAATGAATCGACTTATCTTTAGCCATATGTGAAAATCGACTTTCAAAATTACTTTTTAAATCATTTAATACAACCTCATCTTCCATTATCAACATCTGCCCAGATTCAACTTTTGATAAATCAAGGATCTCATTAATTAAATTTAATAAATGGTTGCCACTATCTAAGATCACTTCTGCAGATTCAACATCATCATCGGTTAAATTGCCTTCTTCATTTTTCGCCAATATGCCAGCCAAAATAAGTAAACTGTTCAAAGGAGTCCTTAATTCATGAGACATATTAGCTAAAAATTCTGATTTATATTTACTTGCTTCTTCTAAAGCTTCGGCTTTTTCTTCAGTCTCTTTTTTCGCCTTTTCTAATATGGATTTTTGTTTCTCTAGAATTTCACCTCTGGCAGAGAGTTCTTCATTTATTTCTGACAAAATAAGTGATTTTTCTTTTAGTTTATTTTCTGAATCTTTAAGTTGATCAGTTTGATCTTTTAAAGCCGTATTATAATTTGCAAGTTCAGTTTGTTGCTGCTGGGTTGTTTCTAGTAATTTACGTGTTTGTTTTAAGTTATAACTCAATTCAAAAGCAACGGCGATCACATCTGAAGACAGTTTTAATAATTCTAAATGTTCAGGCTTTATTTGATTAAATCCTCCTAGTTCAATAACCCCTTTAACTATTTTATTAGTGACCAAAGGTGCAACTATTATATGTGTTGTCTTTATTTTTGTTGTTGATGAACTGACATAAAGGTTATTATTGGGGATGTTCTCCAATACTAATATTTCTTGTTCAACAGCACATTGCCCTAATAACCCCTCTCCAAATTTAATACATTTTTTTAACTCTGAACTTTCATCAAAAGCATAGCCGCCATTAAATAACAAATACCCATTATTAGCTTCAGCATTCACTGTAAACAATACAGCTGTATGCGCGTTAAATAATTTAGCAAAATATCTTGATATATCACAGGCTAATTGATCTGTTTCATTTTCCCCACTTAATATTTCAGCAATTTCAGCCAGAGATGTTTTTAACCAATTTTGACGCTGATTAGTTAGTTTTGAAGTTCTTAAGTTATGCGTCATTAACTGTAAAGCTGTGCCTAATACATCATTTTCTGATCTTGATAATATTTCAGTATCATAATTACCTTTACCTATTTCATCAGCTTGTTCCACCACTGATTGAAGCGCAATATTAAGCTGATTTAATGTTTGTACCAATACATCATTTTCACTTCTTGGTTTTACCTTTTTAGTGAGATCTCCAACAGAAAGTGCCTTTATCATTGAGGTCACTTGTATAAATGAATCAACTAATCCATTAAAGGTATTATTTAAAATACCAATCTCATTATTTGGTGTTTTTATAATCTCTTTTGTTAAATGGCCTTCAGCTAAATTCTGTGCCCATAAAGTAAGTTTTGTAATAGGTGTAACAATAGTGCGAGTACTTAAAATAGATAAAAAGATTACAATAAAAATTGTTATCAAAACTACAATCAATACACGAATTAACAAAACACGTGTTGGTTTTAAGGCTTCCGATTTTTCAATTTCTGCAATTACTTTCATTTTCACACCAGCAAATGAAATTGGTAATTGCACACCATAAACATAAGTACCTCTATATCCTC